>JGI994J12354_10000820_pt1 | contig 31597 bp, 29 predicted proteins | sample IntmicLarv3ML3BL_FD_12354 | JGI IMG/M metagenome (IMG submission 12354) | reverse complement strand
TAGCAAAGAGTAATGAATATTACCGTATTTCATGGAAGCCCAAGAAAGGGGAATACATATAGAGCAACAAAAATCTTTATGGACGAATTACAAAAATGTGGAGAGATGCAGTATACTGAGTTCTTTTTTCCAGAAGCATTGCCAGAATTTTGTACAGGGTGTCAGCTTTGTTTTAGCAATTCTTTTGAAGTATGTCCTCATTCGCAATATGTTTCACCAATTTTAAAAGCGATAATTTGTGCAGATGCGTTGATTTTCGCCACTCCGCATTTTGGTGCTTGTAGCATGACAGCGGGTATGAAAACCTTGTTGGATCATCTTGATTTTCTAACGATGAACATCGCACCAAGAGCTGAACTATTTTCTAAAAAAGCATTTATTATAACGACAGGATCAGGCTCAACCGTCGCGGCAAAACCAATCAAGAGTTATCTAAGGAATTGGGGCATAAACCGTGTTCGTTCACTTGGGTTAAGGATGTTTACTGATAAATGGAATAAGATGTCAAGTACGAAGCAACACAAAATTGAAAATCGGCTCCAGCGAGCAGCATATCATTTTTATAATACCCCTAAGCGGTCTCCTTATATTTCAACAATATTTATGTATCACATGGCAAAATATGTATTGAAAAAATATGTTGGAAAAGATGCGTACCCATATAAATATTGGGAAAAGAAAGGATATTTCAAAAAAGGACCTTTTTAGAATTAACCTTAAATATATGTAATGGTAAAGAAAAATTATGGCTTCAAGGAGGTATTGATGAGAAACTATTATATTGATAATTTAAGATGGATGGTAATACTATTATTGTTTCCATATCACGGTATGCAAATATGGAACGGAGGTGAGGGGTTTTATATATGGTCACACACAAACACAATTTTAGATGCAATAGCAACGATGATAAGTCCGTGGTTCATGACATCACTTTTTGTAATTGCGGGTATGAGTAGTAAATACTCCTTGCAGAAGAGGACAAGTAAGCAATTTATTGAGGAAAGAGCAAAAAAGTTACTAATACCGTTTATTTTTGGCACACTTATTCTAGCACCTGTAATGACTTATATAGCAGAAATATTCTTTAATGGATATACAGGGAGTTACCTATCTCAATACTATTTATTTTTTACAAAGAAAACAAATTTAACGGGATATAAAGGCGGATTTACACCAGCCCATTTTTGGTTTTTGATATACTTATTTGTGATTTCTTTAATGGCACTCTTGATTATTAATTTGCAGAAAAAATATTTCCCCAGATTGCAAATTTCGAATATTCAGTATGGAATCTTGATTTTATTATTTATTCCAGAGCGGTTAATGATGCCTGTTTTGGATATTGGAGGGAAAAGCATTGGTCAATTCTTAATATTATTTCTTTTTGGTTTCTATATTATGTCAGAAGAAACTGTTCTTAGAACCCTAGAAAAATATAGATATATCAGCTTGCTTTTGTGGGTTATATCAGGCACTTTCTTTACTTACTTATATGCACTTAAAGGTGTTATAAATGAAGGGGTGGTTATTTTGTATGTTTTGGCTGGTTGGATGGGAATACTTGCATTGCTGGGAACAGGAAGAAAGTCACTTAATTTTCATAATAAAATAAGTGAGTATTTTACTAAAGCATCATTTCCAATTTATATTATCCACCAAGTAGTATTGGTAATTATTGGTTATTTCACTTTGAAACTACCAATGAGCGTATTTATGCAGTTTGGACTAATTGTAATATCTTCGTTTCTAATTACAATTATGATTTATGAAATAGTAAGGAAAATTCCTTATGTGAGAATAGTATTTGGTATTAACAAGTGAAAAATTAGCCTTCATAGAAATGAAACCACTATGCTTGACAGTGGCAACGGCTGAATGATATACTTGCCATACTACATAGCATATATTAGGTTATAGTTCGGAGGAATTATATGATTAACCTGTTTTAAAATGCAAGTTCCCGTTGAGTGAAATTACAACGAGTATGAATTACCCATCATGTGCTATGGTGACAAGAAAAATGATATTTATAATTTGCGAAGAGGAGGCGTATTTATTTTGAATATATTAATCAACAGAAAAGAATACCAATATATATCAAATTCGATTAAAAATGAAGAATTTAGAGAAAGTTATTTTAACCTTGCACATAAAGTGTTTGGAGTGAATTTTAGGCCGTGGTATCAGTCGGGGTTTTGTTCAGAGAGTTTTATTCCATACACATTGTATACTAATGGAATTGCGGTTTCAAGCGTAGGGGTTGTTCTTAATAATTTCAAATGGGGTGGCAAACTAAAAAGGTATGCTCAAATAAGTACTGTCATGACTGAGTCGAGTCATCGAATGCAAGGGCTTGGCAGATGGTTGTTGGAGACTGTTATCGAAGAATGGAAGAAAAAGTGCGATGCAGTATATCTTTACGCAAATGATTCCGTTGTTGATTTTTATCCGATGTTTGGATTTATGCCAGTGGACGAATACAGATATAGTTTGTCAGTGACAAAGAGGAATGGGGATTTCAGAAAACTTGATTTATCAATTCAAAATGATGTAGATTTGCTTGTAAAAAAGCATAAAGAATCAAATCGGTTGTCACTACTGTCAATGCAAGATGACGTTGAGATAATGATGTTTCATTGTATAACTTTCTTGCGTGACTATATTTACTACATTGAAGAATATGATGCTATTGTAATTGCGAAACAAGATGGCCACGAAATATTCTGTTATGATATTTATTCAGATGGTCTAAATAGTATAAGTAGTATGCTTGGTACAATCGCTTCTACCGATTCTTGCACCGCAATGCTTGGGTTTACGCCGAAAGAAGCATCAGCATATACCGTTGAAAAAGCGAATGAAGGCAATACAACTTTGTTTGTACTAAACGGAATGGAAAACATTCTTACAGAAAACAAAATTACACTTCCCTTTCTATCTCGCGCATAGTGATATGAAGAGAGGGTCTAGTAAAAAATAAATACAAAAATTTTTCAAAATAGGACTTATTGTAACAATTCTCAAACATTTGTCTGTTATACTATAATCCATCGGAAGAAATCCAAGTGAACATTTGGTTTCATCTGATAGGTAACAATAGAATGAAGTTATGGATTTATAGGAGAAGTGATTTGCACTTCGTATAACAAGAATAGTTTAACTGAGGAGGGTTCTATGACAAATATTTTGGTAGTAGAGGATGATGTGAAGTTGAATCAAATTGTTTGTGCATATCTCAAAAATGGTGGATATACGGTGAAAGGCTGCTTAAATGCAAATGAAGCGTATGATGCGATGTATGGACAGTTATTTGATTTGATTATCTCAGATATTATGATGCCAGAAATAGATGGGTTTGATTTTGCAAAGACGGTGCGTTCTCTCAATAAGGAGATACCAATTTTATTTATGACTGCTCGTGATGATATGAATGCAAAGCAAAAAGGTTTTCAGGCGGGAATTGATGATTATATGATAAAGCCAGTGGATTTGGATGAACTGGTTTGGCGTGTGGCAGCTCTTTTGCGAAGAGCAAATATTATTGAGGAAAAAAAGGTGACTATAGGGACTCTAATCCTTGATGCAGACGAATTATCTGCCAGTATAGATGGGAAAGAAATTCCCGTAACGGTGCGTGAATTTAATATTTTATTTAAGCTCTTGTCCTATCCTAAAAAAACTTTTTCAAGAGCACAACTTATGGATGAATTTTGGGGTGCAGATAGCGATACAAGTTTGCGGGCAGTAGATGTCTATATTACGAGAATAAGAGATAAGTTTGCCAAGTGTGGCGATTTTCAAATTATGACGGTTCATGGATTAGGCTATAAGGTGGTGTTGTCTGAGTGAGAAAACGGGAAAACATTGATAGTCGTGTAAAAAAGAAAGTAATGGGCTGGAAAGGATTTTTTATCACATACGGGACAATGCTTTTGTTTGTCGGCTTTCAAACGGGAATCGTTGTATTACCGTTTTTTAGTGGCTTGAATGAGTGGGTGAAAGTTATTGTGATTATGGGATATTGGGCAATCGTTGCCTCTTTATTTGGGCTTATAACTAATAAGCAAATTCAGGTGGGATATGATGTACCAATGCGAAAACTTAGTAGTGCTGCTAAAAATGTTGCAGAGGGCGATTTTTCCGTTTATGTAGAGCCTATTCACGCCGCCGATCAGTATGATTATTTGGATATTATGTTCATGGATTTCAATAAAATGGTGCAAGAGCTTGGCAGCATTGAAACGCTAAAAAATGATTTTGTAGCGAATGTATCCCATGAGCTCAAGACGCCACTGGCGGTGATTAGAAATTATACCAGTGTGCTAAATAAAGCAAATATTTCAGATGAAGAACGTGCAGAGTATATGGAAACCATTATCAAAGCAACAGATAAACTTTCGGTATTGGTTAGCAATGTTCTCAAACTGAATAAATTAGATAATCAAAAAATAGATGTTCAGGCAGAAGAATATGACTTGTGTGTTCAGCTCTGTGAGTGCGCACTGCATTTTGAATCATTGTGGGAACAAAAAAATATAGATTTTCATGTTGATATAGAAGAAAAGGCTATCATAAAGGCGGACAGGGATATGTTAGAAATTGTTTGGAATAACCTATTATCAAATGCACTGAAGTTTACTGATGAGGGGGGAGAGATTTCATTGGTTCAAACATCAAGTCAAGATACAATAACCGTTTTCGTTTCAGATACAGGATGTGGAATAGGTGAAGAAACTAAAAAGCATATTTTTGATAAGTTTTATCAAGGAGAAACTTCTCATTCTGGGGAAGGGAACGGTCTTGGTCTTGCTTTAGCATGTAGAGTGGTTGAGAAGCTAGAAGGAACTTTTACAGTGGTAAGTGAGGTCGGCAAAGGGAGTACATTTACTGTCACTTTGCCGATCAAATATTGAATTTAGATAATAGATAGACACACATGTAGGAGGAAATATATAATGTGGCTTTTTATGAAAAGTAAATATTCGTATTGGGCTTCAATATTGCTTATTGGAGCCATTTTTATTTTAGGTTATCAAAATAAGGAGTCTTTTGAAATGCTCTATGCGGTGTGTGCAGCACTATTTTGGATGATACAACGGACACTTTTTGGTATCCTAGATAAAGCGAGAAGTGAGCAAAAAAAGTATTGTAAATATACAGGATTTCTTTTGCTCATTCCGACAATCAGTAGCATAGCTACGGGCAGTATGATTTTTTTTAGGGATTATCAGCCACAAAGTACGGTATATAGATATTTGATTGTTGGGCTCACAGGTATTTGGGCGTCGTGCTTGCTGCTACAGTTGATTGTAAATTGGAAAAATGAAACATTAGCTGGAAGATTTCTAAAACAAACTACGATTGCATCACTGTCCGTGCCGTTATCGCTCATTGTTGTGTCAATATTATCAGTTACAGGAGCCGATGAAGATGCCTTAATGAGCCTGATGTCAGCCATCATTTTGGGGGGCGTGGCACTTTTATTTATCATCAATATGATGATGGTTTCATTTTTCGATTATAAGAGTACCATAGATAGTATCAGAGCAATTTCTAAATTAGTGAAGAAGAAGAAACTTATTTTTATTCGTGTGTCGCTTATAAAAGATATGTTGCTCGTCATAGGAAAAATAATTATTAGTGCGGTCTCACGTTCTTTCTTTATGTTTGTAAATGCTCTGTATAGTGGGGGAATGGGTGTTGCTCGTTTTGTGGCAGTCAAAATGTATGCACAGGACTTTAAAAAAAAGATATATAGTTATCGGTTCGTTGGTATTATTATATCCATGGCCAGCATTTGTTATGTATTGTATTCTGTGAGGCTATTTTTGGGTGGTAAAACGGGTGTTTACTCTATGTATGTAGCGCTTGGGATCGCGTTTTATACTTTTGTAGAGTTTGGGATTAATATTCGTGAGGCATTTCACTTGCGTAAGAGCAAGGCATTGGAGGCTAAGGCACTGCGAGCAATTAGTTTTGCATCAACCCTTATTTGTTTTGTATTAACACAGACAGCCATTATGTCTTTTGCATCAGAGGGTGATAACAGTTTTACCAATGCTCTTTCAGGAGTGATATTTGGAATTCTTGCAGCCGGTATTGGAGTATATGTTATTATAGATAGTTATTCTCTGAAAAAGGCAGAAAATAGAAGTGATTTTGTACTATAATATCAAATTCATTTGAGAGTTTATGAAAAGGGATTATACAGATGATAGTTGTCGGTATAATTTTTTTTTGATTGCATTTTAATATTTCTCAAACAATTTACAAGTATTTCACAAACAAATATACGATAGAATGTGTTTAATACAAAGGAAATCATTCCTTAATAAATTAGAGAAGGAGCAACAGTTCATGACAAATTATACGGTGACAACAACTTACCCAACAAAAAATAAACAGGTGGTGCTTGAACCAATGGTATTTCGGGGATGCCTTATGGTAGCGGCGCTTTCAGCAATTTATTTCATTCTAAAATTTGTAGATAACAATATCGGAGTATCATTTGTACAAATAGAAGCAAATATAGTGGAATGGGGGCTACCGTTTATCCAATGTCTTTTAGCAATCGCTATTCTTTTTGTTCCGACACTTGTAACAAAGATTATAAAAATAAAATTGCCAGACTCACTAAGCGCTTTTTTTTATATCTTTGTTGTAGCATCAACAATTCTAGGGGAGGCCTTTACTTTTTATTACAAAATCCCCTACTGGGATAGTCTGCTTCACTTTATTAGCGGGATTATGGCAGGAATGTTTGGCAGTATATTATTAGTTAGCTTTTTGCAAAAGAAAAAATGTGAAAATCTTATTTCGCCAGTGGTGATAGTGATTTCATTCATATGCTTTGCAATGTGTGTAGGTGTGGTTTGGGAGATCTTTGAATTTGCAATAGATAGTTTGTTTGGAGTAAATATGTAAAAGTGGATGCTTCAAGATGGAACATCACTTGTGGGGCAGGCTGCACTTGTAGATACGATGAAAGATTTGATTGTAGATTTAGCAGGAGCTATGGTGGCTACGATTAGTGCTTGTTCATCATTAAAGCAGAAAAAAGGCTGGTTTTATCAAGGCCTAAAGGATAGGAGCATAAAGGATTGAGAGAACAATGAAGAGAATTATATTATTTGGAAAATAAAAAGAGAAGAAAGTTCAAATTAACATTTTTCAAACAATTCACAAGTATTTCACAAACATTTGAGTAGTAAAGTATGAGTATCAAGTAAAACAAATGCAGTAAATAAAATAAGAAAAGAGGAAAAGAAAATGAAAAAGAGTAATTTTGTAGCAATGATTATGGGAACGATTGGCGGTTTACTGGGAGCACTTGGTATGTGCATGACTTTATTACCAGAATGGAATACTTTCAAACCAGGAGTTATTATAGGCTGCATGGGGATAGTTGTACTTTTGATAACGATGGTTGTATGGCGAAAAATGGAGGGTAAAGAACCGATTCATTTAAGTGGAAAAACATTCTTAATGATATTTGTCAGTGTTTTTGGAGCCTTGCTATTAGGTGTTGGTATGTGTTTTACGATGGTATTTGGAAATATGATATTGGGGATTGTTATTGGGATTGTGGGAATTGTGATGTTGTTATCCATTATCCCACTTATTAAAGGTTTGAAATAGAAAAGGAGGCTTTAAGAATGAATAAATTAATGGAAGCAAATAAGAAAATTGAGAAAAAGGTAGTATTAGGATATAAGGCAATAGAAAATGGTGTGGTGTCTGCATACAAGGCGATTGAAGATGGTGTTGTTGGACGATACAAAAAGATAGAAGACAAATTTGTTGCTTCTTTCTTAACATCAGATGATGAGAAACAAGAAAGAGATATGTCAAATATGAAAGAAAAGGAGTAGGCACATGGACAATACCGCTAATAGCAAAAATTTTATAGGGTACGAATATCGAGATATTATGGTAGAGCGTAGCATGGAAGCGATGTATGTAGACGGTTATCAAAATTTTGGATGGGCGCTAGAGAGTGCAGCAGGGCTTCCCGTAGGGTTTGGAAACATTGCATTAAAATTTAAGCGTGATCGAAAAATCAGAAATAAAGCGGAATTAACTCGTTTGCAAAGGCAGTTTGATGTAGATGTAAAGGAAATAATAACAATGGAAAAGTCTAAAGGGGATAATGCTGCTATTGTAGCGTTCATCGTGGGACTTATCGGAACAGCTTTTATGACTGGGTCAGTATTTGCAGTTGTTGGAAATTTGAATGTTCTTTGTATTATTCTAGCAATACCAGCTTTTATTGGTTGGATACTTCCATATTTTCTTTACAAGTCAACTTATGCTAAAAAATCGGCAAAGGTTACACCACTAATTGATGATAAGTATGATGAAATATACGAGGTCTGCGAAAGAGCAAATGATTTGCTTGGTAATTACTAGGAGGAGTAACTTATAAAATTCAAAGGGAACTATTGCAATTTTCACATTATTTTGATAAGATATTTTTGCGGGGGGACTCTTTGGAGTTGAGAAGGTAAAACCTGACCCTTTGAACCTGTTGGTTAATACCAACGTAGGGAAGCAATTAATACGAAGTCGTATTTGATTAGGACGCTCCCAATTTTTGGCAGTGTCCTATTTTTATAACCAAACGGCTTATGTCGTTGTTGCATCCTTGGAGGCTTCCGCTTATGGCGGGGGCTTTATTTTAATTTTAGGAGGAATGACACATGAATAAACATATTTGTCATATTATTGGTGCAGGAGAATTTTATGGTTTTGATATAGAGCCAAAACCAGATGATTATCTCATTGCAGCAGATGGTGGGCTACGATATTTGGAACAGGAGGGACTTGTTGCGGACCTTGTGATTGGTGATTTTGATACGCTGAATTACATACCAAACCATCCAAATGTGATTACGCTTAACTGTGAAAAAGACGATACCGATACATTGTCTGCGGTCAAGGAGGGTATAAAAGCAGGATATAATACATTCTGCTTTTACGGATGTACAGGAGGACGGTTTGAGCATACCTTGGCCAACATTCAAACGCTGTCATATTTATCACAAAATGGTAAAAGAGGTTTTTTATTTGATAAGGATAGCATCATGACAACGATTACAAATGAAGCAGTTAGTTTTTCAGTTCATGAAGAGGATAACATTTCAATTTTTTCCCTTTCAGATAAATCAGAGGGTGTGTGCTTGAAAGGTTTGAAATATGAACTCAGTGATGCCGTAGTGACGAGTGATTTCCCGATAGGGGTAAGCAATGAATTTATAGGAAAGAACAGCATGGTTTCGGTTAAGGATGGTACCCTGCTAATTGTCTTTCCAAAAAAATATAAGGAGGATATTTTAAAATGAAAAAAGTTCTAAGCATTGCCGGTTCTGATTGCAGTGGCGGCGCAGGAATACAGGCGGATTTAAAGACCTTTTCCGCTCATGGTACTTTTGGTATGAGCGTCATCGTATCAGTGGTTGCAGAAAATACAAGCCGAGTTATAGACATCCAAGATATGACTCCGGATATGATTGAAAAACAAATTGACGCCATTTTTGAGGATATTGAGGTGGATGCGGTAAAAATAGGCATGTTATCCACACCTGCCTGCATGAAAGCAGTTGCCAAGAAGTTGCAGCAATACAATCCTCCAAATATTGTTATTGACCCAGTTATGTATGCCAAAAATGGTTGTCCACTAATGGAAGAAACAGCCGTTGATACTCTAATCCAGTTTATTATTCCCCTTGCAGATGTGCTGACACCCAATATTCCAGAAGCGGAAAAAATATCAGGACTTTCGATTTCATCTGTTAAGGATATGGAAACCGCAGCGATGAAGATTTATGAGATGGGTTGCAAGAGTGTAATCATCAAAGGCGGACATAAAGAGGGCAGCGCCCTTGATGTTCTATATAATGGAAATGAGTTTACATATTTTGAAACTGAGCGGATTGATACCAAGAACACACACGGAACAGGCTGTACCTTTTCCGCAGCCATTGCTTCGCAGCTTGCCTTGGGGCTTTTGGTAGAGAATGCTGTGAGTAAAGCAAAAGAGTATGTGACCACCGCTATCAGGCATTCTCTTGCCATCGGCAAAGGCAACGGGCCGACACATCACTTTTACGAGTTATATAAAAAGGGAGGATTATTATAATGAATTACAAAACACAGATGGAAGCGGCAAGACGAGGGATTATAACTCCTCAGATGGAAATAGTTGCTGGAAAAGAATATATGGAAGCGGCAACACTCATGGCTCTTGTCGCAAGCGGACAAGTCGCTATCCCTGCCAATATCAATCACACATCACTTTCGGCCGAGGGCATCGGCAAAGGAATGAGAACCAAAATCAATGTTAATTTAGGCGTATCTGGTGACTGCAAAAACATTGACATTGAAATGGAAAAGGTCAAAACAGCGATAAATTTCAAGTGTGAAGCGATAATGGATTTGAGTAATTACGGAAAAACGAATATTTTTCGTCAGAAGCTGATCGCAATGTCTCCAGCGATGATAGGTACAGTGCCGATATATGATGCTATTGGATATCTTGAAAAGGAGTTGACAGAAATTACTGCCGCTGATTTTTTAAGGGTTATAGAAGCCCATGCGAAAGAGGGAGTAGATTTCATGACGATTCATGCAGGACTCAACAAACGTGCTGTGGAGTGTTTTAAGCGGGAGAAACGTCTGACTAATATCGTCTCAAGAGGAGGTTCACTTATTTTCGCTTGGATGGAAATGACAGGTAATGAAAATCCATTCTTTGAGCATTATGATGAAATACTTGATATCTTCCGTGAGTATGATGTGACAGTCAGTCTCGGTGATGCACTGCGTCCAGGCTCTATTGCTGATAGCACTGATGCCGGACAGATAAGTGAGCTTATTGAACTCGGAGCTTTAACACAGCGTTCATGGGAAAGAGATGTTCAAGTTATGGTTGAGGGGCCAGGACATATGGCGCTCAATGAAATTGCGGCGAATATGACCGTGCAAAAGCGGCTGTGCCATAATGCCCCCTTTTATGTACTTGGGCCATTGGTGACTGATATTGCACCGGGATATGACCATATCACTTCAGCGATTGGCGGGGCGGTTGCCGCAGCCAATGGAGCAGATTTTCTTTGCTATGTTACACCTGCTGAACATCTGCGTTTACCCGATTTATCCGATGTCAAGGAAGGCATTATAGCGAGCAAAATCGCTGCTCATGCTGCCGACATTGCCAAAGGGATACCTCATGCAAGAGATATTGATAATAAAATGAGCGACGCTAGACGCCGTGTGGATTTTGAGGAGATGTTCACTTATGCCATCGACCCTGAAAAGGCACGGCGGTATTTTGAGAGCGTTCCAGTCAGTGAAGAACACACTTGTTCAATGTGCGGAAAGATGTGTGCGATGAGAACTACAAACATGATTTTAGAGGGCAAAACAGTTGAGTTTTGTGAGAAAAAGGTGAATGATGAAAATGACTGATAAAATAACAAAAGCACTTACGGCAGTGCGTGAGAAAAAGCCGCTTGTTCATCACATTACTAACTATGTCACAGTGAACGATTGTGCTAATATCTGCCTTGCTATCGGTGGTTCTCCTATTATGGCTGATGCAATAGATGAGGCAGTGGACATTGTTTCTATCTCATCAAGCCTTGTTATCAATATGGGAACGCTTAATCAGCGGACAGTCAAATCCATGATAGCAGCAGGGATTAAGGCAAATGAGTGCGGCATTCCAGTCATATTCGATCCAGTCGGAGCCGGAGCATCGGCGTTTCGTAATGAAACAGCAATATGCTTGCTCGAAAAAATTAAGTTCAGTGTTATCAGAGGAAATCTATCAGAGCTTCGCTTTCTTACTGAGCATCATTCAGGAACAAAAGGGGTTGATGTTTCCGATGAGGATATGAGCTGTGATGCTGAATTATTGGTAAAACGCTGTGCTGAAAAGTTGGGTTGTATCATTGCTTGCACAGGGGAAATTGATGTTATTTCAGATGGCAAACGAACTGTGTTTATAGATAATGGACACAAGATGCTCTCAGAGGTCACTGGAACAGGCTGTATGTGTACCACATTGATTGGGGCTTTTTGCGGGGCAAACAATGATATGTTCATCTCAGCAATCGGCGGCGTTCTTGGCATGGGTATTGCTGGAGAACTCGCATTTGAAAAATCAGGAAGTTTAGGGCTTGGAAGTTTCCGAGTTTCACTTGTTGATGAAATCAGCAAACTGGACGCTGCTTCCTGGAAAGGTAGGGCAAATCTTGATGAAAAGGAAGATTGATTACAGTATCTATCTGGTGACAGACCAAAGTCTGATGAGTACAGATACACTCCTTGAAGCGGTAGAGCAGGCGATTCTTGGCGGATGCACTTTAGTTCAGCTTCGCGAAAAAGAACTGTCATCACTTGAGTTTTATAAAATCGCGATGGAACTCAGAGAGCTGACAGACCAATACGATATCCCATTGATTATCAACGACCGTATTGATATTGCACTTGCGATTGGTGCGGACGGTGTTCATATCGGACAAAGCGACATTCCAGCAGTAGTTGCTCGAAAAATTATCGGCGATAACATGGTACTGGGTGTATCCGTTCGTTCTGTTAAAGAAGCGAAACAGGCGATACGGAATGGTGCGGATTGTTTGGGAGTTGGAGCAATCTTCCCCACCACAACAAAAGAAGAAGCGGAAATTGTTACAATGGAGGAATTACGGCGGATTCGTGAAATCACTAAGATACCGATTGTTGTTATCGGCGGAATAAATAAAAACAATGCCTCCTCATTTAAGGCACTAGGTGTTGACGGGCTGGCGGTGGTATCGGCTATAATCTCACAAAAGGATATTATCGCCGCAACAAAGAAGCTTAAGCAAATTTGGCACAATACCCCAATTTTTAAGGGGGCAATATTTGACCTTGATGGGACAGTATTGGACTCAATGGATGTTTGGGAACGTATAGATATAGAGTTTTTATTAAAACGTGGATTTGCGATACCACAGGATTATATTGTCAAAATCAGTTCGATGAGCTTCCTTGAGGCGGCTGTTTATACTGCCGAATTGTTTGACTTAAAAGAAAGCATTGAGGATATCATTGCCGAGTGGAATAGTATGGCAAGAGATGAATATAGCTATCGTGTAGGCTTGAAGCCATATGTGCTGGAGTATTTGCAAAAGTTAAAGGCAAACGGCATCAAGCTCGGTATTGCGACGGGATTACCAAAGGTTCTATATGAGCCGGTGCTGAAAAATAATGCTATCCATGATTTTTTTGATGTCATTACATCTACTGATGAAGTAAAATGTGCGAAGACATCTCCAGAGGTATTTCTTCTTGCTGTTCAGAAATTAGGGCTGGAGCCACAGGAATGTATTGTTTTCGAGGATATTTTGGCGGCTGTTAAAAGTGCAAAAGAGGCTGGGCTAATCGTATATGGTGTTCACGATAAGTATTCAGAAAGCTTTAGAGAAGATATAGAAACGGTTGCGGATGGATATTTAATGAACTTTTCAAAAGCCCCTTGTTTTTCGATGATGGGGGAAAGTAATTGACAGACAAGCATCACCTGTGTATTCTTAGAAGAACGAAGAAGGCCAAATTGAGAGCATATAATATTAAAGTTCAATTACTTGATTTTGAGGAGGAAAAGAAAATTGGAAAAAAGCAAACGAACAGGTGCAAGGAGTAAAAAAGATATTCCTAAAGATATTCTAATGCAATTAAATCGTGGAGAAATAGAATGTGCAAATGTGGTGGAATGGAGTGCCATTAATCGAGAGATTTTACTTGAAAATATATTAACTCAATACGACCGAGTTCATTATTTTAAGCCAACTTTAGAGCGCATTGATAATTTGGAGAAAAAAACGATTAATACAATCAATGAAGCGATTGGAATTGAATTACTCCATCAAATCAATAGTTATAATGATGGTGAATTTTTACCGATACTCTTAACAATTCCATCAGATTTAGTTCGGTGTTGGGGTGCCCTTATTATTGGAAAAGATGCGAGTTTATCGCTTGGACAAATGCTCGAAAATATCAAGCCTTTTGCTGCTCGAAAATATCAAGCCTTTTGTTACAGATGGACATTTTAATGTTCGTGAGGATGCGTGGACAGCAGTTAGACCCGCGATCATACAAAATTTAGATGAGGGGATAGAGATTTTATCAAGATGGGCGATAGATGAAGATGAGAATATCAGACGTTTTGCGAGTGAAGTGACTAGACCAAGAGGAGTTTGGTGTCGACATATTGAAGTATTAAAGCAGAATCCAGCGATTGCTTTGTCAATCCTAGAACCGCTAAAATCTGATATATCAAAATATGTTAGAGATAGTGTTGGGAATTGGTTGAATGATGCAAGCAAAACGCAAGCAAATTTTGTAGAAACACTTTGTAATCAATGGGAAAAAGAAAGTCCAACGAATGAAACAAGATATATTATCAAAAAGGCAATGCGAACAATTAATAAGAAAGTTGAAGTCCAATAATCAGTGGGAATATCTCAGAATATACATGTATTGACTAGAGCAAATAAATAAATAAAGCACCTCCTAAAAGTTAGATGAAAAACTAGTTTTTAGGGGGTCATTTTCTATGGAAAAATAGAGCGGTTTCATTTTTTAGGTAAATATCAAAAAAATTGACGCAAGGCTATTTTGGTGATATGCTGAAAATATAATTGCATAGAGAATAAAACAACAAAATAGGTATCAAAAGTATTGAACAGTGTGGACAGAAGAAGAGCAGCTTGATTAAAAACGGGTTGCTCTTGACTTTTTATAATGAGAAAATCAGCGGTAAAAGATGATTTAAGGAGGAAGGTATAAATGAGAATAAAAAAAATAATGTCTTATTTTTTAAAACGCCAATGGTATATGTTGACAGTTTCTTTTTTGTTTCTAGGGATTTCCATTTTGGTTATCACTCAGGGATATTTAAAAAATGAATATATCCGTTATTTAAAAGATGAAACGTATAATACCGAAAAAGCGATTCTTTCAGCCGTGAATGTTAATATTGGCGTTTTGATGAAAGAATTTATTCAAATCGGTTGTGAAATTGCAATTAATAATACATTATACCAGCAGGTACAATCCTATGTAAAAGAGGATGAAAAAGTGGAAATTAATAAAAATGCGTTGTCGAATACGTTAGTTGATTATGTTCATTTTTCACAGTGGATTGTGGCAATCGCAGTTGTAGGGTCAGACGGGATTATTCATCAATACGACAGACAGAATGCGTTTGGCAATAATCTATGGAATGAACAAAATGAAATCTTTGCCTTGGAGCTTTATGATGAAATTTTAAATCAGATCAAAGGAAAAGAAATGCCGCAGTATCGCAGTATGACTAATCCCATTACACATGAAGATGGGAAAAAATTAGAACCTGTATATATTGGCTTTCCTTTAAAGGGCTCATCAGCCCTTAATTCGATTGATTACATCGTGATTTTAACCTTAAATACTGATTTTCTTAAACAGTCATTAGCATCAGTGTATCAGAGTAAGGCGGGAGTTGCCAAAGGATATATCACCGATGAGGAGAACATCATTGTATTTCATGAGGAGCAGGAATATATAGGGATGGAGCAGGAGGAATACTTATCGGCAAATCAATTAACGAACATCAGCGAACAAGTAGGTAAAATGGGGTGGAATACGAATATAGCGATTGATGAAGAGATGTTATTAAATGATGTGAACAATATCTACTATAAGGGGTCACGTAATTATATATTCGCACTATGCTTGATGGTATCTTTATTTGCTTTTTTAGTGAGGAGAACCATACGGCCAATAAAAAAAATAATCGCGGCAATGGCACTGGCGAAAAAAGGAAATTTGGAGACTACTATTCAGATTGAAGGACAGCATGAAATTTGGCAGATTGCCGAAGAATATAACACGATGATAAATTCCATAAGCCAGATGAATAAGCAGATAAAGGAGCAGCATAATGAAAAGGTATTGGCCTTAAAAAAACAACGAAATGCTGAAAGAGAGGCCTTAGAATCACAAATAAATGCCCATTTTATATGCAATACCTTGGGGGTTATCAATTATGAAGCGATAGAAGCCGGTAATCATATGGTTTCAAAACAGATAAAGAAATTATCCAATATTTTACGGTATACATTTGATCAACGTCATCAAAATGTGTATTTGTATCAAGAGATTACCTGGATGGAACAATATTTATATTTACAAAAGTTAAGATATGGAGATATGTTTGAGTATCAAATAGATTGTCCGGTAGAACTTGGGAACTGGGCTTGTCGAAAATTGATGCTACAACCATTTGTCGAAAATTCAATTATACATGGATTTAAAGGAATGGAGGCAGGGGGTAGGATAGAAATAATAGTGACCAAGGAACAAGAATGCTTAAAGATTAGGATTGCGGATAATGGTGCTGGAATGGATGAATTAACTTTGGCAGAAATTCAAAAAAGTATAAAAAATCCATTGGAAAGCGGTGTAACCAGTGACCGCGGAATTGGTATTTCAAATGTGGCAGCGAGAATGAAGTTATATTATGGCGTAGATTTTGAAATTGAAGTGGATGCTAAATTAGGAGCAGGAACGGTGTTTATCTTTTATCTGCCAAAATTGAAAAAAAACTGAAAAATTGAGGAGGACGGATATGAGAATTTTAATTGCTGAGGATGAACAAAGAGCGCGTCAGGGATTACGAAAATTAATAAGCTCTATGAGTGAAGCATATGAGATTGTGGCAGAAGCGGCGGATGGAAAACGGGCATTAGAGTTGATGCAGGTGGTCAAGCCAGAAGTGGTATTCACCGATATTAAAATGCCATACATGAACGGTATTGCGTTGATTAAGGCAGCGCATAGTATGGGAATACAAGCTAGATTTGTCATTACAAGTGCTTATGAAGAATTTGAAACAGCTAGACAAGCAATATCTCTTGGAGTGACAGAGTATTTGGTTAAGCCAATTATGTATGATGAGGTAGAAGAGGTTATGAAGCGCTTGGAGCTTTTGCTTAAAAATGAGCAATGGATACCGGATCTTGATATTGTCAAAAAATATCCAGATGCTCATCCATTAGTGGCAAAGGTACTGAAAATTATTGGGCATAGCTATGCGACAAAACTCAATCAGGAGGAGATCGCAAAAAGTCTTTCAGTGACTCCGGAGTATTTGAGTTATATATTTCATAAAGATGTTGGTGAGCGATTTTCCAAATTTTTAAGGGCATATCGAATTGAAGTTGCGAAAACATTATTATTGCAGGATGGTATGATTAAAGAAGAAATTCCCTACGCCGTGGGTTTTTCAGATCCGAAATATTTTAATAAGGTTTTTCGGGAGGTTGTAGGAGAAACGATAACAGAATTTTTAAAAAATATGAAAAAATATTGATTATTCTTAAAATATTCTTTTTTCTTAAGAAATTACTCTAAGTTATTCCTCTTATTGTTAAGATGTTGTGTTGTTTTGGTGACTTGTCAGGGGATATAATTTAATTGTTGACAAAGATAGAAAAGGAGGATGATTTTTATGAAGAAAAAGTTAGTAGCAATTATGATGACAGTCATATTGGGAGTGGTCCCTCTAATGGGCTGTGGAAATGGCAAGACAGACACTCCAACAGAAACAGAGGCAACAGAAGCGGTTACAAGTGACACGAACAAAGCGGAGACAGAAGCACCAGCGGGAGAAAAAGTAACCTTGGAACTTTGGAATTATTTATCATCTGCTTCATTGCCTGAATTTGAAAAGGTGGTAGAAGAGTTTAACGCATCTCAAGATAGAATTGAGGTAGTATCCACTTATGTTGCTAGGGCAGATTTAATGAATCAGTATACTATGGGGGCGATTTCAGGAGAATTACCTGATATCGGCATGGTAGACGGTCCGGATATGGCTTCATATATTGAGATGGGTGTGTTCGAGGATATTACTGATTTAGTAAATGGCTGGGGACAGATTGATAATTTTATCTCCGGACCTTTGAATAGTTGTCGAGGAGCGGATGGACAATTATATGGTCTTCCTCATGTGACGAACTGTCTGGGATTGTTTTATAACAAAGATTTGCTGGCAGAAGCAGGTTATGAAAATCCTCCAACCACTTGGGAAGAGTTAAAAGAAATTGCTGCTGCAGTTACAAATGAGGATACTTATGGAATGGCAATTTGTGCAAGAGGTGATGAAGAGGGAATGTTTAATTATGTTCCTTGGCTTTATTCCACAGGCAAGGATATTCAATCACTGGATACACCGGAAGCAGCGAAGTCTTTAGAGTTTTTATCGGGCTTAATTGAAGACGGTGTGATGAGTAAAGAAATTATAAATTGGACACAAAGTGATGTGAAGGAAGCATTCGCATCTCAAAAAACAGCGATGATGGTTAATGGCCCATGGCAGGTTCCATCTCTTTTGGAAGCAGATTTTGAATGGGGAGTTGCATTGATACCGAAAGATGAAGTGAACGCGTCCGTACTTGGAGGTGAAAATTTTGGAATTTGTGCGGGAACAAAATATAAAGAAGAAGCATTTGAATTTCTTACTTATATGATGGATGCACAAAATAGTGCAGATTTTTGTGAAAAAACCGGAAAATTTCCACCACGAACAGACGCTCTTCAAATGAAAGAGATATGGACGGAGGATCCTTTTTATAGTGTATTTGCAGAGAACCTAGAATATGCTGTACCTCGTGGACCTCATGCGGAATGGCCTAGAATTTCAGAAGCAGTATATACGGCATTTCAAGCAGTGTACATAGGTGAGAAGACACCGGAGGAAGCGCTTTCACAGGCAGCAGCAATCATTGAAGGAATTTATAAAGAATAAGTGAATGAGGTGAATAGGGTGTTTTTATAAGCACCCTTTTTGCTTGACTTGGAAAGGAGCTCATACTTATGAAATCTAAGAAAAAATTCATAAAGAGAAGTACTTTGGAGGGATATTGTTTTGTGCTGCCGGCGCTTATCTTTATGATGGCCTTAATTGCCTATCCTTTAGTTTACAATATTATGCTAAGCTTTAGAAACTTAGATGTAAAGACATTTAAAGGGGATACATCTGTTTTTGTCGGATTGCAAAACTACCGTGATCTATTTGCAAATCCCACCTTTTTGTTAGTCTTAAAGAATACTTTTGTTTTTACGGTTTCTAGTCTAGTTTTTCAGTTTTCAATAGGGTTTGCATTGGCGCTATTCTTTTATAAGAAATTTATTGTGGCGGGGCCTATTCGGGGAATGCTTCTGATTAGTTATATGATGCCGATGTCAGTTACAGCCCTACTTTGTCGCAATATGTTTATGGTAAACGGTGGTGTGATTAATGATATTTTACTAAAACTTTCTATTATTTCCAAACCGGTTGAATGGTTGATTAGTACAAGAACCTCTTTATTGACCGTGATTATTGCAAATTGTTGGGTCGGAATCCCGTTTAATATGTTGTTATTGACAACTGGTTTGTCCAGTATTTCAGAAGAGATCTATGAGAGTGCAAAGGTAGACGGAGCGAATAGTGTCCAAAGATTTTTCTATATGACGATACCATTATTAAGATCATCAATGCTCTCAGCATTGATGTTAGGATTTATTTATACTTTCAAAGCCTTTGATTTGATTTATATTATGACAGGAGGCGGGCCGCTTAATTCTAGTGATGTGCTGGGAACATATGCTTATAGCTTGTCATTTGGGCAATATCAGTTTTCTATGGGAGCTGCTGCCGCTGTAATTTTGTTTATTTGTCTATTTATAATAGGGCTTTTTTATTTGAAGCTGACAATGTCAGAGGAGGTGGACTAGATGAAGAAAGGAAGGATATTGACAGGAACACCAAAAGAAAACCGCAGAAATGTTATGTTTAGTCTTATTGCGGTCATGATTGCAGTGTTTTGTCTTTTTCCAATTTATTGGCTTGCGATTACATCCTTTAAATCAGATTCAGAGATTTTTGCTAAATCGTTGACCTATTTTCCTAAGGTGACATTTGAACCATGGATTGAGCAATTTCGTGATCAAGCATTTTTAAGTGCCCTTCGTAATAGTGTGATAATTGCGGTCTTGGCAATGTCAATTTCATTGACCTTGGGAATACCAGCGGCCTATGCGATGGGAAAATATAAATTACCTGGTGCAAATATAATTTTACTTGCCTTTTTAATTACCCAGATGATGCCAGCCTCATTATTACTAACACCACTATACTTGAATTTTAGCAAATTATCATTATTGAATACTTATTTTGCTCCGGCAATGGCAGTTGCTTCGGGTTCGATTCCATTTATTGTGGTGACATTGCGTCCATATTTTAAGACCGTGCCAAAAGCGCTGGATGATGCGGCACGAATTGATGGGTGTAATGCTTTTACTTCATTTATATTGATTATGATACCAACGATAAAAACTGGTATTATTACGATATTAGTTATTTCATTTTTACATGGATGGAATGATTTGATTTATTCAATGACGTTTAATGTGCGGGCAGATATGCGGCCATTGACAGCAAATATTTATAAGTTTATGGATATGTATGGAACAAAATGGAATTATATTATGGCATATGGCATGATACTGGTAACACCGGTTGTGCTGGCATTTATTTTTTTACAACGATATATTGTTGGCGGCTTGACTGCTGGTGCGGTTAAGGAATAATGATGAAAGAGCAAAGGAGAGAATAATATATGGCTATTTTTACAGCAAAAGAAAATAAATTTATCTATCATTATGATGATGAAAAAGTATATATTGAACCTTGGGGAGAAAATAGTCTTAGGGTCAGGGCTTTTAAAGCCGCAGAACTGCCACAAAGAGATTTTGCATTGGAGCAACGATTGGACAGCAGTCTTGTTGTACAATTAGGTGAAGAGGTGGCAGAAGTTAGAAATGGTAAGATATTGGTGAAAGTTACGAAAACAGGTAAGCTGACATTTTATAATCAAAAAGGAGAAGTCCTGTTGGAAGAATATGTACGCAATCGTAAGGATATGAGATCTACGGATTGCAGTGCTTTAGAGATAGAAGCGCGAGAATTTAAACCGATTTTGGGCGGAGATTATAAGCTGACGATGAGATTTATATCGAATCCAAATGAAAAGATATACGGAATGGGGCAGTATCAGCATGATTATCTGAATTTAAAGGGAACGGATTTAGAATTGGCTCAGCGAAATTCTCAAGCGAGTGTTCCGTTTGCATTGTCCTCTTTGGGATATGGATTTTTATGGAATAATCCAGCTATAGGACGAGTGACCTTTGGAAAAAATATTACAACATGGGAAGCCTACTCTACAGAGATTTTAGATTATCTGATTATTGCTGGTGATACTCCTAAGGAAATTGAGGAGGCTTATGCGAATGCGGCTGGTAAGGTTCCGATGATGCCTGATTATGCAATGGGATTTTGGCAATGCAAGCTTAGATATCAGACCCAAGAGGAGCTTTTAGAAGTTGCGAGGGAGTATAAGAGAAGAGAATTGCCGATTTCTGTTATTGTGGTGGATTATTTTCATTGGTTTCGCCAAGGTGAGTGGAAGTTTGATGAAACCTATTGGCCTGATCCTGAAGCGATGATAAAAGAGTTGAAAGAGATGGGGATAGAGTTGATGGTTTCCATTTGGCCGACAGTGGACTATACCAGTGAGAATTTTGAGGAGATGAAAGAAAGAGGATTATTAATTCGGACAGAACGGGGGATTCGTATTTCGATGGATCTTCACGGAAATACTCTTCATTATGATGCAACGAATCCCGAAGCGCAGCAGTATGTGTGGGATAAGGTAAAAGAAAATTATCATGATAAAGGGGTTAAATTGTTTTGGTTAGATGCGGCGGAGCCAGCTTATGCAGTTTATGATTTTGATAATTATAGATATCACATGGGAACAAATGCACAGATTGGAAATCTGTATCCCACTATGTATGCGAAAACCTTTTTTGATGGAATGAAAGCGGCCGGTGAGGATAAGATTATTAATTTAATCCGTTGTGCTTGGGCGGGTTCACAGAAATATGGAGCGCTTGTATGGTCAGGAGATATTCACTCAAGCTTTGGCAGCTTGAGAGATCAGGTAGTGGCTGGGCTTAATATGGGAATTGCCGGAATACCGTGGTGGACTACAGATATTGGTGGTTTTCATGGGGGATATTCAGAGGAAGAAGGCTTTCATGAACTATTAATTCGTTGGTTTGAATATGGTACGTTTTGTCCGGTGATGCGGCTTCACGGCGATAGAGAACCTCATAAACCACAGTTTGGCACTACCGGAGGGGCGCCTTGTCTTTCCGGAGCGGATAATGAAATCTGGTCTTATGGAAGTAAGGTATATGATATTTGTAAAAAATATTTAGCGATAAGAGAACGTATGCTTCCTTATGTTAAAACCTTGATGGAGGAGGCTCATGAAAAGGGAACACCAGTGATACGGCCATTATTTTATGAATATCCAGAAGATGAACAATGCTGGGAAGTGGAAGATGAGTATTTGTTTGGTTCGGATATTTTAGTTGCTCCAATTTTATATGCGGATGCACGGGAGCGCTATGTGTATTTACCGGCAAATGAGAATTGGCAAAATGCTTGGAATGGGGAAGTTCATGCTGGTGGTTGTACTATTTTAGTGAATGCTCCGATTGATGAAATTCCATTATTTATTCGTTGTGGTGGTGATGAGAGTCTGAGAGCACTTTGTGAAAAAGATTTATAAATATATAACAAGGAGCCAGTTTATTTCACTGGTTCCTTGTTATATATTTGAGTGCTAAAACAGTTTTATTATTAAAGAAAGAATATTGTGCAATATACACAATACGAAGAATGAAAATGCAATATATTTAACAAAACGAATAAAATGTTGAAACAAGTATATTGACAATATAAAAGAAAAATGTTATTTTATATTTAGGTAAAACGTTTAACCACGTGTTTTGAATTCATTTACAGGACAAAGACAAAAAAGGAGAAAAAAGATATGATCGAAATTATTATTTCAATAGCAGCAATTCTATTATTAGCAGTACTTATCGTAAAAAAATACAATACAGCGATTGCGTTACTTTTATGCGGCATTATTTTATTAGCAGCAGCGGTTATTTTAGGACATCCAGTTTTAAACAGTGAAACAACAACAGGTTTTATCGTATTGGATATTTTCAAAAATATTGAGACAGCATTTTTAAGCCAGTTAGGGAATATAGGTTTAACCCTTATGACCTTGATGGGGTATTCCACTTATATGACTTATATCGGTGCGAATGATAAGACAGTTGAAATTATGTTAAAACCACTAGGAAAAATAAAATCTAAATATGTATTGGTTCCCATTATTTTTTTACTGGGAAATTTATTATCATTAGTAGTACCGAGTGCTTCAAGTTTAGGGGTATTATTGATGGCGACGTTGTTCCCAATTCTTACTAGAGTTGGAATGAGTGCATTAACAGCGGCAGGTATTATTGCAACAACCGCAACAATTATGCCAACACCGCTCGGAGCGGACAATGTAATTGCAGCAGAAACATTTGGAATGACAATTTTAGAATATGTTGGAAAGCATGCGATGATTTCTATTCCATCTTTAATATTGATGGCAGCGGCTCATTATTTCTGGCAAAAACGTTGTGATAAGAAAGATGAGGCAAAAGGAGCTACTTTAGAAACGCAGGCAAAAGGCTTACGTGAAGATTTACCACCGGGAATTTATGGTTTACTACCAGTATTACCTTTGATTTTAGTTGTTATTATTAACTTAGGGTTCCCAGCATTAAATGTTGGCTTGGTGACCATTACCTTTATTAGTTTGATTGTCGCAATTATTTGTGAAACTATTAGAAAGAAAAATGTTGCTGCAGTTTCTCAAGATGTGCAGGAATTTTTTAAAGGCATGGGAACTGGTTTTGCATCAGTGGTATCAATCATGGCGGCAGCAACCGTATTTGTAAATGGTCTAAAAGCATTAGGAATTATAGATATGTTAATGGATTCTACGCAGGGGCTTGAAGGAGCTGGCATAATCATGATGTTAGCATTTAGTGGAATTACTCTTATTATTGGTATAATCAGCGGCAATGGTTTAGCTGTATTCTATGCGACAGTTGGTATAATACCGGGAGTGGCAGCCGCCGCCGGTGTATCACCAGCGATGATTGCTTTACCAATGCAGATGATAGCAAATCTAGTTCGTTCACTTTCACCAGTGGCAGCAGTTATTGTAATTGTAGCATCATCTACAGGAGCAAAACCAACACAGTTGGTAAAAAGGACAGCGATACCGGCGGTAGTGGGTGTTATAAGTTGCTTAGTTTTAGCTTTTGTTTTATTATAAGAGTAGTTCATGAATAGGTGGGAGAATGAAATTAAAAATTGTTGATAATGCATTAACACCAGAAATATACATTGCGATTAGAAAGCAGGTAGATTTTAAATATTATGAATATAAAGATGTCGAAATTGCCCTTAAAAATTCACTTTTTACAGTCGTGATTTTTGACAATGAAAAACCAGTGGGGATTTCGAGAATCGTCGGTGATGGCAGAATTACTTTTTTTATTAAAGATGTTGTAGTTGCACCAGAGTATCAAAACCGAAATATAGGTTCGATGCTGATGAAGCGCTTGGAGCAGTATCTTTGTGAAACGGCTTGTGAGGGTGCATATATCGGGCTTATGTCAACACCGGGACGCGCTGATTTTTATAAGAAATTTGGATTTATTGAAAGACCTACAAAGGAATTTGGGCCGGGTATGGTAAAATATCATAATCCAAAGGTGGGCAGTTTGAATTAAGGAGAGGTGGACTAAATGATGAAAAAACTTATAGTACTAGGTAGCTTGAATATGGACCTTTCAATCCACAGTGATTGTATGCCAAGAGATGGGGAAACAATTAATGGATATGGATTTCTTATGAATTCAGGCGGAAAGGGCGGCAATCAGGCTGTAGCGGCGGCGAAACTAGGGGTGGAAGTGAAGATGCTGGCCAAAGTGGGAAATGACATCTTTGGCAAGCAGCTACTTGATGACCTGCGAGATTATGGGGTGGATGTTTCTAATATTGAGATTTCAGCAGAGGTTACATCAGGAGTGGCGATGATTACTAGATGTAATAATGATAATCGCATCATATTAAGCAATGGTGCAAATTATGCTCTAAATTTTGAGACAATCAAGGAAAAATTAGAGAAGATTAGTAACAAGGGAGATGTATTCTTAGCACAATTAGAAAATGATTTTGAGGTTGTCAAGAAATCAATCCAATATGCAAAGCAGTTAGGACTTTTCACCATTTTAAATCCAGCACCAGCAAGAGAAATTGATGATGACTTATATAAAGCATTAGATTTGGTGATTGTTAATCAGAGCGAGTGTGAATTATTAACGGGGATTTATCCTGATGCTGAAAGTAAATATAAAGCGGTATTGGATAAATTTCATGAAAAGGGTGTGGAGGTAATTGTCACCCTTGGCACTGACGGAAGTATCACCAATTATGGCGGCAAATTTCAACACATAGAATCGAGAAAAGTCAAAGCGGTTGATACAACTGCTGCCGGAGATTCCTATATTGGTGCTTTATGTAAGTATTTAGTTTATGATAAGGATTTAGCAGAGGGATTAAGATTTGCTTCTGATGTTGCAGCGTTGACCGTTACAAAAAAAGGTGCCCAGATTTCCATACCTACTTTAGAAGAGGTGAAAGCATACTTCAAAGAAGAAGAGGGCAGCAGAAAGAGAGGGAATTATGAATAAAAGACCAATAATTATTGATACAGATCCAGGAATTGATGATGCTCTAGCGCTTGCCATTGCATTATATGCCGAGGAATTAGATGTGAGATTAATCACTACCGTAGCCGGTAATGTAGGATTGGATAAAACAACATATAACGCATTGCGCCTATTAAAATTCTTTGAAAAAGAACAGGTACCGGTAGCAGTTGGAGCGGATAAACCTCTTATTAGAGTCTATGAGGATGCCAGTTCTATTCATGGTAAGAGCGGAATGGAAGGATATGAGTTTGAGGAACCCACCCAGACACCAATAAAAGAGAATGCGGTCAATGCGATGCGAAATGTTATTATGGAAAGTGATGAACCGATTACGATTGTTGCCATCGGTCCATTGACAAATGTAGCTCTTTTATTAAATGTATATCCAGAAGTAAAAACAAATATTAAAGAAGTGGTCATGATGGGCGGAAGTGCGAGCCGTGGAAACATGGGGGTGATGTCAGAATATAATGTTGGCGTTGATCCAGAAGCTGCACATATTTTATTTCATAGCGGATTGGATATCATCATGGTAGGATTAGATGTCGGCATGAAAGCATTGGTGCTGCCAGAGGATAGTGAAGTCATCAAAACGATGAATAAAACTGGAGAAATGGCTTATTGCTTATTTAAAAAATATCGTGGCGGCAGTTTTAATACAGGTCTTAAGATGTATGATGCAACAGCGATGGCCTATCTATTAGCACCAGAGATTTATGAGGTTGTAGATACTTATATTGATGTGGAACTTGCAGGTTCTATGACAGCGGGTTGTACCCTAGTTGATTTAAGAGGTTATTTAAAGCAACCGCATAATGCGAAAATATGCCTGGACATTGATGCCGATAAGTTTCGAGATTGGTTTAAAGAATCACTGCGAAAATGTAACTAGGTAAAAATAAATTAGGATACCATAAGTCAAAGCTTCATATCTCATAAAATGGCTGGAGGGAGGTAAGTTTATATGAATAATTATATAATGTATAGTATCTCGTTAATATCAGTTATTGTAATAATTGTGATGTTAATAAAAAAAATGGATATCAAGATAACCATGTTAGCAATGGGGATTATATTGATGTATGTGGCCACATTTATGGGAAAAGCAATCGGTGGTGATGGATTTCAATCATCAGGCTTAACGCTTTTGGACCCATTAGTGGTAATTATAAATGAGTTTAAAGCATCGCTTAATTCAGCCGGTTTTATCATTATGATTTTGGGTGGATACACCTTGTATATGTCAGAAATTGGTGCGAATAATGTTACTGTGCAGACCTTGACCAAGCCAATAAAAAAAATCAAGTCGGTATATATATTGGTACCAGTTGTTTTTTTAATGGGAAATTTATTCTCCCTAGTAATACCAAGCGCATCTAATTTGGCAATTATATTATTAGCAACATTGTATCCAGTATTGCGTCAAGCAGGCATGAGTCCTCTCACAATAGCAGCAGTGATAGCGACAACGGCAACAGTAATGCCAACTCCTCTAGGGGGAGATAATGTAGCGATTGTGGCGGAGCTTACAAAATATCCAGAGTTTAATGGTTTAACAGTATCGGATTATGTTTTAAAATATCATGCGGTAATATCAGTACCAACACTAGCAGTTATGGCAGCAGCACATTTTATATGGCAAAAGCACATGGATAAAAAGGCAATAAGGCAAAAAGTTGATGAGATAGGAACTGAACAAGAAGAGGTAATAGTGAAAAGATAGAAGATGAAGTAAAAGGCGGTAGTTTATTTAAAGCTGTATACACGATACTACCAGTATTTCCAATTATATTGTTAATTACGGTTTATCTTTTGGACTTTTTGGCGGGAATAACAGTTAATATGAGTGTTGAGCTTGCAGTATTATTTTCTTTTATAATTGCGATTTTATGTGAAGCAATCAATAAAAAAAGTATGGCGAAAGCATTTAGTAAAACCGAAACTTTTTTTAAGGGTATGGGAAGTTCAATATCAATCGTAGCATTATTGGTAGCAGCAACAGTTTATGTTTCAGGGCTTAAATCGATTGGCTTAATATCATCATTACAAAATGCAATGTTCGAGATTCAAGGTTCCGGTTTAGGATTTATATTGCCGCTTATATTAGTTGGCTTGACGATTGTGATTGTCTTAGTGAGCGGAAGCGGAACAGCATTGTTTTATGCGTTAGTTCCATTAATGATGCCTTTGGCGACAGCGGCAGGCATCAGCGCTTTAGCAGTCACAATTCCAATGGCATTAGCGGGAAATCTTATGAGAGCAGTATCGCCAGTAGCGGCAGTGGTGATGATTGTTGCTGGAACAACAAAAATTAATCCATTGGATATTGTTAAGCGCACTGTTGTTCCGATGATTTCAGGAGTGATATTTATGTTTATTTTAACAATGATTTTATTCTTGTAGTATGGACTTTCATAAGAGACATGTGTTAATATATGAATTGTAAAAGTTTTTTTGTTGGAGGTTACAAAAAATGAAAGTTACAATTAAAGATATTGCACGGGAGGCAGAGGTTAGTGTAGCGGCTGTTTCATTAGTGTTGAATCAAAAGGAATGTAGAATTGCAGAAGAAACTAAAAAAAGAATAATTGGAATTGCAAAAAAATATAATTATACAGTTAATCAGCAGGCGAGGAGCTTGGTTACAAAGAAGTCAAATGTAATTGGATTAATTATTCCAGACATAGAAAATATATTTTTTTCGGCTTTATCAAAGAGAATAGAAGAATATTGTCGTAAAAAGGGATATGCAATTATGATTGTGAATTCAAATGATAATCCTCAAAAAGATGTGGAACTCTTACATCTATTATTTTCCAGAGGGGTAGATGGGATTTTATATACACCGAGTATAGGCAGTGGTGAGGATTATAAAAAAATTAAAAAATATTTAAAAAAATTTCCTATTCCCTATGTAATGGTAGATAGATATTTAGAAGAGATTAATTGCAATAAAGTATATATTGATAATATTAATGGCTCCTTACAAGCGGTGTCCTTGTTGGTGGAAAGTGGGCATACGAAGATAGGGTGTATTGGTGACACCGTGTTGACCTCTGATACAAATTCTCGTGTAACCGGTTATAAAGAAGCCATGAAGAAATTTAATTTAACTGTGAATGAAGAGCATATTTATGAAGGAAAGTATAAGATGATTGGCGGATATAATGCGGGCAAAAAGATTATCAAAAGTGATATAACAGCCGTATATATTTGTAATGATATGATGACACTGGGATTTTTGAAATATTTAAGTGAGTGTGGGAAAAGTGTTCCAGAAGATTATTCGATTATAAGCTATGATAATACATTGCATAACTTTGTGGTATCGCCACAAATTGCTGCAATCGATCAGGATTTGGGAAAGTTAGCCAGAAATGCATGTAGATTATTGTTTAAGAATATCAATAATGAAAATGTTAAACCAGAGGTTATTTGCTTATATCCGCAGCTACTTGTAAATGAGAGTGTTAAAATTATAAAGAATTAAGGTAAGGAGCAGCCAGTTCACTGGGATTGCTCCTTTTTCAATATTAAAAATAGATTAAGTTGCTAAAATAGATTTTTTTTGAGATGAAATCAATTTAATGTTAATGATAAAGGCTGTTTTTTTATGAAAAATGATATATAATAAAGAAAAATTGAGAAAGAAAGGAGAAACCCCATGGAATATGGATTTATACAAGATCAAAATGGAGTTTCACATAAGTACTCAAAAGTTATTTTAGGAGCAGTGCCACTTGGAACTACCATATCAGAGAAAGATGCCTTTGAAATATTGGATTTGTTTCAAAATCATGGTGGAAATGTAATTGATACCGCAAGGGTATATTGCGATTGGCTTGAGAACGGTCAAGGAGTGAGTGAAAGAACGGTTGGATCATGGCTAAAAGCCAGAAATTGCAGGGCGGAAATGTTTATTTTAACCAAAGGCGGGCATCCATTATTAAAGAGTATGGAGATATCAAGATTAACAAAAGAAGATATTTTTTATGATGTTGAGGAAAGTTTAANGGCATTACAGANGGATTATATAGACCTTTATTTTTTACACAGAGATGATGAAAGCATACCGGTCAAAGTGATTATAGATACCTTGACAGAGGTAGTGGAGTCAGGAAAGGTGCGAATGATAGGCGCATCTAATTGGCGCATCGAAAGAATTTTAGAGGCAAATGAATATGCTAGAAAATGTGGAAAAATTCCTTTTGTCGCTTCGCAGATACAATGGAGTTACGCTAAGGTGCAGGGGGATAATATGTTTGGTCCCGGAACGATAAGCATGGATGAGCAACAGTATCAGCAATATCTGTTATCCAGCATTCCGGTGTTTGCTTATACATCTCAAGGAAATGGTGTTTTTTCACAAGGCTATAAGGCCGACCTTTCAGATGTGAAAAAGAAACATCAAATGTATTGTTCGCAAGAGAATATTGAAAGATATAAAGAATTAAAAAGGTGTTGTGAAAAACGAGATATTTCACCCACACAATTTGTATTAGAATATATTATTAAAAATCCTTTAAATGGGTTCGCAGTAGTAGGCTGTTCTAAAAGAGAGCAACTTTTTGAAATTTTAAACGGTGTGGGAAATGGAGGTATAGAGTGTACTGATAGGCTATTTTTTAGTCGGGCCAAGAAAGAGGATATTTCCGAGATTATGGAGTTTTACAGCAGTTTGATAGGAACACCTGGATGCGCATGGAGTTTGGAATATCCGACTAGAGAACTTATTGAAAGGGATATTTTAGCAGAGTCACTATATCTGATAAAAGAAAATGAAATGCTTATCTCAGTCGCCTTTGTGGGGCTAGAGGAGGAACTTGAATGCTTTACATGGCAGTCAAAAAATCCTGCTGATATAGCAAGAATAGGTGTGATATTATCAAGGCAAGGGCACGGAATAGGCTCTTTTATGTTGAATAAGGTTATTGAGGAAGCGCGCAAACGTGGGTTTGATGGGATTAGAATGCTTGTTAGTAAAAAGAATCTATCCGCATTAGCTTTATATGATAAAAATGGTTTTATTCGGCTTGATGAAGTGGAAATGTATGGTATTGATTTCTATCGTTATGAGCGGTTACTTTGAAGCATCAGTGAAGAGAAATGAAATGAGATTGCTACAAGCATACCGCTAAGGGTTATTTTTTAAAGTAGGGGTGAACTAAATTATAATATCATAGATATGTTATAGTGTGTGGTAATTTGAATGTTAGATGAATGAAGAGGGTGATGTGCTATTGATATGATACAGAGGGCATATCACCTTTATAGTAGTACTAGTGATATGCCTGCTTACATTTGTAAAGGAATTGGTCTTTCTTTTAGTTGCATTACATCATGTTCCAAGATATTTAATTTTATTTTTATCATTTTATTGTCACGTTCGGAACCTAAGGCATCATCTAATTTTCGAGATAAATCTAAATGTCCTTCAGCGATGATTTGAATATTTTTATTTGTTATATTTTCTAAAGTGAGTTTTATAGCAGTAATTTCAGCTTTAAGATTGTATTTTACAGATTTAATTTCATCACCAAGGTCTTGTCTTACGGATTTAATTTCATCACTAAGATCTTGTCTTACGGATTTAATTTCATCACTAAGATCTTGTCTTACGGATTTAATTTCATCACCAAGATCTTGTCTTACGGATTTAATTTCATCACCAAGATCTTGTCTTACGGATTTAATTTCATCACTAAGATCTTGTCTTACAGATTTAATTTCAGTTTCAATTTTAGTCTCAAGGTCATATTTTACAGACTCAAGGTCAAGTCTTACAGTTTCAATTTTGTTAAGTATCAAGTCCAGTTTG
>JGI994J12354_10000819_pt1 | contig 31597 bp, 28 predicted proteins | sample IntmicLarv3ML3BL_FD_12354 | JGI IMG/M metagenome (IMG submission 12354) | reverse complement strand
GTCGAGTACCGCAAAAGTACACTCCTTCCATAAAAATGCTTTCCGCCTTGCCAGAGAACAAAAATCCTCTTTGTGTGAACACGCCCTGGTGATTTTCGCGCAAGATATCGGCCTTATTTGTACTCTTCCTTGACATCCTTCACTATGGAAAGGCGTTTCCAGCTTCCGGGGGCCTCGCCGGGAACAATGGTCACCGTAAGGGTGCCGACCCTTTCCCCGACCTCTTCGTAAAACAGGTCTGCGTACAGCACATGGCCCTGCTGCACGGCTTCCACGCGAACCAGCTTCGGAGTGGCAAAGACCCCGCCAAGGCCGTCCGCCATGTACCAATACAGGCCGTCCTTATATTCCACGTTGACGAACAGGCCCACATCGCCATAGGAACGGTGCCCTGCGAGGGAGCGCCCGGCAAAGCGCAGGGCGCTCTTTTCCATTGCCTCGCGGGTCACGGCCATGTTGAACTCACCCGGATATTCCTTGAAAAAGGCCGCGTCCTCCGGCATGAAACGGCGGCGTACCTGCCCTTGGGGCAGATCGTCCATACAATCGACACCGCACAGGGCCACGGCCATGAGGGCCTTGCCGTCATTCAGGTTTCGTGCCTCCAGCGCCTCCACAGGCTGAAGGCACAGGGAAACAAGGTGGGTGTCCATGAGCACGGCCTCGGCCTCGGCAAAGGACAACTCTGCCGCTTTGGCAGGCAGACCCCAGAAGCCCACCACGGCAGCAAGGGCGAAAACCCCGCACCAACGCGACAGCGTGGAACAGCAAACACCCGACACCCCCTTCATGAACCCGACAGGCAAAATACTCTTCAACATACCGTTTTCCTTTGTTTACTATACAAAACAGTGGCCCGGAGCATGGGCAGGGGGCGGATTTTGGTCTCTGCTACCAGCCGCCGCCGCCGCCCCCGCCCGAGCCCCCGCCCGAAGAGCCTCCGTCGCTATCGGAACTGCTAAAGCCGGAACCACTGCTGTAGCCGGAGGAACCCGAGGAAACGAAATGGGCTTTGCTGGCAATGGCCGCGGCCTGGCTTGTGGCCGCGCAGGCAGCCACGGCCGCGCTCATGGCAGCCGAAGTGGTCACGGTGCGCACAACCGTGCGGTAATCAAGGGTTTCGCCCCTGTCCAGGGTTGGGGTTTCAATCCATTCGGGCGAATAGTCCATTTCGTGCAGCAGGCTGTCAAAGCGTTTCTGCCATGCGGCCGCATGGCCCAGGGCGACGGCATAGGGCAGCAGTTCCTCGTATTTTTGCACGGTGTCGTCCGGAGCGTTGATTTTCGCCAGACGGTGCTTTTCGGCAGTGCAGATATACATTTCCAGGCCCTTCATCTGGGCATATTTCGCAAGCCCTTCTTTGGTGTATTTGCCGCCGGGAAGCCGTTTCATGAGAACAGTGGTGGCCATGGCGAGCCCGCCAAGCATGGCAACGAGGGCAAAGTCTTCCTCGGCAACAACCCACAACAACAATACACCGAGGGGAAGAAGAACCACCAGGGCCAGCCCCATTTTCCAGATGCGGGTGAAACCCTCGTGTTCGCGCCAGGTTTTGGTTGCGGCAAAGTAACTGATGGCTATGATCACAAAGCCGATGCCCGTGCTGCCGAGAAATTCCATTTCGGTATAGACGCCTTCTGTATAGGCCGGGGAATCGGTGAACAGGGTCACAAAAAAGATGAGGGTACTCATGGAAAACCAGCAAAAAACCTTGTAGAGAAGGGTGTCTTTCCACAATTCCTTCTGTTTCTCGTGGTAGGTGCGCACCTGTGATTCAAAGGCGGAGCGGGCCTTTTCCCTGCCGTTTGCGGTTTTCAGGTTGCACCCCATGCTTCCGCACAGGAGCTGCGCAAAGGGTTCGCAAAGATACTGAACCCACAGATCGGGCTTTTTCGCGGGCTTTCGAGTGCGCATGACCATGTTTTTTTTGTCTGTCATGTCCATGCGGAGGTAGCCATTGACAGCGGCCCACAGAATGTCGCCGTGCAGTACCCGGCCTGTATAGGCCCGGTCTTTCAGGGCCGCCATATAGCCGGGCGACATGCCCACCGGGGCGTAAAAGAGAGGAATGATGGTCTGCCGGGGTGTACTCCCCAGCCAGAGCCGGCACAGGAAAAAGAAGAGCACAAGGCAGCCGAACACGCCAAGATACGAGAGTTCCCTGTACTGGTTCATCCTTTGCGTGAAGGTGGGTTCGGGCTGGTCAACAAGGCCCTTTGTCCATGCGGCGGCCACGGTAAGGCCCTCGCCCGGCTGCAGGCGGCGGGTGGTGTAAAAAATAAAGTCCTTGTTCTTGCCCTGCTTAATGACCGCGTCGCTGCCCCTTTCTCCGAATTTTCCCGTGAAGGCGGCGGTTTTGGTTATATTGTCGCCCCCGCCCGGCACCCTGAGCGAGAAGATGGTCTTGTCAATGGGCAGCTTCCATTCGTTGCCCGTGACATTCAGGTATATTTCGTCCCGGTCGTCAAAAAAGCGCACATGGTTCGTTGTTTTGTAGATGATGACATACTCGTGCTCGCCAAGGGGGGCCATGGTTTTTTCGTCGCCAATGACCACGGCCTTGTGGTTGCCGCGGGAGGCCGTTGTGTAGGGCACCTTCTTTCCGTCCAGGGTGACGGAGACAATGCTGACCTTGTGGTGCCTGTATTTTCCCGAATCCAGCCTCTGGGTGGTGCGAAACACGCGGTAAATGCCCCGTTTAATGGCATCATGCTCGATATTGACCTTGATTCTTTCCCGCACGAGCATGGTACTGTCTTTTTCCATGCTGGCCGTGACAACGAATTCCTTGATTCTCTCTTCTGCGTTGGCAGAGAGGGGAAGAAGGGCCAGAACCAGCAGGGCCAGAACCAGCAGGGCAAGCGCAGGGGCCAAAGTCAGTTCCCAGATATGCCGTTTCATGGTCGCTCCTTCCGTTTTCAGCAATGAAAATGGCAAAATCTTTCCTTGCCCTTGCGCTCTTAGAGCATTTTCACTTTGAAAATGCTCTGACGGACGATGGCGCGAGCCTCGTCCGCGCAAACGAGGAGTAGGCGAAATTCACGCCGCCAACTCCGAGTGCAGCGTTTCAAAGTTTCCTTGCCTTAGGGGCAGCGAATACAGGGCGCATGGTGACAAAATTCTCTCCTTTCCACCATCACCCTGAGGGTGATTTCCGAGGGGAAGAGAAAAAAAATGAAAAATCACCCCCCGGGGTAATGTTCATTACAGACAATTTGGCCCATAATGGGGCCACGGTCAATGCCCGTTTCCCCCCATTTTTCACGGAGGCGAACATGAAATCTGCGAATTGTGCCCGGTATGTTCTGGCCCTTGTCATGGTTTTTTTCTGCCTGTCGCCCGCGCAGGCCGCCCGCTTCGAATACTTTTCAGCCAAGGTTCCGGCCGGGTGGCGTGCGTTTGAGGAAGGCGCGGGAGTCTCCTTCCTGCCGGGGGGAAGGGAGGCCGCGGTCATTGTGGTGGCCTACAGGGTTGAACAGGCAGAGCCTGTGAGCATTGCCCGGGAATTTGCCGCTGCCATGGACGGGCAGGACCGTCTGCGCCAGCTTGCGGGGCCAAACTTCATACTCACTACCGGGGCTGGCCGCACCTGGTTGAACGTAACGGGCGACATGGTATTCCGGGTCTTTGTTTCCATCGAAACCGGGCCAATTCCCAAAGAGGTGCCCTCTCTGCTGAGCAGCCTTGCCCCCCTGCCTGATCGCCCTGTTCTGGCAAAGGCCATTGCCGCCCTGCATTCCAGCCCGGAAACTGTGCAATGGCTTGCCGGAACGGGTGTGAGGCCCGAAAGTACGCCTGTGGCGCCCCTTGCTGTGGCCGGGCTGCCGGACTTTGCCAGCTTTGGCAACAGGGGGGGCGAGACGGCCCCGCCCCCGGCCATGAAAGAACTGCCCGCAGGCTGGTCAGCCAGCACGGTCGGGTTCTGGGCAATAGCCACCTCTGCTGACCGCAGCCTTGTGATTGCCAAGCGTACCTACTCCATTGCCAGGGCGGAAATGAACAGGGAAGACGGCTGGCCCCTTGAAGCCACAGCCAGGGATCTGGCCGCGCTTTTTGGTGGCAAGAATATTACCTCCGGTGAGGGCAGCATGTATTTTGTCGTGCCGGAAGGGCAATTCATCATTGAACCGAAACGCGGCAGGACAACAGAGGTCTTTTTCTATAACACCGAGGACGCGCTCTATACTTGGATGGGTCTGCGCTAACAAAGGAGCCTTGTATGCGTATTTTCGCCCTTTTCCTGCTTTTGCTGACCTGCCCTGCTTCGGCCTTCGGGGCCGAGATGAACTTCGGCCCGGCCATGTTTTCGGCCTTCCTGCCCCCAGGGTGGACAGCGGAGCCGATGACCGCCGAAATGGTGGAATGCACCTCTCCTGACGGATCTTCCAAGGTAACGGTGAGCACAACGGAAATTTCCCTGACAGACGGCCCCCTCTATGCCCGCACCTCCCTTGGCGGGGGAACCATGCTTCGCGCCCTGCCGGAGGGGCAGGGCTTTGTGTCCCTGCAGGACGGGTGCCATAACTGGATGAATATTACGGAAAAGGCCACAGAGGGGTGGGCGGTACACATAGCGGTTTCCGCGCCGCACAAGGATGTTCCGGCCCTGTTGCGCGGTTTGCGGGGCAAGAACCCGCAACTCCAAAAGCTGTTCGCCACACTCCATGGCTCGCCCCCTGCCATGCACTGGCTTGCCCACGGCAACGCGCCTGTGCCCGGCAGGGACCTTCCCCCCCTGGCTGGCGCGCCCCTGCCCGACCTCGCCCTTTTCGGGGCCATGGCCGGGGAGAGGGGCAGACCGCCGGTAACCACGGATCGTTTCCCCGAGGGGTGGACACTCTCGACCAGGGGACTGTGGACAGTGGTCAGCAAGGGCCCCCACTGGTGCGCGGCCCGGTATTACGACCTTCCGGTGCCAGAGGGCGACTTCTCTGTTTCGGGCGGCCACCCTGTATACAAGGTGGCGCAACTGGTTGGCGGCAGAAACATCATCTTTGCCGAGGGCCAGCCGGACTTTGCCACCCCCCTTGCCTTTGCCTCCCTGCGCTGCGACGAGGGCCGCCCGTGTCTGTTCACCATATTCAGCGATGCGGCAACGGTATACGACATTTACATCAGCGTTGACTAGGGCCTGTAGACAAGGAGTGTGCATGAGAAGCCTGTTCCTCGCCCTGTTTCTGTTCGCTGTTTCCCTGCCCCTGACGGGCATTGCGGCCCCGCCCGCCGACCCCAGGCGCCTTTCCCTTGTCCGGGGCTTCCTGCCCCACTATAACGGCGTTCCCCTGCCCGAAAGGTCGTATATTCTCCGTGACATGGGCTCCCACAAATTTCTCCATCCCAACCCCGAACTGGACCATGAGCAGTGGCCCTGCCCCGAAGGTCTGCATGCTTTCGATTCCAGCGGCCTCTATCTCGGCACCGTTGATGCTGGCCCTGCGGATTCGCCCCTGGTGCGCACCAGTGAGAAACAAAGGGTTCTCTTTGTAAGCACCTTCAACAATGTGCATCTCTATTCCCTGCCCGGCCTTGTTCCCATGGGGCACCTTGTGACCATGGACAGTATCGCTCCGCTGGGCGAGAGGGGGGTGCTCTACACCGCCACAGAAAAAAACCTGATGGGGCGGCCCGGGGGGCTGGTGAACTCGCCGGAGCCGAAATCTGTCTACTATCGTGATTTCGCAACACAAAAAGACATCCCCGTGCTGACCGGAACCGGGCGCTGCGACTATACCCTTGACTATGACCAGACAGACGGTTTCACCTTTTCGGTGAAAAAAACCTGTGCGCCCACGCCAGCTGCATGGTACGCGGACTCTGCCACCCCCTTTTCATCAATGGCCTGCCTCACCCCCCTGCCGCCCGAAATTCGCAGCAAGGCCCGCAACGCCTTTGAGCAGACCTTTGTTGCCGGGCGCTACTCAACGAACAATGACAGATCCTTATGGATGGATCTGGACGCCTCCCCTGAACGAAGCCAGATGGAGTTTGCCATCTCCATTTGCAGCGTCAGTATGGAACTGCGGCAGAAAGACGGGGTCTGGCAGGGTGCCTTTCACTCGGCAGACGGTGTGCGCCTATGTGAAACCTATGAACAACTGTTCAAAAAGGGCGACCCCCTCTTTCACCTTGTGCCGGTTCCGGGCAGAACAGACCCCCTTGGCCGGGTCACGGAATTTGACCTTGTCAGTGCGCCGGAAACCCGTGACCGCCTGAACAGGCTTGGCACAAACCATGCCGAATTCAGGGAACACTTCAATACGGAGACCATACGGTACGCCATGGACAAGGAATTCACGGTTCTGCCCCTGCAAACCGTGCGCGCAGCCTTTGAACAGAAGACCGCGCCCCCCCAGTCTGCCCACAAGACAGGGAAAGGCGCGGTGCAGCCAGCACCCGACCCCAACACCCCGCTGCTGAATTTTGACATTTGCCTGCCGCCTGTTTTACTGTGAGCCAACCCCATACCCGCAACCCGGAGTTCACAGTGAAAGGCACTGCCCTGCGCCTCTGGTTCCTTGTTCTTTCCGCCCTTGTTCTGGGCCCGCTGACAGGCTGCATCGAAAACCCCTTTGGCGCGAAAAAGCCCACGGTGCTCACCCTGTGGCATGTCTACGGCGGGCAGAGCGATTCGCCCATGAACGCGCTGGTGGAGCGTTTCAACCAGACCGTTGGCAGGAAGGAGGCCATCACCATCAATGTGACCTCCCTTTCCAATTCCACGGACATTCACTTTGCCGTGGAAGCGGCCGCCAAAAAGCTGCCCGGCACGGGCGAACTGCCCGACCTTTTCACCGTGTACCCCAAAACCGCCATGGCCATTGGCGCACCCCTTCTGGCAGACTGGAAAGAACTGCTCGGCCCGGAAGATATCGCCTCTCTTGTGCCCTCCTTTGTGGAAGAGGGCACCCTTGATGGACGGCTGGTGCTTCTGCCCATTGCCAAATCTTCCAGCGCCCTCTTTGTCAATTCCACCATCTTTGACCGGTTTTCCGCAGAAACAGGCGTTACCTACGAAAGCCTCGCCACCTGGGAAGGCATGTTTGCCGCTGCCAATACCTACCACGCATGGTCGGGCGGCAAGGCATTTTTCAAGTATGACGAATGGATGCACTATGGCATGATGAACACGGCCTCGCTGGGCGGGCAGTTTTTCGCTGGCGACACCGTCAATTTCTCTGACCCGGTGTTCAGAACACTATGGAAAAAACTCGCTGTTGCCGCCATTGCGGGCGAGGTGAGCCTGCTTGGCGGCTTTGCCACCACAGGCATGATGACAGGCGAGGTGCTCTGCGGGGTGGAATCTACCGCTTCCATCCTGTATTTCAAGGACAAGGTCACCTTCCCGGACAATACGTCCATTCCCTTGCGGCTCAAAGTTTTTCCCGCGCCCATCTTTGAGGGCGGCAAGGCCCTTGCCCTTCAGCGCGGGGGCGGGCTTGGCCTTGTGCGCTCCACCCCGGAAAAGGAGAGGGCGGCCGCCCTCTTTGGCCGCTGGCTGATCGCGCCCGAAAATAACGTGCCCTTTGTCGTCAAAACCGGGTATTTTCCGGTAACGAAAAGCGCGTATACCGATTTTATGGAAACCTACGGGGGCGAATTTCCCAACGAGGGCTACCGGGAGGTCTACAAGGCTGTGGAAGCCCTTCACGCCAGCTTTGCGTTTTATGTTCCGCCCTTTTTTGCCTCCTTTGGCGAGGTGGAAAAAAACTTTTGTGATGCCCAGATGGCCCTTTTCAAAAAGTATGTGGGCAGGGTGGAGGCCAAGCGTCTGCATTCGGACGAGTTTCTGGAGGGCCTGCTGGGCGAGCTCCAAGGACGCCATGAAGTAGGGCGTGTTCACACAAAGGCAGAGGGCGCANTAGCCCAACACCCATTATTTCGTTGTCTTGATATATATATCCGCCACATGCGCGCCATGCCCAAAGGAGCCGATGCAGTTCCGTTCCTCCACCCTGCCCACGACCATGAACCCGTCAAACACCCGAACGGTTGCGGCGCACCCTTCATCTATTTCGCAGAGAAAGGACGCGCCCTTCCAGGGGCAGTCCATTGCCCCGACCTTCGCCATGTTGTATGACGGTGCGGAAAGACAGGTATCAAAGTCGATACGCACCCTGCTTTCATTCAGGGCGTGAATGGCAGAGGCGCCCTGGCCCAGATCCTCGCCATAGGAATAGCTGTAGTTGCCCTCAACCTTTCCCATGTCTGCGCTCATGCCCTTGGCCCTGGCCGGAAGGTCGGCCCTGCGCAGGGTAAAGGGGAAGGTTTTGCCCTCCTTGTAGTCATACGAATTGCCCTGCCGCACCATTTTGCCCGCGCCTCTCCAGGTGCCTTCAGGGGCGTTGCTCTTTATGTCCATGCTGATATAGCCGGAAATTGTGCCGTCAGGCAGCATTTCCCTGAGCTCCAGGCCGCCGGCAAGGTCGAGCGTGCCTAGCAGGCGGATGGGCTTGTTGCTGCCTGTTTTGGTATAGGTGAGTTCACCCGCCACCACTCCGTCCTCAACGGCAAACCAGACGGCAACCGGAATCTTGCCGTTTATTTCGCCCACCCAGGCATACAGGCCCGGCTTTGGCCCCTTGTTGCCAGCGACTGGTTCCGCAGCCAGGGCCGTGCTCAGGCAAAGGGTACAGACCAGCACACAGGCGAACAACGCTCTTTTCATCCCGCTCTCCTTGTTGAATGACGGACAATGGCCCTTGGCTCAAAATTTCCCTGCGCCACAATGACACAGGCCACGCAAAGGCCTTTGCGAAGGGTGTGGCAAAATATACACTGCCTACCCCTGGTTTGCAAACCAGGGGCTGTTTACGGCAAAAGACCCCAACACCTCCCGTTTTTGACTTTGCGCGGTCTATACCCTATAGCAGCAAGGGTGAGAGGAGAAACTTCACTGTTCCTTTCCCCTCCCGAAGGCTTGTTTCGCCTTCTTTTTCAAATGGCTTCAGAGCAGTTTCAGGGAGATTCACGGGCGTGCAGCAGGGCATAACACATTTTTTCAGGCGATCGGAAAATGGCGACAAGAACAGCGTCAACCTTGGCTGGCGGCTGCAAATGCACCTGTGTGTCCTGGTGGTGGTGCTGTTGAGTCTTGCTGTGGCCCTCATTGTTGCCCTTGATCTGTATTCCCCCCAGAAAACCGCTGCCACGGCCCTGAGCCTGCAAATGGATCGCCAGGAAAAGCGCCTGACAGACTACTTTCGCCATACGGCCGCCCTGGGCATACACTTTTCCCGGCAGGTGGCCCAGGAACTTGACCAAACCCTGGCCGACGAAAAGGCCACCTTTGCCGAGGCCCGGAACAACCGGGCACTGATTGCCAAACTGGAAACCAGTGTCTACACCCTGGTGTACAACACCCTGCGCATAGCCGATTGCAGCGGGGCCTTTGTCATCTTTGACACCACAGTCAACTCGGCCCTGCCCAATGCCGAGGAAAACCGCAGCGGCCTGTACCTGAAACTCGCCAACATCAACACTTCAAAGCCCGTCAGCCCCGAGGTGCTTCTGGCCCGAGGCATTCATGAAATAGGGCACAACAACGGGCATATCTTCCACAACAAGTGGGAGCTGGAATTCACTGTATCCCGCATTCCCTTTTACCATAGGGTGCTGGAAAACGCTTCCAGAAACCCCATAGACTGCTATTACTACTCCTCTGCGGTCGAATTTAACGGCACCTGGGAGCGGCTGATCCTCCTTCTTGTGCCCATTGTTGGGGAAAAAGGGCAGGTGTACGGGGTGTGCGGGCTGGAAATAAACAATATTTTCTTCAAGTTGTATCATGCGGAAGCAGGCAGCCTCTTTGACCAGGTGGCCGGAATCGTGGCCCGCAAGCAAGGCAATGCCATTCTTGCCCATACCGGGCTGGAATTCGGCACCCAGGAAGGGTACTTTGCCGGGCTTGGGCTCAATACCCTGACCATAACCCCCGGGGAAAACACCAACCTCTACAGGCTGAACAGCGACAATGAACACCGCGGGGCCGAATTTGTCGGCCTGGACAGGCCCCTTGCCCTTTCCCCCCTTTCGGACAGGGAAACAACCCCTTGGGTTTCCACCTGTCTGGTGCCCAGGGAAGAATATGACCTGATGCTGTATTTCAGCTACCTGAAGCTGATTCTCTTCTGTGTGGGCTTTTTCGCCCTTGCCCTGCTGGCCACCTGCTTTATCCGTCAGCGGTACAATGTGCCCATTTTGCGCGGGCTTGACGCCATACGCCACGGCACCCTGCAAAAAACCTACATCAATGAAATAGACGACCTCATGGAATTTCTGGCCACAAACGATTCCCCGCAAGATGTGGACATGTCCGTGTTCTATGCCTTCCGCAAAAACATCAAGGCCCTCTCCAGAGCGGAAACCGCTGTCTTCAACCTGTACATGGAAGGCTATTCCGCGCCAAAAATAGCCGAAATGCTCCATGTCTCCATCAACACCATCAAGTCGCACAACAAGAGTATCTACAAAAAACTCAATATTTCCTCGCGCAAGGAACTCATGGTGTATGCGCAGTTGATGAAAACACTGGGCTGAAAACCCCCTTCTAGAGCAGAGTAACTTTGAAACGCTGCACTCGGAGTTGGCGGCGAAAATGAATTTCGCTTACTCCTCGTTTGCGCGGACGAGGCTCCCGCCATCGTCCGTTAGAGCATTTTCAAAGTGAAAATGCTCTATTGCCCTCTGGCGCCACCCTTTGCGCTCCAGGCAGGGTAACCCTGTTCAGAATACTTGTCTCCATGCATGACTTTATTGACACTGGGTATGGTTGCTGTATTCTGTAGACGTACAGTCTGCGAAAGACTTTGTGAATGAACAAAGCTCCGCACGACCATTACAGGGGGGTTGAACTGGTGCGTAAACTGTTTTCCATCGTCTTGTTAGTGTTGCTATGCAATATCAATTCCCCCCCTGAGGCTCAGGCTGCACAGACCAACCTTGATTTCAGGCGTGCACCTGGGGTGACACAGAAAGAAATTGACGCCATTGAAGCAATAAAAGCAAGCAAGCGCGCCTTTATTTACGGTTCCATGCTTTCTTCAGAATCCTTTCTGGATGAAAACGGGCAAATTCAAGGGTATGCGGTGAACATGTGTGCCCTTCTTACNGAGCTTTTCGGCATACCCTTTACCCCGGCCCTTTTCGACTGGGAAGACCTTGTTGACGGCCTTGCCNGCAAATACATTGATTTTTCAGGGGAATTCACCGCCACACCCGAGCGGCGCGAAACCTATTTGATGAGCGGCGACATTGCCGTGCGCCCGNTGACTCTGTTTTACCNGGCCAACGGCAAATCCATTGAAGAAATTGCCAGAACGCGCCTCCCCATTATCGGCTTTTTGCGCGGTTCCGTGCCCCTGAGCCAGTTGGGGGAAATGTATGGAGGCAGAATCGAACCCTGCTATTTTAACAGGCTGGCCTCTGTTTCTACGGCCCTGGCAACGGGTCGGGTGGACGCTTTCATTGGCGACAGCAGTGTTGAACCCTTTCTGCAACTGGGCAACGACCAGGAAATCGTCACACAAATCAACTCCCCTCCCATCTACAATTCCGTATCGCTCGCAACAGGGAACCCGGAACTTTGGGCCTTTATTTCTGTGTTTGACAAATTCATCAACAGTGGCGGGCAGGAAAGGCTGTCTGCCCTGTATTCCCAAGGAATGAGCAACTATACCCTTGCGGCAATGCGCAAAAAATTCAACGCAGAAGAAAAGACCTATATTGACAAGCATCTGGAACCGGGCACTGAAATCCCAATCATTCTGGAGAGCGACAACTATCCGATGAGTTTCTACAACAAACAAACCAAGGAATATCAGGGCATTGTTCCTGATCAGATCGCCAAAATCAGTGCTCTTACCGGGTTACAGTTCACAACCATCAACGCCCCGGACGAAACATGGAGCACTGTGCTGCAAAGGCTGGAAAGCGGCCAGGCCGCGCTGATATCCGAGTTGTTGCACACGGATGCAAGGGAGGGCTGTTTTCTCTGGCCCAAAGAGGCCACAAGCGTAACCCGCTTGGCCCTGCTTTCCAAAAGCGACTACCCCAATCTGGAATCTTACGAGATACTGGGCAAACGCATTGGGGTTGAAGCGAATACCGTCTACCAGATTGTAGCTAAGCAGTGGTTTCCCAATGCCGAACTGCTCATATACGATTCCATTGATGAAGCCTTTGAAGCGCTGGAAAAAGACGAGACAGACCTGATCATGGCTTCGGAATTCCTGCTGCTGAGTCAGACAAATTACAGTGAAAAGCCGGGGTACAAGGTCAACCTTGCCCTGGATTATACGATCGAATCCAAAATAGGCTTCCGCATCGACCAAGAGGTGCTGGTTTCCATATTTGACAAGGCCTTTCCCCATATCCAAAACGACACCATTGTTCGCCGCTGGCTCAGCCGGGTATTCGACTATTCTTCCCAGTTGACCCAGGCCCGTGTGTACCTGCTCCTGACCTCCACCGTGCTGCTTTCGGCCTTCATGGCCCTGCTGGTCGCCTTTCTGCTGAAAAACACTCGCCATCGGCGCGACCTTTCCTTCCTTGTCAAGGCGCGCACAGCCCAGCTTGAAGAGAAAACCGCCACCCTGTCCACCGTGTACAGCGCCATTCCCGATTTGCTGTTTTGCAAGGACACGCTGGGCAGGTATACAAGCTGCAACCCCAGTTTCGAGGCGTTCGCCGGAATGCCGGAAAGTGAACTGCTCGGGAAGGATATTGCCGAAGTGTTCCCCGACATGGAACCGAAAGCTCGTGACCAGGGGGTGGATCAGGATCTGGATGTTCTGCATTCCAACCGCACCTTTGCCACGGAGCAGCTGGTAACCTACCCCAATGGCGAACAGCGCCTGCTGGAAACCATCAAAACGCCGCTGGTGCAAAACGCTGCTGTTGTCGGCATGCTCGGCATATCGCGCGATATCACGGCCCACAAGGCCGCACAGGAGGCTGCCCATGCGGCTTCCAAGGCCAAGAGCTCGTTTTTGGCGCGCATGAGCCATGAAATGCGCACCCCCTTGAACGCCATTATCGGCATGGCCGAAATTGCCAAGACCTCTGTGGGCAATGTTTCCAAAATCATTGCCTCGGTTGACCAGATCATCGTTTCTTCGCACCATCTGCTACGCCTGATCAATGATGTTCTTGACATGTCAAAGATTGAATCCGGCAAGCTTGAGCTCGCGGAAGAGCCCTTCAGCCTTGCGGGGGCGCTGTCGGAAGCTCTCACCATTGTTACACCGCACTGCAAGGAAAAGGGCCTTGTCTTCGACCATAACGTGAACGAGCTTGGCGATGTGGTTATTGTAGGCGACAAGCTCAGGGTGAACCAGGTATTGGTAAACCTGCTTTCCAATGCGGCAAAGTTCACCGATGAAGGGGGGCACATTGGGTTGCTGGTCAGCATTGTTGCAGAAACACCGAAAGATGTTCGCATCCGCTTTTCTGTGCGGGACAGGGGCATCGGCATGACAGAAGAGCTGAAATCGCGCCTGTTCAAACCCTTTGAACAGGGAGACAGCAGCATTGCCTCGCGCTTTGGCGGAACCGGTCTTGGGCTTTCCATCAGCAACAATCTGGTGCAGAGAATGGGCGGAACCATTGCTCTTGAGAGCGTTGAGGGCCAGGGTTCGGAATTCAGCTTTGAACTGGCATTCAAAAAGGGCGAGCTTGCAGAAGCCCAGGAAGAGCCGCGGGAGCTTGACCTTTCCGGTTCGCGCCTCCTGCTGGTTGATGACATCGAAATCAATCGCCTGATCGTGGAAGAACTGCTCTCTTCCACCAGGGTGAGCATGGATATGGCCATCAACGGGCGCGAGGCGGTTGAAATGTTCGAGCAATCGCCGCCCGGCCACTACAGCCTTATTTTCATGGACATACAGATGCCGGAAATGGACGGATACGAGGCCACAGCCAGCATTCGCGCCCTTTCGCACCCTGATGCCGAAACTATTCCCATCATCGCCATGACCGCGAACGCCTACAAGGAAGATGTGGAACAGTCCTTTGCCGCGGGCATGAACGGGCATATTGGCAAACCCATTGACACGCCTAAAATGATGAGGGTGCTGGAAACCCACCTGACCAGCAAAGGGTGAATAAAAAGTGCAGAAAAAAACCCTGGCCTGGCAAAAAAAATCTTGACGCACCCTGCTCACTGAGGTAAACACACTTCTCGCGGCAACAAACCGCACCGAGCGTCCCCATCGTCTAGCTGGCCCAGGACAACGGCCTTTCACGCCGTCGACAGGGGTTCAAATCCCCTTGGGGACGCCAATTTTTGGTTTTTAAAGAGCGGCAAGGTACAAAATACCTTGCCGCTCTTGCTTTTTAGCGATTCGGGTACTTTTCCGAATCCAGCCAAATCCAGGCTTATCCAAGAGTTTGCCGGATATTTTCCCGGATATCGAAATGCGTTAGCAATCCGATATCCGGTTTTTGTTTTAATACATTGAATTCAAAGGTATTATCGTCCAGCCGGGTATCCTTAAGTCCACCCTAAACCAAGGAGAAACGGTATGGCACTCACGGATATTCAGATCAAAAATTTGAAGTACACTGGCAAACCCATGAAAGTGACGGACGGCGAAGGCCTGTTCCTCTACCTGTCGACTTCCGGCAAAAAACTCTGGCGCATGACGTACTATTTTGAGCGCCGGGAAAGAGTTCTCAGTTTTGGCGAGTACCCGATAATCACCCTGCAAAAAGCCCGTGAAAAACGTCTGGAGGTCAGAAAACTCCTGGCTGAGGGCATTGACCCCGCCGCACGGAGAAAAATTGTAAAAGAAGAGCAGATATCGGAAGTGAAGGACATGTTCCAGAATATCGCTCAGGAATGATTCGAGGCCCGGACAACCGACTTCACGGAAAAGCATCGAGGTACGCTCATGTACCGCCTGGAGAAGTATATTTTCCCGATTATCGGCAAGGAACACATCGCCCGGATGGAAGCCCAGGACATTCTGAAGGTCATTCAACCTATCGAGAAGAAAGGCCAGAATGAAACCGCCCGTCGCCTACTACAAATCATCGGGCAGATCTACCGCTTCGCCGTGATCACAGGGCGGGCCAAGCGAAACCCGGTTACAGATTTGCATGGCGCGATACGGCCAAGAAAGGTCACACATAGAGCGGCCATCACGGAGCCGAAAAAAGTGGCCCAGCTTCTGCGGAATATTGATGACTCCGAGGGCTATTTCCCCATTATATGCGCTCTGAAGCTGGCTCCGCTGGTCTTTGTTCGTCCAACCGAACTTCGGGCCGCAGAATGGAGTGAGTTCGACTTTGAAACCAGTGAATGGCGCATCCCCGCCACGCGCTTGAAGATGAAGCAGATGCACATCGTGCCGCTCTCAAAACAGGCTGTAAAAATCCTGAAAGAGCTGCAAGAATTTTCCGGCAATGGAAAGCTTCTCTTCCCTTCCATCCGCACCGTAACACGACCACTCGCCGATGCTACCGTACTGAACGCGATTCGGCGCATGGGCTATACCAAGGACGAAATGTGCACCCATGGCTTTCGTTCCCTTGCGTCCACGCTGCTTAATGAACTCGGCTACAACCGAGATTGGATCGAGCGCCAGCTCGCCCATGGCGAAAGGAACGATGTGCGTGCGGCCTACAACTACGCTGAATATCTGCCGGAAAGACGGCGGATGATGCAGGAGTGGGCCGACTATCTAGGCAAGCTGAAAGCGGAAAAATAATTTGCCCTAACTTGGCGTAGCTACAAGGCGGTGCATTGCTTTCGAGCGGTGTGCCGCTTCTTTTATTGTGGTCAGGATTTGTAACCGGTTGAGTATCAAAAGAAGTGATAGCAACGGTTTTCTAAACCCTGTCAACAAAAAAATTGTCCACACAGTACAATGCAATGCCATCCAATAACTCTCCAGACCATACTTTTCCGCGCACAAAACTGCTCGCCCGAAAAGCCGTGATACACTTCCAACAAATACCAATGACCTATCAAGAGGTGTAATAATGACTACCATGACAACCATTCCCCAAATGGGCTTCCTTCGGCTCCCCCAAGTCCTGCAACTCGTCCCCATCAGCAAAAGCGCCGGGTGGGAAGGCTGCAAAACAGGCCGCTTCCCAAAGCCGGTAAAACTCGGCCCGCGCACAACAGTCTGGCGAGCGGAGGAAATTTTGGAGTTTATTGAGCTGATTGGAGCGCAGGTGGAGTAGGCACCAAGACCAACTATGTGATAATATTACAGAATAAGTTCATCCTGTTTATATCTAAAAAGGGCTCGTGGCGGACGCCATAAGTCCTTTTAACTTTTTTAGCCACTTAACGCCAAGAAGGCTGAAGTGGAAATTCGGGGGGAGTTTGTTTTGCATCACTAGCGAATTCGGACTATAAAAAACAACAGTAGATTGAATCTGCCTGGCTGAAATTATTGTCTTAAAATAAGCCAGTTATCCCCTGCCGACATTTGCCAGGAGATACGGGGAAGTTACTCCATGGCCATTGATCCCAGTCAACTTTTTATGGATGAACGGTTACGCCTTGAATCATGCGTATATTGTGGTGGAAATCCAGAAACACGAGAACATATTCCGCCAAAGATATTCTTAGACCTTCCATATCCAAAATCTCTACCTGTAGTCCCAGCATGTAATAGGTGTAACAATGCCAAATCAACTGATGAGGAATATCTAGCATGTCTTTTGGAGTGTATAGTGTCGGGAACAACTGATATCGCACAATTGCAGCGTGAAAAAATTAAAAAATCATTATTACACAGTCAGCAACTTCAATCAAAAATTGCAAACGCTAAGCGAGATGTGCCCGGAGGGATAATTTGGAACGTTGAACACGAAAGGGTTAATTCACTGGCAGTTAAGCTTGCGCAAGGTCATATCGCTTATGAAGAAATGGCTATACGGGACGACCCCGTCGACATTTATATAACCCCTCTCTGCACGGCACCGCCAACGGCAAAAGACATATTCTGCTATGAGAGTGGGCTGGGTGGAACCGCTCCATGGCCAAAAATAGGTTCACGTGCCTTTTTAAGATTATTTTCAGAAGATTCCGGCTTTGTTCACTCGTGGATAGAGCTACAAAAAAATCGCTATCGCTACAAAGTTATCAATTCCTCAGCCGTTGCAATCGTAATTCGGGAATATTTGGGGATTTATGTAAGTTGGGAATAGGCAAACGACTTTATCAGCCCTAAACGGGAAACGGGGGATTCTGGTTGACACCGCCTCAAAAATAGATAGGCTGCGCCCATTGGAAAAAGATGATAAGCATAGAAAAACTATGCATACAGGTACTTTTATGGAACACGACTTGAAGGCAGGCGCGATGTTCGCCGGTATCGGTGGATTCTGCGCTGGACTAAAAAAGGCAGGAGTAAAAACTTCCTGGGCCATCGATATTGATGAATTCGCTCGTGCCACATACATGCAGAATTTTGACGAAACGGAATACCTACTCAAGGATATCCGAACTCTTTCCGCTCAGGATCTTGAGCCGGTTGACATTCTTGATGCTGGCTTTCCATGTCAAAGTTTTTCACAAGCAGGTTCTCGAAAGGGCTTTGAGGATGACCGGGGCAAACTTTTCTATGACCTCATGCGGATGATTCGAGAATTTAAAGACAAACGGCCCCCTGTCATTTTACTTGAAAACTCTCCATATCTTCGACATGGCGACGGCGGGCGTTGGTTTTTAGAGATAGCTAGAGAAATCAAAAAAGCAGGGTATTGGTTCCGGGAGACCAGCGTTGCAGAGCTTGACCCCTATGAACTGACCCTTCTTCCCCAGCGACGCAATCGCTTGTTTATGGTTGGATTGTCGACGAAACATTTTGATGCCGGTAAATTCAATTTCCCCAGCGAAAAAAACACTACATCTAAAAACCTGAAAGATTATATAGATTTTTACGGAGAAAAAGACGATTTTTATTACCTAGCGCACGACAATAGATACTATAAAATGATCGATGCGAAGCTAGACGACCCTTTTTGCATTTATCAGCTACGCAAATTTTTAGTCAGGGTGAAAAACCCAAATGAATGCCCGACCCTAACAGCAAATATGGGGTTAGGTGGGCACAATGTTCCTTTCATATATGATAAAAAAGGATTGCGGAAATTAACAGAACAAGAGTGCCTGGCGTTACAGGGGTTTGACAATAATTTCCAATTTCCCGAAACCGTACCGCGTGCAAAACGATACGTTCAAGTCGGAAACGCAGTGTGTCCACCTGTTGTAGAGCTTATAGCTAGAAAACTAATCGAAATCCTTGAGGATAGATAATGAGTACTGGATGGTATCACCAAACATTTCAAACCGGCGAATGGGATGGGTTTAACGATTCAGGAATTGAGACGTTTCGGGATGACCCGTTGTTAAATCTAGCACGGGAAACGATTCAGAATTCTATTGATGCTCGTTTAACAAAAGACTTGCCAATAACAGTCTCTTTCTCAAAACTCGAAGTAAAAACAGATAGTGTACCGGGTGGCGAGCAATTCTCACGAGCAATACACGCCTGTGCATCTGAAAAAAGTAATAAGAACAACGAAAAAGCTGATAGTTTTTTCAAAAATGCACTTTCTTTGATTAATGAAGATAAAATCACGGTGCTTTCAATCGTTGATTCCAACACTACCGGGATAAAAGGCCCATGTGAAAATGAAACAGCGTATCATGCTTTTGTTAAAGCTAAAGGTTTGAGCCACAAAGAAAGCGAGGTGGCTTCTGGATCATATGGAATAGGCAAACTTGCACCTTATGCTGTCTCTGAACTAAGGACTGTTTTTGTTTCTACAATCTACGAAGATTGTGGCAATTTAATACAATTAACGCAGGGAAAGACTATTTTAACGTCTCACAAAAATGCAGGTGAAGTAAAAAGCTCCATAGGATTTTGGGGAGAGATAAATGATTGCCTCCCTCTTGAAGGAATTCCCGATGTTGCTTCTTGGGTACTAAATGCGACAAGTATCGAAGAAATGTCCCAACGACAAGGAACAAAATTGTCTATTTTGGGCTTTGATGCGGTTCCTCACTGGCAAGAAATTTTGGCTTGCTCTGTTGCAGAAAATTTTTTTGGAGCTATCGCCGGTGGCGATCTAATCGTACATATTGGGAACAAATACACACTGGACGCTACATCGTTAGCAGACTTTTTTGGTTGCGAGGATGTGCAAAAACTTCATGCTCTTCCTCAGTCGCCGATTGATTCTGAACGATTTGAAAATGCTTTTACATATTACCAAGCGCTAACTTTGCCGGAAGATGCAATCATTGAGTCCCAAACGTTACATTTGAAGCACTGCAAACTAAATCTAATTGTAAGTTCTGGGCTTCCTAAAAAGGTCTGCCTCCTTAGAAATGGGATGTTCATCACAGATTCTTTAAAGGGCTTGATCCGATTTCCTGACTTTAAAGATTTTGTTGCAGTTTTTCAATGCGATAATGACGAAGGAAATAAATTATTGCGGGGCATGGAACCGGCAACGCATACGAATTTCATTCCGCAGCTTTTACCAAAGCTTGAAATAAAGAAAGGACAAAAGGCTCTTGATGAAATTGTAAAATGGATTAAGGGCGTTTTACGCGACAAAGCAAGGGACCCTGTCTCAGATAAAACATCACTAGATGAATTGAAGGATCTGCTCGGAGATGAAGATGTTTCTGGCTCCAACCCTAAAGGGGAGGAAGTAAACCCCTTGGGCAAGGTAATCTATCAAGGCAAGCCCATAAAGTTAACATCACATCGCCCTACCGCGCCCAACCCCGTTGCCGACATAGATACAGATACAGGTGATAGCCCAGACTCAGGCCAAGGTGGTGGTGGTAGCACTGGTGCGGGTGGTGGAGGTGGCTCCGGAGGTCAGGGAGGTATCTCTGGTTCAGGCACAGGAGGAGGTGTCAATATGGGACGACCAGTAGATTTGAACAATCTACGTGCCCCTTTTTCAGCGGAAGGCGAGAGGAGGGTGAGCTTTACCCCCACGAGTACAGGGAAGATATGTATTCGTGTCTACGAAGCCGGTGCTGACGTCGATTACCCCGTCGAGATAACGTCTGCAAACCAAGGAAACGTGAGCAAAGGAATTCTTGAGCTAGACTGTGTTGCAGACCATAGAATGACGGTTCTTCTCAAACTTCAAGAGAGCTTTAACGGGGCAATTAAGGTGGTAGCAAATGAAATTTGACAGGAATAAAGCCTTTCCTTACCCCGTGCTCAGGCCATACAATGATGATTTTATTGACAAAGATTTTCAAGCGGCAGTGTCTGTAGAAATTTCAGAATCTTCCGTAAATATTACTATCGATTATAGCCTCTCGTCGAAATCAATCAAAGCCCTGATCGATGCACATGATGCGTCCTTTGTTACTATTGTCTCGTGTAGGGATACATATTTCAGTCAAGCAATTGAATCTTTTGATGAGCATGTGGAAAAAGTATTGCCCCATGGACTTTTTCGTGGCGAAGTCTTTATTAATAAATATATTCAAATAATTGATGATGTCACTTTTGAAAGCGTAGAGATCCACCCAGACTTTGGCGCTGGTCCTTTTTTATACACAAAGGGCGACATAATAGCGCAAGATGAGCCCGAAAAATTTTATTTTGGGCGCGAATTTTTTAAACCTCTCACTTCTATTTTTTCACTTGTAAAAAACGAGTCCCTTTCATATGGCGAATGGAAAATAGACGCCGAAAATGACTATATTGGTATAGAAATCAACCCAAAGATGAAAGATAAAATTGATATAGCGAGATCTGGAAGAAGCAATCAGATGATATTGATTAATTCTCTATATTATGCTGCTGTTGTTCAGGCCATAGAAAATCTTAAAAATGATGATACCTCATACTCTGATTACAGATGGGCGCAGGTAATTGCAAAAAAAATGGCCGATTGTGGAGTAACGATAGATGACCAATCAACCAAAATTGCCTCAACAATCCTAGATTTCCCTTTACGCATGCTTAGTGAATTTGTCTTTGCAGAAGGGATTGAATCATGAAAATAAATATTTTGAAAACATCGGCTGTGATAGAGCTGAAGCGTAATATTAGTAGCAACATTGACAGTTACCTGACAGGCAACTTTGAGCACTTTTTTGCTGATCCTGCCAGGCGAATTGAATTAGATCTTGAGTACGACCCCACAAGATTTTCTGAATTTTTACCAGGCAATGGTGCCACCGAAGAGGTTCACAATTGCTTATTGATGGAGGAAATTCTTGGCAAAATAACTCCATATCTTGCTCGTGATGAAAGATTATGGGTATATTTTACGCATACATACCTTCTCGAATACTCCAGAGTGCGCTGGGAATTAGATAAGAAAACAGGGGAAGAGCTTGTAAAGCAAATTGAAATACATTTTTTTGCTCCAGATAAACGTGCCATAGAAAGAGACAATGCTGTTTCACGTCTTTGGTGGATTGCGAATTTATGTAGTAGAGTTCAAAACATCCCATTAGAGGAAGTTCTTGAATGCCTCTTGTTGTACTCCGATGTTCGTGCGAGTATCATAGAGCGACCGACAACATCTCAGTGCTTAAATGTTTTTTCAGCAATAACCAAAAAACTTTCTTCTGAATACAAAAGCGGTAACGTAACAATCTTTGATAGAAGAACATTTCGTGACCTTATGAAAAAGATAAATCTTTTTGGTGGCATAAAGCTTTTGAATACGATGAAAGAGGACGACATCGTTGCTTTCATTAATCAAGAGCTAGCACATTCTGCATCATAAAAATTATTCAGAAATATATGACTAGTAATGAATGGACATACGAAGAATTGCTTGATGCATCAAAAGCATATGTTGAGATGCTACATAAGGAAGCATCAGGAGAAAAATATGTAAAAAGTAAATATTACCGTGAATTATCTGCCAAACATGGCCGGACAGAAAAATCTTTTGAATATAGGATGCAAAATATTTCCTATGTTCGCTTTTTAATGGGGCGGAGTTGGTTAACCGGGTTGAAACCAGCAAAAAATGTTGGACCGAAAAATATCGCCATCATTGAAAAAATACTACTTGAGCTTAGTCTTGAAAAACAGGCACCACATGCTTCCTTTGAAGCTCAAGTTCGCGAAGGGATGACCAGAAAGGCACAACTTTTTGCCCATCCCCCCAAAGGTAGTAAGCACCCTGTAGCTACAACGTCTGAAATTACCCTCCTTCATCGGGATACAAAGGTAAAAGCTTGGGTAATGCTAGAGGCGAATGGCTGTTGTGAGGGATGTGGCGCTAATGCACCCTTTTGTACTCCTGATGGCTTTCCGTTCTTAGAGTTACACCACGTTAGGCATTTGGCAGATGGAGGGTCAGATACGATAACTAATTCTGTTGCTTTATGTCCAAACTGCCACCGAGAAGCGCATTACGGCATAAATCCTGAAGCAACACGGGTTGCACTATATAATCCTGTGGCTCGCCTCATTCGGGAATAAAATTGCTCTGCTTGCATGCTACATATGAATCAAGTGTATTCCTGCTATATAAAACTCTACCTCTGACCTTCTGGAAATTTGGCCCGCCTCCCCTGCTTCGTAGTGTCTTTAGTGTTGCCACCGGTAGCGAAAACAACAACGCCACCTCTTTTTCTGTCAGGTATTCCTTCCGGCGAATACGCTCCATTTCGCAAACGACCTCAGCAACCGGCGCGAGGATTTTTTCCAGCGCGTTGGCGATGGCCTTTTCGAGATCGACCTCCTGGCCACTGATGGAAATTTGCGTACTATCCCTCATTGAACACCTGTATCTCTATAGGCAGGAAAATCTCGGAAAAACTCCAGGAAATTACTTCTTGGAGTATTTTTATTGCTTTTGCTGTGCCCTGGCCTGTTCTTTGGCCACGGCCATAAGATAGCTTAGGTCTTCACCAAGCACTTCAGCCATTCTTTGCGCATCTGAAATTTGAACGCCTTGAGGCTTTCCGGTATTGGAGGCCTTGCTGCGCATGGCAGTCCACCTAGCGGCTGCGGCTTTTGGGGTATCGTTCGGCCAGACCATGGCGGCAAATTCGCCCTTTTTCCAGCCTCGCCCTTTCACTCTTCCTGCCACAAGCTCAACAAAGGCCCGCTCTAGGGCTATGGCAAAATGGTTTTCCGTTGGCATGTCTTGCCTCCTGTTGGATACAATATACCGGAAATTCCTTTGTTGTCTATCGTAAAATTCCTGCTAAAAAGTGAAGGAAAATCCTTGCAGCTATCTAACGGAGGTTACAGAGGATGCAAATGTGCTGTTTTTTATTGAAAAACATTGAGCGATGGAGCCGCAAATGTTTGCCACACTCCGCCTATTTTCCGTGGGAACAACTTTCCGGCTTCAGAAAAGTGCCTATGGCGAGGCTTGGGCATGTCCTCTGAGCGAGAATGCCTATCAAACAATATGGCTGGAATTGAGTTTGTGGCCTGCCTGGAGACGATCAAGGAATTTCTTCAAAAAAGCTGGAAGCACTCCCAGATCCACCGGCATTTGAAACAGGAGGGCAAAATCACCATGTCCTATGGTGCGTTTTGCTACCACATGCGCCGTCTTTCCATGGACAAGCACAGGCCGGGTGAAGCGCAGCCCGCTCCCCCGGCCAAAGTGGTGCGAACACCGCCGCCTGTTCGCCCTGCTGGGCCACGCCATATCATGCCGTCCAGCAACAAATTTCCTGACCCACGGGACATGAATCCCGACGAAGCCATTTAACCAAAGGAAGTATCAATTATGGCAACCATTCACTTTATTCAGCAGGGCAAAGGCGGCGTGGGCAAATCCATGATCGCCGTCATCCTGTACCAGGTGCTGTGTCACCTGGGCAAAGAAGTCGTGGCGTATGACACTGATCCGGTAAATGCCACATTGGCCGGATTCAAAGAGTTTGAAGTTACGCGCCTGAACATTCTGAAAGACGGTGACATTGACCCGCGTGCATTTGACGGGCTGATCAACGCCATTGCCGAACTGCCGTCGAAAACACATGTTATTGTAGACAATGGAGCCTCCTCTTTTCTGACGCTCAACAACTATATCAAAGAAAATGACGTGCTGGGCATCCTGACGGAGAACGGGCACAACGTCTTTTTCCATAGCGTCATCACCGGCGGCCAGGCAGTGGCGGATACCGCCTTGGGCCTGCGCTCGCTGGCAATGGGTTTTCCCGATTCTCCCATAGTCGTCTGGCTCAATCCCTATTTTGAGGAGATCCGCCTGAATGAGCGCCCCTTTGAAGAATTTAAGGTTTATCAGGAATTCGGTCGCCAGTTTCACGCCGTCATCACCATTCCCCAAGGCAACAAGGCCACGCTCGGCAAGGATCTGGAAATGCTGTTCGCCAAGCGGCAGAGTTTTGCCACGGGTATCAGTTCCAGCCAATCCATCGTCATGCGCTCGCGCCTGGCCCGGTACTGGAATGAACTTGTGTCCGTGGTGGAACTGGCTGCTATCGCATAGGGGGGATCATGTCTGACGCTGAACATATGAACCCTGCGGTGGAGTCTCCCGCCGTGCCCGGAGCGGAAAGCTCCTTGTCTGACGGTATAGGGCTTACCATGGAGCAGGTACATAAGCTGCTTACCAAAGCGCACAAAACGGTTGTGGATGACCATGACCCCATTTTGATGGTTGTCACCATTTTGAACGCGCACTTGGCCGAAGTGGAAAAGCTTCAGGCCCGACACAAGGAAGGCCTGGGCAGGCTCATGGCCGAAAAAACCGACGCCTATGTCTCCGGTGTGGCCGCTGCTGTGGGGCAACTCACGGATAGCCTCTCTTCCACTTCGGTGGAAGGTATCCGCAAAGTATTTGATGATCACGCGGCCCGGCTCCAGAGCTTCAAAAACAGCACAGTTTGGCTTGCTGCCATTGTGACGGTTTCCGCGCTGCTCAATGTGGCGGTGTTTGTGCTTGGGGGGCTGCGCTAATGCTTCGGGCTTGTGACGATCCTCGGCTTCTGGCCGGATTGCGCCATTCCTGCGGCCCCAAGTTTATAGACGCGCTGGAAAACCCGGAAGTAATCGAAATTATGCTCAATCCTGACGGTACGCTCTGGATTGAACGATACGGGCAAGATCATGAATGTATGGGAAGCATGGAGCTTGCCCAAAGTCGTCTGATACTTTCTCAAGTGGCAAGCGGTCTGAATCTGACGGTTAATGAACGTAGCCCCATAGTAGAAGGCGAATTTCCGCTGGACGGTTCACGCTTTGAGGGTACGTTTCCCCCCATTGTCGGCCCCGGCCCCTCGTTCTCTCTCCGTAAAAAAGCCAGCCGGGTATTTACCCTCCAAGAATATCTGGCCTCCGGCTCCATCACGGCGCGGGTAATAGAAATTATCCATGATGCTGTGCTGCGGCGGTGGAATATCGTAGTGGTCGGGGGAACCTCCAGCGGAAAAACCACTTTCGTCAATGCCGTCATTGACGCTGTTTCCACGCTCACGCCTTCACACCGCCTGATCATTATAGAGGATACGGCAGAACTCCAGTCCAAAAGTCCCAACGCCGTATTTTTCCGTACATCGGTCATTGCGGACGTGGACATGCGGAAGCTGGCAAAGGTCAGTATGCGCTATGCTCCCAAGCGTATTTTGATTGGCGAAGTGCGGGACGCTGCCGCGCTGGAACTCCTGAAATTGTGGAATACGGGGCATCCGGGCGGGATAGGTACTTTCCACGCTGACAGCGCGGAAGAAGCCTTGCCCCGTCTGGAAGAATTGGTAGAGGAAGCTGGCCTTGGCCCCAAACAAAAGTTGATAGGCCGTGCGGTTGATCTGGTGGTCTTCATGGAAAAGACCTCAGACAATCGGCGGCAAATATCAAATATTTTGCGTGTGCATGGCTTTGACCCGAAAACTGACACCTATAACACGGAGTATCTTTACAAGGTAAGGGAAGGCGAATGCGTATGAAACCTGACTCGGCTCACGATTCCGGCAACGTCCGTTGCGGGCATTGTGACAAACTTCTGGCAAAGGGATGCTTGGAACTCGGAGAAATAGAGTTCCTTTGCCCTCGCTGCAAAAGCAGAACTGTGCTGCGGGCCACGCGCCCCAACCTCGCGCCGCAAGACGGCCTCTACGGAGATCGTCATGCGAGTAACCAATCTTCTTCCCAATCGTAAATCTTCTTTCTCCCGCCTTACCGTTTTCGGCTTCCTGACTCTCTGCCTCTGCTTCCCTGACATTGCCGCTGCCTCCGGTGGCATCACGGAATTTTCCAGTCCCTTGGAACGGGTGGTGAACACCATCACCGGGCCAGCGGGCAAATGGATTTCCATTGTGGCTATGGCCCTCTGCGGCGTGATTTTTATTATGAACAAGGACGACATTTCCGGTGGTTTCAAGCTGTTACTGTCCGTTGTGTTCGGTATCAGCTTCATTGCCTTTGCCGCTTCCATCGTGAACAGTGTTTTTTCCTTCTCCGGGGCGGTGATATGAGTCGCCCACTTCCTATTCACCAGTCTTTGCACCGCCATGCCCATATTCTCGGCGCGGAAAGGGAACTGGTTATGACAACCGTCCTTATCGCTCTGCTTGTGGGCGTGGGCGGTTTAACGGCTGTTTCCATTGTTTCCGCAGCCGGATTCTGGATTTTGTCCGTCTTCGCGCTCCGGCGCATGGCAAAGGCTGACCCGATTATGTCCCGCGTCTGGCTGCGCCATATCAAACAACAGGAGTTTTACCCGGCAAAGGCAAGCCGTTGGCGGCAAGTCGGGGGTTTCAAATGCTGAAACTCATAGATTACCGCTCCAAAGCCAAAGGGTTGCCGGATTTGCTCCCGTATGCCGTGCTAGTCGCTCCGGGCATTATTCTCAACAAAGACGGTTTCTTTCTGGCCGCGTGGGAAGTACGTGGGCAGGATACAGCCAGCTCCACGCCTGACGAGTTGGCCTATGTGTCGGCTCAGTTCAATAACGCGATCCGGCTGCTCGGAACTCCGCATCGACTCCATGCTGGCGATACCGGACGTGCAAAACATGGCCGCAATACTCGTTGAGCCCACGGGCAAAGGGCTTGAAGACCATTGGAGCAAGGCGGCTTTCGCCATGCTCGGCGGGGCCATTTTGCATTGCTGCATTATGACCCGTCACAGCCAAGGCCGCACGGCCACCCTCTATGATCTTTCCTGCATGTTGGCTGACGAGAGCCGCACGATCCAAGACCTGTTCAATGAAATGGTGGCAACACCCCACGAAAAATTCCTTCAGGAGATTTTCCCCAATGCTGAAGGCGGCGACAAGGCGTATACCTTTATCGCCAGTTCAGCCAGAGAGATGTTGAACAAGACCGAAAACGAAGCATCCGGCGTAGTTTCCACGGCCCTGACAAACCTTGCCTTGTATCGTGTTCCGGTTGTTGCTCTGAACACCTCTTCTTGTGACTTCCGCATTACCGACTTGATGAACCATGAAAAGCCCGTGAATCTGTATCTTGTCGTATCCCCTGCGGATATTGACCGGATACGGCCTTTATTGCGGCTCATGGTGGACATGATTGTGCGCCGGATCTGCGCCAAAATGGAATTTGCCGACGGCTCCAGCAAGGCCGGGTACAAACACCGCCTTTTGGTGCTGCTGGACGAGTTCACGTCCTTGGGCAAGCTGCCGATCATGGAAAAGGCATTGGCCTATAGAGCCGTGGAATAAAGGCGTGGCCTTGGCTCAGAAGGCCGCGCAAGAGGTCGGCGGCAAGGTTGTGGTTCCTATCTTCACGGACGAAGAACGGGAAAAGGGGCTGACGGATTTTAACGATCTGCACAAATCCCGTGGGCTGGACGAGGTAAAACGACAAATGGGCTTTGTTCTGCAAAAAAACGTGGAGAAGAAAAAGAGCCAAGATAAAGGGTGGGAAGTAGAATTGGGGCTTTAGTGTGTTGACACGACTAGCGAATGCTGTTCGTGCGTTGTGCCTTTTATCTTGGCAGCTTGCATGGTAATGTTTCCAGCAAATGTGGAAATTGGAATTTGTCTCTCCATTTCAATAGGTGATATAGAAGTCATCTATGGGAAAATTAGAATAGTGTTGCTGCTAATTATTAAGGCTGCATAGGGATTGCCATGAATGAAGATATAGAAAACCTTGAATGCGTGGAAAAGTTTCTTGAGAAAAGAAAGGCGGAACGTACAGTTCTTTCAGCTGAAGATAATTTAAAGCAAATAGTTTGTGTTCTGGGTGAATTAAATAAGTATTTAGCGCAAGGCAAAAAAATTGAAATCGAACAAATACAACGCATAAGTGATTGTTTGATTGCTGAGAACACGCTAACTTTTGATTTAGAGTTGCCAGAAGGCATAAAGATTAAAAGAGGACGCCCTGTAGGGGTTGAGTTAGTTGAATCTGTGCGGAATCTTTCATATAGAAAAAGAGACGAAGAAGCGCTTCAAGGAAGATATAATCGAAAAGGCCAGTCTTTGTTTTACGGGGTAATACACGTTAAGCCAAATGCAGGCGTTAATATAGTTTTTTCAGAGATTGAAGTGAAAGAAGGAGATTTTGTTTGTATATTAAACTCAAAGACAGTTAAGCCGTTAGTTTGTAGGGCGTTGGGGATATTTGAAAACGTGCGTAAGGGCCACAAACCTTGGTATATATCAGACCGTGTTTGGGCGTATTTCAAAAGAGTATGGAAATTATATAAACATCATTCGCATGAAGCAGACTTCGCCGCTTTTTTATCAGTTGAAAAATTTCTATATGATGCTCTAACTAAAAGAGCCCTAAAAAGGATAGATGACACCAATAGAGTATATAACTTCGGAAATACTGTTGCTAACATATTGTTGGAAGATATGAAGGTTGACGGGCTGGTTTATAACTCAACGTATGACCTCTGGACACCTAACATTGTTTTAGAAAAATATACTGTTGACGACAAACTGAAGCATATAGATGCAGAGGCATTTATAATTAATAAAAAAAATCACAATAATATCTATTACGCGACCAAAACGCATATAGGAGAAATTCTGCCTAATTCTGAGATTATATGGCGTGAAGAGAGTCCTTCTAACGAACCTTAGAGAGATAGCTATAAATATTGTATCGATAAATTTTAGCCTGTAGCTTCTCCTCTGCGGGCCTCGCGCCCCAACCTCGCGCCGCCAGACGGCCTTATAATAAGGAACTGTCATGTGCGCGAAGCTCTTGATTTTAGAATCCCCCGGTAAAGTAAAAAAGGTTCAGGAAATTTTAGGCTCCGGCTGGAAGGTCGCCGCCTCTGTCGGTCATGTGCGTGATCTGCCCGTCAAGGAAATGGGCGTGGCCGCTCCCGACTTCACACCGCAATACATTCCCACGGACAGGGGCAAGGATGTGTTGTCCCGGCTGGTCGGGATGGTGAAGAACGCCGAAGAGGTGTTCCTTGCCACTGACCCCGATAGAGAGGGGGAAGCTATTGCGTGGCATCTGCAAGAAGCCTTGAAGCTCAAAAACGCCAAGCGCGTTACCTATACAGAAATCACAGAAGCGGCCATACGCGCCGCGCTCTCCAACACACGTTCCATTGATATGGCACTGGTGGCTGCACAGGAAGGTCGCCGGGTGCTGGATCGTTTTTGCGGTTATATGGTTTCCGGGCCTCTTTCTAATGCCACAGGGGAAAAGCTCTCTGCTGGCCGGGTGCAAAGCCCTGCTGTCCGTCTGGTGGTTGATCGGGAAAAGGAAATCAAATCCTTTTCCAGCACAACACATTACGGCGCGGAACTGACATTTGAAAATGTGGACAACATTACTGACGGATGGAAGGCCATACTTCTGGTCAAACCCTGGCTCCGGGAGTGCCCCACAGAAAGTGGGGCCGACCAGCATCTTGATGGCGGGCAGGAATACCTCTTGGACAAATCTCTGCCAGAAAAAGCCGCTGCGCTGCGTACTCTGGATATTTTGGACTGCAAGGACTCTGAAAGCCGTGCCGCGCCTCCGGCTCCCTTCACCACATCTACACTGCAACAGGTCGCCAGCTCGTCACTCAAATTCGGGCCAAAGCAGACAATGCAACTGGCGCAACGGCTGTATGAGCAAGGGGCGATTACCTACATGAGAACCGACAGCCCCAATCTTTCGCAAGAAGCGACTCAGGCAATCCGGGCGTATTGCGAGACACAAGGCTGGCCGCTGGTTGAAACGCCCCGCAAATGGAAATCCAAAGAGGGGGCACAAGAAGCGCATGAGGCTATACGGCCGACACACATTGAAATTGAAGACGCCGGGGAAACAGAAGACGAAAAAGCCTTGTATCGCCTTATCCGCGAACTGGAAAAACGCGGCATTGGCCGTCCGTCCACTTATGCGGCGATCATCGACACAATAGTGAGCCGGGGATATGTGGAACTTTCAGGGCGCACAGGAAGTGCGCCAGCCGCGCAGCGGAGCAGACAAAAGAGCAAGCCGGAATTCACTTCCGGCGCGGCTCTGTCTGCGAAAGCGAGTGCCCCACAGGACGTGGGGCCGAGCGGCATTGATACAGCCAAGCGGTTTCTTGTGCTCACGGCCTTGGGTGAAAAAGTTGTTTCCGGCCTGTGCGGGCATTTTGCCTTCATCGAATATGATTTCACCCGCACAATGGAACAGTCGCTTGATGATATAGCGGAAGGGAAAGCGGAATACCGCGCTGTCATCGGCTCGGCCCATGAGCAGCTTTACAGAGAGGTTCAGGATTTTGCCAAGGCCACGGGCAAGGTCTGCGAAAAATGCGGCAAGCCCATGATTCATCGGGTAAAAAAGCCCGATAAAGACGGCCCCGACAAATCAAAGAAAGGCGGCTATGATTTTTGGGGTTGCCCCGGCTGGCCGGAGTGCAAGTAAGTTTCTACAAGTGTGTACATAAACGTTAGCCGCTTGACAATAGTTAGGCGGCTAATTATATATATACCATGAACAACGTGAAACAAAAATACACGTCCCTCATTCGCAAAGCCCAACGCGAAGGATCTTCTTCAGTTCCACAACTGCAACTCTGTTTTCAAATTTTATCTGTAGCAGCGGATATTGATTCTGATTGTGCATCGCGCTTGTCCCAGTATTACCTTTCGGAAGGGAGATTTGTGTTACTTTTTTTGTTGCACGATCACCACAAAGGGCTTTCTCCCTACGAACTGGCCGACCTCGCTGGTGTAACCCGTGCCACAATTTCCGGTCTGCTTGACGGCCTTGAAAAATCGGGATTGGTTTTAAGGCACAAAAGCAAGCAGGATAAAAGGAGTATTACTGTTCGTCTGACGGCGGAGGGCACCTGCCTCATTAGTGAGCTTTTTAGCAAACATGCTCAGTGGATTAAAACCCTGTTTGATGGTTTTAGTGAAAAGGAATGTGGGTTGCTACACCAGTTGCTGTACCGGGTTTGGTTACATACGGATGCGGGAAAGAAGGTCGGAGACATCGCAAATGCCAAGTGTTTACCTCAACCATATTGATGAGCGCATACAATGAAAGTACCACAAGAGCGGCTTAATTTTCTCAATGCAGGAAAAGTTGCCTCGAATAACTTGAATGAGGGTTTGGCAGTGGATTTTGCTGCCCTGCTATCTGCGGCTGTACCTGCAATGCCCGCCGATAAAATCCGTATTATGCAAGAAGCCGCCTCACTAGGCATTCTGAAACGGATGTGGCTCGCCG
>JGI994J12354_10000818_pt1 | contig 31605 bp, 46 predicted proteins | sample IntmicLarv3ML3BL_FD_12354 | JGI IMG/M metagenome (IMG submission 12354) | reverse complement strand
AAACAAATGGCAATTTCTGCAATAAAATTTATAGAAACAAAAATTCCAGCGATTTCTCACTGGAATTTTTATTTTTCTGGCTTCCTATTCTAGGACGCCCTCTTTACCATAATTTGTAATCAATGTCAATATTTTACAATACAAATATTGGAAAAATTTCAAATTGATTAAACCCAAATATTTTTTCATTTTTTTATATAAATTCACCTAATTAAAAAAAGAATAAATTCCAATTTTAAAAATACATATCATGTATATAATAATATAAAATTGAGAAAAATAAAAAAGAGAAATTTTGAAAGGTGGTTTAAAGATGAAAGTAAAAGATTGTATGCATGGAGAAATTTGTAGTGTAAAAGCAAATTCAAAAGTGTGTGAAGTTATTAATTTAATGAAAGAAAAACATATTGGATCAGTACCAGTATGTGATGATGAAAATAAGGTGTGTGGAATTATCACAGATAGAGATATTTTGTTAAGAAGTGTTGCTTGTGATAAAGATGTTAAGCAAACACCTGTTAGCGACATTATGACATGTAATGTTTGTACTTGTACTGAAGATGAGGAAATAACTAATGCTCAAAGTAAAATGTCTAAAAATCAAGTAAGAAGATTACCTGTTTGTGATGAAAACAATAAAGTAGTTGGAATGCTAACAATTGGAGATTTAATTCATCATGATGATGAAGTTGGAAAAAAACAAGTATGTACTACTTTTGAAAATATATGTAATGACAATTCTATGTGTAAAAATGCTGAATAATTATTAATTTTAATAGAAATATTTAAAATAGAAAAAAGAATACCATTATATTGAAAAATAAAAATATAATAGTATTCTTTTTTGCTTGCTTACATATAATAAGAAAAGGAGGAAGTTTATGATTTTCAATGTATCATATTGGACAAGAGTTTTAAAAAATATATTATATGTGGCTTTAATTTTATTTGGCTTGTATATTTCTTTAAAACTATCTGTTTTTTACATGCCTTTTTTAGTAGCTTTTCTTATTTCTTTAATGATGGAACCTGCAATTAAATTCATTATGAGAAAAACAAAACTAACAAGAAGAGCTAGTTCTATTATTATATTTTTAATTGTTTTAGTAATTATATTAGGTAGTTTATCATGGGCTATTATTACTTTATTTTCAGAATCTTCTAGTTTACTCCAAGGATTAAATGATTATTTTGATAAAGCTCGTGTTCAGTATGATAATTTAATTAATACTTTTGATTTTGATAAAATTCATTTATCAGATGAAATTTTATCTGTAATTAATGACTCAACTAGTGATTTACTAGAATCCGCTTCTAATTGGATTAGAGTAGCTTTAACAGGAGTATTAGAAATAGTTACAAGTCTTCCATATATTGCAATAAGTATTGCAATTACAATACTTGCTCTATATTTTATGTGTGTTGATAAAATATATATTATAGATCAAATAGAACACCATGTTCCAAAATTGTGGGTCAGAAAAATAGGGGATCATATGAAAGATTTAATAAAAACTTTAGGTGGATATTTAAAAGCTCAAGCAATTTTAATACTTATTTCTTTTATTATTTCCATAATAGGACTATATATTCTAGCTTTTTCTGGATTTGATATAAAATACCCTTTATTAATGGCAATAGCAATAGGATTTGTAGATGCACTTCCAATACTTCGGATCTGGAGCAGTAATGATACCATGGGCAATTATCAGTGCTATTAATGGAGACATCAATCTAGGAATTGCAGTAATTGTATTATTAATTATCATGTCAGTAACCAGGCAATTTTTAGAACCTAAATTAGTCAGTAAAAATATAGGTGTTCATCCAATATTTACACTAATTGCTATGTATACAGGCTTTAAAGTAATAGGAGTGATGGGACTTTTGCTAGGACCAATTATTTTAATAATATTTAAAAATATCTTTGCAAGTCTAATTGATAAAGGGGTATTAAAAACAATTTTTGATAAGAAATAGATATAAAATAAAAATAGCAATAGATTTAAATATAAAATCACATTGCTATTTTTATTATTAGTAAAATTTTATATTATTCCCATTCAATTGTTGCAGGTGGCTTAGAAGTAATGTCATAAACAATTCTATTAATACTGTTTACTTCATTAACAATTCTAGAAGAAACCTTTTCTAATAACTCAAATGGAATTTTACTCCAAACACCAGTCATAAAGTCAGTAGTCTCTACTGCTCTAAGAGCTAATGTGTAATCATAAGTTCTCTCATCACCCATAACACCTACTGATTTTAAATTAGTCAATACTGCAAAATACTGATTAATGCTTCTATCTAATCCTGCATTTGCAATTTCTTCTCTGAATATGTAATCTGCATCTTTTAATATATCTAATTTTTCAACAGTTATATCTCCAATAATACGAATTGCAAGACCAGGTCCTGGAAATGGTTGTCTAAATACTAAGTTTTCAGGGATACCTAACTCTAAACCTGTTTTCCTAACTTCATCTTTGAATAAATCTCTAAGAGGTTCAACAATTTCTTTGAAATCAACATAGTCAGGTAAACCTCCAACATTATGATGACTTTTAATTACAGCACTTTTTCCATGTCCGCTTTCAATAACATCTGGATATATAGTTCCTTGTACTAAGAAGTCAACAGTTCCAATTTTTTTAGCTTCTTCTTCAAAAACTCTAATAAATTCTTCACCTATGATTTTTCTTTTTGTCTCTGGGTCAGATATACCTGCAAGTTTTCCTAAAAATCTTTCTTTGCTATTTACTCGAATTAAATTAATATCAAATTGATTTCTAAATATCTCTTCAACTTCATCACCTTCATTTTTACGAAGAAGACCATGGTCTACAAAAATACAAGTTAAGTTTTTTCCAATTGCTTTATGTAGCATGATAGCAGCAACTGACGAATCAACACCACCAGATAAAGCACATAAAGCCTTTTTATCTCCAATTTTTTCTTTTAATGATTTTATACTTTCTTCAACAAAAGAAGATATAATCCAATCTCCAGAACAATTACAAATATTAAATAAAAAGTTTTTAATAACTTTTGTACCATTAACTGATAAATTAACTTCTGGATGGAATTGAATTCCATATAATTTTTTATCATGATTTTCTATAGCAGCATTTGGGCAAGAATCAGTAGTAGCTATATTTTTAAAGCCTTCTGGTAAAATTTTTACAAAATCAGTATGACTCATTAAAAAATCATTATTTTTTTCAAAACCTTGAAGTAGTAAAGAATTATTATCAATAGATACATCTATAATTCCATATTCACGCATATTCGCTTTTTCTACTATTCCTCCTAGTGTGTGTGTCATAAGTTGCATTCCATAGCATATACCTAAAATTGGAATACCTAAATTAAATATTCCCTCCACACATGTAGGTGAGTTATCACCATATACACTAGCAGGACCTCCTGTAAATATAATCCCTTTGGGATTTTTTTCCTTGATTTTTTCTATAGAAATATCATAAGGAACAACTTCTGAATATACATTACATTCACGAACTCTTCTTGCTATTAATTGATTGTACTGTCCACCAAAATTTAAAATTAAGACTAATTCATTTTTCACTATTTAAATACCTCCCTTAAATTATTACAAAATTCTACCATATATTTTAGGAAAAGTAAATAGAGTGTTTGAAATGAAAAATGGGGGAATGGGTAAAGAGTAAAAAAGTTTAAATTTATTCTCTTATATTTTTGTTTCAACAGACAGATGAAATGATTGATTTTAAATTTAGATAAAAATTTTAATAAAGTTCATAATTTGATAATATTATCATGAAATAATTATTGTTTGTGAAATAAATATTGATTCTAAAAACCTATTAGTTTAAATGTATTCTAATAGGTTTTCAAATTTGATTTAATTTGCTTTCTAAGTAATATATTTTATTAGAATTGTTATTTACAGTTTTTTCTATACTTTCAAATCTTTTTTCGTGTGATTCGAACTTTTCATTGTGCATAACTATAGCATCTAATACTAGTGCTAGCTTTTCTCCATGTTCTACTTCTATAACTGCTACTGCACGGCTTATCTTCTTTATATCTTCTTGCATTTCAGGAATAATTTTTAGTTGTTCTTGAATTTGAGGAATAGCTTTTAGTTGTTCTTGCATTTCAGGAATAACTTTTAGCTGTTCTTGAATTTGAGGAATAGCTTTTAGTTGCTCTTGCATTTGAGGAATAACTTTTAGCTGTTCTTGCATTTGAGGAATAATTTTTAACTGTTTTTGTATTCCATATATTGCTTCTAATATTTTATCTTCACTAGTTGTATTCATAATATGTTCCTCCTTTCTGATATTTTTTTCATTTCAATCAATTACTTGAATATTATACTTTGATATAATTAAACTGTCAAGAATATTTCATTTACATTTTTCGACATTTTTTACAAATTAAATGATATAGAAAGGTTAAATATTTAATATATGAAAATTTTTAAAGATAAAAACAGCCATACATTTGTAAAGTTATTTTCTAAATATATAAATTACAATTTATACAATGCCACTAGTTGGAATATATGTATCATCAGGAGGATAGACTAACTCATCATCAGGTTTATTAACCATATCTATTTTATCAATCTCTATAATAGGCATCTCACCGTGATAATCACCTTTTGTAATTTTACCAGTAATATTAATCCATGAACCATCTTCAAAATCTTTTATATTATCATACTCACATAAAAATCCTACAATAACAGTTTGAAAATCAGAAGAAATAATCATATCTCTTGATAAAACAAATTGATTATCACTAAAATCAGAAACACGATAAATATATCCAGTAAAGCTGATTTTAGTACCAATATAATCATCTATGTTTTCATGAACAGCTTTTAAAATATTTGAATAATTAGAAGATGATATTTGAGATATATGATTTTGAGGCATAGAAGTCATTTGTAGATTTTGTGATTCACCTGCACCATGTAAAATTTTAAAACTAACAATTCCAACTATAATAATTACAAGTATAACAATAAAGCTAAAGAAATATTTAAAAGTCTTACTACCATTTATTTTAATATTATATACAAACATATTGATTCCTCTTTTCTAAAATATAAGATTATTAGAGTATATGTATTAAACTTTTAAAATATGAAAAAACTAATTTATATAAATAATAATAACATTATATTTCCTAAGTCTATTATATGATTTTTTAAAAAAATGTTGCTAAAAACTGATTTTAATGATATATTAGCAAAGTAATATAATAAACTGTTATATTTGTAACAAATAATTAAAATTTAGACTACAATAAATGTAGAATAAACTTAGGAGGAATGAGTTCAAAATGAGTATATTTGGAAAAGTATTCAAATCTTATAGTGAAAAAGAAGTAAAAAGAGTAATGCCATTAGTTGAAAAAATCAATGGATTAGAAGAGGAAATATCAAAACTTAATGATGAAGAATTAAAAGCTAAAACTGAGATATTTAAAAAAGAATTAAAAAATGGAAAAACATTAGATGATATATTACCAGAGAGTTTTGCAGTAGTTAGAGAAGCTTCTAAAAGAGTACTTCGGAATGAGACATTTTGATGTACAATTAATAGGTGGAATTATACTTCACCAAGGTAGAATTGCAGAAATGAGAACAGGAGAAGGGAAAACATTAGTTGGAACACTTCCTGTATATTTAAATGCTTTATCTGGAAAAGGTGTACATGTTATTACTGTTAATGATTACTTAGCAAAAAGAGATAGTGAATGGATGGGAAAACTTTATAAATTTTTAGGACTATCTGTTGGGTTAGTAATAGCTGGAATGGAACCTAAAGAAAAACAAGAAGCATATCATTCAGATGTGACTTATGGTACTAATAATGAATTTGGATTTGATTATTTAAGAGATAACATGGTTATATATAAAGACCAATTAGTTCAAAAAAGTCTAAATTATGCAATTATAGATGAGATTGATAGTATTTTAGTAGATGAGGCAAGAACACCACTTATCATTTCAGGTCGTGCAAATGCATCATCAGATTTATATAAAAAAGCAAATGATTTTGTAAAGAAATTAAAAGCAAAAGTTATTGTAGAAGAAGATATTAAAGATTTTGACCAAGCAGAAGATAATGAAAACTATGACTATATTGTAGACTTAAAAGCAAAATCTGCATCACTAACACAAAAAGGTATTAAAAAAGCAGAAGAAATATTTAAATTAGAAAATTTCAATGATTTAGATAACTCTACTTTAGTTCATCATGTAAACCAAGCACTTCGTGCAAATGGAATTATGAAAAGTGAAATTGATTATATTGTAAAAGATGGAGAAGTATTAATTGTAGATGAATTTACAGGTCGTATTATGTATGGAAGAAGATATAACAATGGATTACATCAAGCAATTGAAGCTAAAGAAAATGTGAAAATTGCAGATGAGTCAAAAACACTTGCAACAATTACATTCCAAAACCTATTTAGAATGTATGATAAATTATCTGGTATGACTGGTACTGCTATGACAGAAAAATTGGAATTTGAAGAAATATATAATTTAGATGTTATAGAAATACCAACTAACAAACCAATGGTTCGTAATGATGAAAATGATGTAATTTATAAAAATGAAAATGTAAAATTTAATGCAATTGTAGAAAGTGTTAAAATAAGTAATGAAAAAGGACAACCAGTTTTAGTAGGTACTGTATCAATTGATAAATCAGAAAAATTAAGTAAATTACTAAAAGCTCAAGGAATTAAACATGAAGTGTTAAATGCTAAATATCATGAAAAAGAAGCTGAGATTATTGCTCAAGCAGGTAAATTTGGAGCAGTTACAATAGCAACTAATATGGCACGGTCGTGGTACTGACATTATGCTAGGTGGGAATAGTGAATATTTGGCAAGAGAAGAAATGAGAAAAAATAAATTTTCTGATGAATTAATAGAAGAAGCAGATACTTATTATGAAACAGAAGATAAAGATATATTAAATGTAAGAGAAGAATTTAAAAAATTAGTTAAAAAATATGAAGCACAAATAAAAGAAGAAAAAGAAAAAGTGATTGCTACTGGAGGATTAAAAATTATTGGTACAGAAAGACACGAATCAAGAAGAATTGATAATCAGCTTCGTGGTCGTGCTGGACGTCAAGGTGATAATGGGGAATCTAAATTCTATATTGGTTTAGATGATAATTTAATGAAAATATTTGGTGGAGATGCAATTACTCGAGTGTTTAATACACTAGGTGCAGATGAGAATATGCCAATTGAATCAAGAATCATTTCAAATGCAGTAGAAAATGCTCAAAAGAAAGTAGAAGGTAGAAACTTTAGTATTCGTAAGAATGTATTGAAATATGATGATGTAATAAATGTACAAAGAGGAATTATATATAAACAAAGAAGACAAGTATTAGATGGTGAAAATATACATGATACAATAATGTCAACAGTTGAATTTGTATCAGATAATATAGTTAATATGTTTATAGAAGGTGAAGACTCTAAAGTAAACATGGAATCTTTAAGTACAGAAATAACAAATTTATTTGGAATAGATATGTCAGACTATATTAAAGAACACCAAAACAGCCCAGAAGAAATATCTAATGAATTAAAATCACAAGCAATGGAAGTATATAGTAAAAAAGAAGCTGAAATTGGAATAGATGAATTAAGAGAATTAGAAAGAGTTGTAATGCTTAAAGTAGTTGATGAAAAATGGATGAATCATATAGATAGTATGGATGAACTAAAAAATGGTATAGGTCTTCGTGCTTATGGTCAAAAAGACCCAGTTATTCAATATCAATTAGAAGGTTATGATATGTTTGAAGAAATGATTAATGATATCAAATATGATGTAACTAAAATATTAATGCATATTAGAGAACAAAATGACACAACAAGACAAGAAACAGTTAAAATCACAGGTGCTGCATTAGAAGCACTTCATAGTGTAGATGGAGGAGCTAAAATAGGAACTAATGTAGATAGAACAATTAAAAATGATTCTCCAAAAATTGGTAGAAATGATTCTTGTGCATGTCGGAAGTGGAAAAAAATATAAGAACTGTTGTGGGAAATAGCCATAAATAAAGGATTAATTACTAAATGAAGTAGATAATTAGTCCTTTTTTAATACAATTTTTGGAAATTCAATGGGCTACAAGATAAAAAATAGAGCGAAATTTAATGAAAAACTTGAGACTGCTGAAAAAGTAACAAATTAAAAACTGATATTTAGAATATTTTTCTATTTATCAGTTTTCTTGAAAATATGATGAAATATTAAAAACAGATAATAGAGTTATTAAATTAGCAGAAATTGGAAAAGATATAACTTTTAATAATATTATTCAGATAAGAGAAGAAATTCTAAATGAATAGGATTATAATGAATTAATGGAAATTTACAGCAATAAAAACAGAATTTAAGATATTAAATTGAAAAGAAAAGAGAAGGTCAGAGTTATTTATATAACTCAAACCTTCTCTTTAACCTTTAAAAAATAAAAAATTTCTTCTAAATTACATATTCCTATCACAAATCAAAAATAGAATAAAAAAATAAAAATATAGAAAAGGAGGAAAATCTAAAATGAAAGATAAAATGTTATTCTTAATAATAGGTATTTTGATAGGAGCAATAATAACAACAGGAATATTTATGATAAAAGATAAAAATACTAAGCCAAATGAACCAAACAGAGAAAATATTAGAAGTTTTGATATAGATAATTTACCAGAAGAATTCAATCCAAATAATATACCAGAAAAGGAACAAATAAGAGACAGTAAACAGATACAAGAATAGTAAAAGGAGATAAAATTACATGAAAAAGAAAAGTAATAAACTTATTTTGGTAATATTTATTTTATTAATAGTATTTGGAGCAATGATATACATGTATTCAAGTTCGTCAAATTTAACAAACACAAATTATGATTTGAATAATGGAACAATCAGTCAAGCTATTGTAAGTAATCAAACAATTATAAAGTCAATATCAAGTTCACGGTGAAATAATCACAGCAAAAACAGAAAATATAGAATTAAATATAAATAAATATTTTAAAGAAATATATGTAGAAAAAAATGATAGTATAAAAGCTGGAGAAAACATATTAAAGTATACAGATGGTACATATTTAGTAGCACCATATAATGGTATTATCTCAGAAATATCAATTCCAGAAATAGGAAAAATATGTACTAACAGTGATTATATAAAAATACGGTTCAACACAAGAATTATATCTAACACTTACAATTAACGAAACTGATATAAACACAATAGAAATTGGGCAAGAAGCAGAAATAACAATCACAGCAAATAATAAAAAATATACTGGAAAAATAGATAAAATTACTGATGTAGGAACATATGCATCAAATGGTTCTACATTTACTGCATATGTAAAATTTGAAAATGATGAGACTGTTAAATTAGGGATGACAGCTTCATCTACAGTAATATTAGATAAAGCACAAAATGTATTAGCTATTCCAAAAGAAGCAATACAAACAGCAAATGACAGCCAATATGTAGTTATTTTAAAAAATGATGGAAGTACAGAAAATATAACAATAGAAGTAGGACTTTCTAATGATGCATACACAGAAGTAGTATCTGGATTAGCTTTAGGAGACATAGTAAGATATACATCATCAGATACAACAAATAGTAATATAAGGGGTAATGCACAATCAGGAGGAATGAGAAATAATGGAGGAGAACCACAAAGTATAATGGCGTTTCCAAATAGTGGAATAATTCGACAAAATGGAAATTAGTAAGGAAGTAAGGAGGCTAAAAAATGAAAATATTTGAAAGTATTAAAGTAGCACTAAAAAATATTGCAAATAGTAAATTAAGAACTGCACTTACAATGCTTGGACTAATTATTGGTATTTCATCTGTAATCATATTAGTTGGAATTGGTCTTGGAGCAACTTCAAATGTTCAATCAAGTGTTCAAACACTAGGAACAGATATTCTAACAGTATCTATAAATTCTTCAGATTATAGTTTAGAATATAATGATATAGAAGAAATCAAAAATTTGGATAACATACATAATATTTCACCATATAAAAATATATCTGGAATAGTAAATAGAGGAGTTACCACAACATCAAATGCCACAATTATTGCTACTAACAATAATTATTTAGATATTACAAACACACTAATTTCAAAGGGAAGAAAAATTTCTATAATAGACATAGAAAATAGTAGTAAAGTATGTATACTTGGTGCAAATATAGCAAATACATTATTTGATTTAGTAGAACCAGTAGGAGAGACAATAAAATTAAATGGGGATAATTACACTGTAATAGGAGTTTTAGAAACAAAGGGAAGTTCTATGGGAATGAATTATGATAATTTAGTTATAGTTCCATTTACTGTAGCTAAATACTTAGATAGTAATACAGATGTAAATAGCTTATATGTAAAAGTTAAAGATGAAGAAAATATAGAATTATCAAAAGTTCAAATTGAAAATTATATTAGAAGTACTCTTCAAATATCTAGTGATTATTATACAGTATCTATTCAAAGTTCAATATTAGAGGCAATGGAAAGTATTAGTAGTACTCTATCTATATTATTAGGAGGAATAGCTTCAATATCTTTAGCAGTTGGAGGCATACGGAGTTATGAATATAATGCTTGTGTCTGTGGCAGAAAGAACAAAAGAAATAGGTATTAGAAAGTCTTTAGGTGCAAGAAAAATAGATATATTAATACAATTTTTAATAGAAGCATTAGTTTTAAGTTTATTAGGAGGAATACTTGGAATAATTATTGGGTTAATACTTGGAAATGTGGCTAAAACATTTGGAATTAACTTTATATATACAAATACAATCATCCTAATATCATTTTTATCTAGTGCAGGCATTGGATTAATATTTGGAATACTTCCTGCATATAGAGCTGCTAAATTAAAACCAATAGATGCTTTAAGGCAAGAATAGGAGAAAATTTATGAAAAAAAAATTACTTAGCATTATACTTCTAATGATTATTTTACTATCAGTTTGTATAATTTCAAATATATATGCAGATAATAATGAGTTAGTTTCTATACCAAATAAGAATGTAGAAGCAGGGAAAAGGGCAAGAGTATATCTGAATTTAGAAAATATAAATGAATATATTATAGATAAAATTGTACTATCTACAAATATATATATTGAAGCCATATTAGATACTTCGGATACAAATCTTACTGAAGATGATATAAAATATGATGCTCAAAATAAGGAATTCACAATTGTAAATATTTCTGAAGAAATAAAAACACTTTGTGTAGAATATATAATTCCTAAATATATTTCTAATGGTACTAAAATTGAATTAACTGTAACCGCATTTGGATATACAAATATGGAAGAATTAGGCCAGATATATAATAAGGCATATGTGTTTGAAGTAATTGGTGATGAAGAACAAACTTCAATAAAAGGTAATGACAATGATTTTGAACGGAAATAATTCTAATCTAAATACAATAACTCAAAATAATTCACGGAAAAAATCAAAGTGTAAGTGTACAAAAAAATAATAATAATGGAGGAAAAAGTTTAACACAAACAGTAATATATAAAGGGTCGAGAAATAATTATTTAACTAATATTACAGTTGATGGGTATGATTTAACACCAGAATTTAAAAAAACAAATAATACATACTTTCTAACAGTAGATAATGATGTAACTAGTTTAAATATAAATACTATTAAAGAAGATAATGAAGCCAGAGTATCAATTTTTGGTAATACAAATTTAAAAGAGGGTTTAAATAAGATACTATTATCATCATTAGCTAAAAATGGAAATATACGTTATTACAGAATTTATGTAAGCAAGAGAGGTTAGAGATTATGAATAAAAAGAAATTAATAATTATTATCTTAATAGTAACTATACTAATAGCTATTATATCTATTAGCTTAGTATCACAAATTATAATGAAAAATAAAAATATAGATACAAATAATACATATAAATTAAAAGAAACAACAGTCACTAGTCAAACTATTATAAAAGAATTTAGTAGCAGTTTGGAAGTGTCTAGTCAATTAGTTGAAAAAATAGAATTACATGCTACATATTATTTTAGTGAATTATTAGCTGAAACTAATACTTATATAAAAGAAGGAACTAATATTTTAAAATATACAAATGGAAGCTATTTAGTTGCTCCATTTGATTTAGTAGTCACTAAGCTTTCTTTACCTAAAACAAATGAAATGTGTACCAATTCTCATTTTATAGAAGTACACACAACACAGACTTTAAGGTCTAATATAGAAATTAATGAATCAGATATGGAATTTATTACTCTTGGAAGAGAGGTTGATATCGTTATAAATGCTATTCCTAACACAGTATATAAAGGATATATTACTGAAATTTCTGAAATTGCAACTAATTCAAAGTTTGCAGTTAATGTAACATATATAAATGATGATAATATAAAATTAGGAATGTCTGGCTATGCAACTATTGCACTACAAGAGATAGTAGATGTAGCTGTAATTCCGATAGAAGCGGTTAATATAAAAGAAGATAATACAAAATATGTAATATTATCAAATGAAAAAGGTGAAACATCAGAAAAAATAATTAAAACAGGAATTTCAAATAGTAATTATGTAGAAATAAAAGAAGGTTTAGATATAGGGCAAACAATTAAATATGAAAATATCATTATATAATTATAGAAAAGAGGTAATTATGATAAAATTAAATAATATTAGTAAAAAATATAAAATGGGAGAAGAAATAATTAAAGCTTTAGATAATGTATCAATTAATATAGAAAAAGGTGAATTTGTATCTATTGTTGGATCATCACGGTTCTCGGAAAATCAACGTTAATGAATATACTTCGGCACATTAGATATTCCAGATGAGGGAGAATATTATTTAAATGATATTGATATTAATAATATAGAAGATTTTAAACTTGCAAAAATTAGAAATAATAATATTGGGTTTATATTTCAAAATTTTAATTTATTATCAAAACTAAAAGCATATGAAAATATACAAGTTCCTCTTATGTATAAAGGTATAACAGGGAAAAAATCCAAAGAATTAGCATATGAATATTTAGAAAAAGTAGGATTAAAGGGTCGAGAAAAACATCTACCAAATCAATTATCAGGAGGTCAACAACAAAGAGTCGCTATTGCAAGAGCTTTAGTTTGTAATCCTCAAATAATACTTGCAGATGAACCAACAGGAGCTTTGGACTCTAAAACAGGAATAGAGATTATGGAGATGTTAAAAAATCTAAATAATAGTGGACAAACTATCATATTGATTACACATGATGAAAAAATAGCCAATATGGCAAATAGAAAAATCACTATATTGGATGGTAAGATAGTAAAATAAGAATTAAATTATAATATTTTTGTGTTACAATACAAAATAAATATAGCTATAATTTAAAAAAATCAAGTTTTATAGGAGTAAAAATAATTATGTATAAAATATTAATAGTAGATGATGAAGAAAAAATTCGAAAAGTAATTAAAGAGTATGCAGAATTTGAAGGACATAGTGCTTATGAAGCAGAAAATGGTATGAGGGCAATAGAAATATGTAAAGAAGAAGATTTTGATATAATAATTATTGATGTAATGATGCCAAAATTAGATGGATTTTCAACTTGTAAAGGAATTAAAAAAATAAAAGATATACCAATTATAATGTTATCAGCAAGAGGAGAGGAATATGATAAATTATTTGGTTTTGAAATGGGAATAGATGATTATGTTGTAAAACCTTTTTCTCCCAAAGAATTATTAGCTAGAGTGAATGTTATTGTTAAAAGAAATAATAATAAAAATGATGAAAGTAAAAAAAATAATTTCATATTTGGTGGAGTTAGTATAGATTTACTTGGAAGAGATGTATATGTAGATAGTAGAAAATCTAATTTAACACCAAAGGAATATGAATTGCTAATATATATGATAGAAAATAAAAATATTGCACTTACTCGTGAACAATTATTAAATGCTGTATGGGGTTATGATTTTTATGGGGATGACCGTACTGTAGATACACATATTAAAATGTTACGAAATAATTTAGAAAATTACAGAGATTATATAATAACATTAAGAGGGGTGGGATATAAATTTGAAATTTAGTATAAAAAAAATAAATTTTAAGTTATGGCTATATTTTACAATATTTTCTGGATTAATATTACTAATATTATGGCTATTACAAATAGTTTTTTTAAATAGTTTTTATAAAAGTATGAAAAGAAATGAAGTTATTAAAATAGCAAATATTATTAAATCTTTATACAATCAAGAAGATTTTGAAAATAAAGCAAATGAAATTGCATTTAGAAATTCTATTCTAATTTTCATAATAGATGAAAATGGAAATGAGATTAGTTTTTTTGATGAACATGTTTTAATGGAAAGAACCAGGCCAGGTCTTACTAATGAAATGATTATAGGTAGCTCATATAGAGGCTTATCCATGGAATTTAATAATATTTTGAAAAATTTAAAACAATCCAAAGATGCATATACAATTGATATAGTTAATCAAAATAGGTTTAGTGGAGAGACATTAGTATATGGAAGTAAGCTAGAAGATTGCTATTTAATTATTACCACTCCAATAGAAGCAATGAATGGTGCAACTATTGTACTTAGTACACAATTAGTTTATGTCACAATTATTTCATTAGTATTTAGTTTTTCAATAGCATTCTTCATTAGTAAAAAATTTACAAAACCTATCTCACAAATAACGAATTCAGCTAAAGAATTAGCAAAAGGAAATTATGAAGTTAAGTTTGAAAAAGGGCATTATGCAGAAATAGATGAGCTAATTGAAACTTTAAATTATACAGCAAAAGAACTTTCTAAAGTAGAGAATCTAAGAAGAGAATTAATTGCCAATGTTTCACATGATTTAAGAACTCCCCTTACATTAATTAAAGCATATTCAGAAATTCTATATGAAAAAACAGGCAATGTTAAAGAAAAAAGAGAGGAACAATTAGAAATTATTATTAATGAAACAGATAGGTTAACAGGACTTGTAAATAACATCTTGGATTTATCAAAACTACAATCTGGTAATGAAATACTTAAATCAGATAATATTAATTTAAGTGAAATTACCAAAAGAGTTTTAATAAGGTTCAAATCTTTATGTGATAAAGAAGGATATATAATTAATAGTAATATCGAAGAAAATTTATTTGTTATAGGAGATGAAATTAGGTTAGAGCAGGTTCTGTATAACTTAATAGGTAATGCTCTAAATCACATAGGAGAAAATAAAACAATTTATATAAATTTGAAAAATTCAGAAAATTCTACTAGTTTTGAAGTTACTGATAATGGAGAAGGGATACTAAAAGAGGATATTCCTCATATTTGGGAAAGGTATTACAAGGCAAAATCACATAAGAGCAAACAAAAAGGAGGTCTTGGAATTGGATTGTCTATTGTAAAGAATATTTTAGAATTACACAAAGCAGATTATGGTGTAAATAGTAAACAAAAAAAAGAAACTACATTTTGGTTTAAAATTAGAAATTCCTAATTTTAATTCAAATATTGCAAAGTATACATAAATATAGTAACTATATACATATTTATTTTAAAGCATACAGGAGGATTTCCATTATGCAAAAAATTTCAAAATTTAATATTGTAAACTCTGAAGAACTTCAAATTATATTTGAAAAAGAAATACAAATATATGAGATTTTAAGAATAATCAGAAAAGCTCTTGAAGATGAAGTTAATTATTTTCAAGTACTAGAAAATAAACTGGTATTCCAAGGTTTTTCAGCTGAATTTTCAGATAAACTTTATAAAGAATTGTTTGAAAACAAATTTCCAGAAAAAGGAGATTTAAATGTTTTAGAAATATTAATAGGATTTCATAGAACAGTAATTGAAAATAGAGTTATATTTCTATTTAATGACAAAGTCTCAATAAATATGGTTTTAACTATTATAGAAATAGCTTTAAAGAACAAATGTGAAAATATTAGGTATAATAACATTTCACATTTAAAGATGAAACAAATAATATTAGAAACTGAAAACAAGTTCTTTTTTAGTGGACTTGTTGAGATCTTAAATTAAGAAAAAAAAAGAAGGATTAAGTTATTAATATAATCTAAACTTTCTTTTTTTCTTGATTTTTTAAAAATTATAACAATCTGAATATTTGGTTGCCTGCTTAACATAATTGTGATATACTAACTATATTGAAAACAGTAGGTATAACTTTGTTAATTAATTTATTTACTTAGTTATTTTATACAATGGAGGTATGTATATGAAAAAGATTTTTTTACGGATAGTTATAATTAATAAAAAAAATTTATTAATTATAACTAAGAATCAAAACAGAATGGTGAAAAAATGGCTATTAATAAGAATAATAGATAATAGTCCTTCAGGAACCATATTATGCTACAAAGATAAAAGTATTAAAGTAACTTTCGAAAAAGATATGTTAAGCATATTAGATATAATGCTAAGTATTCTAAAAGAAGAAAGTGCTTTAATGGGAATACAAAAAATAATTATCAAAAATTTTTTGAAAGGAAAAATCCTATGGAAGAAAATGTAGAAATAATTATAAGACACAGCAGTATTATAATAACTTATCATAAAAACAACAAAAATAGTGTTGAAATTATGAACTATCTTTGTGGATTTTATGATATAGCAAATGATCTGTTTAGAATTACTATCTGGAAGAAAGATTTTTTAAAAGTAATTATTACTCCAGAAAAGAAAGATCTTTGCTATATATGTAAAAAAATTAAAACAGAAATGGAAAAAATAAAGCAATCTCTTAGTTAGTAGATTGCTTTATTTTAATATTAGCAAAACCTTTTGATTGCAAAGTATACATAATTATGGTAAAATTATATAGTAACCCATTAATAAGTATTGCAAAGGAGGTTTCTATGCAAATTAATAAAGAAAGAGGAAACTATAGAAAAATAGAAATATCAGATATTTTACCAAGTGAATTAAAAATTCGGATAGTAGAAGGAATTTTACTGCCAGAAGAGTATCTTGGAATATTAGAAAGGGCTTTAGAATTAGAAGCTCAGTATATTCAGCTAAGTCCAACTGAAATATCGATTACTGGACTTGATTTAAAAGATGTAATCAAATTAAAAAAAGATTTATCTTTTATGAGTTTCCCACAAAGAAAAATAGGAGGATTAATTGGACTTGAATTTCAAGAAGTTATTCAAAAAGATGATGGCTTGGATATTTGTTTGAATTCTATAGACAATGAGAATATTCTAAAAATATTTTATTTAGCATTAGAATATGGGTGTAAAGATATTAGATATCAAGTGTCTAATGAAAAAAATATAATGTCACTTAAACTATCTAATGAGCAATCACGAAAATTTTTAAAAATATTAGAAAATAAGAAAAAGGAAATAACATCAGTGCAAGGAAACTCTAATATTTATCTAACCTACCAAAATAATTCAATATTTGTTGTCTCTAAAGATATGCAAATGTCAGAAGAAATATTACAGGGAGCTCTTCAAGTTCTATTTGCAGAAGGGGCAGAGGATATTACATTTACAAATAATAAAGATTCAAGTATATTATCTGCAAGATTTAATAATTCTAATGCAGTTATGGCATTTAATATTTTAGCAACTAACTTTTCTACTAAAGAAAAAATAGAAATACAGATAGGAAATTTTAGAAACACTAGTGTTAGAATAAAAGATAAAGAGTTACAAATTATAAATATTGATATAAATATTGATTTTTTGTATAAAATTTTTTCGTTAATAGTATCAGAAAAAATAAAACTGATTTACAATAAATCAAAAAATATGGTGACAATAATTTCAGAAGATAATTTACTGTTAGAAGGAATTAAAAATCATATATTATAGTTTCAAGAGATAATAGATTTTACTAAATTTATTATCTCTTTCTTCTTGTTTTTTTTGATAAAATAAGATAATATATAAAATAAAAAGGAAGTGATAATATGTTAGAATTAGAAGAAAATAAAAGAATTCTTCAAAATTTAAAAGAAAAAATAAAAGAATTGGGTGAATCTCTTTGACATTGCTAAAATAGAAGTTGAATTGAAAAATTTAGAAAATCAAACAATAGAACCAAACTTTTGGAATAATAGCAAAAATTCAAGTAAAGTTTTAGCTAAAATGAAAGCAATTAAAGGAAAATATATAGAATATAGAAGGCTTGAAAATGAAATAGCTAATTTAGAAGAATTAAATGAATTGGTAGAACTAGAGCCAGATGAAGAAATATCAAAAGATATTTTTAAAAATACAAATATACTAAAAAAAGACATAGAAAAATTAGAAATAGAAACTCTTTTATATGGAAAATATGACCCCAATAATGCAATTGTCACAATTCATCCAGGAGCACGGAGGAACAGAATCGCAAGACTGGGCAGAAATGCTATATAGAATGTACTCAAGATGGGCAAATAAGAGTAATTATGAAATTAAAGAACTAGACTACTTAGAAGGTGAAGAAGCAGGCTTAAAAAGTGTTACATTTGAAATTTTAGGAACAAATGCATATGGATATATGAAATGTGAAAAAGGAGTACATAGGTTAGTTAGAATATCTCCATTTGATTCTGGAGGAAGAAGGCATACTTCATTTGCCTCAATAGAAGTACTTCCTGAAATTACTGATGATGTAGAACTTGAAATTAATCAAGATGATTTAAGAGTAGATACATATAGAGCTTCACGGAGCAGGAGGTCAGCATATTAATAAAACATCATCTGCAATCAGAATTACACATATACCAACAAATACAGTGGTAGCATGTCAATCAGAACGTTCTCAAATACAAAATAGAGAAAATGCAATGAAAATGCTTAAATCAAAATTATTAGATTTAAAAGAAAAAGAACAAAAAGAAAAAATAGAAGATTTAAAAGGAGAGCAAAAAGAAATATCTTGGGGAAGTCAAATTAGGTCTTATGTTTTTTGTCCATATACATTAGTCAAAGACCATAGAACAAATTATGAAGTCGGAAATGTAGATTCTGTTATGAATGGTGATATTAGCGGTTTTATGGAAAACTATTTAAAAATGAAAATATAGAAAAGTAAAAACATAACATATTTAGAATTTTTTGAATATAATAGATAGTGCAGATTTAAAATTAAATCTGCTATATATATTCAAAAGAGGAGGTCCTAATGGATACAACAGTATTAAAATTTGGTGGAAGTTCTGTAGCTGATAATGAAAAGTTACAATTAGTTGCAAATAAAATAATAAATTTATATGATAAAGGATTAAATATTGTAGTTGTACTTTCAGCACAAGGTAAAACTACAGATAAATTGATGAATGATGCAAAAGAATTATCTAATGAAATAAATAAAAGAGAATTAGATTGTTTGATAAGTACAGGTGAACAAGTATCAGTTGCTAAATTAAGTATTTTACTAAATAAAATGGGCTATCAATCTGTATCATTAACTGGTTGGCAAGCACGGTATTCTAACTAACAATACTAATCAAAATGCTATAATTAAAAATATAGATACATCCAGAATTTTAAAAGAATTAGAATTAAAAAAAATCGTTATTATAACAGGATTTCAAGGTGTTAGTGAAAATATGGATATTACTACACTCGGTAGAGGAGGTTCTGATACAACAGCAGTAGCCATAGCTGCAGCAATAGGTGCTAAAAATTGCTATATATTCTCAGATGTTGACGGAGTATATACTGCAGATCCAAATAAGATATCATCTGCACAAAAATTAGCAGCAGTTTCTTATGATGAAATGATAGAAATTTCAAGTGAAGGAGCTAAAGTATTACATGGTAGATGTATTGAAATAGGGGATAAGTTTAAAATTCCTATTGTTACAAAATCAACATTTAATAATAAAGCAGGAAGTATAATTTCAGATATAATAGAAGAAAATACTATAAAAAGTGTAGTAAAAAAAGATATTTCCAGGATTTCTATTATAGGAAATGGAATTATTAGAAATATTGATAAAATAAAAGAAATTATAGATATTATAAATGATAATAAACTAGAGATGTTAGAATTTAATGTTTCAGAATCTAAAATTTCCATTGATTTTAAAAACATGGTAGAAGATAATATATTGGAAAAAATACATGACAAAATCAGACAAAATTAGACAAATATATTTACTTTATGTTAAATATAGTATAAACTATATGGGATAACTTGTTGAAAAGCATTAATAAAAGGGGGAACCTAAAATGAAAAAAGACCAATATGAAAAATCTAGAACAAAATATAATTTAAAAAAATCAGCTTCTAAAGGATTAGGTTATGTAATATGGTCATTAAGTAAACCAATGCTAGAATATATAAAAGATTTGGGATATGAAATAGAACCAGCAATATATTCTATACGGACAAAAACTTTTAAAAATTTGAAAGATAAAAAAGCTTTAATAAAAGAAATTCATTTTGCCTGTAAAAGTAATAAAAAAACTATAGGTAAAAGATTATCAAAAAAAGAGCTTAAACTATTGGAAACTAATAATATAAAATGTACTGTACAAAAGTACATAATTTATTTAAATTAAAATTAATGCAAAGGAAATCTAAGAATTTTTAGATTTCCTTTTTTAGTTCTAAAAAAGACAAACTCTGAATATATATAATTATCAAGAAAAAATATTGGAGGTAGGGAATATGACAATTGATGAAAGAAAAGCTATGAATACAGGCATAATTCAAAATCTTATTTTAGAAAATAGAGGAAAACTCAGTGTATCTGGTGTGCTTGATGTAATTAGTTTTGATGACCAAGTTGTAATGATAGAAACAGAACTTCGGTTTATTAACAGTAAAAGGTGAAAATATTAGAATTAATAAATTAAGTATTGATACATCAGAAGTTACTATTGAAGGAGATATTGCATATTTAGCATATAGTGATAAAGAAGTAGACAAATCAAAAGGAAATAGTAGTATTATTAGTAAAATATTTAAATAAATTTAATAATCAGGAGGTCAGATAATAATGATTACTAATCAAGTTTTTATCTTTTTAATTTTCACTATAAATGGTATAATTATAGGTTTGTTATTTGATTTCTTTAGAATTTTAAGAAAGTCATTTAAAACAAAAGATATTATTACATATATACAAGATATCATATTTTGGATTTTAACAGGAATTATTATATTATATTCTACATTTACATTTAATAATGGAGAAATACGCTTATTTATGATTTTAGGAATAATTCTAGGTGCTATTATATATATGATCTTCATTAGCTCTTATGTAATAAAGGTTAATTTAGCTATATTAACTGTTGTGAAAAAAATATTATATAAAATATTTTATGCAATATCTATTCCCTTTAATATTATATATAAAATGATTAAAAAAATAGTAATTCATCCAATTACTTTTTTAATTATAAACATTAGAAAAAAATCTACAAAATTAGCAATAAAAAACCATAATAAATTACAAAATATAAAAAAACAAAAAAATATTGTAAAAAATTAAGAATAAAAGAAGGAATAATAAAAAATATGTAGAAATATATAAATATATGGTATCCGTAAGGATGTACACTTTGAATTTGGAGAGATTACTGATGAAAAAAAACAAAAAATTATATAAAAAATTAATTTTTATAGGAATAGCCTTTTATGTTTTGTTTATTCTTGTAAATCAACAAAAAACTTTAAATCAATACAGTCAAGATTGTTTAGAATTAATAGCTCAAACAGAAGAGCAAAAAGAATATAGAGAAGAGCTTGCTAAAAGAAAAGATGATGTCAATTCATTAGAATTTATTGAAATAACAGCAAGAGAAAAGTTGGATATGTATTATCCAAATGAGCGAGTATATATAGATAAAGGAATATAAATTTGAATATATTCTTTTTTTATGTTACTACTCAGACTAAAAAGTGAATAAATGATATATAATGATGAGGTAATAGCAAAAACATATATAAAGCAAGAAAAAATACCATTTGAAATTATAAAGAAAATATATGAATTAACACCAGCATTAATTTAACTGGTGTTAATTTTTAGTTGTTTAGTCTGAGTAGTAATCCCTTTTTTGCAAATTTTTCCTTTTTCAAGAAATTTTATTTCTTTTTCTTTTTTTTTATGTTATAATAATTAGTGTAATTGCTTCATTCAGATTTCCCAAAAATAAAATAAATAAATAAACAATAAAATGAAGGAGGGTTCTATGCCAGAATTAGAATCGAAGACTTTGGCTGAATTAAAAATTTTAGCAAAAGAAAATAACATAAAAAATATTTCAAAATTGAAAAAAGAAGAGCTTATTATTATTTTGGAGCAAATAGCTAAACAAACTAGTAATACATATTCTGAGACTACAATTATTGAAGAAAAAGAAATAAAAAAGGAAATAATAGAAAAGAAATATGATAATAGGGGTAATGCTATAGCAGATTACAAACTTACAAATGATGGTGATTCTATCGTAGAAGGAATTTTAGATATTTTACCAGATGGTTATGGTTTTTTAAGAGGAGATAACTTTTTATCTAGTGATAAAGATGTATATATATCAGTAATTCAAATTAGAAGATTTAGACTAGATAAAGGGGATATAATAAAAGGTATTTCAAGATCAAAAGAAGGTGAAAAATTCCCATCTTTAATTTTTGTTGGAGAAGTAAATGGAGAACATCCTGAAAAAGCAATGAAAAGAAAAAGATTTGATGAATTAACACCAATTTATCCAAATGAAAGATTAAAATTAGAAACAACTTCAAATGATTATTCTACAAGATTAATTGATTTAATGAGTCCTATTGGGAAAGGGCAAAGAGGAATGATTGTAGCACAACCAAAAGTAGGTAAAACTACATTATTAAAAAAAGTTGCAAATAGTATTACTACAAACAATCCAGATGTAGAATTAATAGTATTACTAATTGATGAAAGACCTGAAGAAGTAACTGATATGAAACGTTCAATAAAAGGTCAAGTAATTCATTCAACATTTGATGAATTACCAGAACATCATGTAAAAGTTGCTGAAATGGTATTGGAGAGAGCAAAAAGATTAATAGAGCATGGTAAAGACATTGTTATATTACTAGATAGTATCACAAGACTTACTAGAGCATACAACCTAGTAATACCATCTTCTGGAAGAACTTTATCAGGAGGTATAGATCCTGCAGCCTTACATAAACCTAAAAAATTCTTTGGAGCTGCAAGAAATATTGAAAATGGTGGAAGTTTAACAATACTTGCAACAGCTTTAATTGAAACAGGTAGTAGAATGGATGATGTAATATTTGAAGAATTTAAAGGAACTGGTAATATGGAAGTACACCTAGATAGAAAATTATCTGAAAGAAGAATTTTTCCTGCAATTGATATTAATAAATCTGGAACAAGAAGAGAAGACTTATTGCTAACACCAAAAGAAAAAGAGACAGTATTTGCTTTAAGAAAAGCATTAAACAGTATGCCAGTGGCAGAAGTAACTGAACAAGTAATAAATCAAATGACTCATACAAAAAATAATAATGAATTTATCGAGAAAATGGATACATATTTAAAAAGATTTAAATAATTAACTAATTTTTTAGAAAAGTTTAATAATACTTATTATAAACTTTTCTTTTTTGCTATAAAAAGAAATATGGAGTGCTAATAAAGAGTTAAAAATGCAAAATAGAAAACAAAAATATAGTTGTTATTGGATTAGAAGAAGAACAAAATATTATGTATAATATAACATTGCGCAAAATGAAACTGAGTTGAGCAATCTTTCCATAAAAAACAATAATAAAAGTTAAGTTAATAACTTGGCTTATTTTTTTATGTGAAAGGAGATACAAAAAATGGAAAAATCAGTACAAGATATGATTTTAGTGGGATATCATACATTTAGTTCAAAAGATAAAACAAAAATTTATTATGTTGTTCAATGTTTATATTCAGAACAAAATATCACAAAAAGTTCATATAAAGGAACATTAATAAACATATTCACAGAAGATGAAATCTACAAAAAAGTTGTTGGTTTAGAAATAGGAACACCAATTAAAGTTGAAGTAATTCCAAATTTGGCATCAGGAAAAGTTTATTATAAGGTTGTGGTTTAAATGCTAGAAATTTATTATTTAGAAAGTATATATGAATTATTACAACAAATGGTTCCAATGATGAATTTATTTACTGGAATATTACAATTTTTAATTGTTACATTTGCTGTTATAGTTTTATATAAATTATTTAATCTATTTTTTTAAAGATAGGGAAAGGAGTTTTTTATGTTTGATGGAATAACAAGTGGAACATTTAGTGCAGTATTAGATACTATTAAGGATTTAATACCTGTAGTAATACCTGCGGTTGTTGGTTTTCTAGCTTTTAGAAAAGGTTGGTCTTTTTTAAGAGGAGAAGTAAGAAAAGCCTAATATAAGGGTAAGAGTTAATTACTCTTACCTAATTTTTTTTGAAAGGAGAAATTTATGTTAAAAAAATTTAAAAGTAAAATTATTTTAACAATGTTAATATCAATATTATTTATTTTATCATTGTTTGTTTTATCATCTAGTACATTTGCTTCATCAGATGTTGTATATTTTAAAAATAAACATACAGATAAAGAAATAACACTTAAGTTACCAGAAGGATATTTAACAGATTATAATTATTATTTAATTGTTTCTGGTATTCCTGAGGAAAAGGGGAAATATACTCCATACTTTTTTCTTTTTTCTAAATATCCACTAATTAAAGCTGCTACAGGTGTATGTGGTAGAAATTCAAATGAGGGTTTTTATGGAATACGTACTACTAATACTTTATCTACAACAACAACTTTAGATTTTTCAAAATATAATATAGATCATGTAGACAGTAAAGCTAATATTCCTATGCTTAGTTATTATAATGGAGATGGTGTTGGTAATTTAATACTTCATCAAGATGTTTCTTTTGCTAATTATATAGTTTATTCAGATAGAGAAGAAACAAATGTGGTTTTTCAGGGAGCTCCACAGGCTCAAATAACCAAAATTCTGGTGGAGCAGACAATGAAAGTGAATATAATGGAACAGATGAAGATGATGATAATTGGTTTTTTAAAATACTTAATAGTGTTGGTAATATCGGTAGTAGCATTTTGGAAGGGTTGGCAATTCTTTTTAAACCAATTCAAAACATCTTAGATTTAATAGTTAATTTTTTTATAGATTTATTAAATGGTATAGGAAAAATGTTAGAATGGTTTAATCCATTTCATGAAAACTTTTTTGTTTATAAATTAATTGAATTATTTAAAAATTTATTTGATTTTTTATTTATACCCAAAAATAATCCTTTTGAAATACTTTCAACCAAATTTGATGAAAAATTTGGATTTATAAAACAAATAGAAACACTATTTATTAGTTTGCTAGGTTATAATAATTATGGAATAAATGTACCAGTGTTTAATATAACTTGGAATGGATTAACTTTTCCAATAATAGATTTTAGTGTATTTATTAGTTATCGTGTTTGGTTACATAGAATAATTTTAGCAACATCTTGGTTTATATTTATTAGGAGAACATTTAATAAAATTCCAAAAATAATAGGAGGGTTTAGTGAATGGTAACAGAGTCTATTTTATACTTAATAACAAGCTTACCTAATTTGTTGTTAAACAATATAGGAACTATAAATTTAAATATACCAAATGATATATTTGATGGATTAAATAGTATTTTTAATTTATTAGGTTTTATATTTCCAATTAGTGGATTAATGGTTATTTTGAGCTTGTCAATGTCAATAAAACTTTTTGAAATCGTTTGGTCTTTATTATTAAGAATAAAAAGTTTTATACCTTCTATGGGGGCATAATTTAAAATTTGGGGCAACGTATCCGTAGGAACTTGCCCAAATTTATTATTACATAAAATAAATATAAGGAGAATAAACAAATGTGGGAAATTTTATGGTATTTTATAATAATTGTAGGAATTATATTATTACCTTTTGCAATTAGTATTTTATTACATTTTTTATATTATTATTTTTTTGAAGATATGAGATTTATAAAAGGAGATTATCGTTATGTTGGACATGGTTCTTTATTCAAAAGATTACTAAAAGATTTTCCTAATCAATTAGTATTAGATAAATTTAATAGAGACCCTGACGAATTTAAAGAATATGGAGTTCATATCATCGCTGGAAAACAAGGAACAGGAAAAAGTATAACATTAACATATATGTTACTCAGATATCAAAAAATGTATCCTAAATTAAAAGTTGCTACAAATTATTATTACTCAAAAGAAGACAAACATATAAACCATTGGAAAGATATTATAAATTATAATAATGATAAATATGGAGTTATAGTAGTATTAGATGAAATACAAAATTGGTTTAATTCTTTACAAAGTAAAGACTTTCCACCAGAAATGCTTACTGAAATTACTCAGCAAAGAAAACAAAGGAAAATTATATTTGGAACAAGTCAAGTTTTTACTAGAGTTGCAAAACCTATTAGAGAACAAACATATATGCTATATGAACCAGTCACAATCTTTGGTTGTATTACATTTGTCAGAAAATATGATATTACTACAAACAAAGATGGTCAAACTGATAATCGAAAATATAGAGGTTGTTTTTTCTTTATACAAAGTGAAAAAATTAGAAGTTCATTTGATACATATAGAAAAGTAGAAAATTTATCAGAAACAGGATTTAAGAGTGAAAATGAACAAATAAGAGATGTAGATAATACACTTATGTTTAATGTACCTAAAAAAGGGTTTAAGCTAAAATAAATAACAATTCAAATAAATTTTGTGTAGGGAATTAAAAGGGTAACAAAATTTATGGTATTTTTACTAAATGGCTAGACCCAATATTTAAAATATGAATTGTTATTTATTCTATTTCCCTGACCAATTAGCTAGACCCAATATTTAAGGGGGGGTTCTTAGTAACACCCTCCGAGTGTCCCATATATGGGAATTTATTATAAGGAGCATGCTATGATAGATACAATAAAAATATATACTGAAATAGATATTGATACATATAATTTACTAAAATCTGTATCAGTAGTTAAAAGTTCTGTCAATAATTATACAAAAGATAAATTATATGAAATAACAAATGACCACCTAAAAGGTTCTTATAGTTCTAGCTTATCTGTAAGAGTTGATAGTGGTATAAAATATAAATTTGTAAACAAAGGTTATTATATAGAAATAGAAGGTTCGTTTCATAAGATAGTTAGACGGATACAATAGTCATAATGGATATTATGATTTAGAATTTATATCAAAAAGTTTAATAGAAATGGTAGAGTTACATTATAATGTAAAATTACCACAATATAATGATTGGTATTTACAAAGATGTGATATAGCAATTTGTTACAATTTAGAAAGTCAAGAAAATTTAAAAAGTTATATAAATAGCCTTAGTAGATGTCAATATCCAAGAAGAAATATAAAATTTTACTATGATGAAAGCTTATATTTAAGTGGTACTACAACTACATTGAAAATATACAACAAATTACTAGAATTTAAAAAACATGACTTAAAAAAAGTTAGTATGAATAATTTTAATACAGAAGATTATATAAAAAGAATAAATGGATTTATAAGATTTGAATGTGAAATAAAAAAGAAAAAATTAGTTAATATGTATAATTTAAAACATATAAATATATCAAAAGTAAAATACGAAGATTTAAAAAAGATTTGGAGTGATGAATTTATGAAATTATTAAAATTAATAAAAAATGACTTAGATATTGTAAGAAATAGAGAAGATGTATATAAAAGACTATGTAGTTTGTATAAACCAAATAAATCAAACTTATTATTTAATTTTTATTGTTCAATACAATTAAATGGTTTAATAGATATAAAAAAGAGAATGTCATCATCATCATATTATAGAAATATAAAAGAGTTAAAAAATGCAAAAATAGATATATCACAAAGTTATAAAATTGAAGAAATTAGTATATATAATTTTAATCCATTTGAAAGCAAAGAAGTAGCCTAAACTACTTCTTTTGCAATATTTTCAATTTCTCCAATATTATAATTGTTTGATACTTTTATTCTTATTAATTTAAGATTATATGTTTTAAATAATTCATTTACAAAAATATCTCTATTTTTTCTGCTAGCTCTATTATGTGTATAATCATCTAATTCAATAAATAATTTAAAATTGTAATTATTATCAACAATTGCAAAGTCTACACTTTTGGCCTTAATTTTATTAAAACTCGAAATGTTATTGGCTTTAAAAATTGATTGTAGTTGTACTTGTGGTAATACTAACAAACCGTATTTATCCATAGATTTTTTTAATATTTGCATAAAATTTTTTTCTGTTTTTGTCATAGGGGATTCAGAAATATTATACCCTATAACTTTAACTTGTTCTTCTTCAGTATTTATTAAACTTTTTAATAATAATCCTATTATAAAAAATATAATAGCCAAAAAATATATAACACTCATAATATCAACTCCTAACTATTATTATACTATAAGTTATAGTTTATTTATGTCGAAATCTGTCGATAATGGAAATAATTGACATTGTTTACATAATTATGATATAATGATATTTGTAAGGAGGAAGGTATGGAAAATTTATTAAAAGAATATACTATACTACATATATATAGTACAGCTAAAGCTTTTACATTACATACTTTTTCAAATATTGATGCAGCAAAAATAAAATTATATGATATGATTGGATTAGAAGAAGAACGAAATAGGGTATATTATGTTGATAATGATTTTTTTACTAACAAATATCCACCAAATGTAAAAGGAAAATATTTCTGTATAAAAGAAAGACAAGTTTCAGAATGGGAAAAATATTCAGAAATAAAATCTAAGAATGATGTACAAAATAGTAATATTGTATATTTTAGAGATTATATTTAAAAGAAATTTTAAAAAATATATTGACAATTAATTTTTTTAATGATAGAAATAGGGTAAGTGATTAATTTGATTTTTTATTATATTACGAAACATTGCGCAAAATGAAACTTTTGCGCAATATGAGGTAGTAGATTTAAATTTGAGTACTATATACCATAAAAACTAATAAACTCCTCATCAAAACATCTTTATTCTTACTACTATAGCTATCAATAAAAATAACTATAAAAACAACACATGAACTTATATTGGCAAAATATAAAAAACGCTTAAAATCGATTTTAAGGCGTTGTTTTTATCCATTAATCTACTTTAACTAACATGCTTTAAGCAATAATCAATATACATACAATAAATACATTTTAATTTACTAAATCTATATAAAATTAAATATTAAGTAAATTAAACAATCAAAAATTTGTAAATATTAATTTAACTAAATTTTTAGTTAAATTTAAAAATGATTTTTTATTTTATTAATTATTTAAAATCTATTTTCTAATTGTACTAAAATAATAAATTAAAAATAAATTTATTTTCACATTTTCAGAATATTTAGATTAAATTCAATCAATGTATTTAATGTCAGTTACATGTACTCCTCCTCCCTATTTTCAATATTTTTGTAAAAAATAGAAAAAATAGAATATAGAGGGCGTCCTAGAATAGGAAGCCAGAAAAATAAAAATTCCAGTGAGAAATCGCTGGAATTTTTGTTTCTATAAATTTTATTGCAGAAATTGCCATTTGTTTGCCTATCTCTTTTGTCTTTAGTATATCTTTTTTATACATTTTCTTTATATTAAATGCTAAACTTAGTAAGCCCCACTCTATATCCACTTTTTCAAGACCTCTAAGCATAAATCGCTTGAAGTCCATATTCCATTTAATTTGCCCAAATACTCTTTCCGAATATTCTGCTCGATTTGCTCTCATTTGTAGTCCTTTTTCGGATAGTAAGTTTTTTCTAACATGATTTTTGTGTATCCATAAATTCTTGTTGAAATTTATCCTTCTGTTATATTTTGATTTTGTACATTCTTCTTTACAAGAACATTTGCTACAATTAGTGCATTCATATATTCTTAATTCTTGTACAAATCCTGTAGGCATTTTATCATGTCTTGTAAATATATATTTTAATTTATTTCCTTCTGGACATGTGAACTCATCATTTATTTCATCATAATGCATATTTTGCCAATTGTATTTTTGTTTCTTAAAACTTGATTTTTGTTCTAAATGAAAGTAACTATATTTTACATAGTTTCCTATCTTCTTTAATCTTAAATACTTGTAATTTTTCTCATTGCCATATCCACTATCTGCTCCTAAATTATCTGGTAATCTTCCTGTAAATCTCTCTAGTCTTTCTAAATGCGGTATCAATGTTTCATAATCATTTCTATCTTGATGTATACTCCAATTTACTATGAATTCATTATTTGTTCCAACTTGCACATTATATCCTGGTTTTAATTGCCCATTTCTCATATGGTCTTCTTTCATTCTCATAAAAGTACTATCTGTATCTGTTTTTGAATAACTATTTCTATTAACTCCCATAATTTCTAAATCTCTATTATATTTCTTGAGCCTAGGTACATAGTCTGTATTTATTAGTTTTAATGCTTTTTTAATTTTTCTGTCCTCTTGTTTTTCTTCTTTTGTTCTATTTTCGTCTGTTTTTCCATTTAGTTTTTCTGATAAGCGTCTAGCAAAATCTTCTATTTCTTCTGGAGTAATGTCTTCCTTAGTATTCTCTGATTTTTCTGGATATTTTATATCTTCTCGCTCATTTATTTTATCTATCTCTTCCATTAATCCATGTACTTTATCTTGTAACCTTGCTCTATGTTTTTCAACCGCCTTCTTCCATACAAAAGTATATTTATTTGCATTAGCTTCAAATTTAGAACCATCAACAAAGTAGTCTTTCATATCTATATATCCTTTTTGTTCTAATATTATCAAAAGTTCTGTAAAAACATCTTCAATAATTAATTTCATTTTATCTTTTCTAAAGTCATTGATTACATTTCTTGTAGGTTTATTACCTCCAGCAAGCCAGATAAAATATATATCAGAAGATACAGCCTCAGAAATTAATCTAGAAGAATATCTCTTTTTAATATATCCATACATTAATATCTTAAGCATCATCTTAGGATTAAAAGAACTTTGACCAAGAGGTGAATATGTTTCTAATATCTTATCTAAATTCATTTGCTCAACAACATCATTTAATACTCTAGCAATATGTTCTTTTTCTATTATCATTTCCCATGCCATTGGTATCTGTAATTGGTTTTGTTCATATGGTTTAAAACTCATTTCTATACCTCCAAAATCAATGTTTTTCACATTCCAATTATATCATTAAAGTATTGATTTGTCAGTACTTTCAACTATTTTATATGCAAAAATTCCAGCGATTTCTCACTGGAATTCTTACTTTTCTGACTTCCTATTCTAGGACGCACTCTTTTATAAACTCTATTTTCTCATTGTTAAATACTTTTTTTACTGTTTCATTTAAATTCATTCCATGTTTTTTTGTCGTCTCAAATAAGCTTCGTATAGTT
>JGI994J12354_10000817_pt1 | contig 31624 bp, 22 predicted proteins | sample IntmicLarv3ML3BL_FD_12354 | JGI IMG/M metagenome (IMG submission 12354) | reverse complement strand
CGGCTGTTAACCGCAGTGTCGCAGGTTCAAGTCCTGCAGGAAGCGCCAAAAAGATAGATAACTATAAAAGATAAAAAAAGTCAAAGGTTTTCCTTTGATTTTTTTAATTTTAAAGGTATAATATATTATGGAATGACGATTTATAAATTTGAAAAGAGGTGAAGAAGAGTAAGACATGGTTAATGAAGAAATTTATACTAGAACAAGTGGTGTTCTACTGCACATTAGCTCCCTTCCATCTCAGTATGGAATAGGAGATTTTGGGGAAAATGCCTATAGGTTTGTAGATTTTTTGTGGAAATCAAAACAAAGATATTGGCAGATACTACCCTTATGTCCTTTGGGATTTGGCAATTCTCCCTATCAATCTTCTTCTGCCTATGCAGGTGCTTATGAATTCATAGATATAGAAGATTTAATAAAGAATAATTTTATTTCATATGAGGATGTGGATGTTTTAAAATTAAAAAATTTCTGCAACAAAGATAAAGTCATCTATGAAAGAGTGAGTGAGTTGAAGTTAAATATTCTTGAAAGGTCCTATTTATCATTTGTTAGTACCAAAGGGTTTGAGGAAAGAGAATACAATGACTTTCTCTGTGATAATGAGTACTGGTTGGATGATTACTCATTATTTATGTTTTCAAAAGAAAAGTATACGAATAGAGTTTGGTATAACTGGAATAAAAAACACAGATATATGAAGAAATTAAAAAAAGAAAAAATTGATTGGATTAAAGAAGAGCTAACTAAAGAGGATTGGAGCTGTGACAGAAAGAATTTCTATAAGTTTGTTCAGTATATTTTTTACAAACAATGGTATAAGTTAAAATCATATGCTAACTCTAAAAAAATAAAAATAATTGGGGATATGCCATTATTTGTTTCCACGGATAGTGCAGATGTGTGGTCCAACCAAAAATTATTTCAATTGAATAAATACAGCAAACCTAAAAAAGTGGCTGGTTGTCCACCTGATTACTTTTCCAAGACAGGTCAATTATGGGGAAATATTCAATATGATTGGAGTGAAATGGAAAAAGACAAATATAAGTGGTGGAAAAAGAGAATAAGCCATAATCTATCTATGTATGATTTGGTACGAATTGATCATTTTAGAGGATTTGAGTCCTACTGGGCCATTCCCTATGGAGAAAAAACTGCGATTAGAGGAAGGTGGGAAAAAGGTCCTGGAATTAAGTTTTTCAGAGAAATATCCAAAATTTTCGGAAAATTACCTTTTATAGCAGAGGATTTGGGGGTTATTACAGATGAGGTTAGAGAGTTATTGAGAGCAAGTGGTTTTCCAGGGATGAAAATATTGGAATTTGCTTTTGAATCCTTTGATAGTGATTATTTACCCCATAAGTATAATGAAAATTCTGTAGCTTATACAGGAACTCATGACAATGATACAGTATTAGGGTGGTATAGAAGTGTTTCAGAAGATATAAAGAAGTATTCTGAAAAATATTTGGTTAATTATTTGAATTATGAGGGATATTTACCCATAAATCTAAAATTTCTTTACGCCATTTGGAAGTCAAATGCAAAATTAGCTATTGTTCCCATACAGGATATCATTGGAATTGGATGTGAAGGACGAATGAATGTTCCCTCCACTGTGGGTGGAAATAATTGGAGATGGAGGTTTTCCTACGATCAATTGACTGATGAAATGGTAAAGATGCTGCTATATATTACAGAACAAACAAAAAGAAACATGGAGGAAATAAATGAAAATTGAAAAGTCACAGTTAAAAAATCAAATTACAAAGAATTTAAAGATTTTATTTGGAAAGGATTTAAAAGAGTCTAATGACTTTGAAATATATAAAGCATTGGGAAAAACTATAATGGAAAACATTTCAGAAAATTGGTATCAATCTTCAAAATTATATAGTACTGGAAAAGAGGCCTATTATTTATCAGCTGAATTTTTGATGGGAAGAGCTTTAGGGAATAATTTGATTAATTTGGGACTTTTGGGAGAAATAAAAGAATTGTTTCAAGAGCTTGGAATTGATTACAACAAAGTAGAAAATGAAGAAGAAGATGCAGCATTGGGAAATGGCGGACTGGGACGATTGGCAGCTTGTTTTCTTGATTCATTAGCTACTCACAATTTACCAGGACATGGTTATGGAATCAGATATAGAAATGGTATATTTAATCAGAGATTTAAGGATGGATATCAAATAGAAAATCCAGAAACATGGTTGAAATATGGAGATAGTTGGTCAGTAAATCGACCTGATGACGAGGTGATAGTAATTTTTGGGGACCAAACAGTAAGAGCTGTGCCCTATGATATGCCTATTATTGGTTATGGTACTGACAATATAAATACTTTGAGATTGTGGGAATCCCAACCAATAGTTGATTTAAATTTGGGAACTTTTAATAAACAAGATTATTTAAATGCAACAGCTGAAAAAACTAGAGCGGAGGATATTACCAGAGTATTGTATCCCAATGATTCTACAGATGAAGGGAAAAAATTAAGATTAAAGCAACAATATTTTTTCGTTTCTGCTTCACTACAAGATATTCTCAAGAAATTTAAAAAACATCATGGTAGAGATTTTAATAAAATATCTGAATTTATAGCTATTCAATTGAACGACACTCATCCAGTAATAGCAATACCTGAACTAATGAGATTGTTAGTGGATAATGAAGGTGTAAAATGGACTCAAGCTTGGAAAATAGTTGAAAAAACATTTTCATACACCAATCATACAATACTAGCTGAAGCTCTAGAAAAATGGTGGGTTGGACTCTATAAGGAGATTGTTCCAAGAATATTTGAAATAACAGAAGGGATTAATAATCAATTGGCTTCTTTTTTGACTGAAAAATATCCAAATGACTCTCAGAAAAGAGCAAGAATGTCTATTATACAAGATAATATGGTTCAAATGGCTTGGATAGCCATATATGGTTCCCACGCCATCAATGGAGTAGCAAAACTTCATACGGAAATATTAAAAAGTAGAGAATTAAAAGATTGGTATGAATTATACCCAGAAAAATTTTATAACAAGACCAATGGAATTACTCAAAGAAGATGGCTTTTGATGTCTAATCCTGAATTATCTAAGTTGATCACTGAGTTGATAGGTGATGAATGGATAACAGATTTAAGTAAATTAAAAGAATTAGAAAAATATGTTGATGATAGTATAGTTTTGGAAAAAATACTGGATATTAAACACGATAAAAAAGTTGAATTAACTCAATATTTGGAGAAAACCCAAGGAATTGTTATTAACCCTGATTCTATTTTTGATATTCAAATAAAAAGATTGCATGAGTATAAAAGACAACTTCTAAATGTCTTTCATATAATATGGCTATATAATAGACTAAAAGCTAATCCAAATGTTGACTTTACACCTGTTACTTTTATATTTGGAGCCAAGGCTGCTCCAGGGTATACAGTGGCCAAAGGAATTATAAGATTAATAAATGAAGTGGGTCAAATGGTGAATCATGATCCTGATGTTAATTCAAAAATTAAAGTTGTTTTTGTAGAGAACTATAGAGTTACTTCAGCAGAAAAGTTATTTCCAGCAGCAGATATTTCTGAACAGATTTCCACAGCAGGAAAAGAAGCCTCTGGGACAGGAAATATGAAATTTATGCTAAATGGAGCTCTAACTTTAGGAACTCTGGATGGTGCCAATGTGGAGATAGCTGAAGAAGCTGGAGCAAAAAATAATTATATTTTTGGGTTAAAGGTAGAGGAAATTGATGAAAAAAGAAATGAATATGACTCACATATACCATACAATACAGTAGTTGGATTGAAAAAAGTGGTGGATTCCTTGATAGATGGGACATTTAGCGACTTAGGGAGTGGAGTATACGCAACTATTCACAAATCACTGATGGAAAATACAAAATACGCTGATCAATATTTTGTATTGGCAGATTTTGAAGCCTACAAAGATGCTCATCAAAAAATAAATAATGATTATTTGGACAGATATAATTGGGCAAAGAAAACATTATACAATATAGCCAATGCAGGGAAGTTTTCATCTGATAGGACAATAAAGGAGTATGCAGTAGAAATATGGAATATTAAACCTATTAAAGTTTAATTTTGAGGGGGTGTTCTATGAATAATGAAAAAGAATTTGATATTTATCTTTTCCATAAAGGGGAACATAGGAATGCTTATAAATTTATGGGAGCACATTTTGATGGGGTGGTCACTACTTTTAGAGTATGGGCACCTAATGCTAGAGGAGTGTCAGTAGTGGGAGATTTTAACCAATGGAATGGAGATTCCCACAGGATGGAAAAAATAAGTGATGGTGGTATTTGGGAAATAAAAATCTCCAAACTAAAAAAATATGACAAATACAAATATCAGATCGAATTATTACATGGAGGTTGGCACCTCAAATCAGATCCCTATGCCTTTTATTCAGAGCTACGTCCGAAGACAGCCTCTTTTGTATATGGAATTCCAAAATTTAGATGGGGCGATAAAAAGTGGCTTAACAAAAGAACTCAAGGCTTAGAAAAACCATTAAATATCTACGAGATTCATTTGGGATCATGGATGCGAAATGAAAAAGGAGAATGGCTAACATACACAGAAACAGCAGATAAGTTGGTCGAATATCTCAAAGAAATGATGTATACTCATGCGGAAATAATGCCAATTAATGAATACCCCCTTGATGCATCTTGGGGATATCAGGGAACTGGGTATTATTCTGTGACTAGCAGATATGGAACACCTGAGGAATTCATGTATTTTGTGAATAAAATGCACCAAAATGATATTGGAGTGATATTGGATTGGGTACCAGGACACTTCTGTAAAGATGCTCATGGATTGTACAAATTTGACGGAACTAGTGTTTATGAATATTTGGACGAGAGAATAGGTGAAAATGTCCAATGGGGAACAGCGAATTTTGATTTGTCTAGATATGAAGTACAAAGTTTTCTTATATCCAGCGCTTTATATTGGCTCAAAGAATTTCATATTGATGGAATTAGAATAGATGCAGTGGCCAATATGCTTTATCTCAATTATGGGAAAGATGAGGTTGAAATAAGAAATGAATATGGTGGACTTGAAAATATTGATGCTATTAATTTTCTTAAAAAAATTAACACTGTTATCAATGAAGAGGAACCTAATTGCATTGTCTTTGCAGAAGACTCCACAGCTTGGCCTAAAGTCACAAAACATGCTGTGGATGGTGGTCTTGGCTTTACAAGCAAGTGGAACATGGGTTGGATGAATGATACATTGAAATATTTTTCTGAAGACCCAGTATCTAGAAATGATCATCATGGAAAATTAACGTTTTCATTTATGTATGCATTTTCTGAAAACTATATATTACCACTCTCCCATGACGAGGTTGTACACGGAAAAGATTCTTTACTGAATAAAATGCCTGGTTTTTTTGAAGCAAAAATATCTAATATTAAAACTTTATTCTCTTACCAAATGGCTCATCCAGGAAAAAAACTGAATTTTATGGGAAACGAAATAGCACAAGGCCTTGAATGGAGATTTTATGATCAGGTGGAGTGGCATCTTCTCAAAGAAAACAATGGAAATTTAGAAGTTAATAAATATGTAAAGAAATTAAATGAAATTTATTTGGAAGAGGAATCTTTGTGGGAAGATACTTGGGATACCTTTGAGTGGATTGAACACGAAAATATAAATGATAACATAATAGTATTCCTAAGAAAGAAAAAAGATTTTAGTGAGCACATTATTGCTATATTTAATTTTTCAGGGCAAGATATTTCTGAATATAGAATAGGAGTCCCGGAATTCAGAAAATACAAAATCTTACTAAATAGTGATGAAAAAAGATTTGGTGGAAGTGATTTTACAAGAAAAAAAGTCTATATTCCTACAGAAGAACCTTGGAATTACAGGGAGCAAAGTATAGTTTTATCACTAAAGGGAACATCAGCTTTATTTATAAAGGCAGATATGCCAATAAATAAAAAAAACAAAGAAAGTATATAAAAGAAAGCAGAGAAAAGTGAAATTTTATAAATATAGAGGTGGGTATTATGAATAAAAAGGAAATTATAGCAATGATTTTGGCTGGAGGACAAGGAAGCCGATTGAAAGAATTAACAGACACAGTTGCAAAGCCTGGAGTGTCGTTTGGGGGGAAATATAAGATAATAGATTTTACTTTAAGTAATTGTTCTAACTCAGGAATAGATAATGTGGGGATCGTGACTCAATATGAGCCTCATTCCCTGAATAATCACATCGGAAATGGTTCTCCATGGGATTTGGATAGAATAAATGGTGGAGTTACAGTACTACAACCTCACACCAAGAAAAATAATAAAGGTGGTTGGTATAAGGGAACTGCCAATGCAATTTATCAAAATATGAAGTTCATAGATCAGTATGATCCTGTGAATGTTCTTATATTATCAGGTGATCATATTTATAAGATGAACTATGGCAAGATGTTAAAATTTCATCTTGAAAAAAATGCCGACGTAACAATTGGTGTGTTTAATATCCCTTTAAAGGATGCTTCTAGTTTTGGTATAATGAATACCAAAGATGATATGTCCATTTATGAATTTGAAGAAAAACCTGCAAATCCAAAGAGCACACTGGCTTCCATGGGAATATATATATTCAAATGGGAGGTTCTCAAAGAATATTTGGAAGAAGATGAGAAGGATAAAAAGTCTGAAAATGATTTTGGAAAAAATATTATTCCCAATATGTTAAATGATAAAAAGAGACTCTTTGCTTATTTATTTGATGGTTATTGGAAAGATGTGGGGACAATAGAAAGCTTTTGGGATGCTCATATGGATCTCTTGAAGGAGGATAACCAGCTGAATTTATTCAAATCAGATTGGAAAATTAATACAAGACAGTTTCCATATCCACCACTACATGTGGGTGAAAATGCTTTAGTAGAGTCTTCTCTCATGGACAAGGGATGTGAAATAGATGGGGAAATTAAAAATTCAGTGATCTTTCCTGGTGTGAAGGTGGAAAGTGATGCAAAAATATTTGATTCGGTAATAATGTCCAATTGCATTATAGAAGAAGGGGCGGTTATAAAAAAATCAATTTTGGCAGAAAATGTTACAGTAAAAAAAGATGTATCAATTGGGGATTTTGATAAAATAACTGTGATTGGAAGTAATAAGGTAATCAATAAAGATAAATAGGAAGGTGTAATTATGCTTAATGACTATATGGGAATTATAGATATGTCAACACCATTTGAAAATATCAGATCTCTTACAAAAATTAGACCTCTAGCCTCAATCCCAGTGGGAGGTTCTTACAGAATAATAGATTTTTCATTATCTAATTTGGTCAATGCTGGAATTAGAAATGTTGGTATTTTTGGTGGAGCTGAAGATTTGAACTCTTTGGTGGATCACTTGGGAAAAGGAGCAGAATGGGATTTAAATAGAAAAAAAGATGGAATATTTATATTTGAGCGAATGGCAGAGACTTTTTTTTCTAACAACACTAAAAGACTCAAGAAAAATATAGAATATTTTGTAAGAAGTACTCAAAAAAATGTGATATTAATGAGTGCTCATATGGTGTGTAATATTGATATTGAAGATGTAATCAAAAATCACGAGTTAAGTGAGAAGGAAATAACAGTCGTATATAAAAAAGTTATAAATGCCAATGAAAAATTTGATAATTGTGATTGTGTAAAAATCGGAAAAGATTCTGAAGTAAAAGGTATAGGGCAAAATCTATTTTTTAGAAATAAAGAAAATATTTCTATGGAAATATTTGTGTTATCAAAGGAATTATATATAAAACTAGTCTGTGATGGAATAGAAGAGGGGACATATTTTTCTGGTAGGGATTTAATAAATAGAAATATGTCAAAATACAGAGTCAATGGATATGAGTTTAAAGGGTACTTGTCATGTATTAGTTCTACGAAGGAATATTTTGATTTTAACATGGATTTGCTGAGTAGAGAAGTGAGAAGCGATCTATTTAGTCAAGAGGGACGAAATATATATACTAAAGTAAAAGATACTCCACCTACTCTGTATAAGAAAGGTGCTGATATAAGAAATTCACTTATTTCCAATGGATGCATACTGGCTGGAAAAGTAAGAAATTCAATTCTTGCCAGAGGTTCAATAGTAGAAGAGGGAGCAGTAGTGGAAGATTGTATAATATTGCAGGGAAGTATTATAAAAAGTGGGGCAGTATTAAAAAATATAATAATTGACAAAAATAATGAAATAAAGTCCAATGAAAGGTTGACAGCATCTAGAAATTATCCTTTAGTTGTAGAGAAATCCTTTAAGTGGGATAAAAAATACTTTCAAGAGGTATTAAATAAACTGGAAGAAATATCAGCTGATTAGGGTTGTGTTTTGGAAAGTATGTGGAGGTACGAAAATGAATATACTTTTTGCTGTTGGAGAGGCTTGGCCCTTTATGAAGACAGGTGGATTAGGTGATGTAGCTTATTCTCTGCCAAAAAAATTAAAAGAAATGGGAAATGATATTAGAGTGATTATGCCAAAATACTCTCAAATAGCCAAAGAACATAGGGATGAAATGGAACATTTGGGTGAAAAATATATTTGGGTAGCTCACCATAATGAATATGTGGGAATTGATTCCTATGAATTGGATGGGGTGACATATTACTTTGTAGATGGTGAAAGATATTTTTTTAGAGGAAATTCCTATGGAGAATTGGACGATTGTGAGAGATTTGCTTTTTTCTGTAAAGCAGTAGTGGAAACCTTTGATATAACAGGGTTTCATCCTGAAATAATTCATTGTAATGATTGGCATACTGGTCTCATTCCAATTTATGCCAGAGAGCGCGGATATGATGGAATAAGAACAGTTTTTACCATTCACAATTTGAGATTTCAAGGACTTTTTTACAATGATAATATGGAAAGAGTGCTAGAGCTCCCAAGATGGGTCTACTACAATGAAGATGGGCTAAAATATTACGACATGTTATCTTTTTTGAAGGGAGGAGTGGTATATTCTGATCTTGTAACCACTGTCAGTGAGTCTTATGCTCAAGAGATAAAAACACCTTGGATGGGTGAGGGTTTACATGGTCTTTTCAATAAATTTGACTACAAATTGCATGGAATAGTAAATGGAATAGATGTAGAATCTTATAAATTTCCCAGAAAAGGAAAAACAAGAGCAAAGACAGAATTACAAGAAAGCCTAGGGTTGATGGAGGATCCAAGTGTTCCACTGGTGGCCATGATAACCAGACTTGATAGGCAAAAGGGAATTGATCTAGTAATAGAGATTTTTGACGAAATGATGCAGACAACAGAGGCTCAATTTATAATGCTTGGCAATGGAGAACCCTATTATGAAGATTTTTTTAGAATAAAAGAAAGGCAGTATCCTAAGAGGGTTTGTTCTTATATAAAATTTAATTCTGATGTAGCCAAGGATATTTACTATGGTTCTGATATATTTTTGATGCCATCTGTTTTTGAGCCATGTGGATTATCACAAATGATAGCCATGAGATATGGTACCATTCCAGTGGTGAGAGAGACAGGGGGCTTAACAGATACTGTTACTCCATATAATGAATATACTCGTTTGGGAGATGGATTTGGATTTAAAAATGTAAATAGTCAAGAACTTCTATGGTGTTTAAAATATGCTCTAAATATTTACTCTGACAGTAACAAGTGGCATGAAATAATGAAAAGTGCCAAAGCAAGGGATAACACATGGGATAAATCTGCTGAAAAATATTTAGAGTTATACAATTCGATATTATAAAAGAAGTTCATAGTGTCAGAGATCACTGAAAAACTATACCCAAAATTTTTTATTTTAAAGGAAAGCAAAATTTGTTTATTTATAGTGCTGGGGAGCTGCTTTTGCAGATCCCCAGACTTTTTTAATACACTTAACTTATTAGATTCTTTTATAGTCACTGGTTTTCTATTAATCAGTTGGAAGTAATTGTAACTTGATATCCTGCACCAGTATTGTTTATTTTGATGTTAGAATTGAGATATTTCGTGAAAAAATCTGGTCTTATTAGCATATCGTGAGGAGAGGTTGGAATTCTTTCACTTTCTTGAGCATTATTTTTGTAAATTCTACCATCTTTCAAATCTACAAGTATTTTATTTGCACCATTTGTGATTTCATAGATATCTTTATTTGCAGTTTGCTCAATGGCATATCCTAGAGCTTTGGTTACTTCTGGAAGAGAGACAAGGGTATTTCCATTTATTCTTTTGGGAACAATGGAGATTGTTTTCCCGTTGGCAAATAGTCTTCCATCTCTTCCACTTGGCAATACAAAAGTTCTTTGTTTTACAAATTGGTACATCCAATTGAAATGATTCTTCATATCACTGGATTTGACACTGTTTAGTGAGGTGGAATTTGCATATAGATTGTATGTGATATATCTGTTGTTCATGTCCATAAATCTGTTATAAGCACTTAAAGAGCCTGAGAATGCAGGATTATCAAAACTTTGAAATATGTTGATTGGCAGATTTTTAGCAACTTCCACTCTAAGATTTTGAGGATTTCCATTGATAATGGTAACGGCTGTAAAATACAAACTGTTTTTGGCAATGGCATTATAAATAGTATCAGAGCCACTTCCAGAAGTATAGGCATAAATTCTATTTCTATCTACCTTTCCTCCTGTTACCAATTTGTCAATCATACCAATAAAAGCACTATTATAATCATCCATAGAATAAGCGTCTACTCTGGATGGTAGTCTTACTATAAGTGCGTAAGAATTGTTTTTACTTCTAAAATCTTGAGCAAGTAATATGTTTCTTGTTCTTTGAATTACTGAATCAAACTCACTTTGAGAATCGCTAGGTTCTAAGATTAAGATAAGAGGCAATCTTGAGTTCCCAGTACTAACAGGGGTAAAAAGGCAATAATCAAAGGTAACGAGACCACGATATGTATCATTAATAAATTCATCCTTTAGGACAGTTTTCACTTCAAATGAATCAAAACTAGTGGAAATAGAGTTAGAGGCAAAGCTTTGATTAAAAAATGCCAAAGAAAAACATAATATAATAAATATTTTAGATGATAGTTTTTTCATAATTTCTACTCCTTGTTTAATGTGATATTACTAGAAATAAAATTTCTGGTGAGACATTTGATATATTTTAAAATTTATAGAGTTTTTTCTACAGTTGTTCATATTTAGTGCTGGTGAGCTACGTAGCAGCTCACCAGCAGGGTGTTTGGGCCTGCGGCGCTTTGTGGGGGATACCCCCACACCCCAAATGAGTAATAAAATTATAAGTCTCCTTTTTCTCGTTGATTATATTAATTATTACTCAACTTATACATTTTCTTCTCTTACTTCAGTTTCTGTGCCACTTTCTGTATTATTTTCAGAATTTTCGCCATCAGAGGTTTCACTTTCTTCAGAAGTGCCGTTTTCTGTATTTTCGCCTTCCTCAGAAGTTGACTCTTCTGCATTGTTTTCTTCTGAAATTTGAGATTCTTCGGTAGTACCCTCTCCTGTGGAGGAGTCTTCTTTTGTTAATTCTTCAAATTCACTTGGGGAAATAATTCTTATCTCTTCTATTATTTCACTATTTCTATATTGCCTCATGTACAGATAAGGAAGAGGTTGTGTTTCTTGATTTGCAATAAGATCATCAATTAATTGGGAATTTTCAAAGGCTGTTCTTCTTATACTATATTGAGTAAGCTCCTCTTTTCTTCGACTGTTGACAGGACTAATGTAGAACATATATTCTGAATTTTCTTGAAGCCAAAATTTATTTTGATATCTAATTCCTCTGATAGTATAATAATCTTCCTTTGTATTTTTCTCTCTTAAATCAAGAAAAGAATCGTAAAAAGTTGATATTGAATTTTTTAGACCAAAAGATAACAACACAACAAATAGAAGATAAACAAAATTTTTCACTAAACTTCTTTTGATTAATTTGGTGAGAAAACTTACAACCAGTACAGTGACAAAAATAATATATATGCTTCCTAAAATAGTATTGAAAACCAGCACTTTTTTTCCAACAGATGGATAAACGGATATTATTCCAAGGACTAAGGCTACTCCACCTAAGACTAAGCCTAGCAATAGTAATCTAATAAAGAATTTTCTTATGGAATATCTTAGATGATGTGGTTTTTCTTTTTCATTGGATGCTTTTTTAGTTCCTCTTGGAGGTTTTATATCCTGTTTCTTTTCGGTTGATTTAACCTCTTTAGTAGTTTTAAGAGGTTCTTGTGGTGTCTTTAAATGACTAGTAGTTGAACCAGAGTTAATTGTTGTTTCTTTGGGTGGAGAGACTGTTTGAGCCATTTTTCCAAAATCAAGTGAAAACATATTTTGAAGTTCTTTATGCTTCAGACTTCCCTCAATACTAAGGTATACAGCAGGAAATAGACTTCTTAGAAAATTAGTTACTTTGTACCCTGGAATGAGAAATTCTTCTCTATCCTTTGTTATAATAGTCATACCAGGAATATTTTGATTATTTTTATCTTTTTTTATGGATTTTTGGTATATCCAAACAATGTCCTCCTTGGGAATAGAAAAAAGCTCAGAAGAATTGAGTACTATATTAATTCCTTCCTTTGAAATAATTCCAAGAGTTTTATAACCCCAATTTTCAGAACTTTGAAATAAGTCTTCAAGATAGCTCAAATTTGGAGGTGGTAGAGTTGATATAAGTTTTTTGAATTTTCTCTTTCTGATAAAGTAAAAAATTAATGTGAAAAATGCCGAGAAAAATATTATTGAAAACAAAATAATAGCAAACAATTTTAAATGAGTTTGGTAATTTTCTCTGTAATAGACATAGTAAGAAACAATACTAACTATAAAGATAAAGCATATTATCCACCAAATGCCTAAAATTCGAGATTTTAATAATTCTTTAAATTTTTCTTCAATTCGTAATTTTTTGTTAGCCATGTATTTATCTCCATCCCTTTATAAAAATAAATAAAATTTTTATCTATCCATATTATACACAGTTTTTTGAATTTTTCATAGAGTTTTTTAAAAAAACATTGGTGAATATTTTTTGATGCAAAGAATTAACTATTATATTTCTAAAGTTTTATGAGGAATCTAACTGTGGCCTTTAATTAGGATATTAAGAAACAATGGCTCAAAGTGAGAAATCATAAAAAATTGGAAAACGAATAGTGAATACTGAAAAATATTTTTTAATTGGACAAAATTTATCACAACTGTTTATTTTTAGTAGCTTGCATGCTGCTATGCAGCTTGCAAGTTGAGTGGGGGCCTGCGGCAGCCTTTGGGGGAACTGCGTCGTTTTGTGGGTGGACCCCACTCACTTCTGGTTAATTATGAAAGTTGCAAATATTTGGATTTTTCCATCAATTTTCATAAGAACTTTTAGTTTTTCAGAAGTTTCAAACTAATATATTTCTTTAAAATTTGAATTTAGGAGAGTTAAGTATAATTGAAAACAGAAAATTAAAAAATTTGATGTTGGTTTGCACCAACACCAAATATGATATAATCAAGATTATACAAAGTATACTGCATAAAATTCATTTATTTTTTATTTCTTTCAGCTTCTTTAAGAGCTCTTACTTTGGTGGATAATCCATAAAGAGTAATGAAACCACCTGCATCATGATGATCATATAAATCACCTGTGGTAAAGCTGGCAATAGCCTCATCATACAATGTGTATGGAGAAGTGGTTCCCTCTTTGATAATATTTCCCTTATACAATCTAAATTTAGTTATTCCAGATACAACCTTTTGAGTTTCTGTTATAAAGGCTGAAATCGCTTCTCTAAGTGGAGAAAACCATTTAGCAGCATATACAAGCTCAGCAAATTCAATAGAAACCAGTCTCTTATATTTTAGAGTCTCTCTATCCAATACAAGTTCTTCTAGTTGCCTGTGGGCTTCAACTAAGATTGTACCTCCAGGAGTTTCATAAACACCACGAGATTTCATTCCAACCACTCTATTTTCTACAATATCAATAATTCCAATACCATGTTTTCCACCAATGATATTTAGTTCTTCTATTATTTCACGACCTGATAGTTCTTTCCCATTTAATTTCACTGGTATTCCCTTTTCCCACTCTATTTCGATGTGAGCAGGTTCATCAGGAGCTTTTTCTGGAGAAGTAGACAAAACCAAAAGGTGATCATAATTTGGAGCATTGGCTGGAGACTCCAATTCAAGACCTTCATGAGAAATATGCCAGATATTTCTATCACGAGAATAGGAAGTGTCTGCTGTGAAAGGAAGGAAAATTCCGTGTTTTTCACAGTACTCAATGGATTCTTCTCTAGAACTTATGTCCCAAATTCTCCAAGGAGCAATAATTTTTAAATTGGGAGCAAGGGCTTTAATTCCCAATTCAAAACGAATTTGGTCATTTCCTTTTCCAGTGGCTCCATGGCAAATGGCACTTGCCCCTTCTTTTTCTGCGATTTCGACTAATTTTTTTGCTATTAGAGGTCTAGCAGTGGCTGTTCCTAACAAATACTTGTATTCGTAGACAGCGTCAGCAGCCATGGTTGGGAAAATGTACTCATTTACATATTCATCTTGTACATTTAAAATATGCAACTTTTTAGCTCCACAATCAAGAGCTCTTTTTTCTAGGCCATCCAATTCTTCCCCTTGACCAAGGTCAATGCAACAACAAATAATTTCATAATCATAATTTTCCAATAACCATGGAATGATAGTGGTAGTGTCGAGGCCTCCTGAGTAGGCCAAAATTATTTTTTCTTTCAAAATAACTCCTCCTTAAATTAAAAATATTTTATGTTAATGCTTACTTGATAACTTAATCTTTTAGCTGGCATAGTTATGAATGATTATAAAGAAAATCAGTTATTTTGGGATCATTGAAAAACTACCTTAAAAAGTTTTTCACAGCTGTTTATCTTTAGTAGCTGGCACGCTGCAACGCAGCAAGCCAGCTGAGGTGTGTGGACTGCGTCGCTTTCTGGGGTTCCCCTCACTCCCCTAGTTAACCAAGAAAGTTGTGAATATTTTGATTTTTCAGTAATTTCGTTATTTTATATATAGTATTTAATAAAATATAAAAGTGTAGCTTTAATAAATAAAAAAACAGGCTAACAATTAATGTTAACCTGATATTTTGACATAAGTATAAATATATTCAAGGAATTTCAAAGATATAAATCTTTGAACATCTAAAATCTATCTAAAAGTCAAAGCTAGTGCCAAAAGGAACATTAAGAGAGCTAGACAAATATTCTATTTTAGAGATATTCCTTTGCCTTAAATTAAATATCTTTGACATAGTTCACTCCTTTGATGGGATAATTTATTTAGATGAATAGTACCATAATAATTTATCAGTGTCAATAAAAAATTATTTTTTGAGAATTGCTTGAGTCAAAAAACTATTGGTCATAAATTATTGGATAAAAAGTATTAACTGCCAATTACTAACCATTAATTGTAACATATTTTTTTTCTTCAACATTCTCTTGCTTTTCCTTTTTTGGAATATTGAATTTTAATATACCATTTTCAAATTTTGCTGTGATGTCTTTTTCTGTTATAGCCTCTCCAATGTAGAAACTTCTTGTGCAGTGTCCAAAAGAACGTTCTTTACGGATATATTTACCACCAAAGTCATCTTCATCTTTGTTTTCAGTACTAGAAGCAGTAACTATCAGATATCCATCCTTCACCTCTGCTTTAATATCATCTTTATTATATCCAGGTAGTTCTAATTCCAAGAAAAAGGTCTCAGTTGATTCCTTTATATCTGTATACAGCAATCTATTGGTATTTTTTTTGCTAAATTCAATTGGAAAGACATCATCGAAAACATCATATACAAAATTTCGTTTAAAAGTAGTAGGAATAAACATGAGTAATCACCTCTTTTTTATATTTTTTGAAAAAAAATTTAAATTTTCCTATTATAATGGTATTATACAATGAATTGTTAGCACTGTCAAGGAGCGAGTGCTAATTTTTTTGATTTATTTTTTTTAAATTTTGGAGTATAATAAAAAAATTAATAAACTATGAAAAACAAGGGGGATAAATGAAAATTTTGATAATTGGAGTGGGGGGAACAGGTGGTGCTGTTGGTGGATATTTGGCCAATGATGGAAATGATGTAACTTTAATAGCTAGGGGAACTCATTTGGAAGCTATAAAGGAAAATGGCCTGATGCTAAAGTCAAAAAAAATCGGAGACAAATTAATTAAATCTGTGAAGGTATATACAATGGATGAGTATGTCAGTAAGAATGAAAGCCCAGATATTGTATTTGTATGTGTAATGTATTACTCTCTTGATGAGACAATCGACTTCATGAAAAAAATATCTGGAGAAAATACAGTGATTATCCCAATCTTAAATATTTATGGGACTGGCTCTAGAATTCAAGAAAAACTTCCTAATATTACCGTTTTGGATGGATGTATTTATATTGTCAGTTGGAAGAGTAATGATGGGGAAATAACTCATAATAATGATACAATAAAAGTTGTCTATGGTTATAGAAAAAATCAAGAGGAGAAAGAAAAAGAAAAATTATTAAAATTGGAAAAAGCTCTAGCTGATAGCCAGATAGAAGTTGTTTTTTCAGATAATATTGAGAGAGATGCTCTGGCAAAACTTGCTCTTGTGTCACCTATGGGGTCTGCAGGTCTGTATTTTGGTGGTCCTGTCAAAAAGTTTAGTACTGATCCAGAAAATATGAAATTTTTCCTTGGATTGGTTCAGGAAATTGTGGATATTGGTCATAGTATGGGAATAGAATTTCAAGAGGATTTACTAGCAAGAGCATCAGCGGCTCTCGAAAGACTGGATCCAGAGTCGACTACTTCAATGCAAAGAGATATAGCAAAGGGTGGAAATTCTGAGATAGAGGGACTGGTATACGAAGTGGTAAGATTAGGTAAAGAATATAATGTTCCAGTGCCAAATTATGAAAAAGTAGCAAATTTAGCCAAAGAAAAAGGATTAAAATAAAAAAATTAAAAATAAGAAGTTGTGAAAAATTTAGGGAATAGTTTTTCATTAATTACAAAATAACAGCCTTTTTCATAAAATTATGAAGAGCTGTTATTTTTTATTTTGTATAATTTTTTATAATACTATTTCATAAATAGTAAGAGCTGATGATTCTCTAAATTCAGTTATTTTTGGCACTAATTCTATAAAATGAGGAGTTTTCCTATGAAGTTCAAGAGCTTCTTTAGATTCCCATTTTTCAATAAAAGCATACTCATTTTCTGCACCATCAGCCTTAGTGAAGAAATATTCTATACAACCATCCTCTTTTCTACTTTCAGCCACTAATTTCTCAACTAGGGGAAGCATCTCAGAGAATTTATCAAGTTTTACAATGTTCTTGGAATAAACAATAATCATTATTATACCTCCATAAATTTTAAATTCATCTTAGTATACTTCATTAATTCTGTAATGTCAAGAAAAGCTATGAGTTCAATTTTATGGTTGAATATTATTATAACTAAAGCGCTATACCATGGTATTTATTCAAAATTTGTTTCCCAAGTTATAAATTTATAATTTTGTTGGTGATATTTTCTACAAAACACTTATCATGTTCTACAAAGATTATTGTTGGGCAAAACTCGAGTAAAACTTCTTCCAACTGAATTCTAGAATAAATATCAATAAAATTTAGAGGTTCATCCCAAATATACAGATGAGCTTTTTCACATAAACTTTTGGCTATTAGTACTTTTTTCTTCTGATCTTGACTATAATTTTCCATTTTCATTGTGAAATGCTCCCTAGAAAAATCCAATTTTCTTAGAACGGTTTTAAATAACGTCTCGTCTATTCCATTTTCTATTATAAAATTTGCCAAATATCCTTTCAGAAATGAGGTATTTTGTGAAATATAAGAAATTTTCATTTGAGTTCCCTTAGTAAAATTTCCTTTTATATCTAGATATTCTCCCATAATTAACTTTAAAATACTAGATTTTCCAGAGCCATTTTTACCTATAAGAGCGATTTTATCACCCTTTTCTACAGCGAAACTAATATTTTTGCATATTTCTTTTTCGCCATAATATATAGAAATATTATCTAATATGAGAAAATGATTGGAGTGATATTTTTCCATATGCAATTTTAATGGAGAATGGCTTTCTATATTCTTTAGGAGTTGCTTTTTTTCATCGAGGGCATCATTCTGCCTCGATTCCAATGTTTTGGATTTTTTCATCATTTTGGCTGCCTTTGACCCTACAAATCCCTTGTCTATGGCAGCAGGAGCATTTCCTTTATAGGATTTTTTACTTTTTTTATCTTCTGTCCTACTAGACCAGAGGGCAGTTTTCTTTGCAGCATCCTCCAAGCGTTTTATATCTTTTTTTAGTTTGAGATTTTTTTCAATCTCATAGGAGTCTTCCATATCTTTATTCAATTTCCATGAGGAGAAATTCCCTTTTTGTATATCAATATTGTTTTTATTAATGGACAATATATGATTAACACAAGTATCCAAAAAGTACCTATCATGGGAAACTAGTATAAAACCTTTTTTGGATTTTAGATAATTTGCAACTGTTTCTCTACCTTTTTGGTCCAAATGGTTAGTTGGTTCATCTATTAATAAAAAGACATCTTTTTTTAAGAATAAAAATGCCAACATTATTTTTATTTGTTCTCCCTTTGATAGAGTGTAAAAATCTCTATTTAGTGTTTCGTAAGAGACATCCAAAAGAGACATTTCCCTCTCCAATTCCCACAAATGATATTCATAATTGAGATTATTTATAACTTCCAGTGTATTAAGATTAGTGTTGGGGATTTCAAAGGGAAAATATTCAAAATTCAAAGGAGATAAAATTTTCCCACCATAAGAATATTTCCCCATTAAGAGATTTAAAAAAGTGGTCTTTCCTCTGCCATTCCTTCCTATAAGTCCCAATTTCCAGTTTGCATCTAAAGAAATGGATACATTTTCAAAAATATTTTTTTCCTTTTGGTCATAACCAAAGGTTAGATTAAATATATTTATTATTGACATTTCTACCTCCATAAATATAAAAGTCACAAGAAAGCTAGCTCCTGTGACTACATAATTTTATATTTAAATATCAATAATAATTTTGGGGTCAATAAATCTTTATATAATCATTATAGAGATATTAAATAAAAAACGATAACTTTCTTGCTTAACATTGAAAATAAACATGACAAATTGTCTGTTATTTCAAAATATTAAATAATTTTAGCAAGAAACTTTATCCATTTTTCACCTCTTTATATGATTTGCAGAAATTTTCAGACTGATATTAAAAATTAGATCAGTCATAAGAAAGATTCTATTAATAACTATATCTTAATTTAATAAAAAAGTCAAATTTTTTTTGGGACTGCCAAAAACTATCCAAAGAGTTTTTGCACTATGAAAGAAGGCAAATTTGTCATGATTGTCGTTCCCCTAGATAATTATTTTAAAAACATCTAATAATTAATCTAATACTAGGATTTCTTTGGAGACACTGTTGATATTTTCCACTCCAGTCAAAATCATAGTTTGTTCCAATTGATTTTTGAGGGTATCAAGAATTGTCTTTACTCCCTCTCTTCTGCCACCAATGGCTCCCCAAATGATAGGACGACCAACTAATACACCTTTTGCACCCAATGCAAGTAATTTCAATATGTCTACACCCTCTCTAACAGAGCCATCAGCTAGGATATTTATCTTATCTCCCACAGCTTTTGCTATTTCACCTAAGACTTCGCAAGGAGCCAATGTCTCGTTTAAGACTCTACCCCCATGATTAGATACAACTATAGTGTCAACACCAGCTTCTACACACATTTTAGCTTCTTCTACACTCAATATTCCTTTGACAATGAAAGGCAACTTTGTAGAATTAACCAGAATTTTCAAATCTTCCAGAGATTTTGGACCTACAGGTTGACCAAATAATTTCATTGTGACAAGTCCAGCACCGTCTATATCTATTCCAACAGCTAAAACTCCAGTTTCTTCTGCCATTTTAATTCTTTTAATAATTTCATCATTACTTCGTGGTTTGATGATAGCCACACCTTTTCCATTATTTTCTTTTATCGTTTTTAATCCAAACTCAAAACAAGTTGGATCTCCTGTGTCCCCTATCATTCCAATGGTTTGTGAATCAAGTGATCCACCAATTACATCTTGACAATACTCCTCCTCACTGATAGCACCACCCATATTAAATTTTACCCCAGTAATTGGGGCAGCCATACAAGGAAATGATAGTTCCTCTCCCCATAGATTGGTTTTCATCTGAGGATTGGTAACATTATGGATGGTTTTCATCACTATTTTTATCTTTTTTAGTTTTTGATGTGCTCTCTTAAAAGAGTCACCACTTCCAGCTCCCCCCATTCCTGGGACATTTCCTGCACACCAGACACCATCGCATATTTTACAGAGTGCACAAAATCCAGTCATATTCTTTCTTGCATTACTTTTAATTTCCTTTATATCCATTTATCCTCCCAAATTTTAAAAGTTGAACTACTCTTTTACAATTTTACAACATTCTCTTTTCAAATGCAATTGAAATTATCATAAAGATGTGGTATACTAAGGAAAAGGAAGGTGATGATGTGCATAGTAAAAATAGTGAGATTACAATTGAAGTAGTTGGAGATGGAGTTACAAGAAGAATTTTAAGTTATAGTGATAAAATAATGGTTGTGGAGTTGAATTTCAAAAGTGGGGCAGCAGGAACAATGCATGAGCACTATCATGAGCAAGTTATTTATGTTGTTTCAGGAAAAATAGCTTATAGAGAGGAGGGGAAGCCAGACACAATTATGACAGCAGGTGATTCCTACTATATTGCTCCCAATTTGGTTCATGGGGCACTTGCTTTGGAAGATAGCAAAATTTTAGATATCTTTACTCCAGCAAGAGAAGATTTTTTGAAAAAATAATGTGAAACAAAGAATGTGAAAAAATAATATAAACTAAGGTAGGTGGGAATTATGTTATTTTTCGAAGATTTCATCAAAAAAATAGAAGAAAGTAATGGTGAATTTAAAGATAAGGAAGAATTTTCTTTGGATTCTCTACAAAAATTAGCCATATTAGGAATTGGACTTCCTATATTATCAATGGGAATATTCCAAATATATTATGCTACTCGTGGAATAAAAATTAATTATACTCTTATTATTATAGGAGTAATAATATGCTTTTTGGCATTAAAACAATTGTCCAAATTGTCTTCATTTACAATTACAATAGATAAAGCTAATAAATTGGTAAAAAGTAGAGAAATAAACTTGAAATTTATCAACATTGATAGTTGTACATTGAAAGAAATGTCTTTTAAACGTAAAATAAAGCCTGCATTGGATATTGTTTATTATGATAATGGAACCAAAAGACAGCTGATTATTCCACTTATAATGAACAAAAAAGTGATGTTTGTTCAGTACTTCAAAAAATTATTAGGAAAGAAATTCTTAATAAAAACAGGAAATTAAAGTATTATTTTAACTGGGGAGATAGTTTGGAGAGGTTACGGATTATATGCGAGATTTCAAGATAGCTTAGATGAGTAAATAAAGGTAAATGAGAAAACTAAAAAAGAGATATATAAACTGCATAGCTACTTCAAAAAAGTGTAGTGTATTGACCACAGAAAAATATTGACACGATTTCAAGCATATAGTATATTGTAAGTACTTAAAAACCTTTTTAGTTATCTAGTTTAAGGTTCTGAGATTGAAATTTCGAGGTTACCACGACCTAATAAAACATGCGTGGGTTTTAAAGTGAAAAGAGGAGCTCCTGTTATGGAGTTCCTTCTTAATAAAGGGAATCGTTTAATGGAGAATAAACTTTATACCATGAAATAAAGCTTCTATCTTAAATTCCTAAATACTATTCTTTTTGTAGTTTTTTGTAGTTGTCCAAAAAATCATCTAAAATTATCTTTACTTCATCTCTCTTTTTTTCTGCCCCAGTGAGGTTGATATATGCTACACTGTAATTAAGCTTCTTGTTGGCCACCATGATTTGTCTTTGGGCCCCACTGGCCTTTTCCAAATACTTTTCTTCGTCCATAAGATTAATTGAAATCAATGAGTGATTGACTTTTCCCTTATTTCCTAAGGTTATTTTATCAACAGAAAAGCTTTTGATGTCTTCCCATGAAATAAATCCCAATTTATTTCCTTGGGATTTATTGGTGATTCCATTTTCATCTATGATTAATAGCTCTGGAAGATTTATGAAATTCTTTGTGAAAAGGACTATTCCCAATCCAAAAAATAAAACACCAATTACAGCTATAATCTTATAAAGAATAGAATCATAAGTGATAAATATTACCACTGAGCCTGCTACCAAAGCCAGAGAACTTAATAAAAACCAAAATATGGAAGATCTTTTTTGGTTTATAATTAATTTATTCATAGTCATTTCGTCAGTAGTTTTATTATCCATAAATAGGTCTCCTTACTGCTCATTTTAAGTGCTAGCAAGCTGCAGAGCAACTTGCCTAGCTGAGTGGGGGACTGGGGCACCCTCTGTGGGGGAATCTCACACGCTCCCCATAAGAACGAGACAGTTGTGAATATTTAGATTTTTATCTAAATTCTAATAAAAACTATTAATTTTTCAAAATTCAACCAAAATTAACAAATATTTTTAATCTGTCAATTCTAAAATCTTTATTTCATCAATTAAAACTTTTTCTTTTATTGCATCTGAAGTGGCTATCACATACTCTATTGTGTCTTTATCCTTAGGTCTAATGTAAATATTATGATCCAACTTAATTCTGTCTACTTTTATTCTCTTTCTTTGAGTCTTTAAAATATCAAAAGTATTGGTAGCAGCCTCTGTAATCTTAGTATAGTAAATTTCAAAAATCTCTTCATCAGCTTCAAAGAGCTCTTCCCATTGACCAAAATTACTATTGGGATGTAGTACACATTTGAACTTGCCTTTGTTATTGTATCCAACAAAATATCCAAATTGACTTTCTGTTAGGATTGTATTGGTATAGTTTCTGTGGATTAATTTTATTCTTCCTCCAACTTTTGAACTAAGAACTCCAAAGGCAACAGCTGTTTTCTGATTAGCCTTAGAAAAATCTCTATTTTCAGTCAGCAGATGAAGCTTGTATTTATAATTACTTTTTTGTTCTTCTTTTTGAATAAATTTTTCAAATATTTTGGATAAATAAGGATTTTTACTGGCATTTCCTCCTAAAAATATATTTACTTCTTCGCATTTGATATAACTTTGTACTCTATTAAATATCTTTTGGGAAATAACAAAAAACTTGCTCACAGAATTCTCCAGGGCCCTTATGGCAATATTATCAAGAACTTGAAAATCCATTTTAAATTTTAAATCCTTCACTAATTCTTTTTTATCATTTACCAAAGAAACTTTTAAGGTTCCATTGGGGTAAGTGATATTTCTTTCTTCTGGATTTTCAAGGTAAGCTCTAAGAGCATTTCCCATGGACATCACATTATAGTAGGTTTCTTTAGAATTTTTGCAGGTATCTAATATATTTTTGGCATAAAAATTGGAAAAAGTCAATTTTATAGAATATTCATTGACAGTATTTAGATTGCTTTTAAAAACTTCCATTGTCATTTCTTGTAATAGTTTTTCTCCTCCAAGATTTTCATCTCCATAAATTTCAAAATCTTCTAAAATATAGTCATACTTTTTTTTGTTGGAACTACGAACAAAACCAAAACTAAAATCAGTAACAGTGGCTCCCATATCAAAGGCACCAAACAATAATGCTTGATCCCCAACAGGAGATAACTCAAATTGTCCAATGGATGATATGGCAAGGGCAGTTCCATTGGAGGCACCATAGTTAATATTTAATCGCTCTGTGATTTCTTTATCCTTTAAAATACAGTAAGGAAGGGATTTTTTAATTCCTCTTCTAAAACTTTCCAGTACCTTTTTTCTTATTTCTTCTGACATCAAAGGAGAAAAGGAAAGAGTATAATCCATATAAATTCCATTATCCATGTTATTTACAAAGGAGCCTATATAATAGGCGTATATTTCTACTAAGTCTATTTTTTCATTACTAAGACCAATAAGATCTGTAACTATAGTGGGATCCTTTTGGTTTAATTCTTCCATTGTGGGAATAGAAATATCGCTCCAACTAGTATGAGGTCTACTTTGCGAAGAATTGTACTGAGTCAAAAATTGTTCTAGATTATTTATTTTTAGGGCTGTGGCATTCTCATAGATATTTTTTCTGGAAAAGATACTTTTTCCAAAAATGAAAGGAAGAGTGTAATCATTTTCTTCCTGAAAAGCCACCACACAACTCCTACTACCAAAATCAATTCCTATGGCTCCTCCGTCTCTTATGTCGTCCTTAGGATTTTTGTAATATAATTTTTCATCCACTCTTACTGTATAATAATTATCTGTTTTTTCTTCTGGATAAATATCCCAATGACCATAATTTTTGTCAAATATCCGTTCTCTTCCATAGGGAGCTTTCCCGATACGGACAGCATCAACATTTAAGAGTTTTTCGGCTACAACTTCTCCACTTACAGGAAATTTGTTGTTTAATATGGCATCTACCACTTGATTGTAATCAAAGGAAATTATCTTTCCATTTTCATTATAAACTATCTTATATTCATTAAATTCATGAAGCAAATCAAAATAGTCATTTCTGACTTTATCAGGAATATCTTCAGGTATCAATTGGTTTTGAAACCATAATGTTAGCATTTCTTTATCTGATATTGGTTCTGTATTTTCACCCTTTAATCTGTGAATTCCTATGAGGCTTCCATATTCTTCATCATAATTATTTGAAAAAGTATAGTAGAAAGATACTCTATTATCATGTTTGTATGATAAATAAGACGCATTATGCTCTGCAAATTTTAGGTAGTATTCCCCAAATTTGCATGGATGATCCACACTATGAAAAAAAGATTTCTTAACTTCTTCTGCTGTGGGAAAATCCCAAGCAAATTTATTGCCTTCAGAAAAGTATTCTAATTCATTTAATAATAAATTTATTGTGTTTTTTTCGGAGTCTTTTTTCAAAAAATCTCTAAAAAGAGGAAATAAGGCCACTGTCCTCTTATCGTAATATACATTATAATTTTCAATAAAAAAATAATCTCTATTTAAAAAGTCCTTCATATCATCAATTAGATTATTTAATAAAGTATCATAATTGGATTGAAAGTTTTTTATAAAATATTCTATTGAGATATCTTTTTTTGACAGTAAAACTTTTAACTCTTCCATTTGGTTCCCCCAATTTCTTATATTCATTATCCATTATAATGTTTTGTTTGGGATATTGCAAGCTTTTTTTATAATTCAAATAGGGATATTTTAGTGATATTTTTTTAATTTAGCTTTTTAAATTGATTAAAAAAAAAAAATACTATATAATGTAAATTATGAAATATTTTATAGTTTTGATATTTTGATATTATAGTACAAAAAATTTTGCATGTTATAATGGAGGAAAGAATTATGTATGAAATTGTGAAAAAAAGAATGCTAACTCCTATCATTTGTCTTATGGACATCAAAGCACCTGATTTGTCTCTAGCAGCTAAACCAGGCCAGTTTCTCATTACCAAAATAGATGAAAATGGTGAGCGTATTCCCCTGACAATTTGTGATTATGATCATGAAAAAAAAACTGTTACTATAGTTTTTCAGATAGTCGGTCATACCACAGAAAGAATGGAAAAATTAGATGAGGGAGATTTTTTTCAAGATATTGTGGGACCTCTTGGAAAAGAAAGCGAGTTTTTGCATGAACCATTGGAAAAATTGCAAGGTAAGAAATTTTTGTTTGTAGCTGGTGGTGTTGGCACAGCTCCAGTATATCCTCAAATAAAATGGTTTAGAAATAATAATTTAAAGGCTGATGTAATCATAGGGACTAGATCCAAAGATACTCTTATTTTAGAGGAGGAGATGAGGGATGTGGCCGATAATTTGTATATATGTACAGATGATGGCTCTTACGGTACCCATGGAAATGTCACTGTGGTTATGGATCAATTAATTATGGGAGAAAAAAAGCACTATGATCACATCATAATAATTGGACCCATGATTATGATGAAGTTTGCCTCTCTAAAATCAAAAGAATATAATATTAATCACACTGTAAGCTTAAATCCCCTTATGATAGATGGTACTGGAATGTGTGGGGCGTGTAGAATAACACTGGGTAAAGAAGTAAAATTTGCCTGTGTGGATGGACCTGAATTTGACGGAAGTCTAGTGAATTTTGATGAGGCCATGAAAAGACAAAATATGTATAAAACCACTGAGGGTAGAAATGTTCTAGAAATCAGGGAAGGTGTCTCCCATCACAGTGACAATTGTCCTATTCATAAAGAAGAGATTAACTTTGATAAGTTTAGAAGAGTCCCAGTAAGAGAGCAGGATCCCCATGTTAGAAACCAGAATTTTGATGAAGTTTGTTATGGATATAACCTAGAAGAAGCCAAAATAGAAGCTCAAAGGTGCCTCAACTGCAAAAATCCCATTTGTGTAAAGGGGTGTCCTGTATCCATTGATATTCCAGGATTTATCCAAGAAATTAAAAATGGAAATATATCAGCAGCTGGAAAAATAATAAGCAAATATTCCAGTCTTCCTGCCATTTGTGGGAGAGTTTGTCCACAAGAGACTCAATGTGAAGGAAAATGTATAGTAGGCATTAAAAATGACCCTGTTTCAATTGGAAAGTTAGAAAGGTTTGTAGGAGACTATGTTATAGAAAATGGCATAGACATAGAAATAAATAACAAAATAGATAAAAAAGTAGCTATAATAGGCAGTGGCCCTGCTGGACTGACTGCTGCAGGAGACTTGGCAAAACTTGGTTATGATGTAACTGTATTTGAAGCCCTTCATAAATTTGGTGGAGTATTAAGTTATGGAATTCCTGAATTTAGGTTATCAAAAGAAAAAGTAGTGGATGTGGAAATAGATAACCTAAGAAAATTAGGAGTTTTCTTTATTACTGATACTATCATTGGAAAAACTCTTACCCTTGATGATTTGTTTGATAAAAAAGGATTTGGTGCTGTATTCATAGGCAGTGGAGCGGGATTACCTAAGTTTATGAATATTCCTGGAGAGACGCTAAATGGGATTTTTTCTGCCAACGAATTTCTTACCAGAATCAATTTGATGAAGGCCAATGAGAGTAAATATGACACCCCTGTTAAATTGGGCAAAAAAGTCGCAGTGGTAGGTGGGGGTAATGTTGCCATGGATGCCGCTCGTACTGCCAAGAGACTGGGTTCGGATAGCTATATTATCTACAGAAGAGGTGAAGAAGAGCTTCCTGCAAGACGTGAAGAAATAGAACATGCCAAAGAAGAGGGAGTAAAGTTTATGTTTTTAGTTTCTCCAACGGAATTTGTAGGAGATGAAAATAACTGGCTTAGGGAAATAAAAATGGTAAGAATGGAATTGGGAGAGCCTGATGAAAGTGGAAGAGCAAAATTTTCCCAAATAGAAGGAAGTGAATTTACTATGGAAATTGATACTGTTATAATGTCTCTGGGAACTTCTCCTAATCCTTTGATTTCATCTACCACAAAGAATCTTGATATAGACAAGTGGAACTGTATAGTGGCTGACGAAAATACAGGTCAAACTTCCAGAAAAGGAGTATTTGCTGGAGGAGATGCTGTGACTGGGGCTGCTACAGTTATTTTGGCCATGGAGGCTGGGAAAAAAGCTGCTGCTGCCATTGACGAATATTTGGAAAACTTGTAAATTTAAAAGAATTTAAAAGAACATTCAAAAACAGAGGTAAAATTCCTCTGTTTTTTATAGTACCCTTTAGAGTTAGAACTTTTCTGCAATAAAATTTGTGAATTGTAAAAGACTTTCTGTACTTTCCACAGAACGACTAGCCAATTCCCCCATGGTTTGCCATTCTCTTTGAGATAATTCCAATTGAGAAGTCTTAACTTGTTCATCTACAATATTAAAAAATTGACTTAGATTAAATTTTAATTCCTCATCTAATTCTTTTCTCTTTTGAAGATTATCATAAAAAGTTACAATTGTTTTTCCTAAATCCTTTTTCATTCTTAAACCCCCTTTAAAGAATGAATTTTATTTTAAAAATCTTTTTGATTTTTAAAATAATTAAAAATATTATATCTTTTTTTTTAATTTTGTCAAGTGGTTCTTATAAAAAACCTTAAGTAATAACCAATAATTCTTTGATAAAAAATTTTTTTGATTTTTATATATTTCAATAGTAATACAGTCCAAAGTATGATATAGTATCTAAGAATTTAAATGTTAGAAATTATAATTTTAAGGAAGTGACTTTAGTCAAATGAGTAAAAATTCGGTGGTAGATATTATAAATGGACCTATTTGGAAACAATTATTAACCTTTTTCTTTCCCATACTGTTAGGTACATTTTTTCAACAAATTTATAATACTACAGATACTATAATAGTAGGAAATTTTGTAGGAAAAGATGCTTTGGCTGCTGTAGGAGGCAGTTCTTTTTATCTTATCAATTTGTTTATAGGTTTTTTTATTGGGATGTCTTCAGGAACGTCTGTTATCATATCACAATTTTATGGTTCCAGAAAAAGAAAACCTCTGTCAGAAGCTATTCACACCTCTGTGGCCTTTAGTTTTATTGTGGGAGTGGTTTTGACCATTTTCGTTTTGGTATTTGGTAGATCTATTCTAATTTTATTAAAAGTACCAGATGTTTCTTTGGAAGAGTCTCTGAAATATCTCAATATTGTTTCTGTAGGATTTATTTTTTCTATGTTATATAATATGGGAACAGGAATTTTTAGAGCTATTGGTGATACTAAAAGACCACTTTACTTTTTAATGATTAGTTGTGTTATTAATATCATATTGGATCTTTTCTTTGTTGTCTATCTAAAATTAAATGTATCTGGAGTTGCCATCGCCACTGTCATTTCCCAATCTATAAGTGTCCTTCTTACATTTTACTCTTTATCTCATATACATGAAAGTTATAAATTATATTTTAAGAAAATTAAAATTACCCCAATAATTTTGTATAGAATATTGAAAATTAGTATACCCCGTGGGTTGCAATCGGTACTATTTTATATTTCCAATCTAATTGTTCAATCTAGTATTAATCTTTTGGGAGTAAACTATATTGCAGGATGGACTGTGGACACCAAAGTTGAGCAAATTTTTTGGATGATATGTTCATGTTTTGGTGTGGCCATAACCACATTCACGGCTCAAAATTTTGGTGCTAGAAAATATGATAGAGTTACACAAGGATTAAAAACTTGTTTCAAAATGACCATAGGTGCCACTTTATGCATGAGCATTATCATATATATGTTTGGTCCTATGTTGGCTAAGTTGTTTACCAATGATAAAGAAGTGATAAATATAGCGGTATCTATGCTAAGGCTCATGGCACCATGCTATATATTATATCTTGGGGTAGAGATGATTGCAGGTTTTTTATATGGAATAGGAATTTCTCTTATTCCAATGATAATCACTGCCAGTGGTATCTGTATATTTAGAATATTATGGATAATATTGGTAGTTGGTAAAGAGCCTACTTTATATAGAGTAATTGCCTGTTATCCAATCTCGTGGGGACTTACTTCCCTTATATTTATACTGTATTACAAATTAGGTAGGGGTAGAAAAATACTCTTACGAATAGAAGAAAATTCTATTTGAAATTAATTATATTGTTTAAAAATAAAACAGTAAAACTGTATTTTTTTTGTAAAAGTTATTTTTTATGTTTTTCAGTGTTAAATTTTAGCAATCTATTCTATTATTAATGTATTTCGTGACTAATCATATGTTTTTTTCCCTATCTTGGAGTATTATTACTATCGATGAAGGCAAACTAGTTCAAATTTAAGGAGGGACGATTTATTATGATTAGTTTTTTGGTATGTTTAGTTATATTAGTAGTTGGTTATTTTACCTATGGTAAATATGTAGAGGGTGTAATGGAGCCAGATGATAGGACAACACCAGCATATGCTCTGGAAGATGGAAGTGATTTTGTTCCAATGGGAACAGCTAGAATATTTTTAATTCAATTATTGAATATTGCAGGTCTTGGACCAATATTTGGTGCTTTGGCAGGGGCTATGTGGGGACCATCTGTTTTTCTTTGGATTACCTTTGGTACTATTTTTGCAGGGGGAGTACATGACTATTTGTCTGGAATGATATCAGAACGTAATAATGGTGGTAGTATTTCCGAAATAGTTGGAAAATATTTGGGCGAAGTAATGAAAATGATAATGAGAATTTTCTCAGTTATCCTATTGGTATTGGTTGGGGTTACTTTTACTGGTGGTCCAGCAGGATTACTTAATAGAATCACTCCAGCGTTTTTTAGTTATAATTTTTGGTTGGTCGTTTTACTTATATATTATTTTATTGCTACTTTTGTGCCCATTGACCAAGTAATAGGAAAAATATATCCATTCTTTGGATTTTGCCTGATTTTTATGGCAGTTGGCGTGGCTACAATGATGGTTGTAAAGGGACACAAAATTCCTGAAATAACCTTATCAAATCTGCACCCTGCAGGAACTCCAATTTGGCCAATAATGTTTGTTTCTGTGGCTTGTGGAGCTATATCAGGATTCCATGCTACCCAATCGCCTCTTATGGCCCGTTGTATAAAAAGTGAAAGAGTGGGAAGGAAGATATTCTATGGGGCAATGGTTGGAGAAGGAGTAATTGCTCTTATTTGGGCTGCTGCTGGTACTACAATGTACAATGGAACTCAAGGATTGTCTGAGGCAATGGCTAGTTTAGGTGGACAAGGTGGAGTTGTTTATGATATATGTCAAAATTTAATGGGACCTGTAGGTACTGTTATTGCCATGATTGGAGTTATAGCATGTCCAGTTTCTTCAGCAGATACTGCATATCGTAGTGCAAGACTCACTTTGGCTGACTGGTTTCAAATAGATCAAAAACCTATAAAGAACAGATTAATATTATCTATACCATTATTGGCTGTAGGAGCAGGATTGACTCAGATTAATTTCCAAATTGTATGGAGATATTTTACTTGGTCCAACCAAACTCTTGCTATGATAGCATTGTGGGCAGGTGGAATTTATCTACTAGTAAACAAGAAAAATTACTGGATAGCAGTAATTCCAGCCACTTTTATGTCAGCAGTTAGTTGTACATATATATTAATGGCACAAGAAGGGTTTAGATTATCTTCTACCATTGCATATCCTGCTGGGATTATATTTGCTGCTGCTTGTTTTGGATTGTTTTGGACAAAGGGAAAAAATGTAGATCCATCTTTGGCAGATTCTAAAAACTAATAAATTGATAGTAAGAGTTGTATAATATAATTTGTATAATATAATTTGTATAATATAATTTGTATAATATAATTTGTATAATATAATTAATGTAAATTGGGTCCAAAGATATTTTCTTTGGACTTTTTTTGTAAAATAAACCACTTGCTATGCGAGTGGTTCTGAAAAGCCAAGGGCTATGAGTATGATAAAAAATTCTCCTTTGATATAATAGATTAGGTTTGCCAA
>JGI994J12354_10000816_pt1 | contig 31631 bp, 29 predicted proteins | sample IntmicLarv3ML3BL_FD_12354 | JGI IMG/M metagenome (IMG submission 12354) | reverse complement strand
TGCAAGCCATGAGAAGCTCATGCCGGTCCCCGTCATAGCGCCTATCATCATAATGGGCATGGGATTCAAAATACATTATCTAACCACCGTTCCGTCTTCTGTTTCGCTATCGGCAAAGAGCACCTTAACCTTGCCCTCGGAAGAAGCCGCTAAAATCATACCTTCCGACAGATTGCCGCGGAGCTTAACAGGCTTAAGATTAGCTACAACAACAACTTTTTTACCCACCATTTCTTCCGGTGAATAATATTGGGCAATGCCTGAAACTATCTGGTGAGTTCTCTCCCCTATTTTAATCTGGGATTTTAGGAGCTTATCAGAGCCTTCCACTTTTTCACATTCCAGCACAAGCCCGACTTTTAAATCCAGCTTGGCAAAATCATCTATGGTTATAATGACTTTTTCTGAAGATTCCTCTTTTTTAACTTCTTCTTTTTTCGGAATTTCTTTCTTAGGCTCTTCTTTTTTAGGGCTGTTGGCTTCCATAATAGCCGCAAGCTCTTCCATTTCTTTTTCCAAATCTATCCTCGGAAAAACAATGGCGCCTTTTTTTACCGCAATGGCTTTTGGAAGTTTCCCAAATTCATAAATGCTTTCCCATGTTTTAATGGATTCATCGTCAATACCCAGCTGTTCATAAACAGCCCCCGGCGTATTTGGCATAACAGGCGAAATCAATATGGACACAATGCGCAAAACTTCACACAAAGTATACATAATGCCTGCAAGCTCGACTCTTTTGCTTTCGTCCTTTGCCAGAACCCACGGCATTGTTTCATCAATATATTTATTGCAGCGGCGAATGAGCACCCAGATAGAAGCCAATGCTTCATTAAACATAAACTTATCCATATGCACTTCTGCTTCTTTAACTGTTTTAGCAGCAAGCTCAATTATCTGAGCGTCAAATTCATTGCCCTTTTGCTCCTCCGGCAATTTTCCTCCGAAATATTTATCAATCATTCCCACTGTTCTGGAAAGAAGATTGCCTAAATCATTGGCTAAATCGGCATTTATGCGGTTAATAAGCGCTTCATTATTGAAATTGCCGTCCTGTCCGAAAACAATCTCCCTCATAAGGAAATAACGAACGGCATCAACGCCGTATTTTTCAACGAGAATTTTGGGGTCAACTACATTGCCCTTTGATTTTGACATTTTACCGCCGTCAAAAAGCAGCCAGCCATGACCGAATACCTGCTTAGGCAAGGGGACCTCAAGAGCCATCAGCATACATGGCCAAATAATAGAATGGAAACGAACAATCTCCTTAGACATAAAATGAACATCGGCAGGCCAGTATTTTTTGAAATCGCTGTCATTATCAGAAAGATAGCCAAGAGCATTTATATAATTGGAAAGCGCATCAATCCATACATAAACAACATGGTTCGGATCGAAATCTACAGGAACACCCCATTTAAATGAAGTTCTTGAAACGCATAAATCCTCAAGGCCGGGCTTTATGAAATTGTTAATCATTTCATTGCGCCTGGATAAAGGCATGATAAACTCAGGATTATCTTCGAGATGCTTCATGAGCCTATCTTGATAATTGGAGAGCTTGAAAAAATACGCCTCTTCCTTAACAAGCTCAACATCCCTGCCGCAATCGGGGCATTTACCGTCTGCAAGCTGGCGCTCAGTGAAAAATGTTTCATCAGGCGCGCAGTACCAGCCTTCATAAAATCCCTTGTAAATATCGCCCTTGTCGTATAACTTTTTAAAAATCTTTTTAACCGCTTCTTCGTGATAATCATCAGTTGTGCGGATAAATATATCATATTCAATATTCATTAACTTCCATAAATCTTTTGTCCAGTTAGCTATGCGGTCAACATGCTCTTTAGGCCCTATTCCGCGCTCCAAGGCCACCCGCTCTATTTTCTGCCCATGCTCATCCATTCCTGTGAGAAATTTCACATCAAAGCCGCGCATTTTTTTATACCTAGCCAATGAATCCGCTTCAACCGTTGTATAGGAATGCCCTATATGAAGATTGTTATTGGGATAATAAAGGGGTGTTGTCAGATAAAAAGTTTTCTTCTCCATAGTTTCTCCTCCAATGTAATAGCATAAGTAATTTTTGTATTTTTCTTCCTCTTAAGAATATGATTTTCCTTTTCTATGCAAAAAACAATCCATTTTTAACTGTAAATTATTCCCAGTTAAATTAAGTATAAACAGTTATCATGTATTATATTATTTTTGAAGAAAAAAAGCAATGAGTCCATTAAGACTGCAACTAAAACCGCTTATTTTCTTAAGGTTTTCAGTATATATTGACAAGTTGTTTCGTAATTGTTACAATATTGTTAATTGATTTAATTTTTATGTCATATTTATATGGATTCATTCATATAATTAAAATATATATGTTATATTTATGCTAAAGTACTTTAAAAATTCTGCCGATATTCTAGTCAGATTAACATTAAAAGGAGATCATCATGTTACTAAAATCAATAAATAAAAAATTAATAATTTTAACAATTTCAATTTCCGCCTTATTTACGCCAACTATAGCAATGGCGAGCGAGATCGAGCCTGCGCAAATTTCTTATATAACAAATACGAGAGTTAATTTCAGGGCGGAAGCCAATATGACCGCTCAAATTTATAGAACCATTCCAATTGGTGAAGAGCTGGAGGTAATAGCCTACAACTCCGATGGCTGGTCTACAGTTTTATCAGACGGGCTGCAAGGCTATATTAAAACAGAATATATCACGAAAAAATCAATACAAGACCGTTACCGGTTTGAAAACTTCACAAGCTCAGTTGAGCTTCTCAGCTGGAGCGAAGTCAGAAATATTTTCACGCCATATACACCTGCTGAGGTTTATGATGTGCGCACAGGGTTAACCTATTATGTTCAGAGCTTCTCCAACGGACATCACGCTGATGTTGAAACTCTCACTCAGGCAGATACAGACATTATGTTTGAAACCTACGGGCGCAAATGGGAATGGGATCCAAGGCCTGTTTGGGTTACAATAAACGGACATACAATGGCCGCTTCCATCAACGGTATGCCTCATGGCGGTGGAACAGTATCAGGAAACGGTATGAATGGTCAGGTTTGTATTCATTTCAAAAACTCAACAACACATAACGGCAATCTTTCCTTCGCCAGGGAACATCAAATAGCAATTGATGAAGCCTGGGAAGCTGCCCAATAGCAATCGTAAATTGTAAATGCAAATAGATGCTTCATAAAACTCCTCCTATAAGTAAAAGCCCCGGCTGAAAGGGGCTTTTTACTTGTAAAATAAACTCAGCAATATCAAATTTTTCTTCCCGAAACAAAAAGCAAGAGCATCTATCCATTCTATATAAATAGAACACCCCATATTTCCCCTCAAAGCTAAAAGCCTTGCAGGCCATAACCTGTAAGGCTTTTAAATATATAAAACGAACTAACTTATCTTATTTATCCACAGAAGCCATGTAGCTGATTAAATCAACCACCTTGCAGCTATAGCCCCACTCGTTATCGTACCAAGCTACGAGCTTCAGCATGCGGCAAGCCGCCTGCTGACTACCTTCTTCGGCAATGTATACTTATTTTTTTGCGTATCGTTGTCATAGTACAGAAGAAACTTTTTCCATAGTTGAAATTGGTTTATTGTAGTTGTGGAATGAAATTTTTAATAAGGTTTTATCAAAAACTTATTTATCATTCTGCGCTTTTGGAAATAGCATTTATTTTGTCTTGTATAAGAATTGCCGCTACAAAAGGAATAAATATTCCTGTTATCAGGCAGATAGTACCTATGTCACTATCAATTTTCAAAGACTTTGCAAAAGAATCTGTACGCTGTCCTTGCTTATAGAACCAAAATATCATATAAAATGGTACAAACATACAAAGCAATAGCTGATTTAGGGGGCTATACTTATCAGCTTTTGGAAAACGATTCAGATATTCAGTTGTGCGATAAATCCAAATCAAGTACCATATGCCAAATGTGAATATTAAAAGAAGTACATGTTTTGCTATATCACAATATGCGCTACCGAGTGGATTGTCTGAATCATAATTATCTATACTATAGTGTTCTTCCTTAAAGTTATGTATATGATGATTTGATTTGTTTTCGCCATATATTACTATATTAACAAGGGTAACAATTATTACGGCAATTACCGATTGCAAAAACCCGCTGGATACAAGAATACCACCGAAAAATAATAGCAAAATATTCATGTGTGTGTGCAATGCCAAAGCTCCTATGTATGATAATGCAGACATTATTATTGATACTGTAGCTATAGGACTTTTCTCGAAGGCTTTATCAGTTATATTTGAATTACCCGCTTCATTACTATGTATCTGTGCTCGGGATTTAATTAGGATTATATTGATAATCACAACCACTGACAAGAAAAAGCAGTGCAAAGGCAGTCTATATACATATGTCACATGACGTAATAAATAGTTTACAGCAGTAGGGACTACAGTTGATATTATCGATATTTTAGTTATGGATACTTTATCTAAGTTTAGAGCATTAAAACCATATATATATCCACGGTGTTTTGTTTTAAATATCACTATGTCAATAACAATTACTATTAATAATATAATTACAACACCGCCAATTAATGGACCGTTAGGGTCTTCAATTTCAGCTGATAGCAATAAGTACAAACCTAATAATACTATGGCTGATATTGTGGTCACTATAGTTACAAGACTTTTATTTCTCATATGCAATTCTCCTCATCAAGTATTTATTTTATAAAAATCACAATGAATTAATTAAGTTAAGACCTCCTTTTAGGTTTTGGATTTATTATATAACGCATAACTACTTATGTCAAACGTCATTTTACTTGTATTAAAGGGTTTATAGTGCTTTTTGTACCGCTTACAATATTAACATGGCGGTGATAAAGCATGAATAAAGACTATTTACAGGATTATAAAAACTTAGGTTTGAATATTGCATTTTATAGAAAACGTAGTGGATTAACTCAATTACAATTAGCGGAAAAATTGGATATTGACCGAAGTCATATGAGCGGCATTGAATTAGCCGCCGTTGGAGTTTCTCTTGACGTAGTATTTAAAATATGCAAAGTTTTAAGCATAACCCCAAAAGAACTATTTGATTTTCGGTAGTTAACCGAATATTACTAAAAAGAATTGAGCGGCTAACCGCTCTTTTTTATTTGCAGCGGCAGCATAGCTCCCGCCGCTACAAGAGTAGACAAGTCTGTACATCTTTCTACATCTTCTAACCCACTTCCTGCACCTTTCTACAAGTTATATACATCTTTCAGTTAAAATCCTACAAATATCATTTTGATTTTTCTTACTGTAAAGAAGTATCTGTACAAATTATTGGACATATATCTTGCTATACTAAGCTCATAAAACAAAGCAACACACGCAAACAAAAAATCCAAAACCGAAAGGAACATGAAAAATGAAAACAACTAACAGCTACAAAATTAATCATGAAACAAAAACAATCACTATTACAAAGAGCTTTGCCACCGCTTGCAGCATTATCAACAGCAAAGAGTATAGGGAGTTTACTTCTTTCAAAAAAGATTATCCCGATTATGAAGTTGTACGCCGCACAGCTAAGGTTAAAGCCAAAAAACAGACCCACAGCGGCTTGACATTTAATTTCATGGAAAAGTACCTTAACACTCTTGAAAACAGTGCAGCAGCAGTTAAGGAGCTTGAAGCGGTTAAAGCCTATTACAAAGGAAGCCCCTCTTATTATGCAAAAGTAAAAAACTGGTTTCTTACCAATCATAGTGATTATGAAAATGTAGAAATAGTAGCCTAGAAGGGAGGTTATAAAAATGGAAGGATTCACAACCCTACACAGGGAAGAAATTATCGAAATGCTTGAAGAACATTTTGCAGTTACAGACTTTGCAGATATTAGCATTATCGAATTAAAAGGCAGGACAACTGACGAATTGCTTGACTTGCTTCACAAAATTTATTTTGAATAATAAAAACTAAACCTAAAAAAAGAGAGGAAAATACTATGAAAAACTACAAAATTAATTTTACAAACAACACTATTACAGTTACAAGAGAATTTGCGCAAAACGCTCAAAACCCGGATTCGGCAGAGTATGCTCTTCTGACAAAGCTCAAAACAGACTACCCAAATATTCAGGTTGTAAATAAAACTCATAGCTCCCCGAAGAAATGCAACCCCGCCAGAGGTTTAACCTATGAAGCTATGGAAAGATATATCAATACTTTTGCAAATGCTGATGAAGTGCTTGAAGTTTTTGAGCTTGTGAAAGAGCGTTCAAGCGTACAGGCAAACAGATATAAATATGTTAAGGATTGGTTTGAAGCTCAATTCCCTGATTATAGGAAGCTCCCTGTATTCGGCAAGGGCGATAATGCAGTTGTTTTGCGGCAACTGCCTGCAAAAGAAGAATGCGAAGAAGTAGCATAGAAACAAATTGAGAAATTCAAGTCAAACACATAACTCATAAATAAGTATATAATTACTGCTTCATGTGTTTGACTTAAAAATAAATGGAAAGGAGCAGCCAATGCTCGAAGTAAAAACATATACAAAACAAGAAATGACTGTCATTTTAGGAACTACCGACAACCAAGCCATAAGGCGCAAATTAGAAAGGTACGAAGTTAAATATACATCAGATGGTTGGGGTAAAAAACGCACATTCACAATTACCCATATTGAAAACAAGTTTAAGCTCTTTTGTATAACCGACTTGGGTATATCAGCAGCGACAAATTTTGAATCGCTAAGAGATTTATATTATTATGCGCTTAATGATGAAAACTTTGAAAGGTATCCCTATGCCGAAATGGAAGATATTTTTAAAGCTAAAGGGTATTGCCTTGCGGCAAGCACCATTTCAAGCTATTTAAAAATTCTTGAGAAAAACGATATAATAGATTTGCATATTGGGGACTTTTTCTATTATGCTTCCTATGGCGGCTACAGATGGGAAATACCTCAAGAGCTTTATAGTAAAGCATGGGTTACATATTTTCAGTGCTTAGAAAGTGGTAACTATGACAAAAAAGCCGCAAGAGCGGTTATGATTGAAATTGCGGGCGGACAACCGCTAAAGCGCAGAAAACTTACAGTTAATGCTTTTTATTTAGATAAGAATAGTCAATTTAATGAACTTATTATGGAAAGCATGGATAAAGATAATATTGAGCTTTTTCCATGTGAAAGCAGTTTAAATATCACAAAACAATCTTAATATCCTCAAAAGCCCATCACATAAGCCCTTTGTTGGGCTTTTTTATTTACCGTTAACACCGTTTCTCAAAATCAAAATCCTTCCGCACATTTTTGCTGTTCACCACAAAGCGGAAACCTTAGCCGAAAAAAGTTTTATCCCGAATTATACCCCCCACCCTTTTCCGCTTCTCTTGTATATCATTGTTTTACAAAAGACAGCAAAGTCGCAGCCAATTACAGCGAAGGAAAATTTAATTATACGTCGAAGGCTTCACAGCCAGTAAATAATTTGCGGAAAACACTATTTGCGCATATGTAAAAATAGACTGTACCGTAAATTTACGCTGAAAAAGGCTTCAAAACATGTAAATATAACATATAAAAGTGCGTTAAATTACTGTATGTAAATTAATTCATCGATTTTATATTTACATTATGATATAATTATTTTAATAGTTGAAGGGAGTGCAGCAAATGAATATAGCTTATGTAAGAGTTTCAACAGTAGAGCAAAACGAGGGCAGACAGCTTGAAGCCTTAAAAAATTACTCAATAGATAAATGGTTTAGCGAGAAAGTCAGCGCAAAGGACACCAACCGTCCGCAGCTTAGGGAAATGCTTGAGTTTGCCAGAAGCGGCGACACCATTTATATACATGATTTCAGCCGCATTGCCCGCTCAACAAAGGATTTACTGGATATAGTTGAGCAATTAAGCGCAAAGGGTGTTCACCTTGTTAGCAATAAGGAAAACATTGATACAAGCACACCAACGGGCAAATTAATGCTAACAATGATTGGCGCAATAAACGAATTTGAGCGCACAAACCTTTTGGAGCGGCAGCGTGAGGGCATAGCGCTTGCGGTACAAGAGGGAAAATATAAAGGGCGCAAAGAGGTAAAAATAGACGACTTCCCCGCTCATTATGCAAGGTATATGCGCAGAGAGGTAAACAAGGCGCAGCTTGCTCAAGAGCTTGAAATAAGCCGCCCTACCCTTGACAAACTGATAAAAGATTACGAGAAACATAGGTCAGCCTGAAAGGCTGACCTATGAGTTTCTCGTAGCAACAGCGTAGCTGTTGCTCTTATCCCTTCATAGATTAGAAAAAACGATATATATTACTATTTTACAATTTGCGAGGTATAACAATGGCAAAATCATTCGGGCAAAGGCTCAAGCTGTTTTATCTTTTGGATTATCTTCTTGAAAATACTGACGAAAATCATACAGTAGGCGCAAGTGAAATTTCAGAGCATTTAGAACGCAAATACGGCATACCAGTTGAGCGCAAAACCATTTATACAGATATTGCTTTACTGAAAGAATACGGCGAAGAGGAAAACCGCACATTGGAAATGGATTACGATACACAAAAGCGGGGCTATAATGTTTTCAACCGTGACTTTGAGCTTTATGAGCTTCAATTACTTGTGGACTGCATTCTGTCCTCAAAATTTATCACTCAACAAAAAGCTAAAGAAATAACTGACAAGCTCAAGCGCCTTACAAGCCGACACAACAGGCAAACCCTTGAACGGCGCAGCTATGTTGTCAACCGTATTCGTTCTGAAAATGATAGTATATTCAATTTTGTTGATAGTATTCATGAAGCTATTGCAAACGATTGCAAAATTACCTTTCAGTATTTTGAATATTCCTATAAAAAAGAGAAACTTAGCAAAAATAAGGCGGGAATATATGAAGCAAGCCCTTTTGCCCTCATGTGGAATGATGATAATTATTATTTGGTTGCTGTTGAAAAAAATAAAATCAAGCATTTTCGTGTTGATAAAATGGAAAAGATTTCAATAATTGAAGAAATGCGAGAGGGGAAGGAAATTTTCAAGCAGCTTAATCTTGAGGAGCGCAGAATCAGAGTATTTTCCATGTACGGCGGCAAGGAAGAAAATGTCAAGCTGCGCTTTATCAACAACTTAGCAGACGTTATTATAGACCGCTTCGGAAAAGATATAATCATAATGCCGGATGACGAAACACATTCCATAATCAATGTGACTGTTGAAACCAGTCCGACGTTTTACGGTTGGCTTTGCAACTTTGGCAGAAAGATAAAAATACTTTCCCCCGCTCATGTTGTAGAAAACATGGCTAAACATGTAGCAGCTATCGCAAGCATGTACCAAGATATAGAAACAGATACAAAGAAGTAAAAACATGTAGCTTCTTGTACAAAGTTTAAGTCAAACACCTTATACAGTATATATTTACTTATATCTGCGGCAGGTGTTTGACTTAATTTTTGGGGTTTATTCGATTGTAAGTTTATTTGCTTGCAGCCGCTTGCGCAAATGCATTTACTTTGTAAAATTAAGTCAAACAGATTATATAGTATATATTATTCTATATATGCGTTAGGTGTTTGACTTAAAAGTTGACTTTTCTATTGTACAGCGGAAGCCAACCTCCCCGCTACCTATTTTCTAATGCTTGCTTTGCAGTTTCGCCACCTAAACTAAGAACGTGTTCAATTAAAGCATCATGTGTTAGTTCATTATAAGTCATTTCATTAAAAGGTTTTTTATCATTTCCCATTTAATAGACACTCCTTTATACCTTTTTATTTCATAGTATATAGATTATAATTATATAGTGTCAATCAATTAAATTTTACAATTTATCTTCAATATTGCTTAATTTTATTATAATATGTGCAAAACCATTTATAAATATTGAGCTTATATAAGAATTTAAACTACAAATAATAATACTAATTCCTGACATACGATATGTAATATCTCCATAACCAAATCGCCAAAAGAACACTATTATTCCTATAGGTATTCCGAAAAGACCAGCTGCATAGGAAATTTCAGCATATTTTAACAGTTTATTTACAATCGTAATCGAATTATTTATTTCATTTATATTTTCACTATTTTTATCATAACCATTCATAATCTATTCCTCCAATAAATTTATTCTCAACTGTCAGTATAACGCATTAATTGTCCTGTGTCAACGTCGCTATGCCATTGTTACCATGTTTATTCATTTTTTCACTGCCTTTAAAATTGTTATGAGGTGATGAAATTATGAAAGAGGAATATAAAGAACAATATAAAAAGTTTGGTTTAAATGTTGTTTACTATAGAAAAATGCATAAACTAACGCAATTACAATTAGCTGAGTTTTTAGATATTCAAAGAAGTCATATAAGTGCCATTGAGTTAGGTAATGTAGGTGTATCTTTTGACGTTATATTTAAAATGTGCGAAGTATTAAGAATTAAGCCTAAAGACTTATTTGACTTTAGAGATTAAGGGGAAAGAATGCGGTCTACCTCCTGCGGAGGTTAGACCGCATTCTTTATATTTCTTTATTCATATGCAAACTTATAAAACGTAGTACGCTTTACTCCTGTTAATTCCATTGCCTTTGCAGCGGTTATTATTCCTTTTTTCCAATCATTAATAACACTATCCCAGTTTTCAGGTTTCTGATATTTTGGTCTGCCTAATTCTATACCTTTTATTTGAGCAGCAGCAATTCCCTCTGCTTGCCTCTGCCTTGCAACCATGCTAACCCTATCCCACAAACAAATTTATATGCCCACTTATACACTATTAGTTTTATTTTAATTAATTCTTTTTGTACATTTTTATAAATTCATAAGTGGGCTTGTCTTTTGTGCCTGTTGCAGAACATCTATATCTTTCATACCGTTTAAATATGTTTGGGTAATTGAAATATTCTCATGCCCTAAAAGCCTTGAAAGTGAATATAAATCCAATCCCGCTTTAAGCTGATATTGTGCGTATGTATGGCGAAATGTATGCGCTGACACTCTTATATCTTTTGAAACTTCGCAGCCCCTGCCCGCTTTTTTCAAAACAGTATCAACGGGCGAGCTATCTAAAAGTTTCCCATTCTTGGTTAAGAATATATTAGGCGGCACGTTCTTATATTGGAAATAGCTATTCCTTACAGCCATATACTTAGACAGCCACTTTGAAAGCATTGGCGATTTTGGCACAACCCGCTCTTTTTCGCCCTTCCCTTTAATTATTATATAATCATACTTAATCTGTTCTTCTGTAAGACCTGTCAACTCGCTTAACCTGATTCCCGTATCAATAAACATTAAGATTATGGTTTTATTACGAATATCTAAATAATCGTTTCCATCATAAAAATTAATCAGCCGCTTAGTTTCACCTTCTGAAAAAGTGCGAATTATAATTTTTTCTTTCTTTGCATTTTTGATTTTTTCTGTGATAAGCTCTTCTGTATAGCCTTCCTCATAAGCATAGCGGAAAAACACCTTAAACGCTTTCAATAAATCATTAAAGTAAGTCACAGTCCGACCCTTTGAGCGTATCATCATTAGGAATTGCTTCACATGCTGCGGCTTCACTTCTTCTATGTCAATAATTCCTTTTTCCTCTTGTAAATAATTAAACAAATATTCAATCTGCTTTCCATAATTATTTATAGTTTTATCGCTTAACTTTCTACATTGGCAATCAAAAACAAACTCTTCTTTCACCGATTTAAGCAACATAAAAACACTCTCCTTTGATTTTACATTGCTCAAAGAAGAGTGTTATATTTTCACAACTATGGGTAACTTTCGGGACTACCAGTAAAGCAGTGATAACCTTCGTAGTTACCATAGCAAACGCAGGTTATCCATAGTAAGCCACCATGAGTTTTTTAGGTCTAAGCCCGCAAACCCTTGTATTACTTGGCATCCACAGAAGCCATATAACTGATTAAATCAACCACCTTGCAGCTATAGCCCCACTCGTTGTCATACCAAGCTACGAGCTTAACAAAATTGCTGTTCAGCGCGATGCCTGCTGCGGCATCAAATACGCTTGTACATTCTTCGCCAACGAAATCTTGGGAAACAACGGCATCTTCAGTATAGCCGAGAATGCCTTTTAATTCGCCTTCGGAAGCGGCTTTAACACAAGCCTTAATTTCATCATAGGTAGCGGCCTTTTCAAGTCGGCAGGTTAAGTCAACCACAGAAACATCAACTGTAGGAACGCGGAAGGACATGCCCGTCAACTTGCCTTTAAGCTCAGGGATAACCTCGCCAACGGCTTTAGCGGCGCCTGTTGATGAAGGGATAATGTTTGCGGAAGCGCTTCTGCCGCCTCTCCAATCCTTGTTGGATGGACCGTCAACAGTTTTTTGAGTAGCCGTTGTGGCATGGATTGTGGTCATAAGGCCCTCAACCATGCCGAAATTATCATGAATAACCTTGGCAATAGGCGCGAGGCAGTTTGTTGTACAGGAAGCGTTTGAAACAACATTCATATCAGTGGTGTATTTTTCATTATTTACGCCCATAACGAACATAGGCGCATCCTTACTCGGTGCGGAAATAACAACCTTTTTAGCGCCGCCTTTAAAGTGAGCGCTTGCTCCGTCTATAGTTGTAAATACGCCTGCGCTTTCTACTATATATTCGGCCCCAGCTTTGCTCCACTCTATTTCTTCCGGCTTCATGCAGTTGAAAACCATAACTTCTTTTCCATTTACAATAAGTTTGCCGTCTTTAGCGCAAACCTCACCTTTAAAGCGGCCGTGTACGGAATCATATTTGAGCATATAAACCATGTAATCCAAATCAATAAACGGGTCATTAACCGCAACTACTTGCACATCTTTTTTCTCCACAGCCGCACGAAGAACAAGGCGGCCAATACGGCCAAAGCCGTTGATACCAATTTTAACCATAACTATTCCTCCAATAAATAATTTTTTAACATACTTAAGTTGATTAAACTCAACATTGCTTCTGAAATAATTATAACATAGCAAATAAAATTTGAAAACACCTTATTTTATCTATTTATTCCTTCATTAATGCAACAATTGACAGAATAAGAGCACCAATGCTCAGTAATAAAGCCGTTCCGCTTAAAGCAACGCTTGTTATTTTTATAACAATCACCTCCTACTAACCTATTCCAACTAAAATACAACAAAAAGCCTGTATATTCTTGCCCTAACTGTTCTTTCTGAATCTTATAACCATTATAATTGGCTTTTTCTCACCTGAAAACGGAACCTCGTAGCATCCGTCAACAATAAAGCCGTTCTTAAAAGCTATGTTAAAAATGTCACTTATTGTACGGTGATAATAATTGTGCAGTACAGGCTGGCCCTCAACGGCCTCGCCCTTATCAATGCAATTAGTAAAGTAATCATCATTGGGAAATGTGAAACAAGGGTGATGAGTAGCGCATACAAACGCTCCTCCATCCTTTAACATGGTGCTTAGAGCTTTAAAAAGCGGCTCAATTTCTGCAATATCCATAATAGCCATATTTGCAACAGCCTTGTCAAAGGGTTTATTCCCTATTAGCCTCAGCAGCGCAGCTGAATCTGCTGCATCGCATACATGAAACTCCACCTTATCCAATACCGATTTTCGCCGTTTCTTTGCAAGCTCAATCATTTTTGCACTATAGTCAAAAGCAATTACTCTTGCACCGAAGCCGGCAAGCCTTTCGGAAAAATTACCGTTCCCGCAGGCAATATCCAAAACAACATCATTCTCGGTAGCTTCCAGGAGCTTTTCAACATTTGGGCGAACCAGATTACGGTGAAAACCATTCGATTCATCCCCCATAAAATTATCCCAAAACTCCGCATTTGCTTCCCACGCTGATAATCCGTTATCTATGACCAAGTTAACACTCCAAACATACAAATATATTTGCGCTGAAACCCTATTACCAGCCTACACCGGGTCTGCTGTATTTAGCTGAAATACCTAACCCCTGAAACAAATAGCTTAGAATCATACTCGCCCGGAACATTTTTAAAATTACCGTTTACAAATCTTTCCGTATGGCCCATTTTGCCTAAAACTCTGCCGTCAGGGCTTGTTATTCCTTCAATGGCGTATACAGAACCATTGGGGTTAAATTCAAAGCAATTTGCCCCGTTGCCGTCAAAATCCACATACTGAGTCGCTATCTGCCCGTTCTCCATGAGTTTTTTAACAGTTTCTTCATCTGCCAGGAAGCGCCCTTCACCATGGCTGATAGCAACGCGGTAAACTTCACCCGGATTAGTTCCCCAAAGCCAAGGCGATTTATTTGAAATTATTTTTGTATTAACAATACAAGATACATGGCGGCCGATTTCATTAAAGGTTAAAGTTGGGCTGTTTTCTTCCAGCGGCATTATCTCCCCGTGAGTTAAGAGGCCCAGCTTAACAAGCGTTTGGAAACCGTTGCATATACCTATGGCAAGCCCGTCATTTGTTTTAAGGAGCTTATGAATAGCCTCTTTAAGAATCTCATTCCTGAACATGGCGGCTATAAATTTGCCGCTGCCCTCCGGCTCATCAGCCGCGCTGAAGCCGCCCGGTATAGCCAATATCTGGCTGTTTCCTATTTTCTCAGCCATGGCTTTGCCCGCTTCCGCCAAATGGGCAGGGCTGAAACTTTTTACAACAAAGATTTCAGCTTTCCCTCCGGCTTCTTCAAAAGCTCTGGCTGTATCATACTCGCAATTTGTGCCGGGGAATACAGGTATAAACACCTTAGGCTTTGCAATGCCCAGCTTTGGATATGTTTTTGAAGGACTATTATAAAGCTCCGCCGTATTGTCTTTAAAAGGAATATCGCCAAGGAGTCTCGTGCCGAAAACAGACTCCAGCGGCTCAAGCCAAGATGTAAGCGCCTCAAAATAATTGATTTTATCACCGTTTACAATAAAATCCGTATCATCTGTGGTTTTTCCGATAATGCGGGCATTAAAGCCCTCAAAAGCATAGCTGAACTCGCTTTCCCCGCAGGAAAGCTCAAATGCAAAGCCGCCATAATTATCTGCGAACATGAATTTCTCATCAAGTGCAATATCAAAGCCTATTCTGTTGCCAAAGGCCATTTTTGAAAGGGCTTCCCCTACTCCACCATAACCTATGGTATGTGCTGAAACTATATTGCCGTTTAAAATATTGTTATAAACTATTTTGTTCAGCTCATTGAGCCTGTCAAAATCAGGGGTTCCATCGCTTTTGTAATCGCTGAAAACAACCGCTATGGTTGAATCCCCCTGCTTAAACTCAGGAGATATAATATTGCCCGTATCCGCCGGGGCAACGGCAAAGCTCACCAAAGTCGGCGGAACATCCAACTCATTAAAAGAGCCTGACATGCTGTCCTTACCGCCTATAGAAGCCGTATTCATCTCAATCTGAGCCGTTAACGCGCCTAAAAGCGCCGCAAAAGGCTTACCCCATTTTACAGGATTTGTTTTAAGCCTTTCAAAATATTCCTGAAAGGTAAGTTTTATTTCATCAGGGTTGCCGCCTGTAGCCACAATTTTACCGATGGAATCAACCACAGCATACATTGCCCCATGATAAGGGCTCCATTTAGCCTGCTTGGGGTCAAATCCATGGCTCATTAAAGTAGCGGTTGTAGTAGTTCCGTTTAAAACAGGAAGTTTCGCCGCCATAGACTGCGCAGGCGTAAACTGGAATTTGCCGCCGAAGGGCATCAAAACCGTAGCAGTGCCAATTGTAGAATCGAAGCGCTCAACCAGACCCTTTTGTGCGCAAACATTTAAGTCTTTCAAATTGTTAAGCCATTTTTCATGTAAATTTACTCCGCTGACCTCGCGAACCTGCGGCTGCTTCGGCGCTTCCACATAAACGCTTGAAAACTGCTCCGCTCCGTTTGTATCGAGGAAATCTCTGGAAATATCAACAATATTTTCTCCGCTGTATTTCATAACAAGCCTGCGGGAATTATTTACTTTTGCAACCTCAACGGCTTCCAAATTCTCTTCAGCTGCAAGCTCTATGAATTTTTGCGCATTTTCAGGGCTGACGCAAACCGCCATTCTCTCCTGAGATTCGCTGATTGCTATTTCTGTCCCATTAAGCCCGTTATATTTAAGAGGAACCTGGTTTAAATCAATTTCCAACCCGTCCGCCAGCTCTCCTATGGCAACGGAAACGCCCCCTGCGCCGAAATCGTTACAACGCTTTATGAGCTTCGTAACCTCGGGGTTTCTGAATAAGCGCTGTATTTTGCGCTCTGTAGGCGGGTTGCCTTTTTGAACCTCCGCTCCTGATTCAAGTATTGAAGCATCAGTATGAACCTTTGATGAGCCGGTTGCGCCGCCGCAGCCGTCCCTTCCGGTTCTGCCGCCAAGGAGAATAATAATATCCCCATCATCCGGCCTTTCCCTCACAACATAATCTTCTTTAACAGCGCCTATGACAGCGCCTATTTCCATACGCTTTGCCACATAGCCTTCATCATATATCTCTGTTACCAGACCTGTTGAAAGGCCGATTTGGTTGCCGTAAGAGCTGTAGCCTGCCGCCGCGCCCAAAGTGATTTTACGCTGGGGCAGCTTGCCGCTTAAGGTTTTTTCCACAGGCGTTCTCGGGTCGCCGCTGCCTGTAACTCGCATTGCCTGATACACATATGCCCTGCCCGAAAGCGGATCTCTTATAGCTCCGCCAAGGCATGTAGCCGCGCCGCCAAAAGGCTCAATTTCCGTAGGGTGATTATGGGTTTCGTTTTTAAACATAACAAGCCAGTCCTCCGGCTTGCCATTAACCATAGCTGTAACTTTTATGGAACAGGCGTTGATTTCCTCCGATTCATCGAGGTTTTTAAGTATGCCTTTGGCTTTCAGCCATCGCATACCCATCTGTGCAATATCCATGAGGCATATATTTTTATCCCTGCCCAGGTCTGCCCGCATTTTAATATATTCATCATAGCTGGCTTTAATAGGTGCGGAAAATTTGCCCTCTTCTATTTCAACGCCTTCTATACCGGTAAGAAATGTCGTATGCCTGCAATGATCTGACCAGTATGTATCCAGCACTTTAATTTCCGTTATTGTAGGATTTCTCTTTTCTGTATCCGCAAAATAGCTCCGGGTATGCTTAATATCTTCAAGGCTCATGGCAAGCCCCATATTTTCTTGCAGCGCTTTTAATTCATAATCTTCCATTGAAATAAAATTTTCTATTATTTCCACGCCGGATGGCTCTTTAAAAGGCATGTTCAAAGTATGCGGTTTTTCCAAACCTATCTCCATGGAATCCACAGGATTTATTACATAAGATTTAATTTTTGCAATATCTTCATCATTAAATTTGCCCTTTATTACATAGAACTTGGAAGACGCGACTTCAATAGACGAAGCGCTTTCTTCTCCCTGAATAAGCCTGATAGCGGCCTCTGTCCAGTCAGCCCGCTGGTCATACTGACCCGGCAAATACCTGACGCCGAAAGCATATTCATCCGCTCCCACAGGCAGCTCGTCTTCATAATAAATATCCACAGGCGGCTCTGTAAAAATATTTGTGATACAGCGTGCATAGGTTTCATCATCGATGCCTGCCGCATCATAGCAGTTTACAATGCGAGCCGATTCAAGGCTTTTAATCCCCAGATTATTTTTCATGTCTAAAAAAAAGCCGATACTCTCCGTATCCGCAGGCGGTTTTTTCTCCACATAAATACGCCTGATTTTTTCCATAAGCGCCCCCTTATATGTAAATAATCAATTCTTTAATTTATATAATTCTTCAACAAGTTTCGTATTGAGCACCTTAACAAAGGTGCCCTTCATGCCTAAAGAGCGGGATTCAATAAGCCCCGCTGATTCCAGCTTTCTAAGCCCGTTTACGATTACAGAACGGGTAATATTATATTTATCCGCAATTTTGCTGGCTACCACTAATCCTTCCGGCTCCTTTAGCTCAGAAAAAACAGACACTACTGCCTCAAGCTCCGAATAGCTTAAAGTATCAACAGCCAGCTTAACGCTTATTTCATCCCTGGCGCGGCTGTTAGTCTTCTCTTTAAAAACATTGGAAACGACTACAGCCAAAAAGGTAAGCGCAAAGTTTGCCATTGTCAGCTCGCCGCCCTCAACAGCAACGGCCTTCCTATATAAAAGCAATGTTCCTACCCTTTTATTGGCAGCTGCAACAGGCATAATAACACAACAAAACTCATCAAGAATATTCTTTTTTATATTCCTTATATAAAGCTGTGACAGCTTAAGATTGTTATTTATTTCAATACAATTTTTAAGCTGCTCATTTAACAGCGGCTCAATGGTTTTAATATTGCCGCTTTCGTTTATACTAATCAATATTTCGTCCGAATTTTCCAAATACCCAATAACATGCCCGTCATTGTCTGTGAAAAGCACAGAGCAGCCCAGCGCTGATTTCAGCTCATGCAAAGCAGCCTCTATAAGCTCCTGCGGCTCTTCCGTTTTCCGTACCGCCTCAGTTAAATTCACAGACATTGAACGCAATTTATCAAGCATATTAAAAATCCCCTTTTGCCGAAAAAGCCCTATGCCTCAACCTCAACATATTCCTTTGAATATCCGCAATTTTCAGATGAGCAGGCTATGCGCTTGGTTTTATTGCCCTTTTCCACCAAAACTCCGCCGCAAACAGGGCATTTCTCTCCTGTAGGTTTATTCCATGACATAAAATCACATTCGCCTACATTTTCACAGCCATAGTATCTTCTGCCTTTTTTTGTTTTCTTAACCAGAATTTTACCGCCGCAATTTGGGCAGTTTACTCCGGCTTCTTCAAAAAACGGCTTTGTATTTCTGCAATTAGGAAAACTTGGGCAAGCTAAAAATTTACCGTATTTGCCATGCTTTATAACCATGTTAGCCCCGCAGTTTTCGCATAAAACATCGGATTTTTCATCTTCTATGGTTATTTCGCCTATTTGCTCTTCCGCTTCCTCCAGCTTTTCTCTAAACTCCGGATAGAAATTGCGTATTAATTCCTTCCACGCTAAATCTCCGTCTTCCACTTTATCCAGAGAAGATTCTATTCTCGCGGTAAATTCTATATCAACAATATCTTGAAAATTATTTTCCATAATATCATTTACTATTTCACCGAGCTCTGTTGTGTAAAAAACCTTATTTTCTTTTATAACATAACCGCGGTTGAGTATCGTTGTAATAATGGAGGCATATGTGCTTGGCCGTCCGATTCCAAGCTCCTCCAGCGCTTTAACGAGAGAAGCATCCGAATATCTGGCAGGCGGCTGGGTGAAATGCTGCAAACCATCAACGCTTGATACTATGAGCTTCTGCCCTTCTTCTAAAGCGGGCAGCTTAACATTTTCATCCTCTTCCTCATCATCGGCTGCCTTATAAACGCTTAAATACCCCGGGAATTTAAGTGTTGAGCCTGATGTTCTGAAAGCAGCTTCGCCGGCATTTATTTTTATGCTCAAAGTTTCAAAAACAGCGCTCTCCATCTGGCAGGCAACAAAGCGCTCCCAAATAAGTTTATATAGCCTGAACTGGTCTCTTGAAAGAGAATCCTTTATAGCTCCAGGGCTCAAATCCACATAAGTAGGCCTTATAGCCTCATGGGCATCCTGCGCCCTGCCCCGCTGCCTATATTCTATTTTACTGTCCACAGAGTATTCTTTGCCGTATTTTTCTTCAATATATGCTTTAACATCTGTAAAGGCTTCATCTGATATACGGACGGAATCCGTACGGATATAGCTTACAAGACCGATTGTACCGTGGCCCTTAACATCAACGCCCTCATAAAGCTGCTGGGCAATCTGCATGGTTTTACTGGTTGCATAGCCCAAAGCCTTAGAGGCCTCCTGTTGCAAAGTGCTGGTTGTAAAAGGAGGGCTGGGTTTGCGGGTTTTTGAACCTGATTTAATCTCCGAAACAATAAAGTCTTCTTTTTTAATTTTCTTAAGCAGCTTATCTGTTTCCGCTTTGCTTTTAAGCTCATATTTTTTGCCGCCTACTGTGGCAAGCCTCGTTTCAAACTTGGATTTGCCCGATTGCAAAGCAGCTGAAACGCTCCAGTATTCTTCAGGCACAAAGCTGTCAATCTCTTCCTCCCTGTCGCACACCATTTTCAAAGCCGCCGATTGAACGCGGCCTGCACTTAAGCGCCTTTTAACCTTTTTCCACAGCAGCGGGCTGATTTTATAGCCAACAATCCTGTCCAGCACGCGCCTTGCCTGCTGGGCATCAACAAGCGCCATATCAATTTCCCTCGCCTGCTTAATGGATTTTTTAACAGCATCTTTCGTTATTTCATTAAAAGTAATGCGCCCTGTGGGCTTATTTTCAAGTTTAAGTGCATTATATAAATGCCAGCTGATAGCCTCACCCTCGCGGTCAGGGTCAGTTGCGAGATAGACTTTTTTAGCCGTTTTAACTTCCTTGCGCAATGTGGCAAGAATATCTCCCTTGCCTCTTATTGTTATATACTTAGGCTCATAATCATTATCAAAATCAATCCCTATATCGCTTTTTGGAAGATCCCTAACATGACCTACCGAAGCCTCAATCTTATAATTGCTCCCCAAGAATTTTTTCAACGTCTTCGCCTTAGCCGGCGACTCAACAATAACCAAATTATCTGCCATACAATCCTCCGCTATCAAGTAATACTGTTCTTATATAAAAACCTGTAAAAGGTTGATTTTTTCTATAACAAAACACATTAAACTCCTTTTCCAAAGCCTCTGAAAACAATTTTCCGTAAGCATCGCAGATTTTAATCGCGCAGGCGGAATTCATTTCCGCCGCAGCGTGAAACGCCGAAAGTCTGCTTGTAAAGCAGAATGAGGTGTTTCTTCCCGTAACCCTCGATAAAGTGGCGTCAGACACTTTATCGACTAGCGCCGGCGCTATAATATATACCTCTGCCCCGGCAGCTTCTTAATTTTCCCGCCGATTTCAAGATTTGTCAAAGCCACAGCCGCATTTCTGTAATCCAATCCGCTTTCCATAATAATGTAATCCAAATCCAGCGGTTCTTTTCCTAGTAAAGCATATACTGTTTTTTCATTCGGCGCAAGGGGTATATCCTCTATTTTATGAATTTCTTCATTAAAGCTATAATCTCTGTCATCTTTTATTATGCCAAGAGCATCCATTACATCGGCTGCACATGTAACTGCATGGGCGCCTTCCTTGATCATCAAATTCGTCCCCGCGCTGAAATGGCTGGTAATATTGCCGGGAACAGCAAGCACCTCTCTACCCTGCTCCAGCGCATAGTCAACCGTTATGCTTGTTCCGGAATGGATACCCGCTTCAACCACTATAACCCCATGGCTCAAGCCGCTTATTATCCGGTTTCGCGCAGGGAACTGCCATTTATTGGGCAATGTTCCCGGAGGGTATTCGCTAACAACAGCGCCTTCTTCCACAATATCCCTATATAATTTTTCATTGGATTTCGGATAGCAAACATCAATGCCGCTGCCAAGAACGGCCACTGTTTTCCCTTTACTGTCCAAAGCTCCCATATGCGCCTGAGTATCCAGCCCCTCCGCCATGCCGCTGACTATAACCGCACCTTCCTTGGCCAGCTCCCCCGAAAGGGAACGGGCTATGTCTTTACCGTATTGGCTGTGTTTCCTGCTGCCTATTATGCTGATCCATTTTTTATTAAAATCCGGCAGCTCTCCTCTGACGAACAATCCAAAGGGCGCAGAAGGTATCTCTGCCAGAAGCTCAGGATATTCCTCCTGATCCTTTTGTATAAAGCGGATTGATTTTTGCTCCATTAGTTCTGCGCATTTTTCTGGATTTATATTCTTTTTTGCATTATTTATTTTCTCAACCATATTTTCAGAAAGGATATTTGCCTGCCTGACATCATTTCTATACAAATTCTCTGCGCAGCCGAAAAATTTCAAAAGATTATCTATATTATCCCCGCCGATATAATACAAATGCGCAAGCCATATTAAATATTTATCCATGCAAAACAGCCTTTCTGATAACTGCCACAGCAGTCATTCTATTTTGAAAGCGACAAACCGGAATTTATTGATTTTAGAATTTTTTATCAAATGCAATTTTCTCACTATTGTCAAACCAAATTGTCCCGCAATAAGAAAATCCATTTTTTTGTAAAATTTGCTGCATTTTCTTATTGTCCGCATCTGTATCCACTCTAAAAGAAGATATACCTCTTTCCTTACTTAATTCTTCTACCAATCGAAATGTAATACTGCTAATCCCTTTTCCTCTCGCATTACCAGTAAATGCCATACGATGTACCACAACGTAGTTTTCGGAAGTGTTCCGCTTTCCATGCATATCCTTGTATGCAGGCTCACCGTCATAATCCACACATAAATATCCTAAAATATTCTCATCATCAACTACAAAGAATCCTTTTTCAAATTCAATATCCTTTTTTATACAATTATAATCTGGATAACCCGTCTGCCATTGGTCAATGCCTTGTTCTTTTAAATGTGTTTTTGCAGTATTGATAATATCCATTGCAATCTGTATTTCTTCTAGCCTTGCCAATCTTAGTTTTACCATTTCATAACATTCCTTTCTGTCAAATTCTAATTTATCAGAGCCTTCCTCAACGATTCGCTTTTTAATGTTTACACCCAGTATAAATAATAAAAAATAAAAGTTCAACATATTGTTTAAATATAGACGAACACACAGGGTATGGCTTATAATAATGTATTATAAATTACTCTTTTAGAAAAAACAGGTGGTCTAATGGTTACTAAAGTAAAAAGCTCTTCTCTTAACGGAGTAAACGGTTATATTGTAGAGGTTGAAACCGATATTGGCAGGGGTATGCCTGCCTTTGATATTGTCGGCCTGCCCGATTCTGCCGTTAAAGAATCCAAGGAGCGGGTAAAAGCCGCCATTCGCAACTGCGGCTTTGAATTTCCCGTAAAGCATATAACAATCAATCTCGCTCCCGCCCATACGAAAAAAGAAGGGCCTTCCTTTGATTTGCCCATAGCCGTCGGCATATTATCTCAAACAGGCGTTATCCTTTCTGAAAAAACAGCGGATACCATGTTCATGGGCGAGCTTTCCCTTGACGGCGGTATACGCCCTGTGCGGGGCGTATTGCCTATGGTTCACAGCGCTTTTAATGAAGGCATTAAAAACTTCATAGTTCCCTATGACAATTCTCAGGAGGCCGCTTTAATAGAAGGGGCAAATGTTTATGGGGTCAAAAGCCTTACAGAGCTTGTAAACCATTATAAAAATGAGCCAATAAGCCCTGCCCATTCTGATTTTTTGAAAACAGGCGCTACTCCCGATAAATTTAATTTTCTGGACTTTGCAGATGTTAAAGGTCAAGCAAATGTCAAGCGGGCTTTGGAAATAGCCGCCGCAGGCTACCATAATATTATAATGATAGGCCCTCCCGGCTCAGGCAAAACCATGATGGCAAAGCGCCTCCCCTACATTATGCCCGGCCTTACGTTTAACGAAAGCATAGATGTTACGAAAATATACAGCATCTGCGGCCTTGTGGATAATAAAAACACATTGATAACCGAGCGCCCTTTCCGCGCCCCTCATCATACAAGCTCCCATACATCGCTAACAGGCGGCGGCGCCGTTCCCAAGCCGGGGGAAATCAGCCTTGCCCACAAAGGCATGCTGTTTTTAGACGAGCTGCCCGAATTTCAGAGAAACTCGCTTGAAGTGCTGCGCCAGCCAATGGAAGAGCACACAATTACCCTTGCCCGGGCCGCCGCAACCATTACATATCCCAGCGATTTTATGCTTGTAGCCGCCATGAACCCCTGCCTCTGCGGCAATTTATTCAACGGAGATGCCTGCACTTGCACTCAAACCCAAATAAACAAGTATTTGCAGAAAATTTCAGGCCCTCTCTTGGACCGAATCGATATTCAAACGGAAACCACAAAAATTGACTATAATGACATTCGCTATTCCAAAGGTTCCGGGGAAAAATCGGAAACGATACTAAAAAGAGTCCTCTCCGCCTTGGAAATGCAGAAGCAAAGATATAAAAACAGCGGGATCCTCTATAACTCCCAGCTTAGCGCAACCCAAATAGAAGAACACTGCCCTGTTGATGAAAAAAGCCATGTTCTGCTTAAGCAAGCCTTTGAAAGCATGGGCTTAAGCGTAAGGGCATATCATAAGATATTGAAGGTCGCAAGGACTATAGCTGATTTGGATGGAAACGAAAAAATTGAAGATATACATATTATGGAGGCTATCGGATATAGGAGCTTGGATAGGAAGTATTGGGGATAAAACTTTTCAGATATAATAAAAAGCCACTTGCAGATTAAACACAAGTGGCCTTTTTGCTATTTTCTACCGAATATCAAACCATGATTACTGATTCCAAGCATACTCTTTTCTCTGCAAGTAGAATAATGATAATCGCACCATATCTTAAACTCATTATCATCCATGCCATTAAGTGCATCTTTAATGAATCTTGAAATTCCATCTGCGGCAATATGGTCAACGATATTTAAATCCATCTCTTTATATACAGATTCCATATATTCAGGTGTAGTAAAATACGCATCTGTCCAGAAGCAAAACTCGTCATCATGGCTCATGCTACCGCTTTCAAGCAATTGCTCAATAATATCGCCATTTATAAACTTTTTATCCTGGGATATTATTTGCGGTATTACGAAAAAGCGGTTAATATAAGCCGATATGAGCACTCCTCCCGTTTTTAAAACCCGCTTACATTCGCTTAAGCATTTCACTCTATCGTCTAAATCCGTTAAATGATATAATGGCCCCATACATAGGACCGCATCAAAACTTTCATCATCAAATGCGGCCAAATCTCGAGCATCATTAACTGATGCAGCAATATTTCTACCGCCTTTATTCTCATTGATAATCTCTATATGGCGAGGTGTTATATCTAAGGCAGTAACGCTATTACCCTCATCATGCAAACAATAAGCATATGCACCTATACCCGCCGCGCAATCCAGAATATTTGATTTAGGCTCTATTATTTCACTTATAGCCCTGGCAGATGTAATAAATTCAACTTTTCCTGCGTTAACTGTTGAAAACCGCTCTTCTTTGTAATTGGAATAACTTTTAACTACATGCTCCGTATTCACAATATTCCTCCTGATTTAAATTATAATTTAGATAGAAAGGGACTGTCCTTTGGACAGCCCCCTAAATTTCGCTATAACTCTATATTATTTTGCATATTCTATTGCTCTGGTTTCCCTTATGAGGTTAACCTTAATTTGCCCGGGGTATTCAAGCTCCTCTTCTATCTTCTTGGAAATATCCCTTGCAAGAAGTACCAATGAAGCATCATCCACTTCCTCCGGTATGATAATTACGCGTAATTCTCTGCCGGCCTGAATAGCAAATGACTTCTCTACTCCCTTGTATTTATCCGCAATATCTTCCAGCTTCTCAAGCCGCTTAATGTAGCTTTCAAGCGTTTCACGTCTGGCGCCCGGTCTTGCAGCGGATATAGCATCAGCCGCCTGAACAATTATGGAAATTATATTGGTTGGTTCAACATCACCATGGTGGCTTTCAACGGCGTTTATAATAATATCGGATTCGCGGTATTTCTTACACAAAGCGCTCCCTATGGAAACATGTGTACCTTCAATATCATGGTCAACCGATTTGCCTATATCATGGAGCAAGCCTGCTCTTTTGGCAAGAGTAACATCTACGCCCAATTCGCTGGCAATCAGTCCGCTTAAATGAGCTACTTCAATGGAATGCTTAAGCACATTCTGCCCATAGCTTGTCCTGAATTTCATTTTGCCCAGAAGGCGTATAAGCTCGTGATGAAGGCCATGAACGCCGGTTTCAAATGTTGCGGCTTCCCCTTCTTCACGAATCATAACTTCAACCTCTTTGCGGGCCTTTTCAACCATTTCTTCGATTCTTGCAGGATGAATACGGCCATCTACAATGAGCTTTTCAAGAGCTATTCTTGCAATCTCTCTTCTCATAGCATCGAAGCCTGATAAAATAACGGCTTCCGGCGTATCATCAATAATCAAATCTATACCTGTCAAAGATTCAAGAGTTCTAATGTTGCGCCCTTCACGGCCTATTATGCGGCCTTTCATCTCATCATTAGGCAAAGCAACAACGGAAACTGTCGTTTCTGTAACATGGTCCACTGCGCAGCGCTGCATTGCGCCTGCCAGAATATCCTTTGCCTTTTTATCGGCATCCAGCTTAGCCTTGGTTTCCATGTCTTTAATCATGAGTGCCATTTCGACTTTAATATCATCCTGTACAGAAGCCAGCAAATGCTCCTTAGCCTGATCCCGGGTAAGCCCTGAAAGCTGCTCGAGAATTTCAAGCTGTTCATTAATGCGCTGAGCCAGCTCTTCTTTCTGCTTGTCGGCTGCCTCAAATTTCTTTTGAAGCTGCTCTTCCTTGCGCTCAAGAGTTTCGCCCTTTTTGTCCAAGGTTTCTTCTTTTTGAACCAATCTTCTTTCTGTACGGGTTATTTCATTTCTGCGCTCTTTGTTTTCTTTTTCATACTCGTTTTTGGTTCTTATACTTTCTTCCTTGGCTTCCAAAAGAATTTCCTTCTTTTTCGCCTCAGAATCAATAGTCGCCCTTTCAACAAGCCTCGCAGCTTCCAATTCGGCCGAACCAATTTTACCCTCAGCTATTTTCTTCCTGTATGCCGCGCCAACTACAGCGCCGACAATGAGGCAAACAATGCTCGAAATAGCACCGATTATAATCGGATTCATAGTTTCAAATTCCTCCCTTATTTAGTTTTCATCGTTCGTTAGGCTTCTCATAGCAAGATAAATGCTATACCTATCTAATATTTTAAATAACCGTAAACCGGTTTTATTCCCCATGCGCAAAAACTCATACGCATCGACAATTTGCAGCGTTATACAAATTTTATTAAAAATAACATAAATACAAAGCATTTTGTGCTGAAAAACCGTCTTATGTAATAAGCATTGTATAGTATATTCGACAACAAAATGTTAAGATTCTTGATAACGCATTTACAATTGTATAACTTTTACACAAATAAGTCAAGTTTGTACTTGACTGTTCAAAACAAGTTTTCTATTTTTAATCTAAATTCTCTATACAAGTGTTCTGGCCCATTTATTACCCAAGGTTCGGTGGAGGGCAAAAAATATTTTTACAATTTCTTCCGAATAAGTCATGATAACCACCCAGTGAATAGGAAGTTTAAAAAATATTGCCCCTAAAAAGCCCAGTGGCACGCCTATAAACCAAACGGTCAATATATCTATGAGCATACAATAGCGGGTATCTCCGCCGCTTCTTAAAACACCGCATATGGCTGTATAATTTACGGTTTTCGGAATCATTGCAAAGGCTATGGCATAAATCAGCTTTTTTGTTATTTCCAAAACCTGAGGCTCTACATTTTGATAAAATGCCAGTATTAAAGGCGCCCCGCCAATGAGTACAACTGACATAACAATGCTTATGAAAAGCACAAGTTTAAGGCATTTGCGCGAATACCGTATGGCCTTATCTCCATCCCCCGCTCCAAGGGCGTTAGATAGCATGATGGCAGTTGCCGTACCAATCGCCATTCCGAAAACCTGAAAAATCTGCATAATAGCCGTTCCCATATGATATGCCGCCTGGCTATCTGTGCCGCAGTGGCTGTAGGCAATATTATATACGGATACACCTAATGCCCAAAGGGCTTCATTAAGCACAACAAATATTGTTACCTTAAAAAATTCCTTAACATAAGCAAAATCAAAGGCAAAATACTCTTTAAAGGTTCCGATTATAGGCATTTTAAGTTTATGTATCAGTATCTGCTGGGCCAAAATCTCAACAAATCTTGCAATAACCGTTGAAACGGCCGCGCCTGCAACCCCCATATCCAAAATAAATATGGTTATATAGTTAAATACAAAATTGGTAATAAGGGACAAAAATGCCGTAATCATAGGCAGCTTTGTATTTCCCGTAGCGCGAAGGGCGGCGTTTCTGGAAACTGTTACAGCCGTTACAACATAGGAAAGGCCGATAAGTTTTAAATATTCAATCCCCAGCTTAATAACCTGCTCGTCTTTGGAAAAAAGCCCCATAAACTGCCTTGAAAAAAACAATGCGATTATCATAAAAACGGCGCCTATAACAGCACCTGAAGAAACGGATATGCCTAATGTTTTATAAATGCTTTTCCTGTCGTTTTTCCCCCAATATTGGCCTACGAATATAGCCGAGCCGCTGTTAATGCCGAAAAGCACAACAATAAACAGAAAAAAAAGCTGGCTGGATATGCCCACAGCCGCAATATCCGCAGCGCCCAGCTTCCTGCCTATCATAACATTATCCAGAAGATTTATTGAAGTATTAAGCAGCTCCTGTATGACTATAGGCGGTGCCAAATACGCAAGCAGCTTAAAAAACGCTTTATTATCATCACTTAATTTCATTTCCGACCGCCTTAATTGCGCCAAAAAATCCTATATACTCATGTTTCTGCTCCTCTTAAGATTTTCCGTCACATAATATTTATTTATAAACCACACACATTGCGTAAGATTGAAATACATAAATATGATATTGGATATAATATCATATATATACTCAAAAAATTCAAAATACACTATTTGAAAAATCATTATTTTAAAGAAATCTAAAAAACGTAAGCATGCAAAGGCAAACAGTATTATCAATATCAAAAAGCCCCCTGTTTTAAACCATCTGCCTATTGTTACCAAAGCGCTTTCTTTAAGCGCGCCAAAGCCCCATTTGCCGGTTACAACAATAGCCGGTATTGAAAAGGCAAGAATAACAGTAAAATAAAGCGCAGGGAAAATAAGCATCATACCTATCCCTATAAAAATAAGGACAACGAGAGAAGTAACTGTTGTTTTAAAAATATTGCCTAAGGAACTGGCTATCATATCGCCCATTGTGCCTTTGCCGCTGTCTATTGTTGCCAGCGCCAGCCCAGAAAGACCGCTTGAAAGCAGTGGAGTAAAAACAATGGTTTCAACCGCATAAACCGCCGTAGCCAGATAAAGTATTCTTTCCAGCCCGGCCGGCAGAAAGCCCGAGCTCATAGCCGTCAATATTTTCTCATAATCCATGCTCCAAATAAGCTCTTCCAGCTTCCCCAAAAGATCCGGATTTTCCATTGCCAATTTTCTCAAAGCGTCTGTAACCGCAAATTTTTCTATAGCCATCAGCGGTATATTTACTAAAAGACACAGAACGATTACAGGTACAATATTCCTCCTGTATATTTCAAAGCTGGTATTAAACACATCTTTATATGACAGATCCTCAGTTTTTAAATAATCAAACACAATCATCAGCCCTTCTTATAAACTCAAAATTTTCGCCATTACAGGTATTGTAAATACGCTTAAAACCGTAGTAAGAAATACCATTTTAGATGCGAGCGAAGGCTTTCTGCCATACTCTGCCGCAAATATGGCAGTTATGGCGGCAACAGGCATGGAACTTAACATTACCAAAACAGTTATAAGCATTTCATCTTTTACGAACAATCTCAATATAACAAGCAGCAAAAGCGGTATTCCCAACAGGCGCAAAAATGTTACAACATACACCTTCCTGCCGGAAAACACTGTTTTCAAATCATTGCCCGCCAAAATGCAGCCGATTATTATCATAGATAAAGGCGTTGTCATATTCCCTACCATTGACACCGGTTTACTGATAACCTCCGGCAGCTTTATAGAGCAAAGAAACATTATAAAGCCCGTAACCGTTGCAACTATAGGTCTGTTGAAAAATATAGCTTTCAAGTTCATATTGCCGCTTTTTTGCATAATCTTTATTCCAAGGGTAAATACAAACATGTTGAAAACCATATTAGCCATGGAAGCATAAAAAAGCGCATCCTTACCGTACATGGATTCAATAACAGGTATGCCCATATAAGACATATTGGCAAAAATCAGCGAAAATGTCCAAATAACACTTTCATCCTCATCTGCTTTTAACCATTTCATCATAAAATAAGCAATAAGCCATTCGCCCACATGCAAAACAAGAGTTATTGCTATAATCAGCATACTGCTGCTGAACAGGCTGGCATCAAACTCCCGCTGCATACTCATAAGCATAAGGCACGGCAAGGTTATATTGACTAAAATAGCCGATAGAACCGGAATGCCCTTTTCATCAATAACTTTTCCCTTTTTTGCAATAAAGCCCATAGCCATACATATAACCAATACAGATATATTTTTAAGAGCAAGGGTAAACATTTTAAGCCTCCGCATAAAAACTCATAAATTAAGAAAGCAATATCCGCAACCCGCCTGAACAGAGCTTGCGGTATTTTTCTTAAACAAGAGTAAATGTATTATTTTTAAACAGCAACTTATATAGTATATCATAATTTGTATTTTAAAACTTAAATTTTTTCAAAAATTTCCATTTGCTTAAATTTTCTTTTAAAAGCAAAGGCTTGCGCAACATAAAACAAGTGACCGTGAGGTCACTTGTTTTTTATCTACAACATATTTTTAACTCTGTTAAATATTGTTTCACTGTCTGAGATATTATCTTTCGTTATTTCCTGAATTGAATAATCAAACTCAAAGGCATAATCCAGCTGGTCGGCAGCACATAGAAGATTCAGCTTATTTTCTATGGTAGTTATGATATTTTCAACCACCTCAAAGCTGCACCTTGGGAACAGGATAACAAAATCCACCTCTCCCATAAAAGCAAATATATCTGTGCCTCTTATACCATTTCCCACAACGCTTGTAAAGCGCTTCATATAATCTACAATATTTGAAGGAGTATCCGTAAGCCTTATGTAAGCCAGAGTAAAGAGCTTCATGCTATCCTCATCAACTCTGCCTATGAAACTGTCTAAAAATTCCACAGCGGATTTTCTGTCATATATGCTCAAAATCTCATCTTTTGATTTATGCAACTCCACAAATCCGGCTGTAACCATATCGGTAACATCTATTCCGATAACCGTAATAAGCCCGGCGGCATTATCCACCGCAAAATCCGTGGCATACCATCTGTCAGCTATTTTATATATTAGATACTTTTCACGTTCCCTGTTAATATACTTGCGCTCAAAATCGCTGAAATCCGAAGTATCAGTAAAAACAACATGAATATTATCTCCGACACTAATACCGGTTTGTTCAGAAGCATTCCCATTGAGCCATGTAACGGCTCCATTCTCTTTTTCGGCGCAAAAAACTACACCCGCCATATTTTCCATAATATTTTTAAAATCGAGATCCATCTTCTGTAATCCCCCCTGCAAAATGATTATCGGCTGTTACTTAAATTTTCTGTAACTTTTTGTCGTTAATAATAATTACCATTTATTGTTAACCGGCAACGGTTTTTTCTCCTATGGTTAAGCTGGAAAAAGCATTAAGCGACAATCCATGGCAATAGCCGTTTAAAAGGCTGTAATGCCCCCTTGACGCTATCATTGCGGCATTATCCGTACACAAAACCGGCGAAGGCGCAAAAAATCTTATATTATTTTCAACTGATTTTAATTCAAGCGCGGTTCTCAGAGTCTTATTGCAAGCGACGCCGCCGGATAATGTAAGGGTTTTCACATTATACATATGGCAGGCCTGCACAGCCTTATCCACAAGCACA
>JGI994J12354_10000815_pt1 | contig 31634 bp, 33 predicted proteins | sample IntmicLarv3ML3BL_FD_12354 | JGI IMG/M metagenome (IMG submission 12354) | reverse complement strand
CAGAGAGTTTATTACTCTTGAAGATATTGAGATGACAGATGATGGATTCTTTATGTGTACTAAACCATTGTCTGATATATTGGCTGCGATGGGGATTACCGAAGCATATATCAATGATAGAATACAATCAGTGGATTTGTTTTATGATGATTGGTATTTGTATGCAATCGAAGATGGTGATGGTTTTGTACACAGTTTATTGAAAATGAGAGAACAGGAATACGATGGTGGAGATGGAGATGTTGCAAGTGTCATGGTTTCATTTATTGCTGTGGATATAGAGAAGTTATTTTGCTTTTCTGATTTTGAGGTTTTTAAAGATGAAGTGGATAGAGTAGTTAGGCAAAGGAAACAGAAGCACGATTCAATTTTACAACAGTATTTTAGCAAACCGGAAAGTACAGCAGGATATTTGATTGCTGATTTATATGTAGATAAGATTATTTCATATTATCCAGATGGAGTAATCACAAACGAAAGCATCAAGAGTTTAGTGAAAACAATTGCTAGGTCTGAAGAATATATAAGCAATACCTCTTTTCCAGAAGATGAGAAAGCATCGTTAGAAGCATATATAGAGAGAACGAAAAGAGTCCCTAATGCACTTTTGAAGATAAATGAAGAGGCAGGGTATGAAATCTATAATCCAGAAACAGGAGCAGTGACTGTGAAAGATGTGAATAACCTAACGCATTACGAAAAGCAGGCGATATTGGCAATTCACACCAGTAATGTAAACTATAATTCATTTGTAGCAGAGATAGTGTTTCATGCAGATGCTTGTGTTAGTTTAGAAAACTATGTGCCATACTTTGGTAAGAACAATTGGTATGAGAGTGGAATAAGAGCAGATATGGCGTTAGGAGAAGAAGCAGAGAGTGGAGTGTATGATCAATACTATGATTTGAATAGTAAGATAGTAAAGGAACAGGTAAAAGTTCATGGTGAAAAGTAAGAAGAAGATCATTATTATAAGCGGTATCCTTTTGTTAGCAATTATGTTCTTTTCTGTTTTGAAATATTATGAAAATAGAGTGTATTGGAAGTACAATGATAAATGGATTTTGGGCAAAAATAAAGAAAAAATAGTGGAACGCTATGGCGAGTTTGATTTGAGAGATGGAAAAAGATATGGATATTTCTTATACAAAGATAATAAGTCTTTCATGGGTATGTCGGGAAGTGGAGATGATATGTATTATTATATAGTTTTTGATGAAAATGATATAGCGATTAGAATTTATGTTAGTGGAACTACTGGAGGATAGTTTTATGAATATATTGCGATGCAGAGAGTGGAGTATATGATCAATACTATGATTTGAATAGTAAAATAGTAAAGGAACAGGTAAAAGTTCATGGCGAAAAATAAGAAGTGGGTAGTGATTGGGAGGATTCTTTTATTTGTAATCATAGTAAGTTTTGTAGTGAACTATTATACAAGCCGAGTGTATTGGAAATATGATGATAAGTGGATAATTGGAAGACATAAAGATGAGATAATTGAACGATACGGAGAATTTGATTTAATTTATAGAAAGCAACATGGATATTTCATCTACAAAGATAATAAGTCGTTCATGGGGTTGTCGGGAAGTGGTCTAGATGTGTATTATTATATTATATTTGATGAGAGCGATATTGTAATTGAGATTTTTGTCGGTAGTCAACCCGGAGGCTAAAAAAGAGGAGCAAGCAATATTAGCAATTCACACCAGTAATGCAAACTATAATTCATTTGTAGCCGAAATAGAGGCGCACGCAGTATGGTGTGAGGACTGGAAAAAGGAAATACCGATAATAGGAGAAAGTCTGTGGTATGAAAGCGCTATTCGAGCGGATATGGGTTTAGATGAAGAAGTGGAAAGCGGAGTGTTTGACCAATACTATAATCTAGATAGCAAAATGGTAAAGGAGCAGGAAAGAGTTCATGGAAAGAAATAAAAAGCGATTGATTATCATAGGTACGATTCTTTTGTTGATAATTATGGGGATTTCTATAATATCGGATTATGCTAGTAGAGTGCATTGGAAATATGATGATAAGTGGATTATCGGAAGCTCTAAAGAAGAGATAGTGAATCGCTATGGCGAATTTGATATAGATTTCAATGCATATTTTCTTTATAAAGATAATGGCTTTTTAGGGAGTGGTTTAGATATGTATTATTACATTGTATTTGATATCGAGGGAAGAGCAATAGAAGTATATGTAGGGAGGCAACCTGGAGGATAAAAGACTTGAACAAGTAAGCCTCGAATCGCAGTCCATTTTTGGGAGCGGTTTGGGGGCGGTTTTTGCCTGAAAACGACAAATTTATACCAATAATTACAAAGAATAAGCACGCAAAACATGCGATAACAAGGTGTTACAAACAATCACAAACATCAAACGAGCATCCGACCGGAACCATCATGATGTAAAAATAGTCCTTCACAGAAGCTGTTTTTAATAAGTGAATATGATTGGAATAATGCTTTTAGATATAATTAAATAATAGAAAAAGAATAGTTTTAATTGATATCTTGTATCAATTAATATATAATATCAGTGGTGATGAGATGAAAAGAGAAACGATTCAAAAGACGATAGTATTTGATGCAGTAAAAGAATTAGCGAATCATCCAACCGCAGATGATGTCTATGCTAGTGTTCATAAGAGGCATCCAAATATCAGTAGAGCAACTATTTATCGAAATCTGAATAGTCTTGCAGAAGAGGGTAAGCTATTAAAGATAATAGGAAATGGGGTAGATCGTTATGACCATCAACTTCATGAACATGTGCATATTGAGTGTGTTCAATGCAAACAATTTGAGGATATGAATATTGAAGGTGTAGAAGCTTTAAATCAAAGAGTAGAAAAAGAAAGTGGATATCAGTTAATCAAGAGAGATATGGTTTTTATGGGAATATGTCCAGATTGTTTGAAGAAATAGGCATAAACTGCAAAGCAGTTTTGATAGAAAGAGGAAGAGTTATGAAAAATTATAGTGACAAATTAAAAGGAACAAAAACGGAGAAAAATTTGTGGACGGCATTTGCTGGAGAATCACAAGCGCGAGTGAAGTATGGTTTCTATGCTTCTAAAGCTAAAAAAGAAGGTTATGAACAAATTGCATCTATTTTTCAGGAAACCAGTGATAATGAAAAAGAGCATGCAGAATTATGGTACAAATACTTACATGGTTCAGTTATTCCAACGACTTCTGAAAACTTGTTGAACGCAGCTGATGGAGAAAATTATGAGTGGACAGATATGTATGCTACATTTGCAAAAGAAGCACGTGAAGAAGGTTTTGATGAAATTGCAGCAAGAATGGATGGTGTTGGAGCAATAGAAAAGCACCATGAAGGAAGATATCGCAAGTTAGCATCTAATATTGACGAGCATATTGTGTTTACACGCGATAATGGAGAAACAGTTTGGATTTGTAGAAATTGTGGACATCTTCATGTTGGAAAAAATGCACCTGAATTATGTCCTGTGTGCGAACATCCAAAAGCGTATTTCATGGTTCAGGAAGAAAACTTCTAAAAAAGATAAGCATACCATAGGACAGATAAATGGCATTCGTGGGGGAAAGTCAGATAGAATAAATTTTAAAGAATTGAAAGTTACTTAGCTTCATTGAAAAGGGATGAAGTTGTGTGGAAATGCTATCACTATGGGCATGGATAATCTTTTTTGAAATAAGAATCAGAGAAATTCAAAAAATAGGAAATAGAAGAAACTGCTAATAAGCAGTTTTTTCTCTGATTGAAAGCGATGGATTATGCTTTTTGTGTATAGTAAATTAATGTAGTTAAAAAAACTGTGGTAAAATTTCTAAGATGAAGTATTAAAACAAATGTACTTTCAAAGGAGGAAGTGTAAATATGAAAAACAAAATAATAAGCATTGTTGCTTTTATCATCGTTGTGGTGATTTCGATTGGGATGATATATAGTCTTACAAAGCCATTAAATTTACCAGAAATTGAATTAAAAAGCGAAGTTTATGTTTTTGAATTTGGAAGTTCTTACGCATATGATAAAGCTTATTACATTGATGCGGATGAGGCAATCATGGATAAAATAAAAATCGTGATTAATGGGGAGGACTTAGACCATCGTATTATGTATGATATTACATTGGAAGCTTGGTTAGAAATTTATGCAGTTGGGCAATATGAGGGAGTCGTAAGTTATAAAAACAAAGAAATGAAGTTCATTGTAGAAATCAAAGATACAACAAATCCAGAATTATTTATGCTTGTTGAAAAAATAGAAGTAGAGCGAAACGCAGAAAATATAGAGTACGAACAATATTTCTATGTAGATGATTATTCGGAATGTAAAATTGTAGTGGATTCAAGTAGTGTAGATGTAACAAAAGCAGGAAGCTATGAAATGACTGTTACAGCTGAAGATATTTATGGAAATGCTACAACAATGCTTACTGAAGTGACTGTTAAGTAGATAAAATTATTTTTTGTACTGATAACTTAAGATTCATTTTTATTTAATAGTGTAATGATGGCTCCAATTTGTCTGCCTGCTTCTATTAATAGAGTAGGGGAATTTGTCATTGCTTCTTGGAGCGTCATTGGCTTGTTTATGATGCTCAATACATAGTCAAATAAGTCGCTTTTTATAATGTCGGCTTCATAACTGCCACAGATAGCAATCGTAGGAATATTATGTTGTTTTGCAAGTGTCGCAATACCACTAGGTGCTTTTCCCATTAGGGATTGGTAGTCTAATTTTCCTTCACCAGTGATAACTAAATCAGCATGACGCATTTTTTCATCTAACTGTAAAATCTCACTTATTTTATGAATGCCACAGTGCATTTTTGCACCGATCAGCTTTGATGACATGATGGCACCAATTCCACCAGCGGCTCCTGCTCCTGCAGTATTACTAAAAGAAGTGTGGAACTGTTTTTCATAAATAGTCGCAAAGTTTGAAACGGCTTCATCTAAAAGTGCTAATTCTGAGGGGCTTGCTCCTTTTTGTGTCCCATAGACATAACTTGCTCCTGTTGGACCACATAATATATTTTCGACATCAGTAATACAATGAATTTCAATTTCCTTTAATCTGGGATCAGCACGGGTGCAATCAATTTCTTTTATTGCCATCAAACCATTCGCACCATAAGAAACTTCATTCCCATCTCCGTCAAAAAAGTGATATCCTAAAGCTTGCGCCATTCCGATTCCGGCATCATTAGTGGCACTTCCACCAAGACCAATGTAGAATTTTTGAATACCCTGATCCATTAATTTTTTGATTAATTCGCCAAGACCATAAGAAGTTGTTAGAAAAGGATTTCTTTTTTCTAGAGATAATAAAGTTAATCCAGATGTTTCTGCTACTTCTAATACAGCTGTATTAGAGCCAAGAAGACCATACTTTGCCATTATTCTTTCGCCAATGGGCCCTGTTACTTCTTCATAGTGATATTCTCCTTGGAATCCCTCAACAAAACAAGTAACTGTTCCTTCTCCACCATCGGCAATTGGAACACAATCAATGTGAATAGAATCAATGATTTCTAGAATTCCAGATTTTAGATTAGTTGCAACTTCTAATGAAGTGGAAGAACCTTTGAATGAATCTGAGGCAATAAGAACATTGTTAATTTTCATGATAATCTCCGTTAATTGATAGAATAATTGTACTCTTTTAAATAGGGATATTCAATCTTGAAAATGGTTTTTATAAAAAAATCTGAATTTCAGTAATGCTTGAATTTATGCTACAATACCAATGGTGATTAAAATGAAAATTTTTCAAGAAGAAGAATTTATAAAAGTAAATGGAATTCAACAATATGTATTGCATTATCCTTCAAAAGAAAATAATTGTGATGTATTAGTTTATCTACATGGAGGACCGGGGTCATCTATGGCCAATTTTGGGTATTTATTTGATGAACAATGGAATGATTTATTTCATGTTGTTTATTATGACCAAAGAGGAACTGGTAGGACGCTTTTAAAAAATGAGCGAAAAGCAGTTCGAGTAGAACAGATGATTGAAGATTTAAGACAAACAGTGGAATATGTAAAGCGGAAATATGATGTAAATCAAGTTGTAATTTTGGGGCATTCATGGGGAAGCGTATTAGGGACAATCTTTGTTCAGAAATATCCGGAACTAGTGCGCTATTATATTAGTCTTGGGCAAGTTGTGGATATGGTTGAGAATGAAAAAGTAGGATATGAAATTGTGGAAAAGAGAATTATCGAAAAAGGGAATAAAAGGGATTTACGGAAATTGAGAAAAGTTGGAGAATATCCAAACTTGGTAGATATGAATGCGTTTCTGAGGCAATGTGGTGTTGTGCGAAAACTTCAGGGAAAATATAAATTAGCAATGTCTATCAACAAGGATATCATTAAAAAATATAAAAATAGTCCAGTATTTCAATGGAAAGATGCTTGGGCAATGCTAGAAGGGTTAAAAGCAAATAAAGAGCTATTTAAATTTTTATTTCAAAATAATTTTTATGAAACAAGCAAAGAGTATAAAGTTCCTGTGTATTATTTGTTAGGGGATCGTGATTTTCAAACACCCTATATGCTTGCGGAAAAGTATTTTGATACCATTGTAGCTTTGAAAAAGAAAAAGTTTTTCATTCATGATGCAGGACATTCAGCGAATTTAGATCAGCCTGAACAATGCAGAAAGGTTTATCAAGAAATCGTACAAGATAATATAAAAGAAGTGCTTTAGAATCGGGAGGAATTATGAAAGTATTAGTGGCATCAGATATTCATGGATCGGTGAAATATACAAAGAAATTAATAGAAGCATTTCATCAAGAAGAGGCAGATCAAATCTTGTTATTGGGAGATGTATTGTATCATGGACCTAGAAATGCGCTTCCTGAGGAATATAATCCTTTAGAGGTTGCGGAATTATTACAAGAGTATATTGATTGTATTTGGGCAGTGAGGGGAAATTGTGATAGTGAAGTGGATGAAATGGTATTGGGGTTTGATTTGAGTGCAGATTATCGATTGTTCCATATAGATGGAATGGATGTAATCGCAAGCCATGGGCATATTTATCATCCGGATCATTTGCCTAAGCATCGTGGGGGTATTTTATTCTTGTTTGGGCATATTCATATCCCATTAGCAGAAAAAAGAGAAGGGAACTATATTGGGAATCCGGGTTCGGTTTCTTTGCCAAAAGGAAAGACAAATAGTTATGGAATTTTAGAAAATAAAATGTGGATAGTAAAAGATTTTGAGGGGAATATACTGGATTCAATTAAAATTGACTTTGAATCATTGTTCTGATAGAATGGAAATGTAAAAAGTGAAATAAAGGGGAGTAGTAGGCGATGCTCTATCGTCATTACATTCGTCAGCACGTTACTTTAGTAACCGGATGTAATTATCAATGCTATTGATAAGCAAGACCTTTGTCCTAGGATAGGGAGGCTTGCTTTTTATTTGATTTAAAAGGAGGAACATTATGTTTTTTAACAAGAAAATCAAAGAAGTGGTATCAGAATTTGAAACGGATGTAGAACAAGGGTTAAGTGCTGAAAAGATTAGTGCTGCGATTGCAAAGTATGGCTATAATGAGGTTGTAGAGCAAAAAAAGGATTCTTTTTTGAAACGATTCCTTTTGCAATTTAAAGATGCAACGATTATTGTTTTATTAATTGCAGCAGCAATATCAATTGCAGTAGACCCACATGAATGGATTGATAGTGTTATTATTTTAGTAGTTGTAATATTTAATGCTATTTTGGGTTTAGTTCAAGAGAGTCGAGCAGAAAAATCATTAGAAGCCTTAAAACAATTAAGTGCTCCGGAAGCAAAAGTTATTCGTGATGGAAAGAAAATGAGTATTCCTTCTCGTGAACTGGTGCCGGGGGATATTGTTGCTTTAGAGGCAGGGGATTTTATCCCTGCGGACTTGCGTTTGATTGAAGCACATAATCTTAAAGTGGATGAAAGTGCGCTAACAGGAGAAAGTGAGCCTGTTGAGAAAATAATTGAAGTAATTGAAGATACAGACATCTCTTTGGGAGATATGAAGAACTGTGCGTTTTCTTCTACCAATGTTACATATGGTCGTGGAGTTGGTGTTGTAACCGATACAGGAATGAATACTGAAGTTGGGAAAATTGCAAATTTATTGTTAAAGAGTGAAAATGAATCCACACCACTTCAAGTAAAGCTTGAACAAATTGGTAGAACCATTGGACTTATCTGTGTGGTTATTTGTTTGATTGTATTTGGAATGGAAATGCTTGCTGGTCTTGGCGTATTAGAAGCATTTAAGACATCAGTTGCCTTAGCAGTAGCTGCAGTCCCAGAAGGATTACCAACAGTAGTAACAATTGTGTTGGCTTTAGGCGTTCAGAAAATGGCAAAGAAAAATGCGATTGTAAGGCGTTTACCAGCAGTAGAAACATTGGGTAGCGCTTCTATTGTTTGTAGTGATAAGACAGGTACACTAACACAAAATAAGATGACAGTAGTAAAAACATATAATGCTAATGATGGAGTAGTTGAGCTTGAACAATCAATAGAGAGTTCTGCCATTCAGGAAATGTTATCATACTTTTCACTATGTAGTGATGCAGTAGTTCGCTATGAAGATGGCAAAGAGGTTCAAATTGGGGATCCGACAGAAACTGCACTTGTGATTGCAAGTAATAAAGCGGGAAATACAAAAGAGTCACTGACAACTCAATATCATCATTTGAATGAATTGGGATTTGATTCTGTGAGAAAAATGATGACAGTTGTGTTTGAGCATGAAGGAGAGATTATCTCTATTACAAAAGGAGCACCAGATGTTATTTTGGATCGTTGTGTAAATAGCAGTGAAAAAGATGTAGAAGCAAATGACATTATGGCAAAAGATGCACTTCGTGTATTGGCTGTTGCAGTGAAGAAATGGAAAAAACTTCCTGAAAAAATGGAAAGTGATTCATTAGAAGTAGATATGACATTTGTGGGAATGGTGGGAATGATTGATCCACCAAGACCAGAAGTAAAAGCGGCAATTGCAGAAGCAAAAGGTGCGGGGATTCGTACAATCATGATTACAGGGGATCATATTACAACAGCGATCGCAATTGCTGAAGATTTGGGAATACTAGAAGAAGGATATAAAGCGCTTAGTGGTAGTCAGTTAGAAAAAATGTCTGATATTGAGTTAATTCGTGATATAGATAAATATTCAGTATATGCAAGAGTAGCACCAGAACATAAAGTACGCATTGTAAATGCGTGGCAAAGTCAGGGTCATGTTGTGGCGATGACAGGAGATGGTGTCAATGATTCTCCGGCATTGAAGACGGCAGATATTGGGTGTGCTATGGGAATTACAGGGACGGATGTTGCCAAAGGTGCTGCATCTATGATATTGACGGATGATAATTTTGCAACGATTATTTCGGCAGTAAAAGAAGGTCGTGGTATTTATGACAATATTAAAAAGGATGTACATTTCTTGTTGTCTAGTAATATTGGAGAAATCGTTGCGATTTTCTGTGCAAGTTTGATTGGACTATTAGGAAGTTCAGAACTAGGAATTCCGCTACTTCCAATTCATTTGTTGTGGGTAAACTTAGTGACAGACTCTTTGCCAGCATTTGCATTGGGCTTAGAGCCGATTGAAAGTGATATTATGGAGAGAAAGCCTCGTCCTAAAAATGAAAGTTTCTTCTCTGGAGGGTTAGCATTTTCTATTGCTTGGCAAGGAATTATGATTGGGGCATTGACACTAATCTCCTATTTGATTGGAAATCAAGTAAATCATGAGAGTGGAATGACAATGGCATTTATTACCTTATCCATATCGGAATTATTCCATGCATTCAATCTTAAGTCGAAGAAAAGTGTATTTAGTAAAACAGTCTTCAATAATAAGTATTTATGGGGGGCGTTCTTCTTTGGTTTGATACTTCAATTTATTGTAGTATATGTACCATTCTTTGCGAATTTATTTAAGTTAGTTCCACTTGATTTAACGCATGAGTTAACAGCATTGGGCTTAGCAGCTTGTGTTCTGCCTATTGTTGAATTGACAAAAATAATCAGAAAAATGTTTCAGAAATAATAAAGATCTTGTAGCTTAGGCTACAAGGTTTTTTATTTGAAATGTAAAGCTAAAAAGGATAAAATAAAAAAGAGGTGTGCGATGAAGAAGCTTTTGGTTGTAATAATAGTGTTCTTATTCCTTTCAGGATGTAATAAAAGTCATGAAAATATAGCTGTTCAATATCGTGAAAGAGATCGATACATTTTCAGTGAAGATAATTATTTTGGTGCGCATCTCATATTAGAATATGAAGTGCATAGAGAAAAAAAGAGATATATTGTTGAAGATGAAAAAGAGTTAGCGCTTTTGATTTATTATCATTATTTGAATCATGAGAAAGTGACAGAGTTTATTATTCGTGGAGGGAAATATAATATTGATTATATTTATCTATATGTGTATACATTAATTCCGGATCGTTTTATGCTTTATCAATCAAATCAAGATAATTATTCAACAATTGAATTGGAATTGATGACTGAATTTGATATGGAGGAATTGAGTAGAGTGTCTGATGAAATTTTGTCGAATATTCCAGAAAATGCAAGTGATCGAGAAAAAGTAAAATATATCCATGATCATATCATTAGAACAGCCGAATATGATAATCTTGCCATAAATGATTTGAGTGGCGGAAGACTGTACAATGATGCTTCACACCCTTATGCAATTATAATAAACAAGAAGGGTTTGTGTGTTGGCTATTCTATGGCAATGAATTATTTGTTAGATAAATTATCGATTCCTTCTATAATGGTGATGTCATATGCAGATAATCATGTTTGGAATTTAATCTATATTGAAGATACATGGTATCAGCTTGATGCCACATGGAATGATCCGATACCAGATGTTCGCAATCGAATAATATACACATATTTTTTAAAGCCTGCTGCATCAGGTTATTTTGTAGATCATAAGTATGATAAATTGAGTGATTATACACTTGATTTACAAGCTTATCTTGAGTTTGGGAATTGGTTGTTAGATATTGAATGAAATTTAATCTTAGACTTGTTGGCTTGTAGTTTGGGAATAAGAAGTATTTTATGAAAACGTTTTCAAAAAAGGAATTAAATTCTCAATAAATGTTTGGAAATTTATGTGAAAACGCTTGCAGAAAAAAACAAATGAGATACAATGAATATATAGAAGTGCAGTACATTAGATAAGGAAGGTGTTATTATGGACAACAGAAGAGTTGTTGCTTATTGTGACAACATCGTTTTGCGAACTTGTGCTTGTCTTGTGCCTGCTTATTTAAATTGTTATCGTTTTTAAGATGGATGTAATATGCCATCTTTTTTATTCGCTTGTTAAGGAGGAACAATTATGGATCAAGCAAACAAAAAGTTCTACGATGCAGCAGCAAATGGTGATTTCTCTGCTGTGTCAGCGGCAGTGAGCCAAGGTGCAGATGTAAATGTTCAAAGTGGAGATGGTAGAAGTGCTTTGATGAGAAGTGCAAAACGAGGGTATCAGGATATCGTAAATTATTTGATTATTCATGATGCGGATGTGAATGCGTCTGATAAGAATTCAAAGACGGCAATTATGGGGGCTTCAAAAAAAGGACATCTTGCAATTGTTAAAATGTTAATTGAAGCAGGTGCAGATGTGAATGCAGTAGATAATAATGGTAGAAGTGCTTTGATGCGTGCGTCATTTTTGGGACATGAAGAAACAGTAAGTTTATTGATAAAACAGGGAGCGCATAGTGATCAGAAAGATGAAATGGGGAGAACCGCTTTAATGGAAGCTTGTTTAGCCTATCAATTTGAAGTCATAAAAACATTGATTGAAAATGGGGTTGATATCAATATTCAAGATAATAATGGTTGTACAGCATTAATGCGTGCCAGTTATTCAGGTTATAGAGAATTGATTGAATATTTATTGAATAATGGAGCAGATAAGGAATTAGTAGATAGTGAAGGAAATAAAGCAATTCATTATGTGAGAGAGCATAATTTCGCAGAATTGAAAGATTTATTAAAATAGATAGGAGAAAAAAATGAAAGACTATTTAGCACATGAAATTAGAAATATATGTTTATTAGGTCATAGTGGAAGTGGGAAGACGACTTTAATTGAATCGATTCTCTTTTATAATAAATTAGTAGACCGAATGGGGAATACTTCTGCAGGGAATAGTGCAATGGATTATGATGCTGAGGAAATAAAGAGAGGATTATCCATTTTTACAACGATTGCTCCTGTGGAGTGGAAAAATTGTAAAATTAATTTTATTGACACACCCGGCTATCTGGATTATGAAGGTGAAATGTCAGCAGGGATTGAAGTTGCAGACAATGCTTTGATTGTAATTAGTGCCAAAGATGGTGTTGAATCTGGAACAGAAAGAGCATATAAAAAAGTAATAGAAAAAGGGTTGCCTTCCATTTTCTTTGTGAATAAAATGGATGAGGAAAATGCAAGCTTTGATAAAGTCTATAATGAATTAAGAGATAAATTTGGAAAAACAATTATTCCATTTGAGTTACCAATTATGGAAGGTGGCAAAGTGGTAGGTAGTGTAAATATTTTAAGAAATAAAGCATGGTATTATAATGATAAAGAAAATGCGAAAGCAGTTCCTAGTGAATTGGAAGCAACTGTAAAAGCTTATTATGATCAAATTGCTGAGGCAGTGGCAATGGCAGATGATGAACTGATGGAAAAATATTTCTCTGGTGAACCATTTGATGAGAATGAACTTTCAAAAGGATTAAGAGCAGGCGTTCGCAATGGAGAGATTTGTCCAGTCTATTGTGGGGCGGCAATTAATCAAACTGGGGTTGAAAGACTATTAGATTTGATTACAGAGTATTTCCCAAGTTATGCAGAAAAAGGAACTGTAGAGGCGCTTACAGAAAAAGGGGAAGCGATTACACTTGAAACCAATGAGAAGGAAAGTATGTCTGCATTGGTATTTAAAACGATTGTGGATCCCTTTGTTGGTAGAATTTCTTTTTTGAAGGTGATGACAGGTGTTTTGAGTAGTGATGGGCAAGTGCATAATGTTCAAAAAGATAAATCAGAGAAGTTGAGTGCAGTATATGTTATCAATGGAAAACATCAAGTAGCTGTTGGAAAACTTTTTACTGGAGATATTGGAGCGGTTGTAAAACTTCAATATACAGATACCAATGATACCTTAGCAAGTAAAGCGAAAATGGTGAAGTATCCTGCCATTTCCTTTCCAACTCCAATGTTGGGTGTAGCAATTTGGCCAAAAAGTAAGAATGATGAAGATAAGTTATCAAGTGGATTACAACGTATTCAAGAAGAAGACCCAACAATTAAGATCGTGAAGAATACAGAAACAAGAGAAACCGTATTATATGGATTGGGAGATCAACATATTGATGTTACTTTGAGTAAATTGAGCAGTAAATATAAAGTGGAAGTAACAACAACAGAACCTAAAGTTCAATATCGTGAAACGATTAAAACAAAGGTGACTGCTGAGGGAAAACATAAGAAACAATCTGGAGGTGCAGGGCAATATGGTCATGTATTTGTGGAGTTTGAACCGATAGAGTCAGAAGAAATGGTTTTTGAGGAAAAAGTATTTGGTGGCTCAGTTCCGAGGCAATATTTTCCAGCAGTTGAAGCAGGATTGCGAGAATGTATGCAAAAAGGAGTCCTTGCAGGGTATAAAGTAGTGGGCGTAAAAGCAACATTAACAGATGGCTCATATCATGATGTAGATTCAAAGGAAATTGCCTTTAAGTCCGCGGCTAGACTTGCTTATAGAAGTGGGATGCCGAATGCAAAACCAATGATTTTAGAACCGATTTCAAAATGTGAAGTATATATTCCAGAGGAATATACAGGAACAATTATTGGTGATTTTAATAAGAGGCGAGGTATTATTTTAGGTATGGATTTATTGGAAAATGGGGATCAGCATATCACGGCGGAAGTGCCTATGGCGGAAATGCAGAAGTATGCCACTGAGCTTCGTTCAATGACACAGGGAAGGGGAACATTCTATCTTGATTTTGACCGCTATGAGTCTGCACCACAACCCATTGCGGATAAGGTGATTGCGGAAGCAGCGAGAAATAAAACAGAAGAAGACGAAGACTAGAAGTGAGAAATTGTTCCAGAAACTAAATGAATCTAAGGAAAGAGCGAATTCATTAGGAGTTAGATAATTCAAACTCAAATGAATCCGCTTTTCATTTTATATAATTCAGAAAAAAAAGCCTTATTGTCGGATTGCTTATATCTGGCGACAAGGCTTTGATTTAGTATGAACAATTTGTGCTTTGTTATAAAGCGAAAGATTTTTTAGAATTTACTAATTACTTCAGCATTTAAAGATTCAATAATTTTGATTGCGAGTTCCTTCGCTGCTGCATAGTCTTCTTCGGCGACATAACAATAGTGTGTATGGGCATAGCGAACGGGAATTCCAATTACAATAGCGGGAACTCCGTTGCGATAGGAATTAATGAAAGAACCATTGGTTCCACCTCCTTTTCGCACTGCCTCTTGAACGGGTATCTTGTTGTTGTTTGCAATGTCAAGGGCATAACGTTGAAAACGAGGATTGGTAATCATGCTGACATCAAAATGTCTTAGCATAGGTCCTTTACGAAGCGCGGTTTGGCTTAACCATTCTGGTGTAAATGTATCATCAGCAGGACAGCCTTCAAAAATAATGGCAATATCAGGTTCAACATCAACAACAGCAACTTTTACACCACGCAAACCGACTTCCTCTTGACTGGATAAACTAGCGATGAGATCAACATTTAAGTTCTTTTCATGAACTTCTTTAAAGGTTTCAATCATACAAGCGCAACCAATACGACAATCAAATGCCTTTCCAAATAGAATGCCTGTTTCCTCATTATAGTCAAACTTTACATCAGGAACGATTGGGCAACCAATGGCAATTTTGTAATAATTGATGGTTTCTTCATAAGAGGTGCTTCCAACATCAATCACCATATCATCAATTGTAGGCGTTTTATCTTTTGCTTCTGCACTCATGAAGTGAGGTGGGCTACTGGCGATAATTCCGCGTATATAATCTCCATTACGATTTTTTATTTTCACAGTATGAGCAGCGACATTTGAATTAATCCATCCCCCAACTGGCAAAAATTTAATCATACCATTGGGCATAATTGCTTGAACAATGAAACCAATTTCATCACTATGAGCATCAATTTGTACAATTGGTTTTGTTCCTGTGTTTTTATGACTTCGAATTATGCAATTCAGAATGTGATCGACTTTAATCTCTCCATATTCTGATAATTGGGATTTTGTTATTTCTACAACTTCATCTTCAAACCCAGAAATTCCATTTGCATCAGACAATGCTTCAATTAATTTAACCGTTTTGTTTTCCATAATAATATCCTCTTTATCTAAAAGACATTATACAATAAAAGAAAGAAGATTGGGAGTTTGATTTTTGTTATGAATATTCATGAAGGGTAGGGAAAAGAATTTCTTTTGTGCCTTCATTTTCAAGATATGATTTAGGTAAAATTTGACAATTAGTAAGCGCTTTGGTACAATTTATTATATATTCAAAATACAAAATATTGTATATTGAAAAAATGAGGCGCTATGAAAGAAAGTTTATTTCAAAAAACAGGATTAATTATTAGTCAGATTGCTCAAGATTTATTAATGAAAAAGGAAGGGGATCGAATTGATTCTATTTCTGATTATCAAGAGCGTTTTGGTGCCTCAAGAGGTACGATTCAAAATGCATTGCAGTTTTTAAAAGAAGATTCAGCAATTGAATTGAGGAATCGTGGGCATATGGGAACCTTTATAGAAGAAATAAACTACTTGGTTTTACAACAATATTCTCAGAAGAATAGTTTGGTTGGAATTATGCCATTACCGTATTCTAAGTTGTATGAGGGGCTTGCGAGTGCATTGTATTTAGTCTTAAAAGATAGCATATTGAATTTTAATTTGGCGTATGTCAGAGGTGCAGAATCTCGTATTGATTTAGTTGTAAATAAGGTTCATGATTTTGCGGTTTGTTCAAAGCATGCAGCAATGCAAGCACAGCATTCAGGGGCACCAATCAAGATGATTTTGGGTTTTGGTAGTGAGAGTTATCTTTCAAAGCATGTATTGGTATTCGGTAATGAAAAGGATAAGAAAATTGAAGATGGTATGCGTGTAGGAGTAGACAATAATTCTTATGACCAACGAGATTTAACACAGATTGTTGTGGGAAATAAAGAAGTGGAATATATCAATATTCATTCACATCAAATTATTCAAAATATTCAAGATAAGACAATTGATGTGGGGGTTTGGAATTTAGATGAAATTTTAGAAAAGAAGTATCAAGATATTTATGTAGTGCCAATTGAAAACGAAGCGATCGATGAGTTTTCAGAAGCGGTTATAGTGATTCATGAAGATGCGAATTCAGTAGGCTTATTGCTAGAACAATATATTCATGTTCATGAAATAAGAAGAATACAAGAAGAAGTTAAAAATGGAATACGAATTCCTAGTTATTAAGAGGTGGACAAATGCAACAACTTGAAGTATTAAAGAGTGCAAGTATGATTGATGATGATGTTTTTGATTTTGCAAAGCAGGTCATTTTGTTTCTGGAAGAGAAATATGAGATTGAAACGGGAATGGAAACAGTAATCATTCATTTAGCAATGGCTAGTCAAAGGATCCGCAATGGAGCTATTGTTGATGAAATGGGAGAAGAAATATTTGAATCAGTGAAAGAAAGTGATCATTATGAGGAAGCATCTAAATTATGGATGGAAATTAAATCCTTTACAGAAATTATATATCCTTATAGTGAAGAACAGTATATGTTATTGCATTTGTGTAATATTTTGAATCAGTAGATCAAAGTAAGGAGGTCTTATATGATTAAGATTGTAGTTGGGGGACAAATGGATAAGCAGGCAATCGCTAAGATGATTGAATCCTACAGTGCTGGGAAAGTAGAAGTTTCAATTAAGAGCGATTTAGAAGCCGCAATGGCTGTGCAAATGGGACAAGCCGATTATTATATCGGAGCTTGTGCAACAGGAGCAGGAGCAGCAATTGCAATGGCGATAGGGATGTTAGGTTTTGATGCGTGTGCATCCTTGAGTGTGCCTGGGAAATTGATGTCTGAGGAAGAGATCAAGCAACAAGTAGAAAGTGGTAAAAAGGCATTTGGATTTGTGAATACAGATATTGAAAGAGTTTTACCACATCTGATTAAATGTTTACTAGAGGAGTAAAGAGGGAGAAACATTATGATTTTTGAAATTAATGCATTAACGGTTATCGTTATGGCGGCATTAGGAGGGATTTGTACATATTTGGCAAATCAGAATATTGCTGTATTCCATGATGGACTTCGTCCAATCTTTCCACAATATTTAGATGGAAAAATGGATCGTAAAACTTTGTTTGCAACAAGTTTTGCATTGTCTTTTGGATTAGTTATTGGATTTGGATTGCCAACATCAGTTGCTGGTAAGATTATTATTGTGCATACTATCATGTTAGCTTGTGATATTTTTGGGACAATGCTACCTGATGATAAGAAAAGTGCTATTATCTCAACCGCAATAGGTGCTGTATTTGGCGTTTTATTATTGTATGGAATGCAAACAATAATAGATATATTTGCGAATTTACCGATTGACTTTACAGGAAGCTTAGGTACAGTTGGTGGATTAATTACACTTGCTTTCTGCGTATTCCCAGCGATTGCGGTAGCTTATCAAGCAGGATTTACAAAAGGTGCAATTGTTTTAGCGATTACAATGCTTACAAAGCATATCATTACTTTACATGGAACATTTAGAATGAATGATTTGACTATTTCATTGAATTCTGACGGAATGGCGTTGTTAGTTTCTATTATTGCAATGATTGTAGTTGCAGCAACAGATAAAAAGACAAATTCTGCACAAGCAGGAAGTGCCTTCGCAATTTTTGAAAAAAATATTGATCGTATTAAAAAGAATATGTTAATTCTTGGATTAAGTGGTGGTATTGTTGCGGTAGCGACTACCCTATTATTGATTGCGGAAGGACCTGCATCATTGCAATTGACAGCTGATGGACTTTATACTGAAGCAGCAATGGTGGCATTAGGAAGAACGCTTGGATTCATTCCATTGGTTATGACTACTGCAATTATTTCTGGTGTGTATTCTCCAGCAGGAACAAAAGCGGTTCATGTTCCAGCCTTATTATTCATTAATATGGGAATTATGGGACTTGCTGGCTCATTTGTAGTTGGCGCATTGATTATGATGTTAGAAGTATTGTTATTAGGATTTATTGCTAAAGGAATGGACAAATTCCCAGGAATGAAAGAATTGGGAGATAATACTCGTACTGCAATGAGCAAAGTATTAGACTTAGCATTGTTGGTTGGTGGTATGATGGCTGCAAACCAAATTGCTCCAACCATTGGTTATATTTGGGTAATTGGTTTGCATTTCTTAAACCAAACAGCTAAAAAACCGATTTCACCAATGGCAATTGGACCAATAGGTGCAATTTCAATGGGTATTATTGTAAATATTTTACACTTAATTGGATTATTTCCAATTGCATAAATAATTGATAAGAAGTGCAGTGATTTCGCTGCATTTCTTATTCATCTATGTTTGACGAACTTATTTGTATGAAATGATAAAGAAGACTATTCAGCGTTAATCAAATGATGGGAGTGATTATATGCTTTATAATAAAAAAATGCTTGATGGATATACGATGATGCATGAACACATGACAATCGATTTATCGGGAATTAAAAATGATCCAGATACTCGTTTGGATTGTTTAGAAGATACCATTGAAGAGATGAGGACATTATATCAATTAGGCGTTCGAAACATTCTTGATGTCACTAATATAGGAATGGGAAGAAATCCAGAATACATTAAAAAGATTGAAGAAGAAACAGGGATTCGAATTTTGCAATCTACTGGCTTCTATAAAGACCCTTTTTTACCTGATATTGTAGAGTCTTCTACCATAGAAGAACTTGCGGATTTGATGATAAAAGAGATTGAAATAGGGATTGAAGATACGGGAATAAAAGCAGTTTGTATTGGAGAAATTGGGACGAGTCAAAATGAGATGACTGTAAAGGAAGAAAAAGTATTTGAAGCAGCAGTTTTGGCAGCAAAAAAGACAAATGCTTTAATTTCTACCCATACAACTTTAGGGACTTATGCTTGGCAACAAGTTCAGTTTTTTTTGAAGAGAGGGATTCAGCCTGATTGTGTAGTGATTGGTCATGTTGCCTTAGCAAAGGATTTAAATTTAATCAAAAAAATAATAGGAGAAGGGTTTAATATTGCTTTTGATACCATTGGCAAAAATAATTATTTTCCTGATGATGAAAGAATTAAGTTTTTGATGGAACTTGAAAAAGAGAATCAATTAAATCATATTGTGTTATCAGTAGATATTACAAGAAAATCTCACTTTAAAAAAAATGGTGGAATTGGTTATTCATATTTATTAGAAGAGTTTGTTCCAAAATTGAGAAGTGCAGGGATGAAAGAAGAGTCAATCAATCAAATGTTGATTGAAAATCCAAAACGATTATTAAATAGATAGAGGTGCTATATGAAAACATATCCTTTAGAAAGTATCACAGTAGCAGAAGCGAAGACATTTCAGTATCGTCTTGTGGATGAGATTACAAAAGTATTTAAAGGGAAAGAGATTTTAACGCAAGGAGATTTAGGTGTTGTAGAAGGCATCAACAAGCCAGAAACAACAAAAAAAGTAGAATCTGTCATTGCTTCGTTCTTTCATAGTGAAAGTTCACTATTGGTGCGTGGCTCAGGGACAGGCGCAATTCGCTATGCTTTGTTTTCTGTTATGAAGAGTGGTGAAACTTTATTAGTACATAAAGCTCCTGTTTATAGTACGACAAAAACAACTTTAGAAATGATGGGAATTCGTACAGTGGAAGCTGATTTTAATGATTTAAATGATATTGAAAGAGTCATGAAAAATCATGCTGAAATTAAAGCGGCATTAATTCAGTACACAAGACAAAAACCAGATGATGCTTATGATATGAGAGAGGTTATTGTTAAAATAAAGGAATTAAAGGAAATTCCTATTGTAACGGATGATAACTATGCAGTTATGAAAGTGAAAGAAACTGGTGTTGAAATGGGCGCAGATTTATCGTGCTTCTCTTGTTTTAAATTATTGGGTCCTGAAGGCATTGGTTGTGTAGTTGGTAAAAAAGAGTATATTGATATTTTAGTAAAGCATCATTATTCAGGAGGAAGTCAAACGCAGGGGCATGAAGCCTTAGATGTTCTGCGTGGATTGGTGTATGCGCCAGTGAGCTTGGCTTTGCAAGCAGAAGTAAATGATGAATTGGTAAAGCGCTTAAATAATGGAGAGATACCAGAAGTGGCTTCTGCGTTTCTTGCCAATGCACAGTCTAAGGTGTTATTGGTGGAGTTTAAAGAGAAAATTGCTAAGAAAGTATTGATTGAGGCGGAAAAGCTGGGGGCTGCTCCAAACCCAATTGGTGCAGAATCAAAATATGAAATGGTTCCGATGTTTTACCGTGTTTCAGGGACATTTAGAGAAAGTGATGGCTCAATAGAAGAGCGTATGATTCGTGTTAATCCATTACGTTCTGGAGCGGATACGGTAATTCGGATTTTAAAAGAAGCAATTGCGAAGGGGAAAGAATGCTGTTAAAGAAGACGCAAGAAAGAAATTCAAAATTAATTCAAGCGGCGATGGAGTTGCATCAAAAAGGGCGGATTCGTCCAGATTCGTATGTAATTGATTTAGATACGCTTTTTCAGAATGCAAAAATAATGTTGAGTGAGGCAAGAAAACAAGGTATTCATTTGTATTTTATGTTGAAGCAATTAGGAAGAAATCCTTATATTGCAAAAGAGTTAGTGAAATTAGGATATGAGGGTGCAGTTGTTGTGGATTATAAAGAAGCAAAATTAATGATGGAACATCAAATCCCTATTGGAAATGCAGGACATTTAGTGCAGGTTCCGAATGCAATGTTAGAGGAATTGATTTTGTATGGTGTAGAGTTAATAACCGTATATTCAATGGAGAAAATTAGATTGATTCAAGCAATTTGTAAAAAAAATCAAGTGAAACAGAAAATCATGATTCGAGTATTTGATGATAATGATAAAATATATAGTGGGCAAACAGCGGGTCTGCATTTGAATATATTAGAAGAGATGGTAGCGGAAATTAAGGAAATGGATTGTGTAGAAATTGGAGGGATTACTTCCTTTCCTACATTTTTATATCAAGAAGAAACAAATGAAATTAGTCCAGTTTCTAATCTTTATACAGTGTTAAAGGCAAAAGAAATATTAGCTGATTTAGGTGTCAATGTTGAACAAATTAATTTACCTTCTGCAACATGTTGCAGTTCATTGGCGACGATTAAACAATACGGAGGAACGCATGGGGAGCCGGGTCATGGCTTGAGTGGGACAACGCCAGCACATGCGATGCATGATTTAGAAGAGATTCCTTCGGTTGTTTATGTAAGTGAAATTTCACATAATTTTAAGAATCAGGCATATTGTTATGGAGGAGGACATTATCGTCGCTCTCATGTGAAACATGCATTGGTAGGCAAAACGAGTGATTCATTAAAAAAAGTAGGGGTAATATCTTCTGATTTAGATAGTATTGATTATCATTTTGGCTTAGATAGCATTTGTGATATAGGAGATAGCGTTATTATGGCTTTTCGTTATCAAATATTTGTGACCCGTAGTGATGTGGTTTTGGTATCTGGTTTGCAGAATAAAGAAGAATATAGGGTGCTTGCTATATATGATAGCTTAGGAAGAGAATTGTAATGAAGCGATTTATAGTAGTGGTGTTAGATAGTTTTGGAATCGGTGCTATGGATGATGTTTGTGAAGTACGACCTCAGGATATTCATGCGAATACAGCAAAGCACTTACTAGAGTATAATAAGAATATTCGCTGGCCAAGATTATTGAAATTAGGATTAATTAATGCATTGGGTGAAGAAGTCGGAGAATATAAAAAAAGTGAAAGTGCTATTTTTGGTAAAAGTAAATTAGCACATTTTGGTGGAGATACTTATTTTGGGCATCAAGAAATTATGGGAACCAAACCTATGGAACCTTTACTGAATTGTTTCAAGGAAGTAATAGATGTAATTCAAGTGGATTTGAATGAGAATGGGTATCGTACAAGGCGTTTTGAAAAAGAAGGCTTAGCGTTGATTTGTGTCAATGAAGCGCTTTTCATTGGTGACAATCTTGAAACAGATCAAGGACAAGCGATTAATGTGACGGCTTCCTTTGATTTAGTGAGTTTTGAAGAAATTATAAAAGTAGGAAGAATTGTACGAAAACATGTTCAAGTATCTAGAGTAATTGTATTTGGGGGAGTAGAAGTTACATTTGAAGATTTAGTGAATTCAATTACGGTACGGGGAGAATACATTGGATTAGATGCGCCAAAATCAAAAGTATATCGCAAGGGGTATCAAGTATTGCATATTGGATATGGAGTTGATACTGCAATGCAAGTTCCGGCTGCATTGCATGAAAAGGGTATTTTGACATATTTATATGGCAAGGTTGCGGATATTGTTGAAAATCCATATGGAATAATGAAGCCGGGGGTTGATACAGAAGGATTATTTAAACTTTTGTTGGAGGACTTGAAGAAAAAAGAAAGCGGATTCTATTGTTTGAATGTTCAAGAAACTGATTTGGCTGGACATCAATGTGAGCCCGATATTTATATTGATCGTTTAAATGTTTCTGATGAAGCAATTCAAAAAATAATCGATGAAATGAATAAAGAGGATATTCTTGTTATTATGGCTGATCATGGAAACGATCCGACTGCGGATAGTACAAAGCATAGTCGTGAATATGTGCCGATACTTATTTATAAAGAGGGTTTGAGTGAGATTAATATTGGAATACGCGAAACGATGGCGGATGTAGGTGCTACAGTTGCGGAATATTTTGGGACAGAAATTCCATTTGGAACATCTTTTCTGAAGGAATTAGCATAGAAAAAATTAAGGGTACTTAGATTGTGGTGGGGAGCGAACTCTGATAAAATAAATGGGTGATATAGCGAAAAGGAATGAGATCCTATGAGTAAGAATGAAACTTTTTTAGATCACTATCGACAATTAGAGGATATCTTAGAACAGCGATTTCCAAAAAGAAATAGCACCACTTCTCCTATTTTTCTTTATGAGCGTTTAATTCATGGGGAAAAAGGAAGAAAAGTAGCTTTGCTTAGAGAAACAAGGAACTTTTTGATTCATACACCGAAATTTTCGGAAGCGGATATCGTGGAAGTAGGGCAAGAAATCATTGATTTTTTACTTCAATTAATTGATGAATTATCAAAGCCAGTGACAGTATATGAAAAAAGCACAAAATTTGAAGAATTATTATGTGCTAGTACGAATACCAACATACAGGAACTTATGAATCAAATGATTGATAAGGGGTATTCTCATGTGCCAATATTGAATAAAAATAATATATTGATAGGAGTGTTTAGTGAGAGTGTGATGTTTTCATATTATGCATTAAATAAAGGGATAGAGGCGCCTGAAGAAATCAGAAAAATCATTGATTTTACAATGATTCAAAATCACCGGAATGAAACATATGATTTCATCCATTGCAATGCGTTAGTTGATGAAGCAAGGAAGCGCTTTGAAGAACCAAAGAAGGACAAACGCTTAGTGCTTCTTTTTGTGACGGAAAATGGAAAAATGGAGGAAGAAATTAAAGGGATTTTGACACCTTGGAGTGTTTTATAGAGAAAGAAATTGGATGATAGGAAGAGTGAGTGAATAAAAAATGAGTAGAATATTTATTATTGGTGGTTGTAATATTGATATACAAGGAGCAGTAAATAGCAGTTTGCGATTAAGGGATTCAAATCCGGGAGAGATTTCTTATTCTTTTGGTGGTGTTGCTAGAAATGTAGCAGAGAACTTAGCGCATTTTGGGGAAACAGTGCTTTTAATATCTGTTTTGGGAAGCGATGTATTTGGTGAAAATATGTTTCAGTATTGTAAATCAATCGGTATCAATATGGATTATGTTTTGCGTAGTGAAACTTTTCCAAGTTCAACTTATTTAGCGATTTTGGATGAAGAAAGGGATATGTATACAGCGGTTGTGGATACCGCAATCCTTTCTCTATTAACAAATGATTATATTGATAAAGTGTTGCAGGATGTTAGTGCAGAGGATATTTTGGTTATTGATACTAATTTAGATGAGGAAATAATTCATTATATTGTGGCGCATAGTAAGTGTCCTATATATATGGATCCTATTTCGACAAAAAAGGCAGAGAAAATCAAGGGTTGTTTGAATGCGTTTTATTTTATGAAGCCAAATCGTTATGAGGCAGAGGTATTGAGTGGCTTGAAACTAGAAACATTGCAAGATGAGAAACGTATCTTAGATTACTTTGTAGAAAAAGGGGTAAAAGAAGTTGTGATTAGTATGGGTGAAAAAGGAGTTGTTGCATCAAATGGAAAAGAGTATATTCGGATTTTGCATGATGATGTGACGCCTGTGAATGCAACAGGTGCAGGGGATAGCTACATGGCGGCATATTTATGGGCAAAACGAAGTGGAAATGAATTTCAAGATTGCTTAGAGATTGCGTGTGCTGTGGCAATATGTACGATTTTAGATAATGAAACAGTTGGCAGAGCAATCAATTGTGATAAGATAGAACAGGTAAGGAAAGAAATGAATATTAGAGGTGAAAAAATATGTTAATGAGAGTGAGCGCAGAAGTAAAAGAAGCGTTAATGAATAAGAAAGCGGTGGTTGCATTAGAGTCAACGATTATATCGCATGGGATGCCTTATCCACAAAATGTAGAAACGGCAATGCGTGTAGAGGAAATCATTCGTAGCAATGGTGCGATACCAGCAACGATTGGAATTATTGATGGAGTCGCTATTATTGGTATGAGTGAAGATGAAATTGAGCAATTTGGTAAGCGTGGCGGAATTGCGAAAGTAAGCCGTAGAGATTTGCCAGTGATTATGGCACAGAAATTATGGGGAGCAACAACAGTAGCGACTACCATGATTCTAGCCGCAAAAGCGGGAATAGAAGTCTTTGTAACAGGAGGGATTGGCGGTGTTCATCGTGGAGGAGAAAATAGTTTTGATATCTCCGCAGATTTACAAGAATTAGCACATACCAATGTTACTGTTATTTGTGCTGGAGCAAAAGCAATTTTGGATTTACCATTAACTTTGGAATATTTAGAAACGTTTGGTGTACCAGTTTTAGGGTATCAAACTGAGGAACTGGCGGCGTTTTATTCAGTTTCTAGTGGTTTGAAACTAGATGGAGCAGTGAATAGCCCTGAAGAAATTGCGGATATTATTTGGGCGAAACGTGAATTTGGATTAGATGGAGGAATGGTAATTTCTAATCCGATTCCTTTTGAAAGTGCCTTAGAAAATGAATATATTAATGAATATATTCAAAAAGCACTTGCAGAAATGGAAGAGAAAAAAATTCATGGAAAAGAGGCAACCCCATTCTTGTTGGCAGCAATTAAAGAAGCAACCAAAGGGAAGAGTCTAGAAGCAAACATTGAACTGGTGTATAATAATGCTAAGCTTGGTAGTCAAGTGGCTAAATCATTAGCGGAAAAGAGATGATGAATATGTATCAAAAATGTATTGATTTATTAAAAGAGCGTGGGGTTGAATTGGAAGATATTGCAGAATGTGTACTGTATTTGCAAAAGCCTTTTATTCCCGGTTTGTCAAAAGAAACAACATTAGAAATGATTGATAATGTGTTGAAAAAAAGAGAAGTTCAGCATGCGATTTTAACAGGTATTTCTATTGATAAGGCAGCAGAAGAAGGAAAATTGCATGATAAAGAATTTTCATATACCTTAATGATGGATGAATCACTATATGGAGTAGATGAAGTGTTGGCATATGGCATATGTAATTTATATGGCTCAATTGCATTGACGAATTTTGGTTATATTGATCGTGTTAAACCGGGCATCATTGGGAAGTTGAACAGTCATGATGGAAAAACCTGTAATACGTTTTTAGATGATATTGTTGGGGCGATTGCTGCAAGTGCTGCAAGTCGTATCGCACATAGTAAATAAAAGATAGGAGGCAGTATGAAAAAGTTAAGTGTTGTCTTGGTAGTGTTGTTATTGGTATTGACAGCTTGTAAAAAAGAAGTAAAAAACGGAGTAGAGAAAATTAAATTGCAACAATTTTTTGAAATGATGGATAAGCAGGAAACGATGGTTGTTTATTTTGGGACTTCTACTTGTTCTGCTTGTTTAGAATATAAACCAAATGTTGAAGAAGTGGCAAAGAATTATGACATCGTAATTTATTATGTGGAACTTGATGCAGAAAGTAAAGAAGATAAAGAGCGCTTGGCAAGTGAGTACATAGACTCATTGGAATTTACCCCGACAACGTATTTTATTCAGGGAGGGGAAGTGGCTCATCGATTTGTGGGTTCAAAAGGATATCGTGATTTGAAAAAAGAGTTAGTTGATTATGGATTCATTGAAGAAAATTGATTCTTATATTACAAAAAAAGATTTAATTACACAGTTTAAAAAAATAGGAGTGAAACCGGGGATGATACTTGAGGTGCACTCCTCTTTATCATCTTTTGGATATGTTGTTGGTGGTGCAAGAAGTATTGTGGACGCCTTATTGGAGATTGTTGGGGAAGATGGAACAATTTGTATGCCTCTTCAAGAAAGTAGCAATACGGAACCTAGTTATTGGATGAATCCGCCAATAGCTCATGAATTGATGCAAGAAGTTCGCGTAGCAATGCCTGCTTTTGATGGTCATCGCAGTGATGGCGAACATATGGGGAGAGTGGTAGAAAATTTCCGCTTAAGAGAGGGGGTTTTGTTTAGCCAACATCCCAGTGTAGCTTTTGTTGCATATGGGCGATACGCCAAGTTATTGTGCAACAGACAGTCACTTCATTTTCCGCTTTCTGAAGAATCTCCTTTGGCACGAATGTATGAACTAGATGCTTCAATATTGTTATTGGGTGTTGGGTATGAGCATTGTACAGCTTTCCATCTTGCAGAACATCGTAGTGATGAAAGAGATGTTGTTTTGGATGGGGGTAGTGTTGTAGATAATGGAGTTACTATTTGGAAGAAATATCTTGATTTAGAATTAGATAATAAAGAATTTGAAACGATTGGAAAAATGTTAGAGAAATATCAATTAGTGGAAAGTATCATGGTAGCAGATGCAAAATGTCGCTTGTTTTCAATGAGAAAAGCAATAGATATTGCAGAAAGGTATTTCCGGATTTTATAAAATGTGATAATATATATATTGTGAACAGGGGAGCTTCGGCTGAGATGCGTTATGCAAAAACCCTTATCACCTGATCTAGGTAAAACTAGCGTAGGGAGTTTGCGTATCCTTACGCCTCATCGTGGAGGTGTTTTTTTATGAAAACCAGAGATCTTGTGTATATGGCAGTTTATTTAGCTTTATTTGCGGTGTTTGATTATATTGCAAATATTGTACCAATCTTAAAAATGCCTAATGGAGGTTCATTAGGATTGGGGATTGTACCACTTTTGATTGCGAGCTATCATCTTGGGTACAAAAAAGGTATTTTAGTAGGTGTTTTATCTGTTGTGATTCAAAACATGGTAGGGCAACTGTATTACGTTAACTTTCTTTCTTTGCTTTTTGAATATGTAGTAGCATTTGGTATTTATGGGAGTGCGTGCTTATTTAAAAACTTTGAATTTAAAGGAATACCGTTTTATAGTGGTGTCTTGATAACGAATGTTGTTCGTTTTTTGTGTCACTGGTATGCAGGCACTATTTTTTGGGGATATGGCATAGAGGCGTCATTTACCTATAACTTTGGATATATGGCGGCAACAACAGTCTTGTGTTTGATTGTGGTACCAGTTGTAATTAGAAATTTGAAGCTTAGTGAAACTCCGTAAGGAGTTTTTGCTTTATTTATGGGAATAAGAAAAGAGAGAAGCAGGTTGTTAAGATAGGAATTTATGGTCATATTTGGTATGATTATTCCATAAAAGTAAGAACAAGTGGAGGCAATATGAAAACAAGAGTCGGTGATTTAGTATATATACAGAGTTATAAACACGATGGCAGTTTACACCGAACTTGGGTAAAAGGTTTTGTAGTTGAGGAAACAGAGGAATACATTGCAGCAATTACAAATAAAACATGGGTTGTTGAAGCGGATAAGCGGAAGTGGTTGACAAGGGAACCCGCTGTTTGTTTTTTCTATAAAAAAGAATGGTTCAATATTATTGCGATGATTCGCAAAAGCGGTTTGTATTATTATTGTAATATTGCCTCTCCTAGTATTTATGATGGAGAAGCAATCAAGAACATTGATTATGATTTGGATATTAAGTTTTATCCAAATGGTTATTATGAAATTTTGGATAAAGATGAATATAGAGACCATAAAAAGAAAATGGAGTATCCAAAAGAAATTGATGTTTTGGGAAAAGAAGCATTGGATATATTGATTCGTCATCATAAAAAAAGTAAGATTCCATTTAATAGTGAAAAAGTGGATGAATTGTATCAAAAATACCTAGATTTATCAGGATAAAAATCCTTTCTATATTATATAGCGAAAAAAAGAGAGAAATTTACGGCAAAATTTGGGAAAAAAAACGCCTTTTTTGATAGAAAAAAAGAAAGTTAAAAAAAAGTTTAAAAAAAGCGATAAAACCTGTTGACTTCCCCTAATATATTTAGTATTATTATAAAGCCCGCTGCGGTGGGAGATAAAGTTGATCTTTGAAAACTAAATAGGAAATAACGTCGATTTTTTGAGTAATGAAATAAAACGGAAACGAAAGTCTAAGGACTTTAAAGAATGAGTCAAATGGAGAGTTTGATCCTGGCTCAGGATGAACGCTGGCGGCGTGCCTAATACATGCAAGTCGAACGAAGCATCCCATTGAGTATGAAGTGCTTGCACAGATTATGATTTGGATTTTGCTTAGTGGCGAACGGGTGAGTAATACATAAGCAACCTGCCCATTAGACTGGGATAACTATTGGAAACGATAGCTAATACCGGATAGGTAATTGGAAGGCATCTTCTAATTATTAAAGTTTTGATACACTAATGGATGGGCTTATGGCGCATTAGCTTGTTGGTGAGGTAACGGCCTACCAAGGCTGTGATGCGTAGCCGACCTGAGAGGGTGACCGGCCACACTGGGACTGAGACACGGCCCAGACTCCTACGGGAGGCAGCAGTAGGGAATTTTCGGCAATGGGCGCAAGCCTGACCGAGCAACGCCGCGTGAGTGATGACGGCCTTCGGGTTGTAAAGCTCTGTTGTAAAGGAAGAACAGTATGGATAGAATCTATATTTGACGGTACTTTACCAGAAAGCCACGGCTAACTACGTGCCAGCAGCCGCGGTAATACGTAGGTGGCAAGCGTTATCCGGATTTATTGGGCGTAAAGGGTGCTCAGTCGGTTGATTAAGTTTGTGGTGAAAGTGCGGAGCTCAACTCCGTATTGCCATGAAAACTGGTTGACTAGAGTGCAGAAGAGGGTAGTGGAATTCCATGTGTAGCGGTAAAATGCGTAGATATATGGAGGAACACCAGTGGCGAAGGCGGCTACCTGGTCTGTAACTGACGATCAAGCACGAAAGCGTGGGGAGCAAATAGGATTAGATACCCTAGTAGTCCACGCCGTAAACGATGAATACTAAGTGTTGGGGAAACTCAGTGCTGCAGTTAACGCAATAAGTATTCCGCCTGGGGAGTATGCACGCAAGTGTAAAACTCAAAGGAATTGACGGGGGCCCGCACAAGCGGTGGATTATGTGGTTTAATTCGAAGCAACGCGAAGAACCTTACCAGGTCTTGACATACCGGGCAAAACCCTAGAGATAGGGCAATAGTTATGCCGGATACAGGTGGTGCATGGTTGTCGTCAGCTCGTGTCGTGAGATGTTGGGTTAAGTCCCGCAACGAGCGCAACCCTTGTCTTCAGTTACCATCATTTAGTTGGGGACTCTGGAGAGACTGCCGGTGATAAACCGGAGGAAGGTGGGGATGACGTCAAATCATCATGCCCCTTATGACCTGGGCTACACACGTAATACAATGGCGTATACAGAGGGAAGCAAAGCAGTGATGTGGAGCAAATCTCACAAAGTACGTCTCAGTTCGGATTGTAGTCTGCAACTCGACTACATGAAGTTGGAATCGCTAGTAATCGCGGATCAGCATGCCGCGGTGAATACGTTCTCGGGCCTTGTACACACCGCCCGTCAAACCATGAGAGTCGGTAATACCCGAAGCCAGTGGCCTAACCGCAAGGAGGGAGCTGTCGAAGGTAGGATTGATGATTAGGGTTAAGTCGTAACAAGGTATCCCTACGGGAACGTGGGGATGGATCACCTCCTTTCTAAGGAGAAAGAATTCAAGAAATACAAAGAGTCGCAAATATTTCCTATTTAGTTTTGAGAGGTTAACTCTCAGGTAGTTCTTTGAAAACCGAATAACAGAAAGAGAAAAGACATGATCTTTCTGAATAGTTGAAAACTAGATTTTACCAAATCTTTATTAACATAAAGATAGATAGTTAAAACAGTTCTTTAATAAACCAAAAAAAAATACAAGATAAATCTTGTGGCAATTTTTCGTGATTAAATTAATAAGAGCGTATGGTGAATGCCTAGGCATCAAGAGTCGATGAAGGACGCAGCTAACGGCGATACGCCTCGGGGAGTGGTAAGCACACAAAGATCCGGGGATTTCCGAATGGGGGAACCCAATAATGGTAATGCATTATTACATATAACTGAATACATAGGTTATAATGAGGCAACGCAGGGAATTGAAACATCTTAGTACCTGCAGGAAAAGAAAACAATAGTGATTCCCTTAGTAGTGGCGAGCGAAACGGGAACAGCCCAAACCAGCTTTGTGCTGGGGTAGTAGGACCACAACATGGTAGTGATTTTGATTAAGTGAATGGCATTGAAAGGCCAGTCATAGAAGGTGCAAACCCTGTAACTGAAAATCAATTTCCACCTAGTGGTATCCTGAGTACGGCGAGGCACGTGAAACCTTGTCGGAATCAGCCGGGACCATCCGGTAAGGCTAAATACTCCTTGATGACCGATAGTGAACCAGTACCGTGAGGGAAAGGTGAAAAGAACCGCGGGAGCGGAGTGAAATAGATCCTGAAACCATATGCTTACAAGAAGTCAGAGCCCGTTAATGGGTGATGGCGTGCCTTTTGTAGAATGAACCGGCGAGTTACTATGACGTGCGAGGTTAAGCAGAAAATGCGGAGCCGTAGCGAAAGCGAGTCTTAATAGGGCTAGAGTACGTTGCAGTAGACCCGAAACCGAGTGATCTAGCCATGACCAGGTTGAAGTTTGGGTGAAACCAAATGGAGGACCGAACCGACCATCGTTGAAAAGCTGGCGGATGAGTTGTGGCTAGCGGTGAAATTCCAATCGAACTCGGA
>JGI994J12354_10000814_pt1 | contig 31641 bp, 17 predicted proteins | sample IntmicLarv3ML3BL_FD_12354 | JGI IMG/M metagenome (IMG submission 12354) | reverse complement strand
AAAGCCATATTTGGCTTATTATAACCATAACGGCTCGGGAACTCTTCAGCTTTGGGATGTTACTGATCCTGTGAATCCTAAGTTATCTTTCATGAGAGAAGGAATGATTGGCGGTTGGGCATATGACACAATCGACTTTAACTCTGACGGTGATATTTTATACGCATCGGGATATAAATTCCCACAAGAGATAACGCTTATTCCGTTTACAGGGCTTGATAATAATGGTAATCCAACTTACGGAGAGCGTACTAATTTAGTCGCTACTGATGAAGACCAGTTGAGATCGTTGAAATCTATCAGTGCTGTTACAAGCGATAAAAAGGTGGGCGATTTATACTATTTGGCTGTTACAGACCAGTTCAATCAGATGGTTCCTGCTTGGGGTGCTGACGGTACAGGCGTTGGTAAGACTGATGTAAATGTAAAGACCAAATGGTTTAGCAGAAGCTCGGGCGGAAACTATATGTCTATCAGCAATATAAATATCGGTGGTAATGCATACGTTATGGCGGGTAAGAGCTTTGGCGGTCAGGTTGACCTCTTTAATGAGGACGGTCTGCGCATAACAACCGGTAACTGGAGCTATCCGTCAAATTATACTATTGGTTTTGTGGACTTACGTTTTGGCGTTCACGCTTATGAGCGTGCTGACGGCAAGCCGGGGGCTTATATTGAGGATGACGGAGTCGGAAGATTTGCCCGATACCGAGTTGATAATATTGAAACTCTCGCTAAGGTTAAAATTCCTATCAGTTGGGACGGTAATGGTGTTGAGCAAGACGGAACACTCCCATTGGTTGAGCGCGGAACAGGTTTAGTCCCCGATAAGAAGATGGATATCAAACGCGTTGAGGAGTTACCGATAGCCGGTGGCGACTGGTCTAAGTGGGAAGAGGCAGGCGTATCAACTCAGATTTTGGGCTTGCCGTGTAATGTTGGCTTTAAACGCACAATGGCTGATAACTTGATGCAGTCATTTGATGAAGGTGTGGTTATCGCGGCTATCGCGGCTGATAAAGAGAACTTTTACGTTTACTTTTTGGCTGTTGACCAGACTCCGCAGTTCTTTATCACAGACCCGGGAAGTATGTGGAGAACTGATAGTATTGAGCTTTGGGTAGAAGAAGAGCAGTTTGGTCTTGGAATTTTAGCTGACGGTTCACCTTCCATCTTCAAATATAGATATCACAACCTTGAAGGTGTAGAATGGGCTGCAGGTTACGGATTGCCTAATGAGAATGTTTGGGGTACAGCACTAACTGATGTTGGCACGCATCCGCTTGGCAAACGTTTAGAAACTATCATTGGTACCTCATTAAGTGGTAAATCCGGATTTGTGGTTTGCGGTAAAATTCCATTTAAAGAAGTATTTTTGGTTGGCGGTTTGCCTGATGTTGAAGGCAGACAGGGCAAAGCATTGCTTCCGACCACTGGTGAAGCAGGGGAAATTGTTAGAATTTCTACCTCTTTAAATAACGTTTCTATGCTTGGACGCACTCAAGACTATATGATAGATTGGCCGGCAGGAAAGATGTTCTCTGACCCGACAAGGTCATTCCCATTTGTCTTTACAGACTAATTTAATTTAAAACAGAGGATGTTGCAACGTTCAACTTTTCGCGTTGCAACATCTTTACTTTTTTAAGGATAAATGTTATGTTTAAAAATAATCTTATAACTAAGATGGAACCGTACTTATTGCGTGAAGAGAGCGAGTGGTTTCCTTCGTTCCATTATCCTGCAATGCTCGGTAGCGGGAAAGTTGTGTTGGCGTTAGACGCGACTGGCTTTCAGGGGTTGTCTGATAAATTTTCTAAAATGGTTGGGCTTCATGCTCCGCCAACACAGAAAACTCAGGCAGAAACGTACGTTTTGCATGAGGGAATGATCTCTCAACACCTCTTTACGGATGAATGCAAGCGCACAAACACATCAGACCCACGTTATGGGCAAAAGCTCAATTTTATGCCATTTGGCTATTTAAAGCAGACCATCAATGTGAATGGTGCTAATATTGCTGACGAAGATATCTACGAAAACGCTGAGAGATGGAAGCGAGAGATTAATTTAGGTTCTGCTATTATAACCAACAGAATATTTGTAAAAAAAGAGATAGAGTTTGTTGTTGAGAGTTTTGCGCCATATGGTGGTGAGTCCGTCTATTTTAAGGTGACGCGAAAGGCGAGAAGAACAAATCTTCCTGCGCATTATGACTATGATATAAGCGGGAAATGTACATGGCAGTTGGAGCTTGTAGAGGAAACGAAAGGCGGTTTGGAGCTCTTTTCCGATAGAACATCTGAAAAGACAACAAAGCATACACGTCAGATTTCTATAGATACTACAAGCCCGATACCCTCAATAGAAAAATACACGCTTCTTTACGGAATAGGAGCTGATGGAGCGAAGGTTAATATTCTAGATGGAGGTGGGTACGCTATAAATATGACCGGCGATGTTGACAAAGAACAGATTGCCTATATTCGCCTTGATTTCTGCCGTTTAGCAGGGGATGATGAGATTTCTGCTGCTGATAAACGACAAAGCAAATTAGAACATGAAGTTGTGGCACACGGTAAGCGCGCGCACGAAAAAGCAAAAGAAGCACATATTAAAAATTGGGCAGATTTTTGGGGCAATACTGCTGATATTGAAGTAATTGATGGTGACGAGCTTGAGCTCACAAGGCGATATATGCTTCACTTTTCCGAATATCTTATCCGTTCAGGCAGCGATTACGGTTGCGGTGGCTCTCCGCAGTTTGCGTTTATGCACTTAAATGGTTGGGCTGCGAGCAATTTCCATGATCAACATTATGTGGTAGACGGTGTCGCAAAATCTAATATGTGGGATAAGGCGTTGCCGCACCTAATGTGGCTGAAGTCGGTGATGAAAAAGAGCGGCAGGGCATTTCCGTGGATGATGGTTTATAACGGCACTCCGACTGTTGCGCCGGAAAATGATATTGCGCCGATGTCTGATGCGGGTAGGGCAATGATAGCCATGCGCCTTTATGAGCTTAGCGGCAAAAAAGGGACTCTGCTAGCGGATTATGTTTACCCCATCTTAAAGCGCGTTGCTAATATGGCGAAAGAAAATTGGTTTAGATTAGAAAATGGCAGACGAATTTTCAAACCGGTGGATTTAGATGTGACAGATGGTGAGGCAAAAGAGCATGACGCCTCTACAGTGCTCGCGTTTTTGACAGTGATAAAAAAGGCGATAATTTACAGCGCAGAGCTTAAAGTTGACGCAACAAACAGAAAAGAGTGGCAGGAGCTTGCTGACAGTCTGTATATAGATGTTGTTGACGGAAAGTATCAAGATTTTTATGGTGCGGATGGAAGTCTGCCGGTGAGCGGTTGGCTTTGCCATAGCTACTATATTAGTGAGTGCCAAGAATTTTTGGATGATACTATCTACAAAAAAACCGTTGATTTTTCACATGAGCGAGTTTGGTGTAACATTGCGTGGATAGGGTATGCTGTTGCGAGCAGCGAATTACGCCTTGGAAGACCTGACAGAGCTGAGGCGTACTGTATCGACCATTTAGAGAATAGGTTGCACGGCCCCGGGTATTTTGAGGAGTGTTATCCATTGTGGGGAGCTGCTATGCCGCCGTTTGCCTCTGCACACGGAGCGCATTTGACCACATCTGTTGAGCAGATAGTGTTAAGCGATATGTGGGAGAACAAAATCGCGGTATGTACGACTATGCCGACCAATTTTAAAGCGCGTAAGTTGAGGTTTTCAAATCTTCGTGCGCGTGACGGCATTATAGTCAGCGGAAGTTATTCTCCAAAAAGTATCGAGGTTACGCTTTTTAACAGCGGAGACGCTTTAAGAGAAGAAGATATTATAGTCGGATTACCATCACGGCTTGGCATTGAGTTTACAGTCTATGTGAACGGTGAAAAAAGCCCATATATCTTTATGGGGGATAGAATTAAGGTAAATATTGCCATAAAATCAGGCAAAGAAATAAAAATACTCATAAAAGAGAAAGAGAGGGAGTAAATATGAGAAAAAATGTTTTATTATGTGTGTTGCTATTACTCTCGTCACTCACTTTGTTCGCTGAAACAGGCGCAGAGTTAAAGGCGAGGATAGAGAAAGCAACAGCAGGGCAAACTGTAATTATTGAGCAGGGTGTGTATCAAACCACAGAGATTTTGGTTCCTGCCGGAGTTAGTATTAAAGGTGCCGGGTATGATAAGGTAACCTTAAATGTTAACGGCGACAACGGGCTGAAATTTAAAGACAGTAATGCTCCTTACATTACAGGAATTACTGTTGTAGGAGCTAATAATAGCGGTATTGCTCTTGAAAATTGTGTTGAAGCAACTATTGCAAGAGTTGTAGTGAAGGACTGTTTGACAGGTATATCACTTTCCGGTGGCAGCAAAAATAGAGTCGCTGTAAACGCTGTTTCAGGCAATAGAACCGGCATAATGATGAACAGTGAAAAGAACGCTGCTGTCAGCAATTGTACTATTTATAATAGCAATGGTCTTGGACTATCTGTGAATAATACCACAGACAGCGCATTTTTCAATAACCTTTTTGCTGTTAACGCTTTGGCTGTTTATGTTGCACAAAATAATGTGAATCTTCTTATGGACTATAACTTGTATTGGGGATCACTGATTGGTAAAGGAAGAGATGTTCCTGCTCCAACCCTTGATATCTGGCGAAGTTTGGAAGAGCTTGATTACCACTCTATATTTGAAGAAATCATCTTTGCTGATGCTGAAAATGATGACTTTACAGTTACTAATTTGCAAGCATGGCGTCCATTTATAAAAGTTGATGGTTTTGGTGCAAAAAGTGTTGGTAGTACAACAGCCATAACCACAGATATGAATGGTAAAGTTTTCAATAATGTTATCGGTGCTTTTGCTGATAATCGCGGCGTATTTATAACCAGGACTACCGGAGATTTTACCGTGAAAGGTGCGGATGTTTATTGCAGCCTCGGCGTCTATGATAAGGACAATAAACTTGTACTTTGGCTCTTTAATATGCTTCCGTTAAAACCCGGAACTTACAGCTACTGGATGCCGGCTACCGATATGTTTGGCAACAAGTTAAACGCCGGAGAATACACGGTAAAGCTTACCGAGTCTAACTTGAAATTAAGATTTATCACAGCTGCGGGTAATGATGCTGCTGACCCAACAAAACGTCCGAATTATGCTGCTTTAGGCGTAGACAGAGCGATTTTTGATTCAAAAAGCCGCCCGGTTTTAATACTTAACTGGTCTGAAAGCTATGAACAAGTTCGTGGTATGAATGCTGATTTGACTTCACAAAATTGGTCAATACCCGGCTCATCAACAGCTTACGGCGGAGCATATGACAATATGGGTTATGTTTATCTTTTAAGGGAAAATGATAGAGATACATATATTTTACAGAAGATAGATGAGGATAAGGGCACTATTTTAGAGGATACTCCAAACCAGTACGGTGTGGTAATAAATAAATCTGATGCGCCTGATGCTGATGGTATCGCATTTTTGAACGGTAAAGTTTATATAGCTTCAAAGAGCGCTAACAAACTGTATAATGGCTACAATCTTGAAGATTATATTGACACTATAGGTAGCCCATCTCTTCCTGTAACTGATTTTGAGCGTGGTCTTTTGTGGTATGTTTCCGACAATAAGAACATCATTGCGGTAAACGAAAATAAAGAGACTGTTGTTACTTTTGAAACCGGATTTGACGCGGTTGTATCTGTCGGCGTTAATGGCACGAGAATGGTTATTGCCGATGCAGAGCTTGGGCAGCTCATACAATATGATATTACTGACTATAATAACCCTAAGGAAATCGGCAGAATTGGTAGTGGTGACGGTCCATATGGCAAAATGACAATGGATAGATTTGAATTCCAATCTTTTAATGGTGAAAAGAGCGGTAAAGGCAGGGTATTCATTGCTAATGACGGTAAAATTATAGTTACCGAGCCGGGCGGCGTTAAGATGTTTACATGGGATGGCACTCCTTTAAGAAAATTTAACGGTCTTTGGTCACAATATATTACAATGGGCGCAAATACTTCGGGAAGTAATCTTCACGAACTAGTTGACGTTGTTACACAGCGAACAGTTGTTTTTGACGATAAAACAGAAACAGCGGAGTGGGGCGCTAATTATAGACCGGCTATCATGAGTAACAAATTGGGCTTGATGCATGATACTGTTCACTTTATGTATGATGGTGTCAGATACTCATATTCCGCAGGGCAACATTATGACAATGATGGCAAGCATGTTGGCGGAATACTTCTCCTTAACAGCTATAAAAACAGTTACTCCGGTGAGATTATTTGGGGATTGGCGAACTTTAACGGCATCTGGCACGAGCGTTTTGACTTTAGCAACGGTTATACCTATGATGTTAATGATTGGACACCTGTTGTAAAATCTGACGGTACTAATATTGGCGGTGGTGTTCCTGATGTTTTGATTCATACCTATACTCCGGAAGCATTTATGTCTGCTGGAAATAGGGTTTATCACATTCCGGTTGCTGAGTTTGCCGATTCTCATCCGAAATATGATTGGGATAATGTAAAGATAATTGACTTTAATAACGGTACACCTAACGGTCAATTAATATCTCCGTATGACCTTACTACATCTGAAAGACCGAGTGCAGGCAGATACGTCAGCCGATTTGAGGATGGCACTTATGTTGGTAACCCAAGCTTTAGAACCGGTAATAATACGGGCTTTGCAAACTGGGGCGGTTCATCTTTGGGTGGCTACTCTGCTGATGGTACGCTTCGCTGGCTTCTTCCGACCACATATCCCGACAATCAGGGCGTGAAGGTTGTTGGCAATATCGGCTACAGTGTTTCTGTTCCGTTGCAGCAGTTTAGTGTTGTAAACAGCGATGGCGCGCTCATAGGCGTGTTAGGCACTCCTAAAGGCATTTACTGGAACGGTATGTGGCTTGATAACAGCTTCCAGTACCTCGCTTTTGAGGGTACCGAAGGCAGACATTATGTGGTTATCGGCAACTTTAACGACTCTGTTATGTGGGTCTGTGAGGTACTCGGTGTGAGCGATATTAACGTTACCGAGAGCAAATTGACCCTAACCGATGAATGGGTCAACAGCTGGGGCGAAAACCCAACTCCGCGAACCGATATCTTATGGCATCGTCCGCCCAATGCTACCACAAAGATTGTCATTAAGAAACTTGATTCAGAGATGGTAATAGATGGCGAACTCAATAAATGGCGTGAATTATTGCCGACTCCACAGGTTATTGTTACTCCTGAGACCGGCACCGGCATTGATGGTCCGAAAGACGCAAGCGCATTGATTCGTTTCGCTTACACTCAAGGTGACAACGATAAAGGCAACTTATATGTTCAATTTATCCGTTTTGACAATATAGTAGCTTTCCATCAGCCGGCTGAGAAGTTTTACAAGCAAGACGCGCTTGAAATGGCTATTAACAGCTTCCTTGACGGTGTTAAAATTAATGTTGCAAGATCATCTGATTATGGTGATATTGTTGTTCGTGACGGTTGGTTCTTGCCGGTAAAACGTTTGCCGGAAGAGTCGGCTCCACGCAAAATAACCATTTACGATGACGCATCTCAGATTTCTGAGCGTAAACTTTTAGAAGACATTTACGGTATAGATATGTCTGACTGTAAAGTTGTAGTCATGGAGTTTATGATAGCTTTGGACGAAGATACATTTGAGGGTCGCCTTGAAGCTATGCCTAAAGTAAAGAGTGGCGAAACCTTCCACTTAGGTTTAGGCGTTGACGACAATGACTCACCCGGTGCTGACTTACAAAAGATGTTTGTTTGGCCGGCAACTTACATGACCTTCGCAAATAAAAATGTAAGTGCGTTAGTAGTCTTTGAATAGTTATATATTATTACTGTTCATGAGATGAAACAACAAAACTCCCTGCCCATTTTTAAAAGTGGACAGGGAGTTTGTGATTTTATTTATAAAAAGAAGATTACTTTAATTTACCTTTCCATGTCTCTTCTTTGAAACCGACTAATACAAAATCATCACTGATAAGGAGCGGTCTTTTGACGAGCATGCCATCAGTAGCGAGCAGTTTTAGCTTTTCGTCTTCATTCATATTCGGCAGTTTGTCCTTTAAACTTAATGCTTTGTATTGCAAGCCGTTTGTGTTGAAGAATTTCTGTATGGGAAGTCCGCTCATGCTAAGCCATTTTTGCGCTTTTTGGCATGTAGTACATTTTGGATAGCAGATAAAAAGCATGACATTTTGCTCCTTATTTTTTAAAAAGTGGCGGAGAGAGGGGGATTCGAACCCCCGAAGCGGTATTAGCGCTTACACGATTTCCAATCGTGCTCCTTAAGCCGGACTCGGACACCTCTCCACAAAACAGATTTAAGAGTTTGCTTGCAGCGGTAAATATTATACTATATATAAGCTCATTTGTCAACAACAAAAGCGTATATTATTGATGGAAACAGCAAAATATTTTACTGCTTTATTTAGCTTTAACCTTTATCTCTTCCTGCAATACTTTTAGTATAACGCTCTCGTCAACAGAGCTAATAGCTACTTCACCTATAGATTTTGGCAGGATAAAGTTGATTATATTACCCTTTGCTTTCTTGTCGCCGTGCATTATCTTCATGAGTTTGTCTAAATCAGTATCTGCAGGGATGGTTGTCGGCAACGAGTATAGCTCTAAAATGCTCGTAATCTCGTCTACAACGCTTTTATAGCACATATCAAGAGAGAGGGCTATCTTGCTCACGATAGCCATACCTATAGCTACTGTCTCACCATGGGTGTATTGTTTATAGTTGGTGATAGTCTCTAACGCATGACCTACTGTATGACCAAAGTTCAAGACAGCGCGCAAATGCTGTTCCTGCTCATCAGCAGCTACAACATCGGCCTTTATAGCAGCAGCGCAATTGATGATGTATTCTAAGGATTCCAAATCACCTGCCAAAATTTGCTCGGAGTTTTCTTTAAGATAGTCAAAGAAGTTTCGGTCATAAATAACGCCGTATTTTATTACCTCAGCAATACCGCTTTTAAGCTCTCGTTCCGGCAATGTCTTGATCGTAGTAGGGTCAATGAATACTGCGTTTGGTTGATAAAATGTGCCGATGAGATTTTTTCCCTTCTCATGGTTTATGCCTGTCTTGCCGCCGATACTGCTATCTACTGCCGCAAGGAGAGTAGTCGGAAATTGCACAAATGCTATGCCACGCTGATATGTTGAAGCTACAAACCCGGACATATCGCCGATAACGCCACCGCCCAGCGCGATTATAAGTCCGTATCTGTCAACACCTTTCTCTAAAAGTTGATTGTAAATATCCTCAATGGTATTAATATTTTTATTCTCCTCACCCTCTTCAAGCAGAATTATATTCGGGTTTTTCAAGCAGTCAGCTATTTTTTTGCCGTGCAAGTCAAATATTTTTTTGCTGCTTATTATGGTTTGAGAAGTATATTTTTGCGTAAAACAGGGAATAAAGTCGTAGATATTTTCGTCAATCAAGATATCATAACTCTTCCTCTCCAGTTTTACTGTAATACCATCTATGAGCGCTAAGCAGAGGTCGGCGATCTCCTCTTTTTCACGTCCGGAAGTGTCAACGATAAAATCGCCCTTTTCGTAGTAACTCATCCTCGACTTTAAAAGTGTCTCTATCTCTGCTCTGTTTTTTTCGACCAGTAAAGGTCTCTTTTCGGGGGAGAGGGCAGAGCGCTCCAAAATAGTGTCAATATCAGCGGTTAGTGAAATTAAAGCCCCATGCCTTTTTATAGTTTGGAGATTTTTATTGCTCAAAATAGCGCCACCGCCAAGGGATATGACAAAATCGCCTTCCGCAGCCGCTAAACTTTCAATTACACGCTCTTCAAGCTCGCGAAAGTATTCTTCACCCTCTTCTTCAAATATTTCAGCAATGGTTTTTCCGGTTTGCTTAACTATAGTATAATCTGTGTCAATAAACTTGTAGCCAATAGTACGAGCCAAAATTCGTCCTGTCGTACTCTTTCCCGTTGCCATAAATCCTGTGATAAAAATTTTTGATCTCATATTAATCTCCGGTAAAATAAAATTGTATTAATTATATGATTTTTATTATTATATACTGTCTTCGTTATCAGCTAAAATAGTGTTTGCGAGCGTTATTGCAAGAGCTGCCTCTAAAACTACTCCTGCGGCAGGCACTACACACACATCAGATCTCTCACTATGCGCTTTCGTTTCTGTCATGGTTGATATGTCTACAGTGTTAAGAGGTTTTTTTAGTGTAGGTATCGGTTTGACGGCTGCTCTTACAACAATAGGTTCGCCATTAGTCATGCCACCTTCTATGCCACCGGCATTATTTGAAGCTCTGCCGGATAAGTACATTTCATCGTGAAATTCTGACCCTAATTTTTGCACACCGGAAAATCCGGAGCCGATTTCTATACCTTTGACAGACGGAATGCTCATAAGGTTATACGCTATAAGTCCGTCTATTTTGCGGTCTGAGTGCATAAAGCTGCCCAGGCCGACAGGAAGACCGGTCGCTACTATCTCTGTTATGCCGCCTAAAGTGTCGCCTTCATCTTTTGCTTTGTCTATTTCGTGACGCATTGTGTCCAACACGCTTTCGTCAGCGCAACGTAGGTCATTATTTTCGGCGCGAATTGTTATGTCGTCATAACTAATACCATCTAAATTAGCATAAGTATCTTTTATGCTTATGGTATGGCTGAAAATGTGTATATTGTATGTTTTTAAAAACTGCTTGCAGATAGCGCCAACCGCGACCTTTGCCGCAGTTTCTCTTGCGCTGGCACGTTCCAGTATATTTCTAAGATCATCTGTTTTGTATTTTATCATGCCGCTATAGTCAGCATGACCGGGGCGCGGCAGAGTGATTGGTTCTATTTTGCAATTCGGTTCACCAAATTGCTTCATCTTTTCTGTCCAATTTTCAAAATCCGCGTTTTCTATTAATATGGAAATAGGGGATCCCAAAGTTTTGCTAAAGCGAATGCCGGACAAGATTTTAACGGTATCAGACTCTATTTTCATCCGACCGCCTCGTCCGTATCCTATTTGCCTGCGTTTCATCTCATGGTTTATGGCATCAAGTTCGATGAAGACATTAGCGGGCATGCCTTCAATAATCGCACTAATTGCCGGACCATGTGATTCACCGGCTGTTAAATATCTAAGTCTCTCACGCATATTACTTTAATTATACACTTTTTTTAGAAGTTTGTAAATAGTTTGTGATAAAATTATCAAACTTTTATGAATATAAATTGTAAAAAATATAGGATTTTAACTAAAACAGCTAGGGAATATTTCAGTGTAAACTTTATCGTTGCGCTTTATACAGCCCAAAGACTATATTTTACAATATGCGCTCGCGAAGACGTTTACCATTAACATGTCTCGCGCCAAAGAAATTTTCGTCCACTTCAACTTCGCCGGTGGCAGGTGAAACTTCCTCGCTAACGGAAATATTAAAGGATATTACAATAACAAACACTAACATTAAAAGTGATACAAATACATGGGACAGGACAATAAAAAAGTAAAGTTTACATTTTTTATTTGTATTTAATTAAAAAAGGGTTGAAATAGTAAAGAAAAAGGTGTAAAATATAAGTAAGGTGGTATAATATAAAAGGGCAAACTCTAAAAAAACAATAAGGAATGTAAATTAATGAAAAAAAATCAAACAAAAAGTAAAAGATTGACTTTGAAAATCCTGCATGCACTCAAGGAGGGGGGGGGGATATTAGCACTATTATTACTGGCACTGAGTAGCACTGCTTTTGCTACGATTATTTCAGTTAGCGATGGAAGTACTGTTGATAAAGTATACAGCGAAGATACAACACTTTCTGAAACTGTTACAACTTCTATAGGGGTATCACCAATTTATGCCAATAATAGTGGTAGTATAATTAATTTAACTGCTGCCCCCGACGTAACCGTCACTATAGAAGGTATAATTACCAGTATCAGTAGCGGTCCTTATGCTGTGGATCTAACAATGTTAGCATATGCAAACAATAATAGCCGAATTAATTTTTTTGGTGATAAATTTGTTTTTAGCGGTGTAGCTAGCGGTAACGATGATATGAATTTAGGACACTCAGGTATTCATTCTTTGGGCAATGGAACTGTAATAAATCTCTGCAATGACATAACAGATATTTATATGGAAAAAAAAGGCGGAACAGGAAACACTTATGGTGTTAACGCTAGAAAAGGCGGTTTGGTTTATTTTAATAACCCAAATGGCGAGTTAAACATAAAAACTATATCTAACACTATTTCAACCGATGATAACGGTTCTTCTATAGGTATTTCGGCTAATAGCACATTAAATGACAGTTCAACAGTCCGTGTTAATTTAGCATCTGTTGATATTTCTGCAAGCAGCACAGGAAAAGGTTATTCGTATGGTATTCTCGCAGACTCCGGCAATATCCTGTTTGAAAATCCTGATGGTATAATAAAAATAAGCGCAGACGCTATAAATCAGTTCGCAGCCGGTATAGGATCAGTTGGTTCACATGGTAATAATTTTGGATATGTTGAGTTTAAGAATAAAACAACAGAGGTTTTCGCGAAAGCCGATAAAGATGCTTCTATAGGAATAGTTGCTATGGATGGTTCAACTATTAAATTTAGCAATCCGCTTGGAGATGTAAATGTGTTAGCAGCAAGTAGCGATGATGTACATGCTTACGGCGTTTATACGGCATCTAAGTACAAAGACAGGCAAAATACAATTATATTTGATAACTTAAATACTGAAATAATAGCTCAAAGCGAAAATAGCTTGGCTTACTCACTTATAGCTTTAAGCGGTGGCAATATTTTCCTCAATGCTGTTAGCGAAGGCGACAACATCGGCGACATTGTACACTCTAATGCTACAACAAAACTTACCGGTGATATTTATTCCGGAAGCTTAACAACAAACACTAGTAAGATTTATGCAAATCTTATAGGTAGCGACTCATATTTGCGCGGATTAATCGGAGAAGCTAACAACGGTTTAATTTATATGTTATTTTTAGATGGCGCTACATGGCAAATAGGGAGCAAGCAAGCTGTTTGGGGAAATACCGCTACTAACTTAGTGTTTGATAATGCTGTTATTGACCTGTCATGGTATGAAACTAAAAATGCTGACGCATTTAACCCAACAGCTATTTCCTATCATGATGCAACACTCAATAAAATAACACTTAAAAATGGCGTAACATATATAGTAAACACCGATATTGCTAATAATACTGCCGACAACCTTACTATTGATGAAATAGGAGTTGGCAGCGACAGTATTACAGACCTGTTTGTAAAAATAGGTTATGATCCGTCAATTGTTAATGCTGTAGATATGATAGCTGATACTCCTATCAATATTTTAAACATAGGTGACTCCAACGGCACAGCATTAAACGTAAAAGCTGTAACAAATAATATTACTGATGGACTTCGTTCTTATAAAGTAACTCCTATGCTAGCTTATACCAATGATAACGATGTATTAGATGTTGATATAATAGGCGCTAAAGTTAAGTATGGTGTATCAGATACTGTACAACAGTTCAAGGATTTAGCTTCCTCACTCGTATGGCAGGGAAGAGTTCTAAACAATAGCACTCTAACAGAAAGAATGGGCAGATTAAGCCAGCGTAATTATGACCAAAATAATAACAATCTTTGGGCTTATTTCACTAATGCATCATTAAAGTATAATAGCACAGATGAAACAAGTGTAAGCCAAAATATGAATAATATTCACGTTGGAGTTGATTTTGTTAAAGAAAGCGCAAGCACTACACGATACATAGGCGCAAACCTCAATTATTTAACAGATAAGACAGATTATACATTGGGTAAAAGCTCAACCAATACTATAGGCGGAAACGTTTACGGAACTTGGATAAATAAAAACGGCAGCTATTTAGATGTTATAGCAGGAATCAACTCCATATCAGGCGATATAGATAGTGTTGACTCTAACGATGTTCCTATTAACGCAGATTACAATAGTTGGGGTACAAGTATAAGTGCAGAATATGGTAAAGACTTTGAGCTCGGCAACGGTTTTTCAATAGTACCGCAAGCTCAACTTTCCTATGGTCATATAGCAGGTTTCACAGCCAATGCAGACGATTATATTATAAAATATGATAATATTACTTCTGCTGTAGCGCGCGTTGGTTTTGATGCTGTAAAAGACTTCGGTAAAGATAAACTATATATTTCAGGTTCTGTTTATCATGATTTCGCTAAAAGCTCCAAGCTAACTGCTGAACTTAACAATGATGCTATTACAACGAGCGGAGACTTAATTGATACTTGGTGTCAAGTATCAGTTGGTGCTGACGTGAAATTAGCAAATAATGCGAACGGTTATCTTGAAGCATCAAGGGTCTTTGGTGACAAAATAGGCAACAACTTTAAGCTTAACGCAGGCGTACGCGTTGCATTTTAATTAATTAAAGTTTGTTTTCAAGCTAAAACAGGTAAAGCGGATGTTATTTTTTAAATAATATCCGCTTTTTTTGTTACTTATATTAAATATGTTTATAAATTATCATAGAAAAAAGTCATTGACTAGTAATGACCTATATAAGATGTCTTCTTTTATATTAAAACTCAATTTGAGATAGAACTTTATTGTTTACAAATGCCTAAAAATATGGTATAATATATATGGAAAATAAAATTATAAAAGAGAGAAGGCAATGAACAAAGTTGAAATGATGCTGGATGGGAAGATATTCAGCATAGAAACCGGTCGTATGGCAAAGCAAGCTGACGGCGCTGTGGTAGTAAGGTATGGCGATAGCGTAGTGCTTGCCACTGCTACTATGAGCAATAATCCTAAAGAGGGTATAGATTTTTTCCCTTTGACTGTGGATTTTGAAGAAAGAATGTACGCTGTGGGTAAAATCCCCGGCGGGTATATCAAAAGAGAGGGAAGGGCGAGCGAAAAGGGTATCTTGACCGCACGCGCTATTGACCGACCTATCCGTCCAATGTTCCCAAAACATATGCGAAACGAAGTACAAGTCATAGTTATGGGACTTGCTATGGACGGCGAAAATCAGCCGGATGTTATGGCAATAAATGCCGCATCAGCTGCTCTTTCAATATCACGTATTCCATTTGAAGGACCTATCGGCGGAGTTAGAATTGGTTATGTTAATGACGAGTTCGTACTTAACCCCACATATTCACAGATGGCTGAGAGCAAGCTGGACTTGATATTAGCCGGCGACTCTGATGGTATTGTAATGATGGAAGCCGGTGCTGCCGAGATTTCCGAGAGTGTAATGCTTCAAGCTATTGAGTTTGGTAAAGAGAAAATCGCCGAGCTTATAGAATTACAGAACAAACTTGTTAAGGAAATTGCTCCGGTAAAAGCTGAAATAGCTGTACCTGAAACAGATGAAGAGATTTACAAAGCTGTAAAAGAGCACTCCGCGACCATTAAGGAAACCATCGTAAACCCGGAAAAGCAGTCACGCGAGAGCGCAACTCATGATATGATAAGCGAGATCATGACAGCTGTTATGGAGAAACATCCGGAAAAAGACGCTACAATAGTAAAAGAGTACATTGAAAAAGAGATTAAACTCACCCTTAGAGCAGTTATTTTGGACGAAGGTCGCAGACCGGACGGCAGAAAGCCGGATGAGATAAGACAGATTACCGTAGAGGCAGATGTCTTGCCGATAGTCCATGGTACAGGACTCTTTACCCGCGGTCAGACGCAAGTTTTGACAGCTTTAACGCTCGCAGGAGTAGGTGACGCGCAGAGTTTAGACAATGTGTGGCCTGAAACTGAAAAGAGATATATGCACTACTACAATTTCCCACCATTCTCAGTGGGCGAGACGCGTCCAATGCGCTCACCCGGAAGACGTGAGATTGGTCACGGCGCATTAGCTGAGCGCGCTCTCGTTCCTGTATTGCCGGAAAAAGATGCTTTTCCTTATACTATGAGATTAGTTTCTGAAGTGTTGGAGTCAAACGGGTCAAGCTCTATGGCTTCTACTTGTGCTTCTACTATTGCTTTAATGGCTGCAGGTGTTCCTATCAAAGCTCCTGTTGCGGGTATTGCTATGGGAATGGTAAGCGACGAAAAGAACGCGGTTATCTTGACTGATATTCAAGGCGTTGAAGATGGCTCAGGCGATATGGACTTTAAGGTTACAGGAACCCGCGAAGGCATTACCGCTATACAGATGGATGTAAAGCGCGGCGGATTGACGAACGAGCTTATGAGTGAGGCATTTGACAAAGCAAAAGCAGCGCGCGAGTTTATTATTGCTAAGATAGAAGAAGTGTTGCCTGCTCCTCGTCAAGAGCTTTCAGCTTCTGCTCCGCGTATGATAACATTGAATATTCGCCCGGATCAAATCGGTGAAGTTATCGGCCCGGGTGGTAAAGTTATAAAGCAGATTCAAGCAGATTTTGAGGTGAAAATAGATATCGAGCAGGATGGCACAGTATTTATTGCGGCAGCTGACGGTGTGACCGGTGAAGGTGCGAGGAAAGCTATTGAGGCCATAACAAAGACCATAGAAGAGGGCGATGTATATGTTGGCAAAGTTGTGAAATTAGCTGATTTCGGTGCTTTTGTTGAGCTTGCTCCCGGTCGTGATGGTATGGTTCACATTTCACAGATTGCGCATGAACGCATTGACAAAGTTGAAGATGTTTTGTCTGTGGGAGATGAGATTGTCGTTAAGGTAATCGAAAAAGACCCGACCGGAAAGATTCGTCTCAGCCGTAAATTGATGTTGCCGCTCCCAACCCCCGGAGATGCAAATTACGTTTCTCCTGAGGACAAAAAGGGCACAGTAAAAGGTAAACACAGCGATGATGGTGAAAAGTCAAAAGACAAAAAACGTCCTAAACGCAGATTTTAACTTTTTTTGAAACAATAGTTTAATCTTTAAATAGAAATCTCCGGAGTTTTTTATCTCCGGAGGTTTTTTTTACATTTTTCTCGTTATATTAAAAAAGTGTATAGTTAATTCCACTATATTCCACTTGACAATCACCTTAAAACAATGTATCATTATATATGATACAAATAATTGTAATAATAGATAAAAAAGTTGATTTGTCCATATTCTTAGCGCAAAAAAACTGATAAAAATATGGTTAAATTTTAATAATTTTATATTTTTTTTAATGAATTTTGAAAAATATACGATATTTTACGAGGTTTTATTAGTAAATAACGATATTTATCCGATAAATTTGAGCTGTTTTGTACGATGTTTTTGCAATGTTTCAGCTAGATGTACGAGGTATTTACGAGGTTTTAAAATTGAGTAAAAAATTAATGTCAACAGATAAGAGTTATTGTTAAAATATAAAAAATATCCATAAAATATCAGTTGAAAAGGAGTTAATACTATGAACACAGGGCTTAAAATAGTAGGTATTGTCATTATTGTCTGTACCATTACATTTCTATTTCTTTTGTTATATCCTTGGATGTTTGCATCAAAGCTTCGTACTCCGGCACGTCCAACAACTTGTTTTGATAATCAAAAGCAAATAGCTCTTGCTACTAGAATGTACTTTCAAGAAAATTTAGAAGTAATGCCTATAGTTGATGAAAAAATATTTAATACAATAGATGTTAAGGGTAAGATAATAAACTGCCCGAAAACAACAGGGCAGGGATATGTGTTTAATGCTGTTTTAAGTGAATTGAGTATTGAGCAGATAGAAAACCCTGAATCTATTTGGCTTACTGCAGATGCAAAAAAGGAAGCCACGGGACCTGTCGGCTATACAGAAAAGGATATGGAAGCACGCCATGATGGCGGCATAATGGCTTCTTATGCTGACATGCATGTCAAATACTCTAAAAAAATGGCCGAAGTTATCAGCACGATAAATATGGATGTTAATGTTTTTGAACCGTTAAATAGTAATAGTATATGGAGCGCATCAATATTTACTCCGACAAAGGATAATCGTGTAATAAAACTAAACAGCAAATCCGAAGCTATTAAAGCTACAACATCAGGTGAAAAACTTGATAAATCAGATAATCTTATGCCATACAGTTCATACGGCATTGTGCTGAAAGACTTTTCTATTCCGTCTCTTGATAAGAATAACTCTGTAACCTTAAAAGCGGAGTTTTATTTGTGGAGAGAAGCTGCAACTAAGGGGGATTTAATTAAAGTAGGAAAGACTTACACAAAGACCTTTACCGAGTCGGTTATCAAAAGTGCTGACTTTTACATTCGTCCTCTTTACTCGGCTCCGTCATGGGAAGAGTTGAAGTCACTAGGCGCATACAAAGGTCAAAACAAAGTCATATTGATGCCAGTAATTACCATTGTGTCAAACAATAAGAAATCAACAGGCACAATAATAAAATTGGAGGGATTGTCGATTTTGAAGTACGGAAATTAGCAATTATATGGTATAATATTATGAGACAATAATCAAGGATAAGTATGGGAAATGACAAATAGTGAAAACCTTAGCGAGCTTATAAAAATATCTCGTTACAACTATGATGAACACGGGATGGTTGTTTTGGATGGTTCAGCGGAGATACCGCGAGATGCGCACGCCATCTCTTGCCCATATGCAAACTACCTCTTTATAGTTCACGGTTATCTTGCAAGTTGGTCTATGGCATACTCTAATATGGCCTCATTTTTTGGGCCCAAAGGCGATGGGCTGAAGAAATATTTTTATACTGTTCCAGAACCCAAAAGTGAATACTACAAGCTCAAAGAGCAGCCCGGCGGTGTCTTTTTTCTCTCATACCCTACGGCAAACAGAGACTTTGATTTTTCACCAAAAGAGATAGCAAAAGCTATTGATATTCGACTGCGGGAATTTGCGCGAGTTGATGACGAAAATATGCGGAAAATTGATGTTGTAGCACATAGTCAGGGCGGAATGATTATGTCAGGGGAGATTCTATTAAACGGCGGAAATGACTATATTGATCACCTAGTTACTTTAGGCAGTCCTCTGTGCGGATTACCTTTAGAAATCTTTGATATAAAGGTATTAGGGGTTTCGGTTGCTGATGTTGTCTTTAAAATAACTAATGTTGATAGTTTGGAGCGTAACGGGTATCGCGCGGATAACAGCTACCTTCAAGAAATAGCAGATGTTAAAAATAAGATAGATACTAAAATCTTGAAAATAGCGGGCATTGACGGCAAAACATTTACGCCTACCAGATATTTGACCGGCGTTTTGGATAAAATATACGGAGTGAATAATCATGATGGTCTAATAGGGGTAGATTCGGCTCACACTTTTAGAAACCCGTTTGCTAACGAAGACACGGCTGACCCTTATAAAAATTGTCGAAAATTTAATGTGAATCATATGACTATTTTGACCGACCATGAAGTTTTAAAGGCGATAAGCACTTTTTTGCAACCATTTTAACAGAATAAAACGAAAATAACGGCAGATCTTCACCTACCGTTATTTTTTTTGTTTTACCTAATCCTCTAGTCAGATGATGGTATTTCAGCTTCTGAAGAGAGTTTTTTCACTAACTCATCAAGGGAAACGGCACCCAAATCGCCTTCAACTCTTGACCTCAGCCCAACACTTCGCTCTTCCATCTCTTTGTCGCCAAGGATGAGCATATAGGGGATTTTTTCCATCTGTGCTGCTCTTATTTTGTATTTCATAGACTCATTGCGATCATCAAACTTTGCTCTTAATCCGGCTTTTTTTAGCATATCGGCAATTTCTTGTGCGTATTCGTTATGGCGCTCGGAAATGGGGATTATAGCGACTTGCACAGGTGCCATCCAAACAGGGAAAGCTCCGGCAAAGTGTTCTATTAAGAGGCCAAAGAAACGCTCCAGTGAGCCGAACGGCGCTCTGTGAATCATCACCGGCCTGTGCTTTTCGCCATCTTCTCCGATGTAATCTATATCAAAACGCTCCGGCAGATTGTAGTCAACTTGGATAGTGCCGAGCTGCCATTCTCGCCCGATTGAGTCTTTTACCAAAAAGTCAAGTTTTGGACCATAGAATGCTGCTTCGCCAACACCTATCTCGTAATCCATCCCAATATCGGTAACAGCTTTTATAATAGCGTTCTGTGAGATTTCCCAATTTTTCGGGTCTCCGATATATTTATCGCTTCCTTCTTCGCGTACGGAAACACGCACGCGATAGTCATTTAGACCTAATGTCCTAAAGACAAAGAGCACTAAGTTTACGGTGTCCTTAAATTCTGCGTCAAGCTGCTCCGGAGTTAAGAAGATATGAGCATCATCTTGTGTAAATCCTCTGACTCGTGTGAGACCGCTCAGCTCACCACTCTGCTCATAGCGATAAACATTTCCAAACTCTGCTAAGCGTAAAGGGAGGTCTCTATATGAGTGCTGCTCAGCTTTATATATCATCACATGGTGCGGGCAGTTCATCGGACGGAGCAAGAACCCTTCGTCGTCGTTTTCGTCAATAATAGGCGGAAACTGGCTGTCTTTGTAGTACGGATAATGCCCCGATGTCCTATATAAATCCAACTTGCCGATAACCGGAGTCATTACCTGATAGTACCCTCGTTTTTTTAGCTCATTGCGTAAAAAGGTTTCGAGCTGCGTTCGGACAATAGCTCCTTTAGGAAGCCAGAGAGGAAGTCCTGCGCCTATTTCCGGAGAAATCAAAAATAGCCCTAGCTCGCGCCCTAATTTCTTATGGTCGCGCTTTTTCGCCTCTTCCATCATGGTAAGATAGACCTGAAGTTCATCTTTTGTCGCAAAAGCTGTGCCGTAAATACGGGTAAGCATTTTATTCTTTTCGTCACCGCGCCAGTATGCACCGGCAATTGAGAGGAGCTTAAATGCGCCGTTTTTGCCTGTTGAGCTCACGTGTGGGCCGCGACAGAGGTCAGAGAAATCTCCTTGCGTATAGAAGGTAATCTTCTCGTCTTCAAGCTCTGAGAGAATCTCAACTTTATACTTGTTGTCACGTTTTGTATAGAGGTCTATCATCTCTTCGCGTGAAACAACCTCGCAAGTTATAGGCATATTTTCTTTAACGATTTTCGCCATCTCTGCCTCAATTTTTGGCAGGTCAGCTTCAGTTATCGGGGTAGTGGTATCAAAGTCATAGTAAAATCCGCTCTCTATGGACGGGCCGATTGTTGGTATAGCATCCGGAAAAAGGCGTATTACAGCTTGCGCCATAAGGTGCGCTACTGAGTGGCGGATAATCTCAAGCCCTTCAGGGCTATCGCCAGTAATTATCTCAACCTCTGCCATATCCTTTGTTATTTCCGTGTTAAAATCAGCCGGCACGCCGTCAATTTTTAGTATAACGGCATTTTTTAGCTCATTTTTGTGGAATTGCTTTAGCCACGACCCGATGGCGCGACCTTCCTCATTTACATTAATCTTGATAATCATCTGATTCCCCTTTTTTTAATCGAAAAAAACTCCCGTAAATTACGGGAGTCCTTAAGTTTTTTATAAAATATAGACGCGTGATAAACTCCCCTAGTATATTAAAATATACTGGTTGTTTGGGTCACGAGCTCAGCCTCGCTCTTAAAACTATAAAAATTATAGTGCATCGTAAAATATTATACCCTGTTTTTTGATTTTTGTCAAGTATTTTTTATAATTTTACATCAGGGCCGATAAATAATTCGTCATTATTTTCTTTGATTGTAAGATTTTCAGCTTTTGGGCTGACTATAATATCAGCTTGAATGATTCTGCTCTTATCCGGGCGAAGAGCAGCGATTCTCATGATAATTTTATGTCCCTTACTTAACGCGTCAAGCGTATCTTTTTTATCTTTAAGTGGTACACTTACTTTTGAAATAGTGCCGGGTGCGCCTACGCATTTTATTTCAAAGAAGTTTCTCTCCACCCATGTTGAAAAATTGCTGAGCTGAACGTAGAATGTCAAATCCTTTAAATCAAAGCGTGTACAGCCATTGTAAAGCTCAAAGGTTATCTCGCCGGCATTTACATCATATGAGATTTCCTTTGAAAATTGTAATGGTGAAAACTGATTTTTCACAGCCCAAAAGACCGATTTAGGGGTGAGGTCGGGTAAAACTATTCCCCAGTCAGCATCCTCAGCCCACTTTGTCCATCCCCAAGTGTCGCCGACATTTGGCGCTATCCATGCAAAAAATGCTCCGCCCAGACAGTGCTCATCTTCACGCATGTACCCCCATTCGTTTGTGAAACGGTCGTTTATGGCGTTTTGCGTGGATTTTCCGCTGAACGGTTCTTCCGGGTTATCGGTGATAATAACATTATACGGCGCAAATAATGGGTCGGACAGGAGGTTAGTGATGCCCCATTCTGAAGAAAACCATACCTCGCTCCAGCCGTCTTCTTTTAGTGTTTCATACGACACCTCTTCAAACGTCGGACCGTCAGTAGGATTATAATTAACATCCATGCCCCAAGTTCGCGGGTTTTTGATTGTTTTGTTTTTGTAAAACTCTTTGACCAGATTAAAGCTATAGTGCGTATCAGCGACTTCGCCGTATTTTGCCTCCAAAATGCCTTTAATCACGTTCGCCGGTCCGGGTGGTGGGAAGATATGCAAACGTTTTTGCATATCCAACGCAGTTACTTGAGCTTTCGCGAGCCATAGATGTTTGTTTAAAGTGTCGTATTCGCTCTCATCTAACGCCATATTTTCATTTCCAATGCTCCAAAGCATAATTGAGGTGAAATTACGGTCTCGTCGTACAGCAACGTCAAGGCGTAAAAGCATTGGATTCATAGCGCTATTTTTGCCAAGATATGGATGTCCCCAGTCTATGGGTAGCTCCTGTATAAGGTATATGCCCATCTCGTCACAAAGGCGCGGAAGATATTCGGGGCTGAAAAAGTGTGTGCGAATGCAGTTCACGTTTGCGCGCTTCATCATGGTTATGGAGTCCCGCATAAATTCTTCGCTCACATACATTCCTGTTGTGTGATGAATGGAAAGGAGATTTACTCCTCTGAATTTTACAGGGTTTCCGTTTATAGTTGCTCTACCATCTTTACAAATAAAATGTCTAAACCCTATTTTCTGCTCAAATATCTGGCAACAATCACCGCTCTTTAATGAAAATATGAGCTTGTATAAGTTTGGCACTTCGTCGTCCCAAAGGAGCGGATTTTTTGCTGTAAGTCTAAAATTTATAGCTGTATCGCCACTGGCAGCAGTTGAGGAAAAGTTATCAATCTTATTGTCCTCATTATCGGTTAAAATAATCTCAAGGCCACTGTTATCATCTTGTGAAGAGATGAGTATTTTTCCATCAACTGTACCAAGGCCATTTTCTACGTCAACTTTGAGAGCGTAATCGGCAATGTAACTTTTTTCTGTAGCAAAAAGGGTAATATTTCTGGAAATGCCACAAAATCCGCTGGCGTGGCGTGGCATATCCATTGCGACAAACTCATGACGGCGGTAAAGTCGCAATTTAAGAATATTTTCTTTGTCAAAATGTACTTTATCCGTAATATCTATCTCTATTGGGGTAAGACCGCTAAATTGCTCTTTAATAACTTCATCATTTAGGTATATAATACCTGCAGGATAGATGCCGTCAAAGCGGATAATAATACGCTTTGTTCTCCATTTTTCGGGAACAGTAAATTCCCTTTCGACAATGGCGCCGTCATTTATATGATGATGCTCCTGTGTTACACGGTTGAAATTGGGAATATTATCCGGTGATTCATATGGGTCATCAAGAAGAATAGGTCCGGGCTGCTCAACAAAAGAAAAGTCACCATCAGTTTTATCGTTTAATATCTTTTTTGCTTTCCATGTTCCGTTTAAAAGCAGGAAATCGTCATTTACAATAGGCGTTTGTTTATCTTTAATCAGCTCATTTGTTAAATATTTTTCATCATCGGTTTTTACGTTTTTGTACATTTTGTCTAAATCCTTTATTAATTATCCCTTTTCAGTATAAAATCATACCATACATTTCGAAAGTTTGCAATATATTTATTGTAAATTTAAGTAAAATAATGTATAATTATTAGTATATTTGTAAAAGGATAGTTTGTAGGAAGAGAATATGAATACTTTTGAAGTAAATAAAAATGGAACTTACGCTGTAGGCGTTGATGTTGGCGGCACTAATATTCGCGCCGGCGTTATAACAAAAGACGGTAAGAAGTTATCTGAAGCTCGTCGTCCGGCTTTTGCTGATGCCGGAGTAAATGTAACGCAGAAAATGATCTGTGAAGCAGCTGAAGAAGCTATGGAGCTCGCCGGTGTAGAGAGAGCTGAGCTTATGGGCGTAGGCATGGGCGTTCCGGGTCGTCATGACTCAAAGAACGGGATAGTGCTGTATTCGCCGAATTTTGCCGGGTGTTGGGAAAATATACAGTTGACAGATTATATTGCTAAATATTTTTCCTGCAACGTATATATGAAAAATGATGTGAAGACCGCGAGCATGGGCGAATATTATTTTGGCGCAGGCAAAGGGTACAACTATATTGTGATGATTACGCTTGGCACCGGTATTGGCGGAAGCTTGATATATGACGGCAAACTTATGCTTGGTGCAGGAGAAGGGTTTGCTGAAGTAGGACATCATACTGTTGACCCTAATGGTCGTCTTTGCGGTTGCGGAAATCATGGCTGCTGGGAGGCGATGGCTGGAAGAGACGCTATTATTGAGCGCGCGTATAGAGCTGTTCAAGCAGGAAAAGAGACGCTACTCGCTGAAATGGTGGACTATAATCTTGAAAAAATAACTCCGGCAATTTTAGCGCAGGCCGCGACAAAGGGTGATACGGTTGCAAAGAGCGTTTTGGACGAAACAGCTTACTGGGTAGGCATTGGCGTTGCCAACTTAATACAGATATATAACCCTGAGATTTTTATTATCGGCGGTGGCATTTCACAGGCAGGTGATCTCATCTTTCCGGCTATAAGAAGAACCGCGAATTGGCGTGGAAATATGGTGCCGGCTAAAGATGTTGAAATTGTGCCGGCAAAACTTGGCGATGATGCAGGTATTTTCGGTGGCGCTGTTTTAGTCTTTGATGCCGCAACCGGTGGGGAGTAAGTTTCTTTTGCGAAAATTAACATCCATAATAAAAGATAATGTACAGCTTATAGATGACTATTATTTGTTGACAATCATAAACGATGAACAGAGCAAAAATGTGCGAGCCGGGCAATTTTTCGGCCTTCACGTGATCACACACAGTACAGACCCGCTGCTTTACCGCCCCATATCGGTTTTTGATGTGAATGGTGACGAGATTACCTTTTTATATCGTGCTGTCGGGCGCGGAACAGAAATACTTTCACAGCAAAAAGCAGGCGTTACCTTAAATGCGTTAGGGCCGCTCGGTAATGGTTTTAAGGTTGCTGATGAATGCAAAAGTGCTGCTCTTGTGGGTGGCGGTGTGGGGATGCCTCCACTCTATTTTTTAACAAAGACGAATCCGACCGTTAACTTTACATTTTATTATGGCGGAAGGTCAAAAGAACATATTTTACTCCTTAACAGATGGAATGCTCTTAATAACGTTGAGGTCGTTATCACTACAGATGATGGCTCGTTGGGAGATAAGGGCTTGGTTATAGTTCCTTTTGAAAAGGATGTTTTATCGGGGAAATTTGACCAAGTTTTTGCTTGTGGCCCTACACCAATGTTGCGTGCTGTTGACAAAATAGCGGCAGAGAATAATTTGCAGGGACAAATATCCCTTGAAGCGCGCATGGCGTGCGGAGTGGGGGCATGTTTGGCTTGCGTTTGTCCGACCATTTACGGCATGAAAAAACGGGTGTGCGCTGACGGACCGGCGTTTAAGATCGGAGAGGTATTATGGGATTAGAAGTTTCTCTGGCAGGTATTAAGTTGAAAAACCCGCTTATGCCGGCGTCCGGGACATACGGCTACGGTTTGGAGTATTCTCCGTACATTGACCCTAGTATTTGGGGTGCTATAGTTACAAAGGGGGTTTCTGTGAACGCTTGGCCGGGCAATGATACGCCGCGCGTGTGCGAAACACCGTCAGGTATGCTAAACGCTATTGGCTTACAAAACCCCGGTATAAGTGTCTTTTTGGCTCAGTCAAGAGGGTTTTTGAGTGAATACAGCGATGTTCCGCTTATCGTTAACATTGTTGGAAAGACTATAGAAGAGTACGCACAAGCTGCTGAGAAATTAAATAAAGAAGTAAGAATCGGTGCCTTTGAGCTTAATATCTCTTGTCCAAATGTAAAGGAGGGCGGAATTGCCTTTGGCACTGATCCTGTTTTGGCGAGCGAAGTCGTAAGCGCGGTAAAATCAACAACGGAAAAGCCCTTGATAGTTAAATTATCGCCGAATGTTACTGATATTTGCGTTATTGCTACAGCTGTAGAGGCAGCAGGAGCAGATGCGTTGACAATCTCAAATACGCTCCTTGGCATGGTCATAGATACAAAGGCACGAAAGCCGATATTGGCAAATAAAGTCGGTGGTCTATCGGGTCCTGCTATCCGTCCTGTTGCGCTTCGTATGGTTTATCAGGCATATCAATGTGTAAATATTCCTATAATAGGAGTGGGCGGTATTATGCGTGCAGACGATGCTCTGCAATTTATAATGGCAGGAGCGAAAGCAGTACAGATAGGCACCGCGCTTTTTGCAAACCCCAATACTCCGTATGAAATTTTAGACGGCATTACAAAGTTTATGGATGAGCAAGGCATCGACGATATAAATACGCTCGTTGGCGTAGCTCACAGTTGGCAATAATCACAAAAAAATGGAGATTTAATGGCAAAATTAATTTTAAACAGCAAAGAAAACAGTTTTTTACGCTCAAAAGGACAGACTTTGGAGGCGGAATTGCATATAGGAAAAGAGGGCATCACCGAAGAAGTAGTAAATTCTTTGAATACTTTATTTAACTCACGAGAGCTTATAAAGGGCAGGGTACTCAAAAGCTCTCCTATTGAGGTGAAAGAGGCAGCGAATATTTTGGCTGAAGAGACGAGTTCCGCATTTGCAGGAAGTGTTGGTTTTACATTTTTGCTTTATCGTCCAAATAAAGAGTTAAAGCATAGGTTAGTTTTACCGAAAAAACAGGTAGAGATTCAAGAATGATAAGGAGAGGTTAAGTTTATGCCACAGATACAGACAGAAATTTTTATAAACGCACCCGTTGAAAAAGTGTATGAGATAGCAAAAAATATTGAAGAGTTCCCGGAATTTTTAGATGATATTACCAATGTAACTATTTTGGAGCGAACAGAGACCGGCTACATTTCTCAGTGGACCGGCTCGGTTGAGGTGATGAATAGTAAAATCGCCATGAACTGGACTGAGGAAGATATTTGGGACGATATAGCGCGAACTTGTAAGTTTAAAGCGCTTTCAGGTAATTGGGAAAATTATGACGGTTTGTGGAAGTTTGAAGAAAAAGATGGCGGGACATTGATGTCTATGGATCTTCTCGCTAATGTTAATGTGCCACTTATCGGCCCGATTATTATAAAACTGGTCGGCAAACTGACAAAGTCAAATATTGACAATATGTTTTTAGGGATAAAAGGGCAAGCTGAAAAATAGTTTGATATTTTGTTGATATTTCCCCTTTTTCCTCTTGTAATATTATGCGAAATCACGTAAAATTTAGAATGTAGTGGTGAACTGAAATGGACAATAAGATTAACTATAGGAAAATAGCGAAATCAGGCGCTGAAATAAGCGAGCTTTCCTTTGGCTGTGGGCATCTGCCGGAGGATGACAATCTTGCGCGTGAAACTATCAAAACTGCAATAAAAGTCGGCTGTAATTACTTTGAAACTGCCACGTTTTATTGTAATAACAGATGCCAGCAAAAGACAGCGCTCGGCATTTCGGGAGAGCGTGATGGACTGGTTTCAGTAAAAGCAGGTGTTCCGCCTGAGGTTAGTGCAAAAGAATACAGAGAGAGTATTATGACACAGCTTGAGGTTTTGGGAGTGAAATCCACGACTTGGCTTCAAGTTGGTTGGCTTTCGCTCGAAAACTTTGAGATTTTACAGAAAAACGGCGACGTGTTAAATGAAATATATAAGATGCGTGATGAAGGCATTTTTAAACACCTCGGCTTTACCGGGCATGATACGCCGGAAAACTTTATAAAGATAATAGAGAGTGGCGTTTTTGAATGCGTTACACTGCCTTACCATATGTTAAATCGTTCTTATGAGCCGACTATTAAAGCGGCAGGCGAAGCGGGTATGGGCGTTGTTGCCATGAACCCTGTTGGCGGTGGGCTTTTGGGCAATATTTCTGATAAACTGAACAGCACTATCCCTTCAACAGCTGTAACATCAACTGCGGAGCTCGCTTTGAGATTTGTGCTTACAAACCCCAATATCACCTCTGCATGTTCCGGTATGAATAGCCCTCAGATGGTTTTGGAGAATGTTGTTGCAGCAAATAAGGGACCGCTAACCGCTGATGAGTATGAAAAGATGCTTTCAGTCTTAGATACTTATAAAGCACTCGGCGAAAAATTTTGTACAGGTTGCCGCTACTGCGCGGATTGTCCGCAAGGTATAGACATTGCCGGACTGTTTAATCTTTATAATTTGCATACCGTTTACGGATTTACAGATGCCGCAAAGGCAAGCTATGAGCGCATTGACAGTGAAAAATCTCCGACAAAATGCGTAAAATGCGGACTTTGTGAAGAGCGATGCCCGAACAAAATAGACATTATGAACCAAATCGAAAAAACTATAGAAATATTTTCTTAAAAAATTGAGGATTTTAGGAGACAAACAGGAAATGAATGTTAAAAATGAGATCTTTATCGCTATCGATAAAGTTAAAGAGCAAGTTCCTTTCAGCAAATCACAGATGCTTCGCTTCGACTGTGAAGCCGGCTTTGCAAAAGAGTTTTCAGAGGCTTTTCCGGAAGAGAAAAAGCATGCTGACCTTTTACTAAAATCGCTAAATGGTATTTTAGCGTCAAATGGCAGCCCGGAAGAGAGATTAGCTGAGTTTGAAAAAACTTTGGCGCCTATCGGCAAAATAGCAAAGAATTATACCATTCACTGTATAGGTCATGCGCACATTGATATGAACTGGCTGTGGAGCTGGCCTGAAACTGTAGCTATGGTAAACGATACTTTTTCAACAGTTGACCGCTTAATGGAAGAATTTCCTGGCTTTAAGTTTTCTCAAAGCCAGACATCTGTTTTCCAGATTTTGAAAGACTACTTACCGGAACTTGAGAAAAAGGTCAAAAAGCGTGTAAAAGAGGGGCGTTTTGAAGTTATCGCCTCTGAATGGGTTGAGGGCGATAAAAATATGGCATCAGGTGAGATTTTAGCGCGCCATCAACTATATACGAAGCATTTCTTTAAGAATAATTACGGTTTCGGGCTTAACGATGTTCAGATGACATTTAACCCCGATACCTTTGGTCATGCAAATAGTTTGCCGAATATTTTAACTAAGGCAAATATCAAATATTACTATTTGCACCGCGGTATTGAGAACCCACGCATCTTTAAGTGGCAAGGGCTTGATGGCAGCGAAGTTTTAGTTGTGAACGACTATTATCGTGGCTATAACGGTTGTTTTACATGGCCCGGTCATGAAAATTCAGTACTTTATGGGCTTATGCAGCACGTGAAAGAGACTATGCAGAATGATTTTGCCTTTGTTTACGGTGTAGGCGACCATGGCGGAGGGCCGACAAGACAAGACATTCGAGCTGTCATTGAGCGTGGTGATTATCCTATTTACCCAACGCTTATCTTTAGCACGCATAAAGCATACTTTGAGGCATTGGAGAAAAACGCGAAAAATCTTCCGACTGTTGTTGGTGAGATTAATCATGTGTTTGAAGGGTGTTACACCTCACAGAGCACGGTAAAGTATGCTAACAGGAAGAGTGAAAACCTTATTCCGCAAGCAGAGTATTTTAGCTTACTTGGTGAAAAGCTAGCGAAAATACCTTACGCTAAAGATAGTTTTGACACCTCTTGGCGTCATGCTATGTTTAACCAGTTTCATGATATTCTCCCCGGTTCAGGCATTGCTGAAACTTATAAATACGCTAATGGGCTTTTCCAAGAGATTTTATCTCTTACAACTATGGCTAAAACAAGAGCTCTTCGCGCTATTGCGAAAAATGTTGATACTTTGGCTTCAGCTTTTGCAGAATATTCAGGCAACTACGGTGATGCTACATCTTCACAAGCTGCAGGCATGGGAAGTAATTACGGACAGATTTCCAAATATAATATGTGTGCAGCAGATAGTAACCCGATAGTCGTCTTTAATAACAGCCCATGGGAAAGAAAAGAAATCATTCAGACCGCTATTTGGAATCGCCTTGAATGGAAAGATGAACTCATAAAAGTACGAGATGACAAAGGCAATACCCTTCCTGCACAGATAGTTTATAAAGGCGTAGAGCCGGGTGAATGGTACGAGCGTACTGTTGTGGCTTTTCCTGTAACAGTTCCTGCTGGTGGATACGCAAGCTATACTGTTGCTCGCAGCACCGAGTGTGGCAAACCTAAATTTACCAAAATGGAGATGAAAGGCAACTATTTCAAAAATGAGTTTTTGACCGCTAAAATCGATCAAATCACCGGTGGCGTTATCAGCTTAAAAGACAATAAAACTTCATATGAATATGTTGAAGATGGCAGTGCTGCAGCGCAACTTGAATATTTTGTTGAAAGTCCATCAAATATGAGCGCTTGGTGTCATGGTATACCCGGTGAAGTTACTGTGCTTAAGAGTGGTTCTACAGGAACAGCAATTAATGGCGATTACCTTGTTTCAAAGAAGGTTCATCATAAATTCGGTACAGGCAGTTCTTTGACACTTATGACTACAATGTCAGCTCTTTCTGCTAAACTTGACTTTCAGTTGGAAGTGGATTGGCGTGAGTTTGGTTCACGAGAAAGCGGAATACCTTCTCTTGCTATATCTTTCCCATTAAACCTTAAAGATACAAAAGTTTATGCTGAAACTCCTAATGGGTATGTGACAAAGACCTCTAAGTCAGAGGATTTACCAAGCTATACTGCCAAACATTTTGAAGGGTCGTATTTTAATACCGCTCACGGCTCTGCTTTAGTGCCGGGCATTATGCCTGCGCAGCGTTATATTGACGTTACCGGCAAGGGCATTGATGGAAAAGAGCGTGGCGTCACACTGGTTAATGACTGCAAATATGGTTTCAAAGTTGATGAAGGCAAAATCACAATGTTTGTATTGCGCAGCAGTTTTGATCCGGACAATATCCCTGACATCGGACGTCATATTATAAAGTTCAGCTTAATTCCGCACGACGGTCCGTTTGATCCGATAATGGCTACAAGAGCAGGCATTAATCTTAACCAGCCAATGGAAACAGTTGGTGTTACTGAGCAAAAAGGCACATTACCTGCTCAGGCTGAGATGATGAATATTTTAACCGATAATATTATGCTGAGTGGCATTAAACAGGCCGAGACAGACAGCAAAACAACTATCTTGCGTGTCTACGAGATGACCGGCAAAAAATCTACCGGTAAGATTAAGATTAACCCGGCATTTTTAAGCCCGAAAACAGCTGTGGTTGTCGATATCTTAGAAGAGCCGACAGCTAAAAATACTG
>JGI994J12354_10000813_pt1 | contig 31655 bp, 33 predicted proteins | sample IntmicLarv3ML3BL_FD_12354 | JGI IMG/M metagenome (IMG submission 12354) | reverse complement strand
AACTAAATATGGAGAAGTATCGAAGTGGTCATAACGAGCTCGACTCGAAATCGAGTTGGGGGTAAAACCCCACGTGGGTTCGAATCCCACCTTCTCCGCCATATGGTCACAGGGTCGGTTTGGGGCAAGTCTAATTGGACAGCCCGTTAACCGAAACTGGAATTAATGCCCCAAAGCCTTTGTATAGCAGGCTTTGGGGCATTGTCATATCACCCATTATCTTGCTGGAATGTCCAATTTGAATTTTACGAAAAACGCCAAAATCGAAGTCGAAAAACGGAAAAACATGACTCTTGAACCCGTTGTCTAATTAGCTTGCTATACCCATTTTTTCGTTGTACATTTGCTCAAATTTCTCAGGTGTCTTGTATGCCAGCGTCCCGTGGGGGCGTTCGTTATTATAGAAAACTATATACTCAGCCACGTTTTTAAAGAACTCCCGCTCGGATTGAAATTTCTTGCGGTAGAGTTCTTCTTTTTTTAAGGCAGAGAAAAATGCTTCCGCAACGGCGTTGTCATGAGGTGTACCGGTGCGAGAAAATGATTGGACAACCTTGTTCACGCGCAAAAGATTGCGAAAAGCCTTAGAGGTGTATTGTACCCCCTGGTCACTGTGAAAAGTTAGTCCTTGTGGCTGATTTCGCTCTGCATATGCCTGCTTGAAAGTGGAAGTTATGAGATATGTACTATGCTTTGGTGAAACCCGGTGGGCTACAATCTTCCTCGAGAATAAATCCAAAATGACACAAATGTAATAGTATTGCTCTTTGACTTTAAAACAAGTGGTATCACTGACCCAGACTTTGTTTGGCTCAGATACATTAAATTGCTGTTGGAGGATGTTGCTCCGCCTTGTGCGGCCTGCTTCTTTTTTGTAGTCACGCTTGGAATGTCTACCGATGCTTTCCAATCCCATTTCACGCATTAGCTCTACAATGTATCCCGGTGATGTTTTTATGCCACGTTCAGCTAAAACCGCATGGATCCTTTTTGAACCAAAGCGTTGTTGGCTTTCATCAAACACTTCCTTGACCTTATCTCTGATTTCTTCTCGGCGGATATCATACCATGTGTTTTTCTTCCGACGGAAGATATGGTTGTAGAAGGTCCCTCTGGAAACCTCCAGTGCATCACAAAGGGCGTGAACACTGTATTGACCATAGAGCTTTTCCAAAGCAAATAATTTATCTTTAAGAGTCGATGATAGGCTGCACTCTGATTCTCGAATGATGCTAATTCGTTCTTCCAATTTATCTGCTCGCCGCTTTAGGGCGAGGTATTCTTTGTATGAAATCTCTGTGCCATCGGAAGCTTTGATTAGCTGATCTTGTTTTATCCAGAAGTAGACAGTGCTGCGAGGCAGATTGTATTGGGCACACAGCATGGCGACAGATCGACCGCCTGAATACTCAGATACAACCGTGTTAACTAGAGTTTCATCGTGTTTTTTGTTCATAATAATCCCTCCATAGGTTTGATACGATTATTATAAACAGAGAGAGTGAAAATAGACATTATTAGCCCGTTGGCGGCATTTTTCCCTATAACCAAGTGTCGGTTTTCGTTGTCTATTCACCAAATGCAATGTATAATGGTAATGGTGGATTTTTCTTTCTCGCACTTATTTCAATCAATCTGGAGGTGTTCATTTGATGAGCAGACCAATCAATAAAATTATTTATTTTGATAGAGAAACAATTCGGAATATTTTGCAAGAGCAAAATAAAGGCACCAAAACATCTCAAACTGATATATCAACATCAGCCGAAGTGAGTGCGGAAATAGAAATTGAAGCCAAAGTCAAATTAAGTGTTCCCTTTTTAGATAGACTTTCCTTTTTGTTTTCTGGCAAGCTGGGATCATCCTTCATAGTACGTCGTGATAGCGAGACCACCATAACTTCAACAGAGATTTCGGAATTTGAAGAATTGAAAAGTCGCCTAACAGAAATACCCAACACCTTGATCTTCGACATTGAAAATTCATCCACATTTTTCAGAGTTGCAGGTGGATATCTTCGCATTGTTAAAGGTGGTGTTGAGGGCGTTGATACTAAAGAGTTTAATTCTGTTATGGATGGATATGATGGATACGATACTTATAAAGTAAATGATGTGCAGTATGTTCGATTTAACAACGCTGCATTTGTTAGCAACTATAAGCGCAATGATTTACTGGCAACAAGAATGACACTGTATTGCATTGCCGTCGGAAGATTCGACAAAGAAAAATTTGATTTTATGAAACAGCTTAGTAAAATGGAAAATTTGTTTACTGGTGCGAATCAACACAAAACGCTTGCAGACGCATTTCCAGCCAAAGAACCCGGAGAACACCTCCTTGATGAAACTATTGGAACGCATCAGCAATCTCCATTAACAAATGTTCTTCTGTTTGATGTTGTATATGCTTGTATAGCAAATGGAGGGAGAGATGACTGAAAATATTAGAGAGTATAAAATAGTTATTGGCTCAAAAGCTTATTTCGATAACCATGTTAAACTACTCGAAGATAGATTAACCAAAGAGTATGAGGATTACTTTGTTGAAAATTTTCTAGAGTTAGTACGTCTTTCTGATGAGAGCAAACAACGTGGGCGTACATTCACAGACAATGATAAGGCATCGTTTATGCTTGTAAAAAACCACAATTACCATGGAATTGTCGAGTCCGCACATGATAGGCTGGGTTCCTTAATTGAAGAGGTAACAACGGATGATGCTATTATTTATATCCACAATCCTCCAACAACTCTAGAAACATATCTTGATGGACTTTATTCCCGCTCGAAAATTGAGCTCTCTTATGAAAGAGAAACATATGACATAAAGCGAGAACCTCATAAGTTCTCCGAAAACATAGCTCTTATCGGTAAAAACATTTTTGGTCAGGATGATGCTATTGCTGAAATCAGTAAAAGCATGTGGTATATGACAACAATAAACCGCAGAAAACCGTATGTCATAATGCTTTATGGCGGGAGCAGTTTGGGAAAGTCAGAATTGGTGCGAGAAATTTCCCAAAAGTTTTTCAATGGAAAATTTGTTGAAAAGCATTTATCAATGTTCAAAAATGATACCTACTCATATTACTTCTTTGGCGACAAACCCAACCGCCGTTGTTTGGGTTTCGACCTTTTGGAAAGAGAGTCAAATCTCGTTTTCCTCGACGAGCTTGACAAATGTCCAGAATATTTTTACTCTGCATTTTATACTCTTTTTGACAATACTGTTTTTAGTGACGCCACTTATGAGTTGGATATTTCCGGATTGTTGATTGTATTGACTTCAAACTATAAAAACGAGAACGAAATGAAAGATCGTTTAGGACTCCCGATTTTTTACAGAATTGATAAGTTCATTCATTTTAGTGATTTTGACGAAAAAACCATATTTGATATTACTATGAGCGAAATTGAAATTCATGTGAAAGAATGCGGGGAGAAGTTTTCGGCTGAGCAAATATACCAGATCGTTTCTCCTAAAATACAAGCAACAGGCGAAAATGCTCGGACAATTAAGAATAAAGTCCAGGAAACTATCGAAGACATGCTCTTTAGTGAAATCGAAAAAACAAATAGCGTACTAAAAGCATAGTTACTTCTACGCAACGCCATTAAACAAAATTAAGTGTTATTATAGAAGTGGTCCATTTTCGCGGGCTGCCCTCCAACCCCTTTATGAACCATCTTTTTCTACAAATTATGCCATTATAAAGCATACTATTTTTTTCGAACCCTTGTGTCCAAAAATGTAGTGTGCTCAACACCCCGAACCCATTGCAATGCAATGAGTTCGGGGTGTTTTTGTTTTATGCAAAACCTTGGACAGGCTACTGGCAAAAACTCAAAATCTGACCATGCTCGCTCAAATTTCAGGATTCGAACCCTAGAGTCTGCTATTTGAAACTGCCGCCGCGTTCCGAGAGCATGGCTTCCCAAGCGTCTGGCGTTCGGTATCCCAGTGTTGCGTGTGGACGTTCCATATTGTAGAACTCGACATATTTGGCAACACAGTCCTTCATTTCCTGCACGGAACGGTAATTTGTACGGTAGAGTTCCTCCCACTTCAGCGACGAAAAGAAGGATTCCATGACGGCATTATGCTGCGGACTTCCCGAGGGTGAGAAGCTTTGTGAGACGCCACAGCTTTTGAGTAGCTGTTGGAAGGCATGCGCCGTGAATTGTACGCCACGGTCGCTGTGAAAAATCAGCCCATCGGCGGGTTTTCGATTACCATATGCTTGCTTGAAGGTCGTCGCAATAAGTTGTGAGCTGTGCTTGATTGATGCTTTCCACGCGATAACCTTGCGCGAATAGAGGTCGAGGATTGCGCAGATGTAATAGGCCTTGCCTTTGAACTTGAAATAAGTGGTATCACTCACCCACACAGCATTGGGCGCTTTAGCGTGGAAGTTTAGCCTGAGGCAATCGTTCTTCTTCTCGTAATTGAAACGCTTGTAATTACGTTTTGAGTCCGAACGGATGCTACCAATATGCATCTCAGCCATCAGCTCGGCGACCATTTTATCGCTTACTGTAACACCGCGACTGCACAGGACGGCTCGGATTTTCTTAGACCCGAAGATTTGATTGCTCTCGTTGTAAACCTGCATGATTTGCTCGCTGAGCTGAGCGCGGCGGAATTGATAGCTTTTATTTTCGCGCTTGTTTCGGAGGATATGATTGTAGAAGGTGCCGCGTGGGACATCGAGAGCTTCGCAGATCAGATGAATACTATACTGGCCGTGGAGCTTCTCCAGCGCGGCCAGTTTTTCTTGTGTTGGGGAGGTTGCGGTGCACTGGACCGTCTTGAGAACCTCAATCATTTTCTCCAGGCGGGCGGCGTGGCTCTTCAGCTTGACGAACTCAGATAAGGTGATTTCTGTAGGCTGATTATATCCAACGGCTGTGGTTCTCTGCGGCTTGAGCCAGGAGTAGAAGGTGCTGCGCGGAACACCCGATTGTAGGCACAGAGTGGCGGCTGATTCTCCGGCATGGTAGCGCTCGATGAGTGATTGCTTTTGTGCAGCGGTGTACTTCATAATGATATAGCCCTCCTAGTGTGGATTTGGGCTTTATTATACACATGATTGGATACAGTGAGCACTTTCACTGGTCTATGTGGCAGCAGATAACTGACATGAGCCCTTAAAAAGTACAGATTGAAAAGCATGATATTTTACTGTATACTTATTAAAAGAAGCTCGCATTGGGGCTTGTATCTTAGTTGTGCTTTATAAGTGGGTGTAATTGTGAGAATTGTTGATTTGTTTTCGGGGGCAGGTGGACTCACATTTGGGTTTTATAATTTCATTTTAGATGGGCAGTTTGTTAGAAATCCAGATTGTGAAATTGTTTTTGCGAATGAGCAAGACGCAATGGCCGCTAGAACTTTTGCTGAGAATTTCCCGGATGTCATGCTAATACATGATGACATTAAGAATATATCGACACTCCAGTTGCAGGGCTTGATTGCTGATGGTGAAACTGACTTAATAATTGGAGGACCGCCTTGCCAATCATATACAACCATCGGGAAAAGAAAGTATGACGACAAAGCCAGGCTCTATAATGAATATCAAAGAATGCTGTCTATTATACGCCCTCGGATGTTCTTGTTTGAAAATGTCAAGGGCATGCTTTCAATGAGAAATGAAACAGGGCAATTAATTATTGAGGAAATCGGGGAAAAGTTTAATAATCTTGGCCAAGGACCTGGATATCGGATAGCTCATCAGGTTATTGACGCAGCCAACTATGGAGTTCCGCAGCACCGCGAGCGGGTGTTCATTATCGGCATTCGTGAGGATGAGGATATTGAGTGGGACTTCCCTCCTGTCACGCATGGAAATGAAGACGGGTTACATCCATATCTAACTCTGGAACAAGCGATTTCTGATTTGCCCGATGTAAATCCGGGGCTAGGCGTGTTGGAGTACACGCTTGATCCAGCTAATAATTATCAAGCTCTCATGAGATTTGGGAGCGAACGCTTAACGGAACATTTTGCAGCAATTCATGGGGATAAAATTCAAACGGTAATAAACCATGTGGTTCCAGGAGAAGGCAAAGACTACATAAATGGGCTGGTTGACCAAGGCGTTTTAGCCGAGCAGTATAGATTGACATCCGGCTACAAAAATACATATGGCCGTCTTATTGCCAATCAACCGGCTACAACGATTACAAACAATTTGGCAACACCTTCAGGCCTGCGCTGTATTCACTATGAATTCAATCGAGCCCTGACACCGAGGGAAGGTGCACGGATACAGTCATTTCCCGATCGATTCACTTTTTGTGGTTACAAAACGCATGTTACGTCTCAAATTGGCAATGCAGTGCCACCACTGTTAGCGGATGCGCTCGCAAGACACATTGAACAGCTGCTGGATTAAGGAGGGTACATGGAAAACTCTCAAAACGAAATATTCTTTAATTTTTCATATTTCGCACTTAAGCTTTTGGGGAAAGGCCTATACTCAAACGCATGGACGGCCATCGCCGAATTGGTTGCAAATAGTCTAGATGCCAAGGCCAAACAAGTATATATCCTTCTGGATATGTCAGATAAAGAGCATGCTACAATTGAAATTTTTGATAATGGATTTGGCATGGACTACCGAGACATTTCTGAGAAGTATGTGCTCATAGGTAAAGATAAGCGACTGGATCCGAACCTTGATGACGCGTTGCGAAACACCGTTATGGGGAGAAAGGGTATCGGAAAACTTGCTGCACTGTATTTGTCAAAGCAATACTATCTAGTGACGAAAGCCCCAAATGAATCGTCTGCTTGGTGCCTTGATACTGTTGGTACGAACGAATCCGATATTCCATCCTTGACAAGAGTTAAGCAATCAGATCTATACCTATCATGCAAAAAGCATTGGGACAAAATAGACACTGGAACTCTCATCAAACTAATTGATGTAGATTTAACACATGTCGGATCCCAAACGATTGAAGGTATCAAAGCTAGATTGGCGGATTTCTATCAGTTGGATGCGCTAAGTGGGGAAATGCATGTGGCCGTTATTACTGAAAAACAATCGGAGGTTGAGTTTGTAAAAATCGAGAAATCTATCGCATTTAAGAACTTTTATGCGCTTTTTGACAATACGGACTTAAGAATCAAAGACAAAATGAAATCCCACGTTTTCCTAGCGTCCAGCATTCCGGAAATTTCAGAGCGGAAGAAGGAAACACTGCAGCTAGACGATGTGTTCAACTGCACCGGAACACACCGCTTTGTAAGGGGCGATGGTGAGATAAGCGATGAGATGACCTATCAGTTGAAAGGGTGGATAGCGATACATGCAACAATTGACAAAACCGAAGCCCATAGAAATGACCCGCTATTTTTAAAAAACAAAGCATATAAACCGACACAATTACGTCTGTATGTTAGGAATAAACTAGCAGTAGAGAATTTCATGACATACATACAGAATACGCAGGCATTTGCAAACTACATCGAAGGTGAAATAAGTTTTGATATACTCGATGATAACAATCTTGATGATATTGCAACATCTAATCGGCAAGGGCTTTCGGAGGAGGATGAGCGTGTAGGGCTTCTGGTCTCCATTCTCAAGCCAATCATTACCAACCTGATTAGTAAGCGAGTGAAAATAGGTAATGACATACGTAGTGAAGAAAATGATTACCGTGAAGAGGCTGCGCGGCAAGCAAAGCAAGATGCCGAGGCTGTGGCAAAACAATTAGCCCAAGATAAGGTCGAATTGTCTAGAAATCTAGATTTAAAAGAAGTACAATTGGCTCAAGAAAAAAGCCGAACACATTTTTTGACTAAAACGATTTCGCCAAATCAAATCAGTTATTCAAAGCGATTTCACATGGTCAAAACAAATAACTATACGATACAAACAATCATACAATCTGCCTCTATGAAATACGCGCGAAATCGTTTGACATTCGACGAGATGTGGCAAGGGTTCGCAAAAATATCACTTCACACACAACGCATAAATGCCCTGCTTTCATTGAGCGATCTGGCAAATTTCGATATGCAGGAAGAGTATATACATGGTGATTTGTATCAATTCATAGCCGAGTACTGTGAGGAAATATTCGGGCAGACAATGAACCTAAACATCGAGACACAAATAGTGGACAACCATAGCTGCATTAAGCGCTTTTCACCGCAGGACATCGCAGTGATATTAGACAATGTTGTTAGCAACTCAAGCAAGCATGGTTCAAGTAATCTTGAAATTACTATGCGTAAGGATGCCAGCGGTCATTGTACAATCACATTTCGGGATGATGGGCGAGGTATTGATAAAGCAGCGGTGGGAATGACGGAAGAGCTTTTTGAATTTGGGAAAAGCTATACTCCTGGCGGAACTGGTGTAGGACTGTATCACATAAAAAATATTGTTGAAAAAAAGCTTAATGGTTATGCAATAATAAATGAGAATGTCGTTAAAGGCTTTGAATTGCAGGTGTGTTTTAATGAGATATGATTTGCGGGTAATGTGGATTGAGGATTCTGACGATTGGTTGAAAGAACAGCGGGAAGTGCTTGAGATTTTAATAGAAGAATTACATGTTTCCGTTGACTTTCACCCAGTTTTCGATGTTCAGGAGGTAATGACAAGCCTAGAGGCTAATAGTGTTGGCTTTCGGGGATATGATATTTTTCTCATTGACTACGACCTATCGAAGTCAACAAAGGGCCATGACGTAATCGGCAAAATCAGAGAGATTGGCGTAAATTCAGATGTTTTGTTTTATTCCTCAGAGGAGGAAACCACCATACGATCGATTGTTGCCGCTGATGCAGCAGCATACGAAGGAATATATGTTGCCAATAGAGGCTCCTTCGGAGAACGCGTTATGACCCTAATACAGAAAAATGCAAAGCAACTACTTTCGCTTCCAAATATTAGAGGATTTCTGATGGATCAAACATCAGAAAACGATTATGTGTGCAAGTCATATATAATCGAGCACTATCACACTCTACCGGAAAGTCACCGGCAAGAAATACTTGAAATAATTGCACAATCAATCGACTATGAACTTCGGCGGCTACAATCGCTGGCAAGGGATTTTAACCCCGAAAAAACTGATAAGTCCATTAGGAGTATCCTGAAATTACCGGCAGCTCTTTTTCCGCTAGAGAAACGGTATGAGATTTTTGAAAAGATGCTCAATGCTAAAGGTAATGCTACGTTCCAACAGAATTCCATGGCAGATTATTCTAACGACATCACAAAACAGCGAAATACGCTTGCGCACAAAAAGCTAGATGTTTGTCGCCAACAACAGTATTTGCTTTATTATGATGACTTAGCACAATTTATAGAGAGACAATGCGATGATTGCTCATCTCATACGAATGAATTTAAAATGTCAATGGCTGAATGGGGTGAGTTGCGCGACAAGGTATTACGATATGGGTTGCTATTCGGTCAACTCGAAATGGAGCTAAGACAAGCCGGATTATTTGCTGGTGTAGGCAATTAGATTGTTTTGTTAGCTCGTGAATCAGCCGGATTATCATTGCACTTTAAGTCCAAATGCGAATAGGCGAGCTTATTTTGTATGTGCTTTGCTAGCTATATTGGGTTCCGTCTCTCCGCCCTCCACCTTTCCAGCAACCCCATAATCACCGCCTCCATCTGCTTAGCGGTATACCCCTCGGGAAAGAACTTCTGATAGCGCCCGCGCTCGGTCGATGTGCTCTCGGAGGGCTTCTTGCACTCAGAAAGAACCTCATCAATGACCTCGGCGGTCAGCGTTCCGACCTGCCGCAGCTTCTTGAGCCGCACGGCCTGGGAGAGCGAGGGCTTGACCTCGTGGCGGGCCATGGCCTCTACCACGAGGGTCTGCTCCTGACGCGAGAGGTACGAGAGCTCAACAGCCGGGTTGAAGGCAAGCTGACGAGCATCCACCTTGTCCAATAGGGCCGGAACCAGCTCGGTCAGGCGCACCAGGCGATAAATCTGATTCTTGCTCTCGCCGGTCTGCGCAACCAGCACCTCCACCGACAGCATATCGCCCTTGATGCCGTTGTGGTTGAGGGCCTCCATCTTGACGCGATAGGCCCACGCTTTCTCGCTGTACAGCAGCTTTTCACGCTGTTCCAGATTGCTGTCCACCATGGCGATGGCCGCGCTGTCATCGTCCAAATCGCGGACAATCACCGGCATGGCCGTCAGTTTCGCCAGCTCACAGGCGCGCTTGCGGCGGTTGCCCGCGATGAGCTCATAGCCGCCCTCCGGGTGAGGGCGCGCCAGCCCGGGTTCTCGAACACCATACTGCTTGACACTCTTGACGAGCCGCTCCATGGCGGCATCATCACTGACCTGAAACGGGTGGAACTCGGGTGGGTGAAGCTCATTCAGCGCGATGCTGACCACCCGCTCGCCCTCCACGGGCGCGAGATGATTTGTGAAAATATCTTCATACCCGGCCAAGGCCAGGTTGCCCACGGTATGCTTACGCGACATCGGACAACACCTCCCCGACCAGCGCGGCATAGGCCGCGGCGACCTTCCCCCTGGGATCGTGGGTGAAGATGCTCACGCCCTGGGCCGTCGATTCGGCGGCGCGGACGGAGCGCGGGATGTGCTCGCCGAAAATGCGGATTTGACTGCCATAGCTGAGCTCAACCAGCGACACAATTTCGCGGGTGAAGGTCGCCCTGCGGTCTACCATGGTCAGCAGGATGCCCTCGATGGAGAGCGCCGGGTTGATTTGACGCCGGATTTGTGCTATGCTTTTCAGCAGAAGCTCCAGCCCCTTGGCATCCAGGAAGCTGGGCACCACCGGGATGATGACGCTATCGGCGGCGGCCAGTGCGTTGATGGTTAGCACATCGAGGGTTGGTGCGCAATCGACGATGATGAAGTCGTAGCCCGTCTTTACCTTGTCGATGTATTGACGGAGGATGGTCTCGCGGCCAAGCTGCTGAACCATTGTGAGGCCCAACCCGGCCAGCAGGTGATTCGAGGGGAGCAGGTCAACGCCATCCGGGTGATGGATGATGCCCTTGGTGGGCGCGAAGTCGATATCCTGAATGATGCTCGAAAGCGCGGTGGCCAGCGTGATGCTCAGCTTGGCCGGTTCGGTGATGCCGAGGCTGACAGTCAGGGAGTGCTGCGCGTCTGCGTCCAAGCATAAGACGCGCCTGCCTTGTTTAGCGAGGCCGACCGCGAGGCTCGTGGCGGTCATGGTCTTGCCGACACCACCCTTCTGATTGGCGACAGCGATGGTTTTGCACATAGAGTACACCTTGCCTTTCCATTGATTTCAAAAGCGAGGATTTTTAGCGCTAACATGAACTCTTGGTTTTTTAGCGCATTTTTCGCCCCGATTTCGATGTGAAAATGAGTGGAAATAAGGAACGCCAAACCCGCAAACCCTTGCAAACACAGGGGGTTCGGATTTAGCGTTATTATACTCTATCCGCAAAGCCAGCAATTCTAAGGGATTACGCCAATAACGATGTATTAGTAAACTCTTGCGGGAGAAGCCGTGAAGCCGTGCGCTTCACGGCGTTTCTCGTCCTATGGGTGTTTTACCCTGATACATCTCCCACGAAGTTGTAGTGTATTTCAACTTTCTGTTCGCGCTTGCCGGAACTTCTGTCAGGCTCATGTACGATGATTTTGTCCACGAACTCCCGCAACAGGGTCGGCGTCAGCTCCTGAATGTCGGTATACTTGCGGACGATGGCGAGGAATTCCCGACATTGGCAGCCTTTTCGCCCTGTTCGGCAAGGTCGGTTTCGAGTGCGGTTACGCGCTCGACAAGCTGTTTTTGTTCGGCTTCGTAATCAACAGACAGCTTATCAAACCGCTCATCAGTAAGTCGTTGCCCTACATGATCCTCATAAAGCCTTTTGAACAAAGAATCGAGTTCGGAAATCCTCTGCTTGGATTTTTCGAGTTCTTTTCTTTTTGCGGCAAGATCCTTTTTGGTCTTCGCCATATCCTGCTCCATGACCTGTTTGACAAACTCATCCTCAAATTCCCGCGCGTAGGAACTGACATCTCGGATGGCAGCGAGAACGATTTTCTCCAATACCACGGTTCGGATATAATGCGCCGTGCAGGAAACCGTTCTCTTACGATATGCGCCGCAGACAAAACTCTCCTGTTCGCGGGTCAGTGATTTTGCCCGATGGTTCTGATGCGGCTTTCCGCAGTCAGCGCAGTACACCAACCCGGAAAACATCTCGATACCGCCGACTTTTGCGGGACGTCGCTTGTTTTCGCGCACCTTCTGCACAAGCTCAAAGGTTTCGTCATCAATAATATGTCTGTGGGTATTCGGAAAAACTTTTTGCTGTTCGATGGGAATCCGCTTGATGGATTTGCTCTTGTAGGACGGCTTGACGAATCTGCCGGTTACTGTATGTCCGAGATAGGCTCTGTCCTCCAATATCTGCGCCACGGTCTGTTCCGCCCATTGTGTAGGCTTATTGATGACCTCTGCCGCACCGTATTTCCCTGTCTTTTGGAAAAAGTATGCTCTCGGCGTCAGTATTCTGTCAGCGGTCAGCACATTTGCAATCTGTGTCGGGCCTTTTCCGTCAAGGCAGAGAGCGAAAATCCTCTGGACAGTGGGTGCGGTTTCTTCGTCCACGATCAACTGCTTGTCCTGTGAAACGTTAACCGTATGGAGTTTTTCCGCCGAGCCGTTCGCCTCGCTGCGCTTTAGACGCAAACACCGCCTTGACCTTCTTGCTCGTTTCCCGAACGTGCCACTCGTTAAAAAGATCGCGCATCGGCAGCATATCGTCCAGACCGTTGATTGTGTCGATGGAATCTGTCACAGCAATATATCGAACACCGTGCTGTATAAAATCTTCTTCAAGCAACGCACCGACGATTAACCTGTTTTTGCCGAGCCGGGAGTGATCTTTGACGATTATGGTCTTGACAGCGCCATTTTTCACGCCTTCCATCATTTCCATAAATGCCGGTCTCTGAAAACTGACCCCCGTCCATCCGTCGTCCACAAAAAATGAGGTATTTTTGAACCCGTTGTCCTGCGCGTACCGGGAAATGATTTGCTTCTGATTTGCGATGGAATTTGAATCTCCGTTATTCAATTCGTCATCGCGCGATAAACGGCAATACAGTGCCGTGATAGGGTTTGACCTCGTATCCATAATTCTCCTTTCTTCGGAGGTCAAACCGATTAGGGTATCTATATTATACCGCTAACCGGCCTGACTTTCCAGAAGATTTTGTAGCTTTACTTCTCCGAATTATTCGCCGCATCCCGTTCAATCAGCCGTGAGATTTTATCGACCACATTTCCTTTTGCGTCTTTTTTGAAGAAGGAATTTACAGTGTAGGTCGTACCGCCGATAATAATTTCGGCAATCTTAAACGGCGGTAAATCGCTGACCTTCATTTCGGCTCTTTTTGAATTGCAGATATATTTGAATGAGACCGACAACCGCCTGAAAAATCTTTTTATCAACTCCATCGACACCCCCCTCTTAATACTCCGATTTCAGTTTTGATGCCGCCCGTTCGACCGCCCCGCCATCTTCCAAAAACTCAACCGCGCCTACACCGCTCTGCTTCATGTAGTCGATACCGAGTTTACGCGCGTTTGCGTTGATATCCTTGAAATCCTCCTGCATGGACGGACTTATCACATCGGATAACGTCCTGACCGCTAAGAAATAGTTGCCCGCTGTAATAATCCCGATCTTAAACAACATTGCCGCCAGACGGTTGGTCTGTTTGCCGATTTCGTCTTTGATGATCGGCTGGACGATGCCGGCGATAAATTCTGTGTCGTCCTTGTATTGATCGACATCCATATATTTATCGATTGCCTTGCGGATCAATTCTGAAAAATTCATGTTTTTACTATCCGCCAGTTTTTCAATCTTCTTTGCCATATCATACGTTAGGTGAAAAGTAACTCTCTTGGTGCGCGATTTTGGCCTTGGATCCATTACTCTTGGCATGAAAACCTCCTGCTTTTTCGGTATGATTTTTGTATGATCTATTTTTTGTTTGAACACCGCTTCAGGCTTTGCCTGAAGGCAGTTTCAGGTCATTTGGTATGACCCTTATTCCTGCAATAACTTTGTTATGTTGCTTTTATCGCCTCCGGCGGGGATTATCCTATGGAAAAATAATCTCCGCCGGACACCATCCGGCTATCGCGGTATCAGCACCATCTCGGTGATGACGAGTTCCTCCGCAATGCACTTTTTTGTGTTGTAGTGCCGGGCTTTCTCAAATATATCGTCCGTCTGCGGTACGGGGTCTTTTTCCAATAATTTATGAATTATCGCTTCGACTCTCTCGGACGCATCATCGTCCACCAAATACATCATGCTCATCAGCTCTCCGGTCATTTTCAGCAATGAAAATCTTTGCGGGTTGGTATCGTGCAGATGTTTCATAGCAATTCTGCCGTATTTACCGAGGGGTTGATCCCTACGGTCCTCCGTTGTTTCGCCCTCGCGCAGACCGTTCAGCATGGTCTGCAATTTCTGGTTGTTCAATAAGTCCTGATTCATGTTGGTTCATCGCCTTCTTCTGATTTTTGGATTCTGCCGTATTTATCGTAGATTTCATAAGCGGAAGAGCGGCTGATTTTAACGGGAGACACTCCGTTAATTGCTTCTGTGATGTCCCCGAAACTAAACCCATCCTCCCGCAGCTTCAACACGCACTTAATAATTCCGGGCGTTATCTTCGGCTTACGCCCCGCACCGAGAAGATTTGGCTTGGGTTTGGGAATCCTTTTTTGCAGGGACTCAAGCTCGTCCTGAATCACGGCGTATTCTCCGGCGTATTTCGAGATAACCGCCGAAACTTTCGGACAGACTTTACCGCACTGCGCACAGAGCGAGGCCTCGGAGCATCTCATCTGTTCCGCTGCGTCCCGCAGCTTGACAGCAATAGGAACATGGGTTTCCGGCATTTGCTACCCTCCTTTGATTAGAAATTATTTTCCAGATATTTTGTAAACAGCGGCGATGCATTAGCGCGTATTGTTATTTTTTATATCGCTTCTCGCTAATTGCATTATAGCTGCCCCTTGACAGGAAGTCAAGGGCAAACTATAATATTTATTGGAGTTATATGTAGTCGCTTAAATGCGCAGTAAATATTTTCGCTTGTGAGGTGGAATATGGTTTTTGCCAATATATCGGATTCGACTGTGAATTTACGGTTTAGCTTTAACAACAATATCGGGATGGAGGAATACGCTTACAGCTTGGGCGATGAGCTGTTCAAATTTCTCTCATTCGATATAGATGTGGTTTATTCGCTTTATATCGAAATGGCGGAAGCGTTCATCGATTATCATTACGGCACTAAAAACAAAAGCGTATACGAAGAAAAGCTCACCGCGCTGTGCGGTGAGCTTGACAAAAGGTCTGCCTATCTGCATTGGTATACCGTCGATTTACTTGAGAGAATGACGGAATTGCTGACGGGACGGGAATATGCCTTGAAGTCCTACCTTATGGGCGAAACTGTGCTAATGCAGGACATAGCTTTTCGGCTTGAACAACTTGTAAATGACAAGAACCTAAAACCTTATTTTGAGATTGATTTGTTGGAGAAATATCCCTTCATAAAGCTGACAGAGGAAGATTTAGAAGCGCAGCCGAATTATGCCGAAAGGGAGCTTGCCGGAATTAAAGCGAAAGGTCAAAAAAAGATAAGCGTATCAAAATCCGTTATGCAGAAGTCGATTGGGCTGGCGGCGCTTTTTCTTGCGGAAGATTTGAAGCGCAAGAGGACAGTGTTCTTAGGCGATATTGAAGCGATTACCGGGGACGATCCGCTCCTTGACGGTCTTTCTCTTACTCAAAAGCTGTATATGCTTGACATCCGCAGGAGAGCCGTACACGAAAATGCCATTTATTCCCGTGATTTGTGGAGAACATCATTTGAAACTTATCCGCGCACACCCTACGATTATCACGATGATCCTGTCGATGAAAAAGAAGTCAAAGACTATATTCTGAAAAACGGTGTTGAAATAAAGCAAGTCCAAGAAATCACCAGCGCGGAAAGATTGATCATATTTGAGCTTTTGACCCTGATCACAAGCGGCGCGGTTATCAAGAAATGCAAATATTGTGGCAGCTTTTTTGTGCCGAGGGGACGCTCTGACACGGTGTTCTGCGACCGTGTCGCCAAAGGAGAAACGAAACCCTGCTCAATGGTTGGCGCGTTGAAGCTGCACAAGGCCGAGAAAATCGGCAACCCCATACACGAAGCTCACTTAAAAGCATACCGCCGCATGAACTCAAAGGCGCGGACGCGGAGGATTTCACAAAGCGTGTTCCTCGTGTGGTCTGATGAAGCGAGGGCGAAGCGTGACGCCTGTTTGAACGGGGAGTTGCCGTTTGAGGAGTTCGCTAACTGGCTTGATGAGGATAAGCGGAAATAGCTTATTGCTGGGTATCATTTTTATTGGGTTTTTACTGTGCTTTAAAGGGAATACAAAATAGTATCAGTATCTCCTACTTATAGTTGGAGAAATGGAGTGGAAGTCATGAACAATATTACAATCAGACAAGCACAAGAGAGCGATATTCCCGTTCTCGAAAGTATTTTACTCGACACGGCAACTTGGGTGAGTGAAATGGGACAACCCTTATGGAACGCAGAAGATGTCGTATGGGAAAAATTCTCTAAAAGTTATCAAGTCGGCGATTTCTATATCGCTTATGCAGACGGCATACCTTCCGGGTGCATGGCGTTACTTGACTATGACCCGTTCTTTTGGCCCGATGTAAAAATGGGAGAATCACTTTTTATTCATAAGCTGGCGGTGACAAAGACTGCTCGAAAATCTGGCGTCTCCGACGCGCTTATGGACTTTTTCAAGGAACAAGGAATTTCTCTCGGCGTAAAGACGCTCCGATTGGATACGGACGCTTTGCGCCCAAAGACGCGGGCGTTTTATGAACGACATGGGTTTGGTTTTGTTGAAGAAAAGGTAATGGGTAAATTCCATGTTGCGTTTTATATCTACACTCTGTCCAACTCAGCTCATAACATTTTCGTTTATGGGACAGGCAATCCGGCCAAGCTGCAATCCATGCGGGATTGTCTTGCATCGTTGGAAGTTGAGATTATCGGATTGAAAGAAACGGGCGTGACCATTCCTGATGTAGACGAAAGCGGCACTACTCCGCTCAATAACGCTCGAATCAAGGCACTTGCTTATTACGCGGCGATAAAACGCCCGGTGTTCGCCTGCGATTCAGGATTGTACATAGACGGCCTGCCGGATAATGAGCAGCCCGGCGTTCATGTCCGTATGGTAGACGGGAAACGATTGAACGATGATGAGATGATCGTATATTATACCGCGATAGCCGGAAGATTAGGCGGAAAAGCTGTGGCGCGATATAAAAACGCCATTTGTATTGTTATAAACGAGGATGAAGTATATGAACATTTCGGCGACGATATATCCGGCGAAGCGTTTTGTATTGTCGATAAGCCGCATCCAAAGCGTATTGAGGGATTCCCGTTGGATTGTATTTCTGTTCATATCGACAGCGGCGAATATTATTACTGGCATGACAGAGATAACGACGCGGGTATGGTGTTCAAGGGGTTTCAGGCGTTCTTCCGTAGAGTAATGGCAGAAAGAGGCGCAATATGAAAACTGTTCTGAAATTTGACACTAATAACGCGCTTCATTTACCGCCAGAGTTTCAAAATGATGATATTCGTTATTCGGATTCCTTCGCTGAATATTTCATAGAGCATTATTCTAAACCCGGTAACATTGTTTTTGACCCGTTCGCAGGTTATGGGACTACACTATATGCTGCTGAAAAACTAAAACGGCAAGCGTTTGGCATTGAATATTTGCCGGAGCGTGTAGAGTTCATAAAAGGAAACTTGAAAAACCCTGCGAATATTCATTGCGGCAGTGCGCTTAAACTGGACGGAATTAAGGTGCAGGGAACTGACCTCGTTTTAACTTCTCCGCCTTATATGCAAAGAATCAACCACCCCGAATATCCGTTTGCTGGTTATGAGATAACAGGGCAAGGATACGATGATTACCTTTTAGATGTAACAGAGATATTCAAGCAAATAAAATGCAGGCTGAAAATCGAAGGTTATGTGGTAGTTGAGGCCAGTAATCTGTTAATTGACGGGGTGTTTACACCACTCGCTTGGGACATTGCTCAGGTAATCGGTTCTATCCTATCTTTCAAGCAAGAAATTATTATCGACTGGCAATGCGATACGGTTCCAGCGTATGGTTTTGGATATGACCATAGCTATGCACTTGTTTTTCAAAACGCAGAGGAATGATATTATGCGAACGGAACAGGAAATGATGAACTTAATCCTTAGTACAGCCAAAGTGGATGAACGTATCCGCGCGGCCAGCATGGAAGGTTCGCGCGCTAATCCCGCTGTACCGAAGGATCAGTATCAGGATTATGACATCACATATTATGTGACGGAAATCACACCGTTTTATAATAATCCTGCATGGGTTGAGGAACATTTTGGCAAGCCTTTGATTATGCAAATGCCGGAAGCAATGCGTTGGCCGGACGGTGGCGGACATTTCAATTATATGATGATCTACCCGGACGGCAACCGCCTTGACTTAACTTTTGAGCCAAAAAAATACGTGGATAACGGCGAGCCTTCAGTTGTCCTGCTTGATAAAGATAACGGAAAAGGGTTTTTGCCCTGCCCCGCGCAGGGGGGAGTTTCCTCCACGCTTCAAAGCGACGCTGTTTATCATATAAAACCGCCGTCGCCGTTGTTTTACTACTCATGTTGTAATAATTTTTGGTGGTGTTTGAATAATGTCGCCAAAGGTATCGCGCGGGATGAGCTGCCGTATGTGATGAATATGTTTAACGAGGTTGTTCGCTCCGAATTGCATTGTATGATCGAATGGTATATCGGCACACATCATGGATTTTGCCTTTCCGTGGGTAAAAACGGTAAATATGTCAAACGCTATTTACCACCGGAATTATACGGAAAATATGCTAATACCTATTCGGGCAGCAAATACGACGATATTTGGAAATCGGTATTTACCATGTGTGATTTGTTTCATACGTTGGCTTTGCCGGTAGCGGAGCATTTCAATTTTACATACCGTCAAGACGAAGAAGATGGTATGCGGGAATATTTAAGGATGGTGAAAGAGAATGAATGTTGAAATAATCCCCGCAACGATAGACGACGCAGATGCCTTGACAGCGATTCAGCAGCAGGCATTTAAGCGGCTTTATGATATTTATTGTGATGAAGGCAGTCCGTATTTGCGCGGCTCGGATGAAATTGCCGTGTGGTTCAACCGTCCGAATTGGTACGTTTATAAAATTCTCGCGGACGGGGCTTTATGCGGCGGTATATCTTTTTGTGAACGGAACGGAATGCCCGGCGTGTATTATCTTGCCCGTATTTATGTCCTGCCGGATTTGCAAAGTAAAGGAATAGCGAGTACAGCCATTTTATTGTGTGAAGCAACGGTCGCACATGCCAACCGCTGAACTTTGGATTTTCCTGTGAATGAAGTCGCCAACCGCCGCTGTTATGAAAAGGCAGGATATACAGATACGGGGGAACGGCGCGACCAAAGTGGCGGCGCGATTACTTTGGCGTATATGGAAAAAACGATTCCGGCGTTTCGCAGTATAAAAAAACAGGCGAATAACCCTGACATTATAAAAGTATTATCCTATAGCATATATGAGTGTTCATCGGAACGCGCCGCGCTCAAAGCGCAATCCTACAAAGAAAACGAAGAACAACAATTATACGGTTGGGTCGAAAATGGTGAAATCTTTGGAGTTGTCGGCGTTCTTGCTCACCCTAATAAAAATAGAAATCACGAATATTGCTGTAGCCGAACACGCCCGTAATCGCGGTATAGGCCGCGCAATGATTACCGTGTTGCGTGAAAAGCACAGGGAGATGATTGAAGCCGAAACAGATGACGATGCCATTGACTTTTATCGCAAATGTGGATTTATTTGTACCCCCACAATGCAAAAACAGGGTGTTCGTCGATGGAAATGTATATTGCCCGCTTCAGAAACCGATGAAGAACGACGCGCCAGAATATACCCCATCATATTGAGCGAATACAATCCTGCGTGGCCAGAATGGTACACAGTAGAAAAAGCTATCCTTACTCGGCTGATAGGCGCGGAAAATTTCTACCGTATCAGCCATATCGGAAGTACGGCAGTTCCGGGACTTACGGCAAAACCTACCGTAGACATCATTCTTGAAATCAACGAAACCACCGATTTGGACAAGCTAACCACTGCCTTATCATCGCCAGAGTATATCTGTTTGAGTGGAGCAGGGTTGACAATGCCGACTCCACCACCGCATATAACGTTTATAAAAGGCTATTTATCCAATGGTTTTGACGAAAAAGTTTATCATATCCATGTGCGTTACCCCAACGATAATGATACTCGAGATAAATTGCTGTTCCGGGATTATTTGATAGCTCACCCGGAGGCCGTAACCGAATACGCGGAATTGAAACACAGGCTATTCAAGGATTACGAGCATAATCGGGATGGCTATACCGAAGCGAAAAGTGCGTTTATAAAAGAAACCATAGGAAAAGCGAGGGGTTTTGCATGATACCAAACTTAACCATCGGCGATTTAACGATTGATTGCGCGAACGCCGAACGCGCCCGCGACTTCTACGCCGACCTTATGGGTTGGGAAAAGACGACCGCATATGGCGCTTTGGCGGTCAAAACAGGCAACGACATGACCATTCTGTTTTGGGAACCGGACATTCCGTATGTGCCGCCCGTTTGGCCGGAGGAACCGGGGAAGCAGCAGAAGCAGATGCACTTGGATTTTTCGGTGGACGATTTTCTACCCACTGTGGAAAAAGCGATTCGGCTCGGCGCGACCAAAACCGCCGTGCAATACGGCGGAGAAGGGTTTATCACGATGCTTGATACAGAGGGGCATCCGTTTTGCCTGTGTAAGCGCATAAGTGAAGCGGACTTCAGGGCGCATTTTAGGCAAGAGTATTATACTGCGCTTGCCGACTATTCCATCAACATAGACTGCCCAGACACAAAGGCGTTGCGGAAGTTTTATGCGGAACTGACAGAATGGGATCAAAACTTCCACCCGACAGCGCTTGTTGCCGATGGTGGGATGAATGTTCATTTTATGCAAAGCGATTTCGACTACGTTCCGCCTGTTTGGCCGGAAAACCTCGGTAAACAACAGAAGCAAATGCACTTTAACTTTCAAGTGGACGATTTGCAATCCGCCGTGGAAGAAGCCGTCCGTCTTGGCGCAACCAAAGCTGCAGAACAGTACGGCGGCGATCATTTCGTAACATTGCTTGATACGGAAGGGCATCCGTTTTGCTTGTGCAGGAGGGACAATGGATGATTAACATTATACATATAGTCGGCGCGTCCGGTACGGGAACATCCACATTAGGACAAGCATTAGAGCGGGAGTACGGTTATAAATGGATGGATATCGATAATTATTTTTGGTTCCCAACCGATCCGCCTTTCAACCAATCACGTCCGCGTGAGGAACGTGCTGCGCTCATGGCGGAAGAAATGCAAAAACATGAAAAATGCGTTATCTCAGGTTCTTTGTGCGGCTGGGGAGATATTTTCATTCCTCGCTTTGACTTAGTCGTTTTTATAGATACACCGACAGATATTCGCATTGAGCGTCTGCAAAAACGGGAATATGAACGGTTCGGCGAACGTATCCGTGAAAGTGGCGATATGTACAAGGAACATATCAATTTCATCGAATGGGCAAAATCATATAATACTAATAACCCGCCGGAGCGTTGCAGAAAACTGCACGATGAATGGTTCAAGTTATTAAGATGTCCACTGTTACGAATAGATAGAACAAAACCGGTCGGTGAGTTATTAAGTCAGATTGCGGAGGGATACCTATGAGTTTTCAATTTACAGACGCATGTTTCATCACCAACGATGTTCTGCGGCTTCGGGCTTTTTATGAGACAATTTTCGGTGTTCAATCTGAGGGCGACGAAATCCATTCTGGCATATCTATAAACGGATTGACGCTTGTTTTCGACCATGTTGATATTGCCGAAGAAAACCCGACTTTCCGCTATGTGTCGGCGGGCGGCGCAAACAACGTGATCGTCGGATTCAATGATGAAGATGTGGACGCTGAGTACAAACGCCTGCTATCGTTGGGCGCGCAAATGCTGAACGAACCGACGACCCATCCGTGGGGAGCGCGGTCGTTCCAATTCAGAGACCCGGACGGAAATATTTTGAATTTTCGCACAATACCGAAGGAGGGCTGAATATGACTTTTTATCATGGCAGTTCGGTCGGCGGGCTGACGGAATTACAATCGTTCGCAAAATCGTGGTCAAACCTTAAAGAGCCGCTTGTATATATGACTTCAAGCAAACAGCTTGCGGCGCACTATATATGGCCTACGAAGAAATACGAAATCAAATCGCCGATGCTCGATATTCGTCCTGACGGTACTCTCGTCTTTCAGGAAATGTTCAGCGGGGCACTGGAATACTTCTATAAAGGATTAAGCGGCTGGATTTATCAATGCGATGGAGAATTTCAATATAACGATGACGCTGGAGTGTTTACGACGGCAACCTCTGCGACGCCCGTTTCCATAATTTCTGCCGAATACGTTGAGGATGTCTACGAACACATCATAGGCTATACGGAGCAGGGCAAGTTTATTTATGAAAAGTTCGAGAGTTTGCGTCCATACCGTCACGATATCATACGCGGTATTATTTATCGGAGTATAAAGAATGACGACTTATTCAATAATCCCACGCACCCTAATCACAAGTTCATACCGAATAAATACCCGCAGTATTGGAAAGAAGCCAAAGTCCTGTACGAAAATGGATTATTGTAAGAAAAACCTTTGCAGAGTTTATTGTGTCTGCAAAGGTTTTCGATTCCCTAATCGGTTGACTGCCAGAGCAACATAATTTTTGCATTACATCGTTATGACTATCAAACCAATGGATTGCTGGCTTTTTCATTCTCAACGATACTGGTAATTGCATCGAAAACCGATGCTGTTTTGGAAAGGCGACAGGAAAGCACCTCTATGCAGACTTTTCATATTTATCCAGAAAATGCTGGAATTGTTGGATGACAAGCTGGATAGGGGGTTCTTAAATAGTGCGATTTGGATTTCTTGTGAGTGAATTCACTCCTTTCAAACATTACAAGCCTCGCCTCCGAGAGGAATCTGCGGATTCCTCTCGATTTACTTTTGTAGGGAATGCCGTTGGCGGCGCGAAGTCCCCGCCATCTTGCATTCCCCCGCAACATATGATATCCTGCCTATATAATTCCCACCCCATATTACCACTTATCTTGAGAGAGGGTGCAATCCTATGGCAAAGCGTATCGCCCTGTTTCTGGCTCTGTTGCTCCTGCTCGCCGCTTGTGGGCGGGCCGAGGCCCCGGCGGAGACACCTGTGCCCTCCACCGTGCCGGCCACCACGGCGGCGCCGGTCACCGAGACACCCACCGCACCGCCCGCCGTCACCTCCGAGGCCGAGCGGGCCGCCCTGCTGGCCGACTTCGACGCCATGATGGCCGCCATGGCTGAGACCTTCCCCTACTTCTCCGCCCTCGAGCGGCGGCTGGGGGTCGACCTTCGGGAGAAGGCCGACGACACCCGGGCTCTCATCGAAAATTATCCGGCCTCCATGAAGGCCCGGGCCGCGGAATACGGCCTCGCACCCGAGGTCATGCCGGCCCTGAACGCCCAGGTTTTTTGGAGCATCCTGCGTCACGAGTTCTTCCCCCACTTCGGCCAGCTGGCCCACGCCTACACCCTGAGCGCGGCGGCCTACGAGGCCTTCCGGCCCATCTACAGCTCGCCCCGAAGCCCCTTCAACACCCCCACCACCTACAACGCCTTTGTCAACCCCCAAAGCCGGGGATTTTGCGACGGGCAGGCGGCCATAATGAAAGCGCTGCCCAAGGAAAACCCGGCCCTGTTCGGCTTCTTCTTCGGCAATCCGGCCCCCCAGGCGAGCGCCGACGCGGCCTCGGCCACCTCGGTCATCGACACCGAAATCCTCGAGGGCGGCACGGTGGCCTATTTGGCCATGCCCAGCTTCGCGGCCTCCGATTGGGTGCCCTACGCCGCCGCCCTGACCAGCTTTTACAGAGAAATAGAGGGCTGCGACCACCTCATCATCGATATTCGGGACAACGCCGGCGGCGCGCCGGCCTTTTGGCGCATGCTGCTCATGTACCCCCTGTGGCCCGAGGGGAAGGACTGGGTCGACATGCCGCTCTACGCCTTTTTCCGGGACACCGAGCAGGCCATGGCCCTGGCCGAGATTCACATCAAAAGCGAGGCCGGGACCGGCCGATACAGGCCGCTGAGCGCCGCGCCCCTCGAGGCTGCCGTCCTGCTGGATGCCCACCCCATGGCGCTCATGAACCCCGAGGACGCCGCCACCCTGGGCTATGTCACCCCTCTGGACACCAGCCTTGGGAACATCACCGACCACCACTTCCGTGCCGCCGGCATCGCGCCCATGGCGCGCACCCCCTTCGGGGGCCGCATCTGGCTGCTGACCAATGAGAATGACCACTCGGCGGCCTCCCTCTTCGCCGAGCATGCCAAGAGCATGGGCTTCGCCACTCTGGTGGGCGCGCCGCCACGGGGCAGCTATTCCGCCACCTACGGCGCCTTCTTCGCCCTGCCTCACAGCGGCATCGTGGTGCGCTGGGACGTCGATTACCTGACCGATGCCCAGGGCCGTGCTTTGGAGGAGCTGCCCACCGAGCCCCACCACCCCTGCCGCCCCGGCCTGGATGCCTTGGAGACAGCGCTGGCCCTCATCCGAGAGGGTGCCCAGTGAGGTGCAGAATGGAGGTCCGTAGCCATGCTCGCGCGAGCAAATGGAGGGATATTTGTGCAGAGCATTATGTGTACAATGAAGTTCAAATAGATTTTTTCCCGGATACATCTGATAGTGAATCGTAGTTTGTCCAGCATCTTTCTGACTCACCCACACAAAAAAGACGCCCTACGGGGCGTCTTTTTTTCGTCCTCCCCTACCCCGCCAGCCAGTGGGCGGGGAGAGCGGTATCCAGCTTGTCGGGGGCGTCGTAGTCGATGCCGAAGGTATCGACGGTGACACCGATGATCACCTGGGGCTCCACGGGCCGGCGGTAATCCATGCCGTCCGGAATGGTGGCCGGCTCCACGGCCACCTGACCCAGGCGCACGATTTCGTCCACCCCCCCGAGGATTTTGCCGAAGCAGGGATAGCCGCCGTCCAGGCGCTTCTGGGGCGTCAGGGGAAAGAAAAACTCGCCGCCGGCGATGCCGTTCTCGTAGCCGCCCATGCAGATGGTGCCCAAATCGGGCAGGAGCCTCTGGCTCTCGGGCACAAGGGCGGCCTCGTTGGCGATGAGATAGCGGCACGCCGCGCGGCGGAAGGCGTAGGCACTGGCGTCCACCACAAAATCCCGCTCGATGCGCTCGATGGGATGGTGGTCGAAGGCGCCCTGGTTGGCCAGATGGATGAAGCTGCGCACCGTGTTGGGCGCCAGATGGGGCATGAGCTCGACGACGATTTTCGCGCCGTTTTGCATGACGAAGGTGGCGATGGGGTTGGGAGATGTCATATGCCGTGCCTCTCTTAATGTGTTTATGCGCACCATTATAGCACAGGTGGGGCGCGTGCGCAAACCACTATTGCGCGAGATTTGCTTTTGCTTTATAATAAGTCCATGATTTTGCAAAAGGAGCGATTGCTGTGGAAAAATCCGGCCCGGCTTCTGCCCTGAACCTCCGCGCTGCGACCCCCGAAGATGCACCGGGCTATGCCTCCTGCCACATAGCCTGCTGGCAGGAGGCATATGGGGCTATCGTTTCCGCTGACTTTTTGAGCAGAATGGCGGCCAAGCACGAGGCCTATACCGCCCACTATCAGGCGCAGCTGGCTGCCCCCGGAGATTGCGAATACTACAGCGTCCTTGACGGCACATCCATGGCCGGCTTTGTCATCCTCAACCGGGGCGCGGTGGCCGAGTATCCCGGCGCGCGGGAGATTTGGGCCATCTATCTGCGGGAAGCTTATTGGGGCCGGGGCCACGGGAAATCGCTGCTCGAATTTGCCGTCGCGCAGCTGCGGCCCTTGGCGGCACAGGCCATTTTTCTGTGGGTGTTTGAGGAAAACCACCGCGCCCGGCGGTTTTACGAGAAAAACGGCTTCCGCTTTGACGGCATTGTGCGGGAGGCCGACTACGGCGGGCCTGTGCGGCAGTTGCGATATACTCTGGCGCTGACATAGGGGACAAAAGGGCCGGGCGGCGAAACGCCGCCCCTACAGAGGGCAGGGCAAAACTCATTGATTCTGCCCCGGTTTTCCCCTATAATAAACCCATCAACCTCGCAAAAGGAGCGAACACCCATGAAAAAACTTGGTCTCGTCGGCGGCGTTGGGCCGGCCTCCACCTTGGAGTACTACAAATCCATCAACGAGGGCTATCAGGTCCGCATCGGCGACCGCTCGGAGAGCGGGCAAAACCCGCCCATGGTCATCGACAGCCTCAACCTGGCCGTGGCCTATGATTTGGTGGGACGTAAGGATTGGCCGGCCTTTACCGCCCTCTTTGTCGATGCCATCACCCGCCTCAAGGCGGCGGGAGCCGAAATCGCCGCCATTTCGGCCAACACGGCCCACATCGTCTACGATGGCATCGTAGCAGGGGCGCCCCTGCCCCTTGTGGGCATTGTGGACGAGACCTGCAAAAAGGCCAAGGCTCTGGGCTGCCGCCGCCTCATGGTGTTCGGCACCGGCTTCACCATGGAGAGCGGCATGTACGAGGCCCAGTGCGCCCGCTTGGGGCTCGAGGCCGCCGTACCCGGTGAGGCCGACCGCAAGGCCATCCACGGCATCATCTTCCCCAATTTGGAGGCCGGCATCGTCCTCGAGGACGACAAGGCTCGCATGCTGGAAATCGCCCGCCGGTGCCTGAAAGAGTACCAGGCCGACGGCCTCATCCTGGGCTGCACCGAGCTGCCCCTGATCATCAAGCCGGGGGATTTGGATACCACGCTGCTCGACACCACGGCCATTCACATCGAGGCCATCCTGGACGCCATGATGGCGGAGTAGGCCCCGCCCTTGTCCCAAAAATCAGGGGTGGGCGGGCGAACACAGCTCGCTCCTGCAAAAGGGCCAAAAAACATTTTCATTTCCTCCCTTTTTGTGCTATAATCCCATTATCACTTCACAGTCACGGAGGACACCTTCTTGCCGGCAGACATAGGTCAGCTATCCCTTTGGGCGGCGCTTTTGCTTTTAGCCGCCCTTTTTGTCATGGTGCGCAGCGCCATCAGCGCCGCCGACACCGGTTCCTTTGAGAAAATGGTTCATAAAGTGGGCGGCGGCTGGGCCGAGCGCGTCCTTGAGACGGTGGAGCGGCCTCGCCGCTTCATCATCGGGGCCGATGTGTGGGCGGTGGGCCTCGGGGTTTTTTTGATGTCAAGCGTCTATCACTTCGTTTGGGGACTGTGGTATCTGGACACCTTACTCCGCAAAGGCGACATGCTGTACGTAGTTGTACCCCGCCCGCCATTTCTGTCTTTCATCTGGCCTGCGGTGCTGGTTTTCGTCATCGCCCTCCTCATCGCCCGGCAAATCGGCGCGCGGCGCCCCTTCGCCGTGCTACGCCGCCTCTTTTGGCCCATCTGGCTGCTGACCATGGCCCTGTGGCCTTTGTGCTGGGTGCTCGACAAAATCGCCCTTCCCGGCCTCAAGCCGGGGGCCGAGACAGTGGAGACCAGCGAGGAAGAAATCCTCGACCTCATCGACCAGGGCAGCGAGAGCGGCGACATCGAGGCCCAGGAGCGCGAGATGATTGAAAACATCTTCGAGATGGGCAACCAGGACGCCGAGGATGTCATGGTGCACCGCACCGACATGGTCATCGTCTGGGAGGAGGACACCGAGGCCGAGATTTTGGAGACCATTCGCTCAAGCGGCCTGAGCCGCTTCCCCGTGTGCGGCGAGGATGTGGACGATGTCATCGGCATCCTCAGCACCCGGGATTACTTGCTCAATTACCGGCTGGACGCGCCCCGGCCCCTGCGCGAGCTGCTGCGGGCCGCCTATTTTGTGCCCGAGTCGGTCAAGGCCGACGCGCTCTTCCGCGAGATGCAGCGGCAAAAGGTGCACATGGCCATCGTCGTCGACGAGTACGGCGGCACCTCGGGCCTCTTAACCATGGAAGACCTCCTCGAGGAGCTGGTGGGCGAGATTTACGACGAGTTCGACGGCGAGGAGGATCCCGACCTCATCCAGGTGAGCGAGGGGCGCTGGCGCGTGCGCGGCAGTGCGCCCCTGTGGCAGGTGGCCGAGGCTCTGGGCGTCGGCATCCCCGAGAGCGAGGACTACGACACCCTGGGCGGCCTGATTTTCAGCGGCCTCACCGTCATCCCCGACGACGGCAACCACCCCGAGATGACGGTCTTCGGCCTGCGCATCGTGGTGGAGGAGCTTTTAGACCGCCGGGTCGAGTGGGCCACCGTGGAGCAGCTGGGCGAGGCCGAGGAGGCTTAGCCCGAACATCAATCGCACACGCAAAAGAAGCAGCCTTTCGGCTGCTTCTTTTTGTTCGCCTACTGGACGTCCGGGGGCATACAGGGGACGTAGTCGTAGTCGATATAGTGTGCCATAAATTGGGCTCTCAGGGTGCGGGGCTGACAGAGGCTGGTCTCGCTCTCGGGTAGCACAAAATGGATGCAGGTGACATGGACATCGCTGCACTGGGGCAGGCTGTGGGCCGGGATGGTGAAGGTCTTCATCCCACGGGGCAGCAGCATGCCCTCCGGATCCTCCTCGGTGAGGATGACGGCCAGAGCCACCCGCTTGCCGGGACAAACGGCCAGCAGGCTGACCTCCATGTTAAGGATGCGCCCGGTGTCCGAAAGGGGCAGCTCGCCGGCGTCGTAGATGACATAATCCTGGCAGCCCTCCAGGGTGATATCCACCGAAATGGGGACATCCACCGGCACGGTGGGGCCGCACAGGACAAAGACGGTGGGGTCGGCGAAGCTGACCGTGCTGCCCTGATTGTCGGTGTAATCAATCGCCGCGTTGATGTGCTTCTCCCCGCCCGAAAAGCTGACATGCTGAATCTGGAAGATCAGGGTGGCGCTCTCAGTGGACGCTACTCCAAGCGAGGGAATCGTCCAGCACAGGTCGGTCGCGCTGTGGAGGGCGACGCTTCCGCTTGAGGCCACCGGCGCGCCCACAATGACGAAATCGGGGTTGAGATGCTCGTGGATGGCGATGTTGGTGGCGCCCGGCACGGTGAGGTTCTGGGCCAGGTCGGCGAAAATCTGCTCCAGGGCCGCGCTGTCGGGGGCGATGGCCACATGGGTCACCGCGGGGGCGGTGGCCCATGCGTTGAGGGCCGCAACATCCAGGCCGCCCGAGCCCATGAGGCCGATGCAGTAAATGGCGATGCCCTGGGCCTTGGCGGCCTCGGCATAGGGGCCGGCGTTGGGGCCGGCCGTCGTCTCGCCATCGGTGAACAGCACGATGACCTTGTTGTTGGTCGAGGTGCTCAGCATGGCCGTGGCCTGGCTCAAGGCGGCGCTGTGGTTGGTGCTGCCCCCGGCGGTCAGCATCGCCGCGGCCAGCTTGAGGGCGGCCACGTCGGTGATGAGGCCGGTCTCCTGCACGGCGGTGTCAGAAAAACTGACGATGCCGATGTGGCTGCCCGAACCGATGGTGCTCGGCGCGCCGCCCGTCGATTCGGCCAGGATGTCGATGAAGGTGGCCACGCCCAGCTTCATGTCGGCCAGAGGCTGGCCGCTCATGCTGCCCGAGTGGTCGAGCACCAGGACGATGTCGGCGGGGTTTGTTTGGATGTCGGGGGACGCCGTCAGGCCGAGCTGGACCTCGAGGATGCCGTCGCAGCCAATCTCGGTGACCGTCCCGATGGATTTGTTCGAGTTGATGATTCCCACTGAAAAAGTACCTCCAAGGCAAAAGAGTGTAAGCCCAATCGGGCTCAAACTCAGCCTATGCCAAGGCGGCGTATTTTGTGATATTTTGGGGAAGGGGCGCGTTGGAGGCCCTTGTCTCCCCAAAAATGGGGGGTTCGGGGGGGAGTTTCAGCAAGACAAGCGGGCGATTGATAATCGCCCCTACCCGGCTGTCCAGAACCCGGTCAGCAGCATGGTGCGCTCAAGCGATTGCGCCAGCAGCACATGCTCGCTCTCGGCGTGGCCGCCGTCACCCACGGCACCCATGCCATCCAAGGTGGGGATGCCCAGGGCCGAGGTGAAATTGCCGTCCGAGCCGCCGCCCACGGCGATCTCGAAAATCTCGATGCCCATGTCGGCCGCGATGCCCTCCAGCTTGCCATAGAGGGCCATGTTGCCCGGTGTGCGCTCGAAGGGAGGCCGCTCGAGGCCGCCCTTGATGTCCACCGTCAGCCCCTCGCGAGAGGGCTTAATGGCGTGGACGGCGGCGACGACCCGCTCGCCCTCCTGGGCGGTGCGCACCCGGAGGTCGACCTCCATGACGCATTTAGCCGCCACCACGTTGCTACGGGTGCCGCCCCGGATGACGCCGACATTGAGGGTGGTGCCCGTCTCAAAATTGGTCATGCTGTGGAGCAAGTGGGTGATGCGGGCCGCCTCGTCGATGGCGCTCACGCCCTTCTCGGGGTCGCCGCCGGCGTGGCTGGCGATGCCGCCGATGGTGATTTCGAAGCCGCCCACCCCCTTGCGCTCGGTCTTGATACCGGCGTGGTGAGAGGGCTCCAAAATCACGGCGGCCTCGTACTGCTCGGGGTTTTTGAGGGCGATGGGCATGGAGGTTTCGCTGCCCACTTCCTCATCGGAATTGTAGAAAAGATGCACCGTTTTGTCGCAATTGAGCCCCAAATCGGCCACCGCCTTGAGGGACCAGATGGACGAAATGATGCCGTATTTCATATCGAAGCACCCCGGCCCGCGGACGACATCACTCTCGCGGGAGGTGGCCTTGCTGCCCACATCCCACACGGTGTCGTAGTGGCCGATGAGCAGCATTTTTCGGGGGCCGTTGCCCACCTCAAAGCGCACATGGTCGCCGTAAATCTCGGTGGGGAAGCGGGTGCCCGAGACGCCCAATCGGCGCTCCACGATGGCGCACAGCACATCGCAGCAACGGTTTGCGGCGGACTTGTCGGTGCTGGGGCTCTCGGCTTCAACCAGCTTGAGGAAGTCGGCAATCAGTTCCTCGCGGTGGTCTTCAAAATATTGGCGGATGCTGTGGGCGGTGGATTTTTCCATGGTGGTGCACCTCCGGAGTGTGGTTTGTGGATGAGGGAATTGTATCATAGGGAGTAGAAAAAGGGAATAGGGGCATTTTGTAAGAAGATTGTTGAACGGGATTTTTAATTTTATGGGGGAGGGTACCACCCGCAGGGTGGTACCCTCCCCCAAACCCCCTCCTATTTTTGTGCGGGTCAATGCCTTCCCCTAGGGGGTGTCTTCAAACCGACGATGTGACCAAGGGCAAGATAGTTTTTCGTCCGGCAAGGCAAATTTTATCGGCATAATTTATTTATGGCGATAAAATTTAACGCAGCTGGGCGGAAAAATAGCCG
>JGI994J12354_10000812_pt1 | contig 31658 bp, 29 predicted proteins | sample IntmicLarv3ML3BL_FD_12354 | JGI IMG/M metagenome (IMG submission 12354) | reverse complement strand
AAATGTTTTAGAATAGCGTTTTTAGATGAGAAAGGTCTTTAAACGAGACGAAACAGCACACAGGTTAGGCGCATTTCGACGAAGATTAAAGCTTGTTTTCAACTTGAACGACTAACAATCATTAGAAAATTTGTAAAATAAATGCCAAAACAATAACCGACAAACTGAGCGCAGTTTTTAGAGGTAGCATAGAGACCGAAATATATCGGATGTACGCCTCTTGCGCCGTTTTGCGCAGCTAAAATTATGAACAGTTCAGAGGTGGATTGTTTCAATAAGAAAATCTTACTTGGTAAAGATGATGAATTTTATTGCGTGCCGAATAAAAAGATACTTTACACCCTGCATAATTAGTGATAGAATTAGGTAAACGATGATTAAAGATAACCTTGCGAAAATTTACTTCTCGCCACCTAACCGTAGAGGAGAGGAGTAAGTTGTCATATAAAACAGAACAAGGATTATCTGTAGCATTTTCAGAAAATGCTGTAATTTTCAATATAACAGAGAATACTAAAAGATTAAAGGGCTGTTCAATTGAATAAAAGAGCCGGGAAAGGTGAGTAAAAAAATGAATAAAAAAAGAAAATTTCGAAGAAGTGTTGTTAATACATTGTTGGCGATTGTCTTGATTGCGTCGTGGACTCTGTCGGCGACGGGTATGGAAAATGAAAGACAAGATTTTACCGAAGCTGTTCCGAACAATGTGGAACAAGCGGAATTCGTTGGGGAAGAACCGCAGGGAATGGATTTTGAAGAAGAATATGTCAGAGATATTGTTTCCGAAGAATTTAACGAAGAATTTGATGAAGAATTTGATGAAGAATTTAACAAAGATTCTGATAAGGAAGAAACTGATACAGAAGGATTTACAGAAAGATTTACAGAAGAATTTACAGAGGAATTTACAGAGGAATTTACGGAGGTACTCTCAGAAGAATCTTCGGTTGAAACGTCCGCCACAAGGAAATTCACAGTTGAATTTGATGCTTCTTCGGTAAAAAATTTGGAAATGGGTCTGATGAGCGATTCGGTAAGACCAATGCTGATAACAGATGATGCATATTTAGCGCAGTTTTTCATTCAGCAAACTTTGGACGGAACAGGAAGTTTTGATGAGGACGAAGATCATGCTTCTCCTTACTATAAAAACAAACAGGGCAATGATTCAAGTTCTGATAACAAGATAGTACGCTCGTTTGACAGCATCACATATGATATTACCTATGTAACCGAGGTTTTCACAGATGACGTTTTCTATGAAAAAGGCGTGATTGAGTTTGAATTCATATTGCCTCTTACTGCCCAGGAAGCACAGTGGGATTTGGGAACAATGAAATGGATGGACACGGGCTATGTTGTGAGAACAGAGTTGCGCACCTATGATTTTAACGGAGACGGATTTGTAGATGAAGATGAGAAAAATGTTTCTTGCCAAGTTTTGAAAGGGCAAAAAACACTTGTGGCAAGCGGCGACAATCCGACTGCAATTCCGGGGCAAGGCAGTTTGATTGCAGTGCTTGATGTGTTGGGAATGAAAAACGGAAGTGTTGTAAGACCTGTGTTTACGGCATGGATGCAAAACAATCAGGCCGGAAGCGATAATATAAAAGATATTACGGCAACGGGAAACACTTTGCCGTGTTCGAATGTTGATCATCAGGAAACGTTGGAAAACGGAGAGGATCCGACTCGAACTACAGAGCAGATAACGGTTTTGGCAGACGAAATAACCGTCACCGCAGAGCCGAGATATAATGTGCAATTAAAAGCGTCTTCAACAGACTTTGTTCGTGATACTTATGATTTTAACAAAGGAAACGGACTTGCGCTTGACATGGGCGCAGGCTTGGTTGAAGGAAGAGTTGCAGGTTATGGTATAACTTTACAACTTTACAATAATCAAGACAGAGGTCTCAAAGGAGTTGAACTTCCGCAAGGACCTATCACTTTTGATATTAAATTGGATACAGTGTTTATACCGTCGGTTCCGCAGGCGCGGCTGACAGACGAACAGCAAGAATATGTCAAAGAAAATTATAAACCATTGGTATTGAGTTTTGACCAGCATAGCAACAGTGCTGTTCAGCAGGACGAAAGAGATTTGAAATATAACAATGCAAGTGTTGGAGATGCGGCACCTTATAATAAGGGGACAGGCTCGTCAAGTTGCAGCGACGGCGGCACTTGGCGTGCGGTCAGAGATAATACCACGGGCATAATATCCGTAACAGTGTCTGGTTATGTTATCAACCCTAAACATTTTCCGAGTACAAATGCAGGCGGTGGTTCATATACAGCAAATATAGGCTGTTTTTCAGCGGGGGAAATTTTCGTTCTGATGCCATTTAATAACGGCGGCGTGAGCGATCCCTCAAAAAAAGGAACTTATGTTATAGATGATTTGAACAATACTTTTGGTCTGAATATTGGAGATGGGACATTTGAGGTTACAATTCGAGATATGAAGTTGCGCGCAACTTCGATCACAGGTCAATCTTTAGCTGAAGTAGATGACACCTCGAACCAGAGGGTAGAGGATGACGATGCGAAAACTAAGAGTTTGTATCTTGCCAAAGGCGGCGGACATAATTGGATATCAATGTGGACACTGCGCATAGTTTCATTGAATGACGGCTTCAGCGATGTAATCGGAAGGGCACATACAGCATCGGGAGAATGGACGAATTTTGGGCTGGATACCTTAGCCAGAGGAAGCAAGGTTGCCGTGGGTGTGGGATTTAACAACTCGGATAACGGAGATTTGGGGAATATAGCGGTAGCGGTAAATCTTTTAGGTAAGTTTGATGCGGATGTGGTGACGCTGGATGACAAAGTGTCAAAATCAATCGGTGTGGATGGATATGGCTTAAAATATCAGTTGCTGTATGGGACTAAACCGGATGGAACCAATTGGGTCAGTGACGACGAAATGGAAAAAATGAGAATTGAAAATCTCCGGTATTATGCAAGTCTTGAGGATATTCCTTCAGGGCATAAATGCGTGGCAATATTGACAGAGATACGTCCTGCCGGAAAAGCACAAGATGTGGTGAGAGTTTCAGGAGGAAACAGAGTAAGAATCTTAGCGGAAGGAATTGTCAATCGGGAAGAATCCTTACTTTGGAACGTGTATCAAACTGTCATTGGCGGAGAGATATGGCGACTAAATCAATATAACGAGGATATAGGCATTCAAAGTATGCTTGGAAATACACCGGTGCCATACAACGCTGCATTGGCTGTACGCGATCCGTGGTCGGGTCATGCACAGTTGCCATCGGTTACAGAATATCGCAAATATGAAAAAATGATATACAATGACGACGGATCAACCACAGGACATACCGGAAACTATAATTATGGCGATTCTCTTCGCATTGTTGACACGACGACCAGTATTTCAAAGCGCATATCGCAACAAAACGGCAACAAAGACAAGAGCATATATCAATTGGATGCAGAACAACGGTATGTGGATTTTGTTCTGACACCCAGGTTTGATCCGTTGCCGGATGACCTTGCAACGACTACAACAGTGACGGTTATTGATACGCTTCCTGAAAATGTGCACTATGAGGAAGGCAGTGCATACTTTGACGGAAGCTATGTGCAGAATTCTGAAGAAGGACAACCGGGAACAATTATAGACGGAAGAATTGCTGACCCCGAAGTTGGCAAAGTGATTGTCAGCGGCAAAGAGCACACCACGCTGAAATGGGTATTCACGGACGCAGATACAAGAGATGTTTTGCCGACAATTCGTTTCACCGCTATGATTGGGAATATGAGTGACCCTTCAAAGGATGTTGTGAATAATCAGGAGTTTATAAATACGGCGACGATTGAATCAACAGGTGACAGAAGACCTAAAATGGCAGGAACAGGAAATTTGTCTCAGGCCGGCTTTGCGGTTTCGAAACTGAGAGCATCGTCATTGTCAAAAATTGCGGATAATCCGCGCTATGACGTTGGCGACGAAATGGGATTTCAGGTGAACATTGGGAACAATTCAGGAACGGTGCAGCCCAATGTATTGATCGTGGATGCGTTGCCTTTTGACGGAGACAAAAAAGGAAGCAAATTCGGTGGATATGTTTCTATCACAGATTTATTGGTTGATACCGTATCGATAACCAATTTGACCGGATGGAGATGCTTTTATACAACGTCAGAAAGTGCAAAGAACACTTCCGCCAAGGACTATATATTTTCTGAGGTTTTAGGAAATACGTCTGTAATAAACGGAGAAGCAATTGTGTGGAATGAAGTGACTGTCGAAAGCGGCGGAACTATCCCTGAACTTCTGAATAAGGAAAATATAATAGCAATTGCTTTTGTCGGAGACCTAATAGGAGGACAGGTTTTCAAAATGCATATGGATTTGCTGACATCACAGGGGAAAGCAAACGCTATAGTCGTTAATAAAATTTCCAAAATAGAGGATCGTGTGCAGGCGGTTGAAGAAAGTGCACAAGCCAGAAGTCGTATTGTAGACAGACAAATATCAGGAATGCCGTGGTATGATGAAAATCACGACGGACAGCGTAAGGGCGAAAAAGAAGTCACCTTATATGGTGCTAAAGTGCAACTTTTGCAAAAGAATGAAAATACCGGAGAATATTTGGAAGTTAAAGATACAAAGGGAAATCCGATTTTTGCAGAAACAGGCAATACGGAAAAAACTACAACTTTCAAAATTGAATTTGTGAATAACTTGGGAAACACGATAGAAATTGATGTGATCGCAACAGCGAAAGAAGACGGAACATATCTGTTCAGCGGTCTGCCTTCGGGAACTTTCGGAATTCGCTTCAGCAGCGGCACAATGCCAATTAACCGATATATGGCATCTCCGGTGAAGGCGGGTAGTGATAGTTATATAGATTCAGATGGGGTTCCTGTATTTGATGAAGAGGGTCTTCTTCAATATACACAAATTGAAGATATTGTCTTGCCAAAGAAAAATGATTTATTGACCGGTGTTTTCGTAACAGGATTTCATGATTCCGGGTTCTATTTGAAAAGCTCAAGTTTGACTATCGGTAAGATGGTTGAAAGCGGAGACACAACAAAAGAGTTTAATTTTACCATTCAGATGAAGAATGGGGAAAATCAAAATGTTGAAGGTGTATACTCATACATGGGAACTGCTGTCGAGGGCGCAGATGTGCCGACGAGCGGCGAAATTACGTTTGTCAGTGGAGAAGCGAGCATTACATTGAAACACGGACAAGAGATTTCAATTGCAGGAATTCCGGCAGATACGAGTTATACAGTGACAGAAATTTCGCAGGACACCGGATGGACGGCAGACAGGCAAAGTGTCAGCGGGATTTTGGAAACAAATCAGGAAGCAAGATTTTTGAACAGATATATGCCATTGTCAGCTGCAGCACAGCTTTTTGTCAAAAAGACGATCAGCGGAGATGAGTTGGAAGAAGAAAAAGAGTTTATATTTACTTTGGAAAGAATTGATGAAGGAAAACTCGACGCAGTTATTATGCCTGATATAAAAACAGTTACGACGTCTGCAATCGCGTCCGGAAGCTCTTATTTGGTAGGCTTTGACGAAATCATTTTTAGGGAAGCAGGCACTTATGAGTTCTCTGTTACGGAAACAGAAATAGAAATACCCGGAATGACTTTTGCAGAACCGCAGGAAGTGGTTATAAACGTAATTGATGAAGACGGCAGTTTGAAAGCCGTGGTGGTTAGCGAAAGCGGTGCAGAGTTAGAATTTATAAATGTCTATACTGCGCCTCCGGTACCTACAACAATACCTACAACGACACCCGAACCAACATCAATAGCAATACCTACAACGACACCCGAACCAACATCAATAGCAATACCTACAACGACACCCGCACCAACATTAACAGCAACACCTACAACGACACCCGCACCAACATCAACAGCAATACCTACAACGACAGCTACATCAACACCTACAGCTACAGCAACATCTGCGGCGGAATTATCTATAACTCCACCTGTAAATGTTACTGTACCTCCCGCGATAACGCCTACACTGCCTCCGGCAGAAACACTTGCCGCAACTATTGCTCCGACATCTACAACTCCTCCTAACGAGGCAACTGATGAGCCGCCTGTAATACCGTCACCCACTGTTGACGATACTGAAAACGATGATGAAACAGAAAATGAGGAAATAATCCCTGCGCCCGAAGTGCCATCTATTGATGATATGCAGGAGAACAATGAAACTCCTCCTATTTATCTTGAAATCGAAAACGGCACTAAGGTTATCGCAGAATATAACGAACGTGGTTATTATACTATTTATAATGACGAAGGATATGCGTTAGGTTTTGTTGTAGTGCCTGCGGATAAAAGCATAGAGATGATTGATATTGAAGAATATTTAATACCGTATGGCGACCCCGATGCGCTTTCAATTCTTGAATCTCAGTTAGAGTCTCTAACACTTAGTTTCGAAAAAGACAACCCAAAAACAGATGAAGGTCGCAAAAAATATATCGTTTTAATTATTTCAATACTTGTGTGCATGAATTTGTTGGCTTTAGGATTAAAAATGAAAACTATTTACGAAAAGAAAAGACGATTTGAAAATTAGGTTTTGATTATACAGCATGGTCATATCCGCGCATATATCAAACAATTTAAGCCCTCTGCCTCTTAGGTGGGGGGCTTAAATTGAGCATCAGCGGGGGTTCAATCTCCCTCTTCTAAGTTTAACCAAAGAAAAATTTGTTTTCATGGCAAAGCATCACGTGAGGCTTTCGGTGTGTGAATGCAAAAGAAACAGCTCGGGCAATTAGAGCGTGTGGGTCGCAATAATGTTAGTTTACTTAAATCCAACTTAAAAAAGTGCTTCTGGGTATTTGCAAAATTTTCGCGGCTTTCGTTGCGGAAATTTCATTTTCTCTATATTTTTCTGCATATTCGCTGAATTGGCAGGGCTTTGTTTTGGGAGGTCGTCCAAAACGAATGCCTTTTTCTTTAGCCGCTGCGATTCCCTCCGCTTGTCGGGCGATCAGGCTCATTCTTTCGATTTGGGCGACATAAGACAACACTTGAAGAACAAGGTCGGCGATGAATGTTCCGGTTAAATCAACCTCTTTTTTTCGGGTGTCCAACAAAGGCATGTCCAACACAACGATATGAGCACCGATTACCTTTGATATTATTCGCCATTGCTCAATGATCTCATTATAGTTTCTACCTAAACGGTCAATGCTCGTGACGACAAGCGTGTCGCTTTTCTTTAACTTTTTCATCGGCTGTAAATAAATCGGGCGGTTAAAATTTTTCCCCGATTGTTTTTCAACATAAATTAATGTGGTTGCCACCCCAAACTCGCGCAGTGCTGTCATTTGTCTGTCTTCACGTTGAATTTGCGTCGAAACCCTCGCATAGCCATAAACCTTTTCTTTTCTCATGAAATGTCCGCCTCTCAGTTTTTTTTAGGTAAGTGATGATTAATAATCGCTTACTCAGCTTTCGCCAAACTAATTTTACAGAGTGACATTGAATAACGCTCGCTTTTTTAGATGTGCCCTATTGACAATAAGTTTCGCGTGATTTATTATTAAAAGCAGTAATTATATAAAATTTGAAGGGATTGAGAAATGTTGAAAATTACATTTATGGGAGCGGGAAGCACGGTTTTCGCCAAAAATGTTCTTGGAGATGCGATGCTTACGCCGGCATTACAAAACGCTGAAATCGCACTTTATGACATAGACGGTCAAAGATTGAAAGAATCGGAAACGATGCTTCAAGTGATAAACAAAAACTGCAACGAGGGTAGAGCGAAAATAAGCTCGTTTTTGGGTGCTGAAAAACGAAAAGACGCGCTCGGGGGCGCGAATTTCGTAGTGAATGCGATTCAAGTCGGGCTTTATGACCCTTGCACAATTACAGACTTTGAAGTTCCGAAAAAATATGGGTTGCGTCAAACAATAGCTGACACGTTGGGAATCGGCGGAATTTTCAGGGCGTTGAGAACAATTCCTGTAATGTTTGATTTCGCAAGGGACATGGAAGAAGTTTGTCCGAACGCGCTGTTTATGAACTACACAAACCCAATGGCGATGCTCACGGGCGCAATGCTCAGACACACGAATGTTAAGACAGTCGGATTGTGCCACAGCGTTCAAATGTGTGCAGAGAACATTCTTACAGGATTGGACATGCCTTTCGACAGCGACGTTGAATATAAAATTGCGGGAATAAACCACATGGCGTGGCTTTTAGAAGTTTCGAGAAAAGGCGAGGATTTATATCCTGAAATCAGACGCCGTGCCGCTGAAAAAACAGAAAAGCATCATGACATGATCAGACAGGAAATTTTGAAAACTTTTGGATATTATGTCACAGAATCGTCGGAACACAATTCCGAATATATGCCGTATTGGATAAAGGATAAATATCCCGAGTTGATTGAAAGATATAACATTCCGCTCGATGAATATCCCAGACGCTGCATTCATCAAATTGAAAGCTGGAACAATCTCAGAGACGGGCTTGTGGCGGATCCGACACTTACGCACGAAAGAACACATGAATACGCTTCCTACATTATGGAAGCAATTGTGACAAACAAACCGTTTAAAATCGGTGGAAACGTCATTAATACAGGCTTGATAACAAATCTTCCTCAAAACGCCTGCGTTGAAGTGCCGTGCCTTGTCGACGCGAACGGCGTTTCGCCGTGTTACGTCGGCGCACTTCCGGAGCAGCTTGCCGCGCTCAACAGAACAAACATAAACCCGCAGCTTTTGACGATTGAAGCCGCCGTCACGCTTAAAAAAGAAAATATTTACTACGCGGCGATGCTCGACCCACACACAAGCGCAGAGCTTTCAATCGACGACATTAAATCTCTTTGCGACGATTTAATCGAAGCGCACGGAAATTGGCTTCCGAAATACAAATAAAATATTATCTCAATAACAAGGCTCAAGCCCGGATTTGTAAGTTTCTCCGGGCTTGATTTGCCCGTGTTTGATTGAAATCAATTCGGGAACGGTGACAAATGTAAAGCCCTCATCTGAAAGCTTTTTCAAAATCGGCTCAACCGCATTCACACTTGTTTCAAAAATGTCGTGTAATATAATAATATCGCCGTCTTTAATTTCTTTTACGGCTGAGTTGATGATGGAGTTTGTGTCAAAAATTATCGAGTCTCTCGGGTCGATGTTCCATAATACGACAGACATATTCATTTCTGCTGCGACATCCGTCACCCTTGTGTTGTTTTGCCCGTAGGGTGGTCTCAAAATGGCAGGAGTGTTGCCTGTGATTTGGTAAATTAGCTCGTTCGTGCGGCTGATTTGCTTTTTGAGCTGTTCCTTGCTTAATTGGTGCGGCTGAGCGTGGTCGAACATGTGGCTGCCAATCGCGTGACCTTCTTCTTCGGCTTGTTTGACAATTTCAGGCAAAATCTCATATTCGAGCCGTTGTCCCAAAACAAAAAATGTCGCCTTTGCGTCATGCTTTTTCAAAATATCCAATATAATCGGAGTATATTTAGCGTGCGGACCGTCGTCAAAGGTCAATGCTACATATTTTATCTGTGAATTTTCGGCGGCGAAAACGCTCGCAGGGAGCAAAAATGTTAGTAAAGAGAATAGAATAAAAGCCTTTTTCATCTGTAAAAGACCTCCTTTGAATTCTATTTTATGCTAATCTTAAAGAAATTATATTGACATATTATTGAAAATAGAATTGATTGATTTTATGCTCGTTTTCAAGGGTTACACCACCTGAATCGGTATTTTATAATATGTTATTAAAACAAATCAGTGATAATGCTGATAGTGTTTGTTTCTTCATTCCACTCAATTCCAAGACCTGCAACTTCAGCGATATCTCTTAATTTAAAATAGTTATAACCATCAATGTTATATCCTTCAAAATTAACTTGTTCGTAATTAAAAAACAAAAGAGCAGTTGTGCGTAAAGCTGTTTTGTCTTCCGTGCTTTTAGGAGAAAGATATAAATTTTCATACGATTCAGTTGCTTTCATGCTTATAGCATCGTATGAGGGTATCCATGAAATGCTGAAGCACTTTGATGTATCACAAAGAGCACTCGAAATATCTCTCAATTTAAAATAATTATAACCGTCAATGTTAAAAGAATCGAATTCAAGATGTTCTCCGTTCAACGACACTTTAGATGAGGTTGGTGTGGCTTTAAACTCTTTTTCTTTCTCTTCTTCAGACAACGGGAGTGTTTCAACGTCCATAATTCCGCACATATTGTCTGAAACGAGCGAATAGATTCCGCTGTTGTAGACGGTATATACTTCTTTCGGCAAGCCGGTTGCGCCGTTTTTAATTGTGTTTTTCATATAATCGCCGAACCATTTTTTGATTTCACTTGATGACGCTTTCAACTCGTCTTCATAATAACCACACTCATTATGTGAATGAAGCGAAACGACGTCACTTGTTTTGTTAGCAGAAAATTCAAGACAATGAAGAGTTTCGTGAACGAAAACACGGTCGGGGAAATCCTGGCTTTTTATGTCATAAGCGGAAGTATAGCTGACTTGTGCGAATCCGATGTTATCAAAAAAAGTTCCGCCCAGACCATACCAATCGGGAGTGATTTCGGCGAGAGGAGCGATAACGATTATTTGGTTGTATTCTTTACCGCCTTTTTCCATATACTCATATAAAGTATCGTCTATTTCATATGGATCTATGGAACATAAAAAGGAGGAATTTGACATATAATCGACATCCCCTAAAGAAGTTAAAGGTTTATCAACTACAAAAACATCTACCTCTGACACACGCATAAGACCATCGGACAATTCTTCAAATGAATTCGGCATTTGTTTTAAAGCATATGATAAATCATCTACATCTTTGTCATCAAAACTTTTTTTTTGATGATAATTTTGTTGTCCTTTAAACAATGGCAATGTAATATCGGCATTTTTATAAATCAAACATAAAAAGTTCCATTCTGTCGAAAGAATCATCTCTTTTTCTTCAAGTTTGAAATCGGAATAATAGGCAGTTCCCAAACTATGACCGCATAAATCACCGCTGCTTAAAGATACTATTACCTCTTCATCGTCATTAGAATTAAATATCCACTCTAATTTTTTCCATTCGGATCCGGTATACTCTTGAAACCACCATATACCTGCACCGCTTGAACCGTATGGACATTTGATTTCGTTTTCATAATGATCGTCATATTTTGCCATTACGCTTGCTTTATAAATCGTATTTTTTTTAACATCGAATTTTTTACGAACCCAATTAACTCTTCCGTCGTTTTTGACAGAAAAGGACGGGTTACCGTTATATGTAACATTTTCATCTTTTGAGAAGAAAACCTCTTGCTGTTGCTCAGGTATAGATATTATGGGAAGCCATATTCCATTTTCACTTTCTGCACCCGTTGCTATCTGCGCAAAGGTAGCTGCAGATAATGAAGATGTCAGAAATACTGTTGTTATCAGCATGCGTAAAAAAATGTTTTTAATTGTTTTTAACATTGAAGTTACCCCTCGGTTTCTGATTTTTCACATAGATGTTTATAGCAAATTACACCCGGGCTTATGCCCCCAGTAACTTTTCCACAGCCGCCAGCCTAACCGCAACACAAAAAACCTCAATCGCCTCTTTCAATTCGTCGAAAGAGGGATAGCTCGGCGCGATTCTGATGTTTCTGTCGCGCGGGTCGATTCCGTAAGGGAATGTCGCGCCCGCCTCGGTCATCGTCAATCCAGCCTCGGCACACAGCGCAACCGTTCTTTTCGCGAGATTGTCAAGCGTATTAAAGCTGATAAAATAGCCGCCGTCGGGGTCGTTCCATTCGGCGATGCCTTTCCCCCCGAGGTTGCTTTCGAGTTTGCCGACGACGTGCTCAAATTTCGGGCGTAAAATTTCTGCCATTTTTTTCATGTGCGCCAAAACGCCGTTCAAATCTTCAAAGAAACGGGCGTGGCGAAGCTGATTCATCTTGTTCGGACCGACTGTTTGCACAAACATTCGCTCCTTTACATATTCGCAATTCGACTTCGATGAAGCCATTCCTGCAACTGCAGCACCGCAGAAGCTGATTTTTGAAAACGACATGAAAACAAGCGGCATGTTCGGACTTCCCGCCTTTTCACATTCTCTGATAATGTTCGGGATAACAGGCAATTCGCCCCTGAAATTGTGTATGCAATAGGCATGATCCCAATAAATTCTGAAATCGTCCGCCGCGGGGGTAAGATTCGCCAATCTTTTGACGGTTTCGTCGGAATAGACACAGCCGCTTGGGTTTGAAAACAACGGAACACACCAGATTCCCTTAATCATCGGGTCGTCTTTGACAAGTTTTTCCACAACGTCCATGTCGGGACCTGTCGGAAGCATTTCAACAGGAATCATTTTAATGTGAAAATATTCGCAAATTCTGAAATGGCGGTCATAGCCGGGAACGGGGCAAATAAATTTGATTTCCCCTTGCTTTTGCCAAGGAACGCCGCCGCGAACACCGTGCGACATATTGACGCCGACGTTATCGAACATCATTTCCAAGCTTGAGTTTCCGCCGACGATAACCTCGGGCGGTTCAAGCCCAAGAATATCCGCCACGATTTGTTTCATTTCAATTATTCCGTCAAGTCCTCCATAATTTCTGCAATCCATGCCGTTTGAAACCCACTCGTCCTTTTCGCTCAAGCACCAAAGCATCGGGCTTGAAAGGTCAAGCTGAACGCTGTCCATTTTGCCGCGCGACATATCCAGTTTTTTGCCCTTTGCGCAAATTTCGTCAAATTCGCGTTTTAAAAGGTCATGCTCCGATTGAAGCTGTTCTTTCGTCATTTCCGTGTACATTGCCATTGTTTCCCCCTGTTTATTCTTCGTAAATTTAAAATAAAGCCACATCACTGTCTGTCTTGTTCACAAAGTCCATATGGTATAATTTTTCCCAATGGTTAATATTTAATGTTCCCATTGTTAAATGAATTGCCAATATGCTGCAATTTTCATCATTTTCATTGTTCGCCATGTCGTACCAAGAAGCAAAAGCGGTGCGAAGCTTGGTTCTTATCTCGGCATTTTTGGGGTCGAGAACCCAACCGAGATTTTCACCTGTTCCGACAGCAGTAAACCACTGTCCGCTAACCGCAACTGCAACCTCTGAATTTTGCGCGATTTGCTCCATTTTGTTTGATTTCCCGTAAGTAACAACATAAAACGTGCCGTCTTCATAATAAGCATCCACCTCGCGGATAATTGGACGGGGTTTTCCATCAGCACTCGGTTTCAGCGCGATGGTTGAAAGAGAAATTACGTTGTCTTTGCTGTTGCCGAACTTCTCGTCGAGTAACTTTAAACCTTCTTCATACTTGTTCATGGTAGTGCCTCCTTTTAATTATCATTGATAAATTTTAACATATTTAACTTCCATTCCCTGCGGAAATTTTTCATCGTCAATGCCGTCCATTCCCGCCCAACCGCCGCCGACTGCCGTGTTCAAAATAAGAAAAAATTCTTTATCAAACGGCCAAGCTAAAATTCTGTCCTCTTCGTTTTCATATCCTGCGACTGTTTCTTCGCCTTTTACGACGCTGTAATATAATTCATCATCAACGAAAAAATCCATGTGAGACGGCTGCCACTCAATTGAATAAATATGAAATTCGGACGTTGCGGTCTTTAAATCCTTATAGCCTGCCCTGTCTGTGTTTCTCAAATGGCTGAACTTTCCTGTGTGCAATGTCCCGTGAATAACTGTCGGGTCACAGCCAACCTGTTCCATAATGTCAATTTCGCCCGAACGCGGCCAGTTTCCATATTCGCTGTTGACAGGCATCATCCAAATGGCAGGCCACATTCCGATTCCCGCAGGAAGCTTGGCGCAAATGTCGAACCGCCCGTATTTCCAACCTTTTCCGACGGATTTTATGCTTCCGGAAGTATAGGGCTTGCTGCCGCAATCCTTTTTCACTGCCGTCAAGTTTAGAACACCGCCCTTAACGCTGACGTTTTCAGATTCCGCCGTATAATACTGCGCTTCCATGTCGTTTCTGATTCCTGTTTCAATAAACCATTTCTCGGGGTCGGGAACACCCTCATACGCCGAAAAATTCTCGTGCCAAACGAGCTTGTCGAAAACCAAATCGTCTTTGTGTTTCATAGAAATAAGTTCCTTTCTTGGTGATCGTTTCTTCAATTATACTTGACAATCACACAAAAAAGCAATAACATATACAAACGAAAGCAATAATTTTTAAGGGAGTTGCAAATATATGAAAATCGGTGTATTGGTCGACAGTTTCCAAAAAGGATTTAAAACAGGTGTAGAAACAGCGGCGTCACTTGGTCTGCAAGGAATTCAAGCCTATTTAAACGACGGCGAAATGGCTGTCGAAAATTTATCAGCCACGAAAATTTCAGAGGTTAAAAAAATTCTTTCCGACAACAACATTGAATTGGCAGCGGTTTGCGGCGATGCGTATTTCCCAACGGAATTTATGATCAAGGAAGAAAACCCTAAAAGAATTGAACGCATGAAAATGATAATGCAAAAAACGAAAGAACTCGGCGGAAACATTGTTACCTCACACGCGGGAGTAATCCCTGAGGACGACACAATGGATCGTTATAAAACATTGCAAGAAGCGTTCGCAAAACTCGGAGCAATCGCTGAAGAAATCGGTGTGTATTTCTCGATTGAAACAGGCATGGAAACAGCGCCTGTTCTTAAGAAATTTTTGAGCAGCCTCGGCTGTAAAAATGTGAAAGTCAATCTTGACCCTGCAAATTTCGTTATGGTTTCAAAACAGGATCCTGTTGAAGCGGTTCATTTGCTGAAAGATTACATCGTTTCCACCCACGCAAAAGATGGGAAATGCTTGAAATATTTAGGAGTTGAAAAGATTTACAATCCTGCACCGGGGTTGGATCGCAGTTATTGGAGCGAATGCTTCATCGAAACACCGCTCGGCGAGGGCGAAATCGATTGGAATGCGTATATTAACGCGCTGAAGCAAATAGACTATGACGGCTATCTCACAATAGAACGCGAGGTCGGTGACGACCCAACAGCCGACATAACCTTGGCGGCGAATTTATTAAAAAACTTAATATAATTCGCCTATCGGCGCTTGTTTCTTTTGCCGAGTCCTGCTTGCCGTTCGTTCGAGCTTCTTACCCAATCTTTAAATTTTTCCTCAAACGTCATCGTTGATTGGTCAGCCGGCTTGTAATCGCGGCTTGAACTTGATTTTTCAACTGCCGCCGTTTCCGAGCTTTCCCCATCGTCGGAATCGTTGTTCCGTTCTTGCTCGACATCCTTAAGCGACAGCGAAATCTTGCCGCTTTTCTCGTCAAAAGATAAAACCTTGACGTTTAAAACATCGCCTGCGCACACAAAATCGTTTATGTCTTGAACAAACGAATTTGAAACGTGCGAAATGTGAATCAATCCCTGGCTTTTGTCGGGAAGCTGGACAATCGCGCCAAAGGGTTTCACCTTGACGACCTTTGCCTGAACGATGCTGTTCGTTTCATAATTTTGAGGCATTAATTAAATACACGCTCCTAAGTTTTTTAATATAACAAATTATTGGAATTATAACATACATATAAGGAGAAGTCAACATATGTCGAATGAATTATGCTCACAATTTCCCAGATGCGGCGGTTGCGCCTGGCAGGATATGACTTATGCCGCGGAAATCGAAATGAAAACAAAGAAAGTTTTGACACTTTTATCGGAAGCAGGAATAGAAGACTTTGAGTTTTTAGGCTGTTTTGAGGCTCAAAACGCAGACAGCTACAGAAACAAAATGGAATTTAATTTCGGCGACGAGGGCATGGACAGCTCAATACAGCTCGGAATGCGAAAAAGAAAAAGTCGCTATGAAGTAAGCGACGGCTCAAAATGCTTAATTTGCGATGAGGATATGCGGCTTTGCGCCGAAGTGATTCGTGATTATTTCATCGAAACAGGAATGGATGCGTTTTATAACAAAACACGACACACGGGTTCTCTGCGAAATGCAATCATCAGAAAAGCCTTTTTCACAGGGGAAATCATGGTGAATTTCGTGACGACATCCGACTTGAAGTCGCCGCTTGAGCCGCTGGTTGAAAGGTTGTTGGCACTTGGGACAAAAGGTGTAATAAAAACTATTTTACATACATTAAACGACACGGTTGCCGACGCGATTAAGCCCGACAGCCAACCGGTTATTCTGTTCGGCGAACCTTTCATACGCGAAGAATTGCTTGGGTTAACTTTTAAAATCTCGCCGTTTTCGTTTTTTCAAACGAACTCACTCGGCGCGTCGGAATTATACAAAACCGTTGTCGATTTCGCGGGGGATGTTTCCGATTGCAAAAAAATATATGATTTATATTGCGGAACAGGGACAATCGCCCAGATTCTCGCCTCGTCGGCGGAAGAAATCGTTGGTGTAGAGCTTGTTGAAGAAGCGGTTGAAGCCGCGAAACAAAACGCCGAATTGAATGGGTTGAGTAATTGCAAATTCATCGCGGCAGACGTTCTGAAATTTCTTGAAGACGAGCCAATTGACGGAAGGGATTGCTTGGTGGTGGTCGATCCGCCGCGTGACGGGCTTAACCCCAAAGCACTTGCGCATTTGATTAACGCCGGTGTTGAAAAGATTGTTTATGTTTCGTGCAAGCCGTCATCACTTGCCCGCGATTTGGCGGTTTTCATCCAGAACGGTTATCGCGCGGTTAAAATTAAATGTCATGATATGTTTCCTCGAACTGATAATATTGAGACTGTTTGCCTCATAGTTAAGGATTGATTTTTGCCTAAATATTTTTTGAATTAAATCATTGTGGTCAGGAGGGAACCCATGCAGAAAAAAGCCTTAGCGGTAATAGACATTCAAAATGATATAACAAAGAACTATAAGGAAATAATTGACAATATAAACAAAGCCATAGATTGGGCAGTTGATAATGATGTTCATGTCGTTTATATAAGACATGAAAATTTATCAGCCGGCACGAGGACTTGCAAACCGGGGACACGCGGAGCTGAATTAGCGCCGGATTTGAAAATAGTGTCGAAAAATATTTTCACAAAAAGCAAAGGAAATGCTTTAACCAGCGAGGAGTTCGCAGACTTTATCAATAAAAATGAAATATGTGAGTTCTATATAACAGGAGCAGATGCTGTCGCTTGTGTTAAATCAACCTGTTATAATTTATGCAAAGCAAAGTATAACGTTAATGTTTTATCGGATTGTATTACAAGTTATGATAAAAAGAAAATTAACGAAATGCTGAATTATTATGAAAGTAAAGGCGGCAAAATAATTAATTTGAAGACGTTGTTATAACTTTACACAAGCTTGGAGGCGCTCAGGGCAGCAACAAGTCCTTCCCCCGCTGCCTTAGCGGCTTGATAGGGCGCGCCTGTACAATCGCCGCACGCGAAAACGCCTTATTTGTAATTCCGGAAACAGGATGGACAAAAAATGTAGCTTTTAAATTTATAAACAGTGAATTTAAAGTTGTTAATATTTTTGATAGCTATATTTTTTACAAAGATTTTCTTGGAAGAATTATTACTCAAGAGAGTTATCACGAATATTTCTTCAAATGTTATTATTTAAATATTGCCGAAAACAAATTTGAAAAGGAGCTTCTTATTCATATCGAAAATCCTTATAACAGAATCACCGGTGAAGAATTTGCTACTCAAAATGAATTGGACAATTTTTATGATAATTTATACAATGACTGGGTAGAAATAGCGCCAATTTCAAATGAAAATATAAAAAGGCGGTCACAAGGTGATGGTTCTAATGTGTTGTCAAAAGAAAATTAATTTTACGATTGTCAGAAGATTATGACACAATAGAACCGTCCCTGCAGGGCTACCTTTTATCATACACAAAATAACCAGTTCACACCGAATTTATCTTTTATAACAGCGGACAAAGGTGTCCAATGCCAGTCAATATTTAATGAACACTCAATAGCGTCTTCCTTGACAACATCATAAGCTTTTTTCAACTCGTTTTGCGAAGTAAATCTAATACAGCAGTTTCCTCCGAGTGGATTATCGGTGGATTGCATGAATATATTAAAATTAAGCAGTTTTATATCTATACCAATCCAATCGTCTATCCAACCAGAAGCAGATGTGTCTTCCGAAAGTTTTACAGCTCCGAATGCTTTACCGTACATTTCACATGCTTCAAGCACATTGTTTCTGCTTCCTAAATTGAATATCAAGTAGCAATACGAACGTTTTTCTACTATATCAGGTGCAACCGCAAGTTTTTCCGTAACCTCGAACAGCCGATTCACATTCGCGGCATTGCCATCATAATCCACGTTGACAATTTGCGTTTCAATTTCTTTCGCTTTTTCATAGAGCAACTTAATATCAGATTCCTTGCCGAAATCAACTTGCTCGATTTGGCGTATGAAATCCAAAACTATCGCTTTGAGTTCATGCAAGAGAGAAACTTCCTCGTCAATGGCGTCAACCTTTTTTCCAAGCACTTCCAAAACAACCTCAGAACCGGCAGTATTAAATATCCGTTGAATATCCGCAAAGTTTTGTCAAGGGTTTTTGAAAAAAGAAGTTTTTTATTGGTGTAAATATTTTTTTGTAAACTTTTTTATTTTGCTTGAAAATATTCCAACTTTAGTATATAATAATAGCAAGGTGTTCAGGGAGGCGTGTTGTAATGAAATATTTGAGTGTAAAAGAAACCTCTATCAAATGGAACATAACGGTCAGGCGTGTATTGCAATATTTGAGAGATGACAGAATCGAAGGCGCGTATATGATGGGCAGCACATGGGCGGTGCCGGAAAACGCTGAAAAACCTATCGACCCACGCAGGGAGAAAAAAATAAATACGCGCAAATTTGACGGCATGGGCAAAATCTACGCGAAGTTCCGCCCTTCATACCCGCAGGAGTTTATTGATTACCTTTATTCCTCCGTTGGTATAAATAAAAACAGCATTATCGCCGACATCGGCTCCGGTACAGGCATACTGACGCAGCAGATGCTTGAGCGTGGTAGCAAAGTGTTCGCCGTAGAGCCTAACGCCGATATGAGAGCGGTTGCCGAAACTGACTTGAACGGTTTTGGAGGGTTTGTTTCTATAAACGGCTCCGCTGAAAACACGACACTTGCGGATCGCAGCATTGATTACATAACCGTGGCGCAGGCTTTTCACTGGTTTGACAGACAGCGTTTCAAAGCGGAGTGCAAACGGATACTAAAGCCAAACGGTAAAATTATACTGGTTTGGAACAGTCGGGACGAAACAAGTGAAATGGTACGCGATAACGATGAAGTCAACAAAAAATATTGCCCGAATTTCAAAGGTTTTTCCGGCGGTATGCGCGGAGCGGAAAACGAAGATGATTTCAGGGACTTTTTCACAGGGGAATACGAGATAGAGGTTTTTCGTAACGATCAGCCCTGCGACGAACCGGGTTTCGTTGGTCGCAATCTGTCAGCTTCCTACGCTCTCAAAGAAAGAGACAGAGAATACGGTGCGTATATTTTGGAATTGAAAACGTTGTTCGATAAATATAACAACTGCGGACAACTCGTTATGCCGGTTCTGACACGCAGTTACGCGGGGAGGGTATGAGATGGGGTATGAAATTTGCCTGTTTGACCTTGATGGGATGCTGACTGAGCCAAAGCTCGGCATTACCAAATCCTATCAATATGCATTGTCGGCGTTTGGCATACACGAAGAACTTGACAACCTGACAAAGTTCATAGGTCCTCCGCTGAGAGAAGTTTTTTGTAAACATTACGGCTTTTCCTCCGAAAACGCAGAAAAAGCTGTAGAAAAATATCGGGAGTATTTTTCGAAAACAGGGTTGTTTGAAAACGTCGTTTACCCCGCTATTCCACAAACTCTAAAAAAACTGAGAGAACACAGTAAAATATTAGCTGTCGCCACAAGTAAAACCACGATTTACACAACCCGTATTCTTGCGCATTTCAACCTTAACGATTATTTTTCGTTTGTGTCAGGCGATGAAATGGACGGCAGTTTAACAAAAAACGGTAAGCGGGATATAATTCGTATCGCATTGGATGCTATTGACCCGGAAAGAAAGAAATCCACCGTAATGATAGGCGACCGTAAGCATGATATTATCGGCGCAAAGGAAAATAGAATCGACAGTATCGGGAATACATGGGGATACGGTTCACGGAATGAACTTGATTCGGTCGGCGCGACATGGATTGTTGATTCCGCGGATGAGCTTTGTTGCTTGATTATGGAGGAAAATGTGTTATGACAACGGTTTATTTTATTCGCCATGCGGAATCTGACAACTCCATCCGTGATGGACGGATTAGACCCCTCACAGAAAAAGGCATGGCTGACAGAGCGTTGGTAACAACATTTTTGCAAGATAAAGGCGTCGATACGGTTTTGTCCAGTCCGTTCAAACGCGCTATTGACACGATTGCCAATTTCGCAGAAATAAGTGGTTTTGAAATTGAATTAGTCGAGGATTTCCGTGAACGTAAAAGCGACATTGATTTTACGAAAGAAAATTTCGGATTCAATACATTTATGGAGCGTCAATGGGCGGACTTTAATTACACTTATTCAGACGGCGAAAGTCTTGCGGAAGTGCAAAATCGCAATATCGACGCGCTGAACGAAGTTTTAACTCGTTACAAAAATAAAACCATCGCTATCGGTACACACGGAACGGCGTTATCGACAATCATCAATTACTACGACCATACATATGGCTTTGAAGATTTCATGGCAATGGTCAACATTTTGCCGTGGATAGTAAAAATGGACTTCAATGATGACGGCTGTATTAGCATTGAAAAAATTGATTTATTCAATCCTGTAACAATGCTTGATTTTAATAAATGCGTAGTTCGTACTACCGACACAGGCGAGTTAAAGGCATACAAATTTACGGTCATTTTCTCTCGATATAAAGATAAATTCTTATATTGCCGCGCCAAAGAACGTGACTGCTACGAAACTGCGGGCGGCCACATTGAATCCGGCGAAAAGCCGCTTGAATCGGCAAAACGAGAATTATACGAAGAAACAGGAGCAGTTAAATATGATATAATGCCCGCATTTGATTATTCGGCACATTTTCCGTATTTTTATAATACCGGACAAGTTTATTTCGCTCAGATATATGAGCTTGGCAAAATGCCTGATTATGAAATGGCTGAGGTAAAACTGTTTGATACTATTCCAGATAAAATGCGTTTTCCGAAGATATTACCTGTACTTTATGAGAAGATGCAAATGTGGCTCAATTTACAGTCTGCTAAAGACGAAATATGGGATGTTTATGATTCAAAACGGAATTTGACGGGAAGAACCCACCGACGCGCCGACCCATTGCTAAAGGGTGATTATCATCTTGTAGTTCATGTATGGTTGCAAAACAACAAGGGTGAATATTTAATAACGAAACGTGCGCCGAACAAAGGCTATCCGAATATGTGGGAATGTACTGGCGGCTCAGCGGTCACAGGTGACGATAGTATTACCGCTGCTATCCGTGAAGTCAAAGAAGAAACAGGACTTGTTGCCAAGCCGGAGAACGGTAAATGTATTTATACAATAACAAGAGAGGACAGTATTTGCGATGTGTGGCTGTTCCGGCAGGATTTTGATATTAACGACGTGGTTTTACAGGAAAACGAAACGACCGATGCCAAATACGCAGCAACGGACGAAATTCGCAAGATGATAGATAATGGCGAATTTATCGCATTTCACTATATTGAGGATTTATTTGGGAGGATTACGATATGACCACTATCATTGATACATACGACAATGACCGCGAAGCAATCATCATGCCAAAGAGAATTACAGACATGGGAAGCGGTATCAAACAACTGCCGGAAATTGCCGTTGCTACATGGAGTGGACACTCCATTCCTATAGCGGTTGAACGTTTTGGCGCGGTGCAGATTGATACCTTTGTTGCGGGCATGGAATATCCTGTTTACGCCATTGAATATATGGGGAGAAGATTAACGTTCTACTTCTCACCTGTTGGCGGAGCGTCATCTTCTGCAATTCTTGAAGAAATGATCGCCAAAGGAGTTCAAAAACTTGTGTTTTATGGTTCATGCGGTGTACTCAACCGTGAATTGACAGCCAAGTCGCTTATTGTGCCGACTGCGGCGTATCGTGATGAAGGTGCAAGTTATCATTACGCGCCAGCCAGCACTTATATAGATGTACATACCGCGCCCCGTCTTGCTGAGATATTGGATGAGTTAAAATTGCCGTATGTACAGGGAAAAACATGGACAACGGACGCTTTTTACCGCGAAACGAGAAGGAATATGGAAAAACGCAAAGCGGACGGGTGTTTAACTGTTGAAATGGAGTGTGCCTCTATAATGGCGGCGGCACAATTTCGCAGTATTGATTGCTACCAATTTATTTATGCCGCCGACAGTCTTGATGCCGCCGAGTGGGATTCGAGAACATTGGGAAAATTGACCGATGATGCCCGCGAAAACTTTCTAAAGGTAGCTCTTGAAGTGGCAGTAAGAGTTTAGAAAAGCGAGGAGTTAATAATGGTTGTTTATGCCGCACAAAGCGACGCACCTGAAATCAAGGCGTTTGACAAGCATATCTCAGATGATATGCTGGCCAAAGCAATTTCCGACAGACGGGTGCTTGTTTTCAAGTCCGCCGATATTGTAATGGGTATAGCGCGATGGAATTATTTTTGGGACAGTATCCCGTTTTTGAATATGCTTTTCGTGCCCGACGGTTATACGCATCACGGCGTCGGATCGGAATTGCTAAAATTTTGGGAGAGCGAAATGCGGGCGCAAGGATATACTCGCGTATTTACCCCGACTATGGCACAGGAACGCGGGCAGCACTTTTTCAGAAAATTCGGCTACCGTGATGTCGGGAATTTATATGATGAGGGCGCAGGGCTTGAATTGATCTTAGAAAAGAGGTTTTGAGAGATGAAAGCTGTAATAATTTTAGAAAATATAGCGGACAAGCTCGAAGAAACGATGGATTGCTGGGAGCAGTATTTGAATACAGTCACAGGCGAGTTTGTTTCTCTTTCTGACGGAAGTTATGTAGAAACAGATAAGGAACTGGCGGAAGAGATTGACTGTTCCGATGATTATATCAAACTGCCTAACCAACATGAAATTCGTGAATATGACATTATGGAAGCGTTTACCGAAGCAACGCCGGACACTGATAAACGTGAAAAATTATTCCGAGCGTTGAATGGTAAAAAGCCTTTCCGAAATTTTAAGGACACAATCAATTATATAGGACTTGATGAAGCATATTATACTTTTCGGTTTCTATCATTCATCCGAATCGCAAAAGAATGGTGCGACGAAAATGATATACCGTATAAACTCTGAGACGATAAATAAACAAAAAAATACAGGAGATGTTTTGATATGGCAGCACAACCGGTTTATCAATTTTACGCGGAGCTTGAGGACTTCAAGCCCAAAATCTGGCGGCGATTCCAAGTCGCGGGGAACATCACGGTGGCGCGGCTCGGGTACATTGTTATGACAATGTATGAAATGAAAGCGAGCCATCTGCTTGCCATTGAACACGAGCGGCCTTTCCTTACGCCCAGCGGCAGGCAGAGCAAGAGAACGGAGTTGATTTGCCGCTATGATATTCCGGACGAAGACGGAGATTGGATGGATTTAGGCGGAGAGGACGCGACTAAAACAAAATTGTCACAGTTAAACCTTGCCCCTCCGTCCCGCTTGAATGTCTGGTATGATTTCGGCGATGACTGGCGGGTATCGGTCAAGATGGAAGAAACTGCCAACGTTCCCGCGCTGTCTGACCTCCCGCGCGTACTCGAAGGCAAAGGCTTCGGCATTGTCGAGGATTGCGGCGGCGTTTGGGGGCTTGAGGAGCTTGCGGAAGCGTTCAAAGAGAAAAAAGGAGACGGTTACGAGCAATTCCGCGATTGGCTTGGGACGGACGACTTTGATATAAAGGCGTTTGATATTGACGATATGAACTTTCGGTTGAAAAAATTGCCGTCCATATACGCAAAAATATATGAACAGAAATCGTATCCCACAAAACAGGCAATAGATTTGATAGAGCGTAATTATAAGAAAAGTTGAAATGAGGATGTTATGATGATACATATTCGTGAAGCCGAATCACTGGATTTTCCTGCTGTGTTTAGTTTGATGAAAAATGAATTGGGCTATGCAGACTTAAACGAAACAGACGCCCTTAAACGCTTGGAATATTTCAAGCAAAGCAAAGACTGGGATACATTTGTCGCACTTATAAATGGTGAAATCGTTGGGTTCATCGGTGTGATGAAAGGTATGGCTTATAATATCGAGGGGTACTATGCGGAGATTGTAGCGTTAGCGGTATCCGAAAAGACGCGGCGCGGGGGCGTAGGAACAGCACTTGTAAAAAAAGCCGAAGAATGGGCATTAGCAAACAGTGTCAACGAAGTAGGGCTTCACAGTAACATGAAGCGCTTGAACGCTCATCTTTTTTACGAAAAAATCGGCTATGTAAAAAAAAGTTATTGGTTCTGCAAAAAGCTGGAGGATGCAAAATGAAATATCCAAAACCATTACAAATGGGCGATACCATCGGTATCTGCGCTCCATCGGACGGATTCGGCGACAAATTTACGGAGCGTTTTACCAAAGCCCGTAAAAATGTCGAAGCACTCGGTTATAAAACGCTGGCGACTGACTCGGTTAAAACGAGAGATAAATGTGTCAGCGCACCCGCCGATGTCCGCGCGAAAGAATTTATGAGCCTATATGAAAATTCATCCGTCGCGGCAATCATTCCGCCGTGGGGCGGCGAATTTTTGATGGATATGCTTCCGATGCTTGACTATGAGCGTATTGCCGCGCTTCCGCCGACATGGATCAGCGGATATTCAGACATATCCACACTGACGTTTTCCTTGACTTTGCTTTGCGATGTCGCCACCGTTCATGGTTCAAACTTTTTGAATATGGGATACACCAGTATCCATGAAAGCGACCTGCACGTCTTTGAGATTATGTCGAAATCGGAATCCATACAATACAACGCGCCGTTTTGGGGCGATTTCAGCGGTTGGGATATAAACAAAGAAATTTATTCTCTGACAAAGGAAAATAAGTGGAAATCGCTTGACGGCGAAAATCACTCTTTTACCGGACGGATGATCGGCGGGTGTATGGACACCTTATGCAAGCTGCTCGGCACACGTTTTGCTCCGGTAGACGCTTTCCTTGATAAATACAAAAATGACGGTTTTATTTGGACGCTTGAAAGCTGTGAAATGAACGCCGCCGATATTTACCGCACTTTATGGCAAATGAAGGAGTGTGGTTGGTTCAAGTATTGCGTGGGCGTTCTATACGGCAGGGCTGCCGGATATGAAGAAAAACGCGGGTTCGCGTTGGAAGATGCCCTCTCATATATGTTTGCCCCGCTTGATATTCCCGTAATATACGATGCTGACATCGGGCATACGCCGCCGCAGATGCAGATTGTCAACGGAGCTATCGGTAAAGTTGAATTTGCTAATGCTAAAACAACGGTTAAGCAGAGCTTTTTGATATAGGAAGGATTGGCGAAATATGAACGAGATTACAAACACCGACCGCTGTTTTTTCACTCAACAGGTTTTCCTCATCGGCACATATAACGAGGACGGAAGCGCAAATTTCGCGCCTATCTCATGGGTTAGCTTCACCTGCGGCGAAAAATCCTGCCTTGTCATCAGCATGGGCAGCGACAAGCAGACGAGAAGAAACATCGACCGAACGAGGATACTTTCGGCGACTATATTAACCCCCGACTTCCTGCCTTTCGCGGAGTGTTGCAACGCCTATACGAAAAACGATGCCTTATTGGAAAGCGTCAGACCGGAATTTTACAGAGGAAACGTACTCGACGTGCCGTTAATAGCGGGTGCAAAATGGTCATATGAGTGCAGGGTAATCCATACGGTCGCGCTCGGCGAATCGCATACATATTTTGCTGAATTTGAAAAGGTCAACGTACACCCCGACATACAAAAGCTCGATTTTATCGACCTTCGGGAGATAAAACCTGTGATTTACTCACCGAACAATTACTTTACTGTCGGGGAGCATATCGGCGAGATTGGAGATTATTCGAAATGAACATCATCTACACAAACGCTATATCGGTTGAAGATTATAACGCCCTCCGCCTGTCTGCGGGTTGGTCTGTCATAGAGCCGGAGCAAGCGCAAGCCGGATTAGCGGGTAGCGCGTTTATCACCGCCGCACAAGATGGCGAAAAGACCGTAGGCACAGGAAGATTGGTTTGGGACGGCGGTTACGCGGCTTTGATAAAAGATGTGTTGGTGCTGCCCGAATATCAAAGCATGGGAATTGGCACAGCGATGATGGAACAGATATTATCATTTCTCAAAGAAAAATTGAAACCCGGTTGGGGTGTTTCTGTTGACTTAATGGCCGCCATCGACAAAGAAGGATTCTACGAAAAATTTGGTTTTGTTTCACGCCCCCGCGAAAATCGCGGTGCGGGCATGGATATGTGGATAATAAAGGAAAAATGAGGTTATCGGCATGAAAAAAATAGTTATCAAACAAGTGACACAGAGCGACATTCCCACTCTCGAAAGCATTCTTCTCGACACAGTGAATTGGCTGAACGAAATGGAGCAGCCGCTTTGGGGAGCCGATGAAGTCAAATGGGACGAGCTCTCAAAGAATTACCAAATCGGCAATTTCTATATTGCTTATGCTGACGACGAACCATCCGGGTGTATGGCATTGGTTGACTACGACCCGTTCTTCTGGCCTGACATAGAAAAAGGCGCATCTCTGTTTATGCACAAGCTGGCGGTGACGAAAGCCGCTCGTAAATCCGGCATTGCCGACGCATTGATGGACTTTTTCAAAAAGCAGGGAGCGGAACGCGGCGTTAAGACCCTACGTTTAGATACCCACGCTCTGCGCCCCCGACTGCGCGCTTTTTATGAGCGGCACGGATTTGTTTTCGTCGAAGTGAAAGTGTTTAAGGGCGACCGTCATACAGCGTTTTATGTTTATACTCTACCTGACACAACAAAATCCACATTTATTTATGGGACAGGCAACCCGGCCAAGCTGCAATCCATGCGAGACTGCCTTGTGCCGTTGGATATTAAGATTATCGGATTGAAAGAAACGGGTATTAACATTCCTGATGTGGATGAAAATGGCGACACGCCGCTTGATAACGCTCGTATCAAGGCACTTGCTTATTACGCGGCGCTAAAACGCCCAGTCTTTGCCTGTGATTCGGGTCTGTACATAGACGGTCTACCTAATGATGAACAACCCGGTATTCATGTTCGATTGGTGAACGGCAAACGATTAAACGACGATGAAATGATCGCGCATTATGCCGCAATCGCCGGAAGATTAGGCGAAAAAGCTGTGGCGCGGTATAAAAACGCCATTTGTCTTGTTCTAAACGAAAACGAGATATACGAGCATTTCGGCGACGATATATCCGGCGAAGCGTTTTGTATTGTCGATAAGCCGCACCCAAAACGTATTGAGGGATTTCCGCTGGATTGCATTTCGGTTCATATCGACAGCGGCGAATATTATTACTGGCACGACAGGGATAACGACGCGGGTATGGTATTCAAGGGCTTTCAGGCGTTTTTCCGCAGAGTGATGGCAGAAAGAAGGAACAAAATCAATGGATAATGTAAAAGAATATGTTGCACTTGTAAAAGCGCCGTGGGGCAAAATATTTTACGACTTGGTTTTTACACAGCTTGATATTCCGCAACCCCCAAAACTTAAAATCCTTGATTTTGGTTCGGGGCTTGGCGTTACCGCCAATCACTACGCCGCGTGGCATGATGTAACGGCTATTGAGCCAAACGAAGAAATGATTGAGAACCGTCATAAAGAAAATCAATACACACAAATTCATGGTGGTATTGAAAAAATGACGTCTATGAAGGATTTAACTTTCGATATAATATTCTGTCATAATGTACTGGAATATATTGAGGATAAAGAACCGATTGTTGTAGAACTTTTGCGGGTACTAAAATCAGGAGGTATTCTGTCCGTTGTTAAGCATAACCGTGTAGGTAGAGTTTTTCATACATCAGTTTTCAAGAATGACCCTAAAAAAGCCCTGACACTACTTGACGAAAACGCTAACGACAAAAGTAATTATTTGGGAACGCAGTATATTTACGCGAATGATTATATGGCGGCACTGGCCAATAAACACGGCGGCAGAATTAAAGAAGTTTATGGAATGAGGGCATTTTACGCGCTCGGACAAGACAATTCGGTCAAGTACACAGACGATTGGTATAAGAATATGTTGATGTTAGAAAATCAAGTGGCAGGAATAGACGAATATAAACAATCTGCTTTCTTTAATCATTTATTGATTGAAAAATGTGTGAATATTTAAGGATGGCGAGGAGCGTACTCTATGAAAATCATACTTGAAACCAACCGCCTGCTCCTCCGCGAGATGACACAGGACGATTATCCCGCACTGGCGGCGATATTACAGGACGAACAGACCATGTACGCTTGGGAAGGCGCGTTATCCGACGCTGAAACACAGGAGTGGCTTGACCGAAATCTCAGGCGATACGCGGAGGACGGGTTCGGCTTTTGGGCAGTCGTACTCAAATCAAGAGGAGATATGATCGGACAATGCGGTATCACATGGCAGGACGTCGAGGGCGAGCGCGTCCCCGAAATCGGTTATCTGTTCAACCGCGCGCACTGGCATAACGGCTACGCCACCGAAGCGGCGGCTTGCAAGGAATACGCCTTTGACACATTGGGCTTCAAAGAGATTTTTTCGATTGTACGCAGCACCAATATCGCCGCGAAGGATGTGGCGATCCGCAATGGCATGATTATCCGCAACCGCATTGTGAAGCATTATCGCGACGTGGATATGCCGCACTTCGTACTCAGTGCGACAAACCCGCCCCAACTTTTAAGAATGGACGACTTTTTCACAACGCAAGCGCCCGCTTATGACGAATATATGCTGAACAATGTGGCGGGTTTCCCGAAAGGCTGCGCCGAGCTTACCAATCATGTCCCTGACGGTATACGAACGCTGCTCGACCTGGGTTGCGGCACGGGCTTGGAGCTTGAAGAAATATTCAAGCGAAATCCCGATGTTCAAGTAACCGGCATCGACCTGACCCAAGCCATGCTGGATAAGCTGTCCGAAAAATATAATGATAAACAAATCACTCTGATTTGCGCGAGTTTTATTGATTACGATTTTGGCTGCGAAAAATACGACCGCGTCATTTCCTTTGAAGCTATGCACCACTTTACGCATGAGGAAAAACTCGCACTGTACAAAAATATTTACAAAGCCTTAAAGCCCGGTGGCCGATATGTCGAGGGCGATTACATGGTGGGAACGCAGGACGAGGAAGATCATCTACTCGCAAAGAAAAAAGAATACCGCGCCTTGCAAAATATTCCCGACGGGGAATTGTACCACTTCGATACGCCGTGTACCGTCGAAAATCAAATCAAGCTGTTCGCGGCCGCCGGATTTACCGGCGCAAAAAAAGTTTGGCGCGAGGGAAACACGACGATCATTACAGGTGAAAAATTTATATAAAATGCTTCGGAGGTCAAGCAAATGGACGAATTGCAAAAAGGCGAAATCTTAATCTACCAATCCGAGAGCGGCGACACGAAGATAGATGTTTACCTTGAAGAAGGAACTGTCTGGCTTTCGCAGGCGTTAATCTCCGACTTGTATCAGACAACGCCGCAGAATATAATCATGCACACGCGAAACATTTATAAAGACGGCGAGCTTGACGAAGCGGCAACTTGTAAGCAATCCTTACAAGTTCAAATTGAGGGCAATCGTTCTGTTCGGCGTTCCGTGAAATACTACAACCTTGATATGATTCTCGCCATCGGATACCGTGTTCGTTCTCACATTGGATTGCAGTTCAGAAATTGGGCGACTGCCGTGTTGACCGAGTACATGAAAAAGGGATTTGTCTTGAACGATGCTCGGTTGAAAAATCCCAAGCAGTTCGGCGACGATTATTTTGATGAATTGCTCGCGCGTATACGCGACATCCGTGCATCGGAGAAACGGTTTTATATGAAAGTTCGGGACATCTATGCGCTCTCGATTGACTACGACCCGAAGTTGGAAATGACAAGAGAATTTTTCGCCACGGTGCAAAATAAACTGCACTACGCCGTTCACGGAAAAACTGCCGCCGAACTGATTATCAGCCGAGTGGATTCAGAAAAAGAAAACATGGGGTTGACTACATATTCGGGGGAACACGTTCTCCAGTCCGACGTAACTATTGCGAAGAATTATTTAGAACGCGACGAACTGGATGAATTGAATCGTATAGTCACGATGTTTCTTGATCATGCAGAGGATATGGCACGGCAAAAAATTCCTATGTATATGAAAAACTGGGTGGCGACGCTTGACGAATTTTTGACCTTCCGCAGAAGAAATATTTTGCATGGCAGCGGCAAAGTTTCCAAAGAAGATATGGAACGCCGCGCCCTTTCCGAGTATGTTAAATTTAACACGCGACGCTTGAAATCGCCGGGGCAATCGGGTGATGATGACGCGATAATTGACGATTTGAATGAAGTAGCAAAATCGAAAAAATAGCGAAAACCGCAAAACGCCATATTCTCGATTCTGTTTATAGCAAGCAGGGGGTCGTGCAGTCATAGCCGATAAATCGGCATGACTTTCGCCCCGGCTTGTTGGGGGAAACTTCCCCCAATCCCCCGGCGGAAGAATGGGCAAAGCCCATTCTTCCTTGAAGCCTCGCTGCGCTCGTCTGCTGGCGGCTATCGCCGCATGGAAACGCATCGCGTTTTACGAAAATGGGGCGCGAACCGCGCATCAAATTTTTATCGTAACCGTTGTTACCGCGCGTCGCGGTCGTGAGCTTTTTGAGGTATCCGCGTCCCAAACAGGATAACGTCGGCGTTGGCTTTCGCGACACCGAGGTCAGTATATTTTTTCTTCGCCGCCTTATAGCCGGAGTTTAACGGTCTGCGTTCTTTTTCGAGTTCGCCCCACTCCGCTTTGAGCGAGTTTATCGACGGCAGTTTGCCTTTCATGTTATGCTCGTCAAAATATTTTTTCGCGGCTTGATGAAGAGCTATGTCGGCGCGATTCGCTTCATAGAAAGAGTTGTCCCGTCCACTCCGTTTATATGCGTCGTAAACACTGCGGGTCTTACCATAATTGCCAATCTCATATTCAAGTTCTTTTATCGCTTTCTGACGGTCGCCAATTTCTTTCAACCGTGTAGAAAGCCGATGAAACTCACCCGACGCGGCGGAAGATTTTTCGCGGAGTTCGTCGTATGAATCAATGCCGTGTTCTTTGAGGAAGATGAGTGTCCGCGCCGCCGTCTGTAAGTTGAATATGCGCATCCATTGCACATAAGCATCGCCGGCTCCCATTTGTATTTTCGCCTGTATGTCGATGAGCAGGCTCGGACGATTTTGCGTCGCGGCGTACTCGGTTGATTTGCGTTCCGCGTCGCTGTCAGCGGCGGCGCGCTTTTCAATAACCCGTGCGCCCGACAACCGCTCCAAAATCGCGGCGGCAGAATAATCTTCAC
>JGI994J12354_10000811_pt1 | contig 31670 bp, 31 predicted proteins | sample IntmicLarv3ML3BL_FD_12354 | JGI IMG/M metagenome (IMG submission 12354) | reverse complement strand
CTTAAACGCCACTGGGTATATCGGCAAGTTATGCACATCCGCTAAATCCACCCACTCCGCGCCTTCCATATCCATGTCCAACTCACTTGGCTCTACACGCGGCATATCTGCCAGCTCACATAGGAATATAAAATGCACCTTGTGCGCGTGCGCACCATAGAGCTTGCGGAACGTCTCGCTCAACATTATCTCCTCATACACGCCGGCCATCCGCTTGACCGTAACGGTATAGCCCGTTTCCTCCAAGCACTCCCGCACGACAGCTTCTTCCAATGTCTCATACTGGTTCTGCCCGCCGCCCGGCAGGTCATAGCACACCGCTCCCTGCGGCAATCCCCACCAACAGCGGTCATCCCGCGTCAGCACGGTCTTGCACAGCAGAACTTGCCCGTTTTTCACAACCAAAGCTCTGCACGCATTACGAATCGCCATATGCATCCTCCCGTCCGAAATCAGAAATGCAACATTCCCTACACCCTTTTAGATTCTTCGCATTCGCTCAGAATGACATGGAAAACAACATGGGAAATCTCCTATTATACCCCAAAACCCATGGAGCAGTTATGCTCCATGGGTTTTAATAAAAGGGTCAAGGGGCAATGCCCCTTGCGGGGTCTTAGGGGCGGCGCCCCTAAGGTCTTGTCTTTTGACTTTATCTGTTCGAAATAGCAGCCTGCGCAGCAGCCAAGCGCGCAATCGGCACGCGGAACGGCGAGCAGGAAACATAGTTCAAGCCAATTCTATGGCAGAACTCAATGGAGGACGGGTCGCCGCCATGCTCACCGCAGATGCCGAGCTTGATGTTCGGGCGGACAGACTGGCCCTTTTCAACCGCAATCTGCATCAAAGCGCCCACGCCCGTCTGGTCCAGACGCGCTGTCGGGTCAACCTCGTAAATCTTTGCTTCGATATAGTCGTTCAAAATCTTGCCCGCATCGTCACGGGACAGACCAAACGTCATCTGTGTCAAGTCATTTGTACCGAAGGAGAAGAACTCCGCTTCCTTCGCAATCGCATCAGCCGTCAAAGCCGCACGCGGAATCTCAATCATCGTGCCGACCATGTACTTCAAAGTCACACCAGCTTCTGCAAAGATTGCCTTCGCTGTCTCGTCGATGATGTTCTTAACAAACTGGAATTCCTTGATTTCGCCAACCAGCGGAATCATGATTTCCGGCACAATCTCATAACCCTTGGACTTCTTCACTTCGACAGCCGCCTCAAGAATCGCGCGCGTCTGCATTTCAGCCATCTCCGGATAGCTGACAGCCAAGCGGCAGCCACGGTGACCCATCATCGGATTCAACTCGTGCAGGCCGGCAGCCTTCGCCTTCAGCTCTTCAATCGTCTTGCCCATGTCCTTCGCCACGATACCGTACTCAGCATCCGTGTGCGGCAGGAACTCATGGAGCGGCGGGTCAAGCAAGCGAATCGTAACAGGCAGCTCCTTCATGGCCTCGTAGATGCCGATGAAGTCAGCCTTCTGGAACGGAAGAAGTTCTGCCAAAGCAGCCTTTCTCTCTTCCACGGAATCGGACAGAATCATCTTACGCATCTTCGGGATACGCGCTTCCTCGAAGAACATATGCTCCGTACGTGTCAGGCCGATACCCTCTGCGCCGAATTCAATCGCCTTCTGTGCATCCTTCGGTGTGTCCGCATTCGTGCGAACCTTCAACTTGCGCACTTTATCAGCCCAACCCATGAACACCGCAAAGTCACCCGAAATCTCGGATTCCTTCGTCGGAATAGCCTCGCCGTAGATGTTGCCTGTGGAACCGTCAAGAGAAAGCATATCGCCTTCCTTGTAACGCTTGCCGTCAAGGTCGAAGTACTTTTCTTCCTCATTCATCTTCATAGCCTCGCAGCCGGATACGCAGCATGTACCCATACCGCGCGCCACAACGGCCGCATGGCTCGTCATACCGCCCTTAACCGTGAGGATACCCTCGGAAACATGCATACCCTCGATGTCTTCAGGAGAAGTCTCCAAACGGACAAGGATAACTTTCTCGCCCTTCGCAACAGCCGCCTTCGCATCTTCCGATGTGAAGTATGCCTTACCGCATGCCGCGCCCGGAGATGCCGGCAGCGCACGGCCAATCGGCGTAGCTGCCTTCAAAGCCTTCGGGTCGAACATCGGGTGCAGAAGCTGGTCAAGCTGCTTCGGCTCCACCATCATAAGCGCTTCTTCTTCCGTGCGAAGGCCTTCCTTCACAAGGTCGATGGCAATCGCAAGCGCGGCCTGTGCCGTACGCTTCGCGTTACGCGTCTGCAAGAAGAACAGCTTGCCGTTCTCAATCGTAAATTCCATATCCTGCACGTCTCTGTAATGCTTCTCCAGAAGCTGTACATAGTCGTAGAATTCCTTGTAGATAGCCGGATTCTGGCTCTCAAGGTCAGCAATCTTCAACGGTGTACGTACGCCGGCCACAACGTCCTCGCCCTGCGCGTTCATCATGTACTCACCGTAAATCTTGTTTTCGCCCGTTGCCACGTCGCGGGAGAACGCAACGCCTGTGCCGGATGTGTCGCCCATGTTGCCGAACACCATTTCCTGCACGTTGACGGCTGTACCCCAGTCATACGGGATGTCGTTCATTCTTCTGTAGAAGAACGCACGCTCGTTATCCCAGGAGCGGAACACGGCGCAGATGGCTTCGTAAAGCTGCTCCTTCGCGTCTGTCGGGAAATCCTTGCCCTGGTCCTTCTTGTAGATGTCCTTGAAGATTTCGCAGACTTCCTTAAGCTCGTCCGCGTTCAGCTCCAAATCATCGATATAGCCCTTTTCCTCCTTATACGCATGGAACTGGCGCTCAAACTTCTGCTTGGAAACGCCGATAACCACGTCGGAGAACATCATGATGAAACGTCTGTAGGAATCATACGCGAAACGCGGGTTGCCTGTGTTGTTCGCAAGCGCTTCCACCGCCACGTCATTCAAGCCAAGGTTCAAAACCGTGTCCATCATGCCCGGCATGGATGCGCGGGAACCGGAACGGACAGAAACCAGCAACGGATTCTTTACATCGCCGAACTTCTTGCCTGCGGTTGCTTCCAACTGTGCCATGCAAGCGTCAACTTGACCCTTAATGTCGTCAGACATCACCTTGCCCGATGTGTTGTACAGCGTGCAGGCCTCCGTCGTCACGATAAAGCCGGACGGAACCGGAAGACCCAGGTTCGTCATTTCAGCCAGATTCGCGCCCTTGCCGCCAAGCAGGTTGCGCATGGTGCCATTGCCTTCCTTAAACATGTAAACATACTTTACTGCCATTGAAAAGCCCTCCTATTTAACTAATTTTTTCACAATACAATGTGTCCACCCGCTATTATATCACGGGTTTCGCTGTGTGAACAGCCTTATTTTACATTTTTGGCAAAAGTTCCTACATTCTATATACGAATCTGCTTTTTTTTAAGCAAGATAACGCACATCACTTCCGAATCGGATAAAACGCCGCCAGTAAATCAATGAAATCCGGTAGTGTTTCCACCGTCGGGTTCGGGAATTCATAGACGGCGCCGCTGCATTTTTCAACCACATTCCCGTCGAGGGTATACACCTTGCGGGTTTTACAATTCTCTTTCCTCGGGCTGCAGTTGCAATCCCCGCGGCTTCCGGCAAGAAAGGCATTCTTAATATGCGGCGGTGCGCTCTCGATATATGCGCGGCGTTTATCGATGCCGGTGAAGAAGAGCCGCAGAATCAGCTTTCCCTCCCTGACATATATCCGCGCGGCGACCTTTTTGCCCTTCGAGCCTGTCTGCGCATAGATAATCATGTACTTGCCCCAGCAGAAGCCGCCACCGATACAATGGCCGCAATCATAGCCGAAGCTCGACATTTTTTCATCAAACGCGCAGATAAATTCCTTGTCCGCCTCGGAAATTTCGTCAAAGCGTTCGTGCGTCAGAAGTTCTTTCATGTCTTGCGGCGGGGTGTTCCCGTAATCCGTTGCCGCCCGCTGTACCGTCTTGCCCGTCTGCGTGTTCAGCCATTCTTGCAAATTACCGTTCGGCGCGAAGCCCTTGCCAAACGCATTCTCGAAATACGCGCGGTATTCGCTAACGGGAATCCCTCCGCCAACAATGATGATGGTATCGTCCGGCAAAAGCGTTTTGGCCATATGCTTTCCCTCCTTCATCAGCGTTTCTTAAAACTCACTCTTGCTTCCGCCATGGCTCGCGATAACCTGCCCCGTTATCCACTTCCCGTAATCGCTATGCAGGAAAAGCGCCAAATCGGCGGTGTCCTCCGGCGTACCCCAGCGTCCCGACGGGAACGATTTCGCCACCGTTTCATATAACTCACCGAAGCACCAGCCTGTGTCATTCGGCCCCGGGTCTATACAGTTCACGCGGATATTCTTCTCGGCAAGCAACTGCGCCGTGCCGCGCGTCAGGCAAACAATAGCGTCCTTGGATACACTGTACGCCATCAAATCCGTTTCGACATGCTTATACTGCCCGCTGGAAAAGGTAGTAACAGCATTGTCCCTTGCGGTGTCCGCTAAGCCGGCAAACGACTGTATCATCATCATGGCTGAGCGCACATTGACACTGAGATGCGTATCAATCTCCTTCTCCGTCCATTGGCCGATTTCCGTATACGTTCCGTAGCAATGGGTGATTACCATGCCGTCCAGCCCGCCAAGCTTTTCCGCGGCTTCTTCCACAACCTTCGCGGCTGTGCCGTGCTTTTCAAAGTCCGACGGCGTAACCAACGACACATCCAAGCCCATATCCTGATATGTCTTTGCCAAAAGCGCCGTGCCGTTCGGCGACGATGATTTGATGTTTCCCACAGTTAAGTCATAATCCGAAAAACCATGAATGGCAACCGCCGCGCCCGCTTCCGCGAACCGCTTGGCCAGCGCGGCGCCGATTGACAAAGGGCGGCTTGCGCCGGTAATCAATATCTTTCTGCCGTCAAGTCTTAACGATGCATTGTGCATCCCTTCACCACCCTCTGATACTAATACGCCATCTTCTCCGTCAAATACTGCACAAGTTCCGCCACAGGCACGCGTTCCTGCTCCATGGAATCACGGAAGCGCACCGTCACGGCGTTGTCGTTTTCCGTCTCAAAGTCAACGGTGATACAGAACGGCGTGCCAATTTCATCCTGGCGGCGATACCTCTTGCCAATGGAGCCCGCGTCGTCGTATTCGCACATGAACTGCTTGGAAAGCGCCGCAAAGATAGGTTCCGCCTTGTCACCAAGCTTTTTCGACAACGGCAGCACCGCGGCCTTCACCGGTGCCAAGGCTGGGTGGAAGCGCAGGACGACGCGCACATCTTCCTTGCCCTTGTCGTCCACACTGACGACCTCCTCGTCATACGCATCGCATAAAAACGCAAGCGTCACGCGGTCTGCGCCAAGCGACGGCTCCACGCAGTACGGCACATACTTCTCGTTCTTCTCTTGGTCGAAGAAGGTCATGTCCTGGCCGGAATGCTCCTGATGCTGTTTCAAGTCATAATCCGTACGGTCGGCAATACCCCACAACTCGCCCCAGCCGAAGGGGAAGAGGAACTCAATGTCCGTTGTACCGGTGGAGTAGAAGGACAGCTCCTCGGCGCTATGGTCGCGCACACGCGTGTTTTCTTCCTTCATGCCGAGGTTTTTCAACCAGTCGATACAGAACTGCCGCCAGTAGCGGAACCATTCCATGTCTGTGCCGGGTTCGCAGAAGAACTCAAGCTCCATCTGCTCAAACTCCCGCGTGCGGAAGGTGAAATTGCCGGGCGTGATTTCGTTGCGGAAGGATTTACCTACCTGCGCGATGCCGAAAGGAATCTTCCGGCGGGAAGTGCGCTGTACATTCTTGAAATTGACGAAAATACCCTGCGCTGTCTCGGGACGGAGGTACACGACGTTCTTGCTGTCCTCCGTTACACCCGCGTGCGTCTTGAACATGAGATTAAACTTACGGATGTCGGTGAAATCTTCTTTGCCGCAGGACGGGCATCCGATGTGGTGCTCCGCGATGTAATCCTTCATCTGGTCATCGCTCCAGCCGTCCACCACGCCCGCAATGCCGTTCGCGAACATATAGTCCTCAATCAGCTTATCCGCGCGGAAGCGTTCCTTACAATTTTTGCAATCCATCAACGGATCGCTGAACCCACCGATGTGGCCGGAAGCCACCCATGTCTGCGTGTTCATGAGGATGGCACAATCCACGCCCACATTGTACGAGTTCTCCTGCACAAACTTCTTCCACCACGCCTTTTTCACATTGTTTTTCAGCTCCACGCCGAGGGGACCGTAGTCCCACGTGTTCGCCAAGCCGCCGTAGATTTCGGAGCCGGGGTACACAAACCCGCGTGCCTTGGACAGTGCCACAATCTTTTCCATCGTCTTTTCCATTTCCATTCTCCTCCCTTATCGGAACCAAAATAAAAAGCCTTCCGCCCTCAACGAATACAAATTCGCTAAGGGACGAAAGGCGTTCTTCCGTGGTTCCACCCTTGTTGACGACACAGGCCGCCCACTTGTTTATGATTCCGCTCCAAAGCGCCCTTCACACAATCCTTCCGACGGGTTTGCACCTGTTCCCGCTCTCTGGACGGATGGAATCGTGTTACTCCTCTTTTTCATCGCGGTATGATATTGCCGATTATCATACCAGAACAAACTGTATTTGTCAACTACTTGCTGCTTCGTCTGCCGAACAACCGAAGCAGCCGCAGGAAAATGTTGATGAAGTCCAAGTACAGCATCAGCGCGCCTTGAATTTTAATTTTCCGCTCGCTTTCCGCGTCGAAGCCCATGGACAACATGTTCTTTATCTTCTGCGTATCATATGCGGTCAATCCGACGAAAATGAATACGCCCGCGTAGCACAGGAACATATCCAGCCCGTCGCTCCGCAGCAGCAGGTTCACCACCGTGGCAATCACAATACCCACAAGCCCCATCATCAAAAAGCCCTTGTAGCCGGACAAGTCCGATTTCGTCAACGCGCCGTAGCCTGCCATGAAACCGAACATTCCCGCCGCCACCAGGAACGCAAGCAGCACCGTGCCGATTTCATACGCGATAAACACAACGGACAGCGTCATGCCGTTCACGAACGCGTACAGGAAAAACAGACCCGCCGCTACGCCGGAGGATAGCTTCCGCACGGCCGCCGAAAGTGCAATGACCAGTACAAATTCCACAATAATCAACGCGACAATGCCCATCGTCGTGCCGTATACCAACCACATCATCGGCGCCCAGTTCAACGTCAGCCACGCCGCGCCTGCGGACACCGCCAGGCCGAAAAACATCCACAGGAACACGCCTGTCATCACGCCGGGAAGCACGCCCTCCATCGGGCGAAGATCCTTGTCATTTGGTATAAAAGAGTTGTCATTCATATTTAACCGCATCCTTTCTTGCAAATTTATCAATTTTTCTGTATACTAATAACACATATACTCGTATACATGAGATACCAACCTGTGTTCAAAACGTTTCAATCTTCGTTTTTAACGATTGAACAAGAGATTGGTATTAGTATACAACTTTTCCTCTTTGTATGCAAGTATAAGCAATGATTTTACATTTAGGAGGCATGTCATGCATCTTTCAGTGAACCGTATCAACAAAAGCTTCGGCGACAAGCATGTGCTGAAGGATTTGGAATTCGAAGTAAACGGCGGCGCGTTCGGCCTGCTCGGGCGGAACGGCTCCGGTAAAACAACGACCATCCGCATCATCATGGATGTTTTCCCGCCGGATTCCGGCGCAGTGCTATTGGATGGCAAGCCCATGAGCAAATTCACCGGGCGCGTCGGCTACCTACCGGAGGAACGCGGGCTTTATCCCAAACGGCCGATACAGGAGCAAATGGGCTACATCGGCGCGCTGCGCGGCATGAAAGCCGCCGACGCGAAGAAGCGCGGCCTCACGCTGCTGGAAAAGCTCGGCGCGGAAGAGTACTACAAGCGCAAGCTGGACACTCTTTCGAAGGGTAACCAGCAAAAGATACAGCTTGCCATCGCGCTCATCAATGATCCTGAGCTCATCATCTTGGATGAACCATTCAGCGGCCTTGACCCGGTGAACGCGAAGGTACTGAAGGACTTGGTGTCCGAGCTCGTCCGCGAAGGGCGCACCGTTCTTTTCTCCAGCCACCAAATGGCCAGTGTGGAGGAATTCTGCGACGACCTTTGCATCATCAACAGCGGTGAGATTGTGCTATCCGGCAACCTCCGCCAGATTAAGAAGACATACCCGCGCAACCGCGTGCTTCTCGTGCCGCAGGATGAAAACTTCACGGCCATGGCGGAAAGTATCCGCGCAAACGCGGCGCTTGCAAGTATGGTTGCGTCTGCCGAGGCATCCGCGCAGGGCTGCGTCGTGACATTGCATCAGGAGAATGACAAAGCGGCGCTGCTTCGCACCGTCACGGAAGCTGGCCACGTTGACCTAGACGTCTTCCGCGTCATGGAGCCGTCGCTTGAGGAAATTTTTGTGGAAAAATGCGGCACCACGCCGGTTGAGGAAGAACCGGAAGAAGAAAAACCCGTAAAGGGAAGGGGGGCAAAGCGCCGTGCATAAATTCAAAACCGTTTTCGCTTTCGAGTACTCGAATTTCATCAAAAGCAAATCATATATCGTCGTGACAATCTTGTTTACGCTTCTGATTGTCGCCGGAGGCAGCATACCATCCCTATCGAAACTTTTCACCAATGTAAAGGAAATCTTCATCAGTGACAATGCGGACGACACAAGCACAGACGAGTTGAAAACAGCTTATCTGATTGATCCGCAGGGCATGTATAGCGACGAGGTGCTGGCCGCCTTCGTGCCGCCCTACGCATGGACGCGCGTGGATACAGAAGCAGGTGTTTCGGCCGCCATTGAAAACGGCGACGCAGAGCTGGCACTCTTCATCGACAGCCTGACCTACCGCCTGTATGTCAAGGGCGAAAGCCTCATGGGCGGCGGATTGCCCGGCGTGGATGGCATGGTTCTCACCATGTACAAGACAAATGCTTTACTCTCCCATGGCCTCACCACTTCGGACATTGCCGCCATCGAGGGTGCGATGCCCATGGCAGAGGTCATCCCCGTGGGCAAAGACATTTCACAAACCTTCTGGCTGGCGTATGTCATCCTTTTCCTTTTATACATAACGACGTTGATGTACGGGCAGTTTGTCCTCACCTCCGTCGTGACGGAGAAATCGTCGAAGGCTATGGAGCTGCTCGTCACCTCCGCGAAGCCGATGGCGCTCATGTTCGGCAAGGTAATGGGTACAGGCTTGGCGGGCTTGACACAGTTCGGCATCATGATGCTGGGCGCGGGGCTGGCCATCCGCTTGAATCTTGACGGCTGGCTTACCATGAACCCAATGATTGGCGCGATTATGAACCTCTCGCTCTCCGGCGGGCTGTTCGCATATGCAGTCATATTTTTCCTGCTGGGCTTTTTCACCTACGCGTTTGTGTTCGCGGGGGTGGGCTCCACCGTCAGCCGCATGGAGGAAGCGAGCGCCGTCAGCGGCGTGCCGATTATGCTCTTCATCGTCGCGTTCATGGTTTCCATGGCGGGTATGGCCGCGCCGACGGAACTGTGGGTGCGTGTTTGCTCCTATGTTCCCTTCCTGTCGTCGATGGTGATGTTCATGCGGATTTGCGTGACGGATATGCCTTTTTGGGAAATCCTGATTGGCATATTGGTGAACATACTGTACATGCTGGCCGCCGGGTATGCCGCCGCACGCATCTACCGCGTGGGCGTGCTCATGTACGGCAAGCAGCCGAAGCTGAAAGAAATTGTGAAATACATATTTGTATAAAAAGTAAAATCTTTCCCCCGGGCGGAAAAACATTGCGCCGCCCGGGGGATTGTGGTATCATTACAGGTATCTGTAAAAGAAATGGGGTACGGGTATGAGCGGTTTGTTTTCAATGGATGGTGCGTTTTATAAATATGGGAGCATGTTGGCGGATATCATGATTATCAGCTTGCTTTGGTTCGTGTTCAGTCTGCCGATTGTCACGGCGGGCGCATCCACAACGGCGGCGTATTACGTATTCACCAAGCGCGCCGCAAACCGCGATGGCTATCTCTGGCGTGATTTTTGGACAAGCTATAAATCGAACCTCTGGATGTCTGTGCGCGTATTCGCATTGTTCTTCGCGGTGTCGCTGCTGCTTGTTATGAACATTATGAATATCGGGTTGATTGAAAACGACACGCTGCGAACCATTATTTTCCCGGCACAATTCATCATTGCGATTGAGTTGTTGTTTATGAATTTTTATATCTATCCGCTGCTTTCGCGTTTTGAAATGAAGTTTTTCCAGCTCCTGCGCGCGTCATTTATGATGGCGAACCGGCACCTGCTGACGACTGTGACCGTGACCTTGCTCTTCGCAGGGCTGGCATACCTGACATATACATACGTTATTGTTATCTTGATTTTCCCGGGTCTATTTATCTTCCTGACATCCTTCTTTTTCTTGAAAATTTTCAAGAAATACCGGCCGGAGCTTGTGCCGGAGGAATTGCCGGACGATTTCAAGCCCTTCAACACGGAGAACATAAGCGAGGAACGCGCGCAGGTGCTTTTGGACAAGCAAGAGGAGCTCACCGCCATGGAGGCGACCGCCAAAGCGCAGGCGGAGGCAATCGAAACCGCAGAAACCTTGCGGCGGCAGCGGGAAGAGCAGGAACAATAAAATACTATTACACATAAGATAAATCCTATAAGGAGTGAAGGAATGGAAATCGAAATCAGTTCCGCGCGGGGACGTGTTGAACGCCGTCCCGCCGCATTTTTAGAATGTATTGCGGATTTGCTCGTGCTGGAGGAGGTGCAGCGACTGGATGAATTCAGCCAGCACTACCACACCTCACGTCTGCGGCATTGTCTTGGCGTGGCGTATTGCGGGTATCGTATCAGCCGGGCGCTGGGGCTGGACTACCGCGCGGCGGCGCGCGCAGGCGTGCTGCACGACCTATTCTGCTACGATTGGCGTGAGGAAGGCCACACCGCAAGCCTGCATACCTACCTGCACCCCAAATGCGCGCTGGAAAATGCCGAGCGCCTCGTACCCGACCTTACGGATGTGGAGCGTGACGCCATCGCCGCACATATGTGGCCGCTTTGCGACACGCGCCCGCATTATATGGTTTCCGCCGTTGTTTCCTTTGCAGACAAAATATGCTGCATTGCGGAAGTCGCCACGGCAGGCGGTCGCTCTTGCAAACGACGGTTTCACAAGATTTTTGTATAACCACAAACCCCGGCCTGCGCTAATGCGCAGGCCGGGGTTTCATTGCCTCCCGTACGACCCCCATGAGAAGTACACTCAGGGGGACGCGCGGCAGCCAAGACGCGCATACGCGCGCCTCTATCCTGCGTTACCGGCAACACCTCTTGTTTATCCTTCAACACATAGGCGGTTCGCCGCACAGCCCCATTCGAAGGCGGGCGCGCTATTTCCGCAGCTCTCCGCAATCACTAAAAGCGGCCGCTGGGTAAACACAAAATGAAAAGCCCCGTTCCCGGGGCTTTTGGTTTGCTCTCATTACATAAACTTCCGCTTTCTTGCTGCTTCGGACTTCTTTTTCCGTTTGACACTCGGTTTGTCGTAATGTTCTCTCTTACGAACTTCACCCATTATTCCAGCCTTTGCGCACGTTCTCTTGAAACGGCGAAGGGCGCTGTCTAACGTTTCGTTGTCCTTAATTTTGACCTCTGACATAAAATTTCCCTCCCTCCGGCAGCCGGTAGGCTTTGATACCAATAGCAATTTTTGAAAATAACAGGCGTATGCGTCGTTGTTTTCTAAATTGCGCATAAATCATAAAGCACAGGAGAGGAACAATTCCATAGTGCCCTAGCAATAGCATTATATACGATAAATATCAATTCGTCAATAACCAATTCTGACAGGTGCTATTTTTCGTCATTCTGCATAACAACGCCCATACCAAGCGCGGTCAAAAGTCACTCGAATTGACATCATTTCAAGAATTGTAATGCAAAATTTCTTGCGCCTGAAACGGCATCCGCTGTTTGAAATGAGGCCAAATCGTCTTCATCCCTAACAGAGTACATGCCGCAATAGGTTAAGTGGGAGTGCTCGCACAATCTCTTGATACCGGTCTCGAAAGGCTCCGCGCCATATCCCGAATCATAGCCATGTGTTGCAATGATGGCGACCTTTTTCCCTGCCCATAACGACCCGCCGGCTTTCCCGTAAAACTTATTAAGCCCGTAATGACGGTCTAACAAAGCCTTCATTGGCGCCGTGCAATACCATGTATAAATGGGGGTGGCAAAAACAATACAATCGCTTGCAATGATTTTCTCCATGATTGGCCCCGCGTCGTCTTTCTGGACGCAACCATATGCCCCCTCTATTTGCTGGCAGGCATAACAGCCTTTGCACGGCTGAATGTTCTTACCTGCCAAGGGAATATAGTCAACGGCGTTCCCGCTGCGCTCCAATTCCGAAATAAATGGCTTTAGCAATTCTGCGGTATTTCCATTTAAGCGAGGGCTGCCCATTATTATGCAAAACTTCAATACGATTCCTCCGCATTCAGATGGTAATTTACGACTCTGCTTTCATGGCTTTAGCCACTCGTATGTCAAGCACAGGACACATATTATTTTTCAAAACGCATAGGAGTATATCGCATTCCATCTGTAACTTGCTCAACATCTGTGTTCTCAAATCCAAGCCTATGATATATTTCGACAGCAAAGGGAGAAGAATTAACCGTGATTTCTGAAAAATAACTATTCATCTTAACATGTTCCCATAGTTTTCTTCCAATACCTTGCCTATGATATTTTGCACCAACAAAGAAACAGCATATATGTTTTCGTTCATTGCGGGTAGCAATTATACCTTTTAATATACCATCTTCAAAAGCCCCGAAAAACTCTAATGTTTTCAAAAGTTCATTGTTTGAAATAAATGCACGAAAAGTTTCTACTCCGGTTTCAGAATAATCAGGAGCTTCAAATTCTAAAAACGTGTTCCATATAAGATCTATTGCTTCTTTGTGCTCTTCAATTTGAAATGCTCTAATATCCATATCTCAATTCCTCTTTTTTAATCATTCAAACATTATATTTCACGACCTGCGCCACGCTAATGTCAAGTCCAGACAAACTATTTTTTACCTATTATCATGTGATGCCCTGATATTCCAAGTAATTCAGGGATTCGCTCCGTTTTCCGTATGTATTTTAACAATGTTTCTTTTTTTTCTTCATCAGACAGCCAATTGTCCGCATCCAACACCTGTGCGAATCCTTCGATTGGCACTAAGTCAATGAATGAAAAATCTGCCTGTTTTATCTCGCTTTTAAGCAACTCAGTGGTGTGAAAAAACGCTGTTGTAAAATATCCTGTATCTTGTGGATTGTGCATTCCAGATGCCAGATTTTCCTCAAGAATTTCAACGAATTTTTCATCGCTCATCAAATTGTTTTGGAACCCTTCAAATATATTTGCATATCGCGAAATGCACTCGCAAACAATAATGCCGCCCTTCTTTAAAACCCTGTGCGCTTCATTTATGCATTGAAACCTGTCCTCAGCCTTTTGCATATGGTATAGCGGCCCCATAAGCAGTACTAAGTCAAATCCCTCACTTGCATACGGAAGATGCTTTGCATCACCACAATCATATGAATACAGCTCAACACCAAGCAAAACGCTTTTCTCCTTTGCTTGCTCAATATGCAAAGGTGTATAGTCCAGCAAGCTCACTGTGTGTCCCTGCTCAGCAAGCCAAAAAGAAAATGCACCGCTTGCTCCGCCGATATCAGCAACCTTCAGCGCTTCATCTTTAAGATATCTGCTTATAATTTCCTTGCATCTTAGATATTCCAGCGGGTTTCTGTCCATTCGATTATTTTCATCATATCTGTTTTGATAGAAGTTTTGCATTTCCTGATATTCTTGCATAAAAATGCCATCCTTTCGAGCACTCATACGATCTTTGTGCTAATCTTTCTGCGTTGTCATAAGAAAATCCCACTTCCACGACCTGCCCCACGCCTACGCTTCCTCCGTCTCCACCACGCCAATACCAAGCTCCGCAAGCTGCTTATCCGCCACAGGTGTGGGCGCATTTGTCAGCGGGCAGGACGCGTCCTTCACCTTGGGGAAGGCGATGACGTCACGGATGGATTCCGTGCCCGTCAAGGACATCACAAGACGGTCGAGGCCGTAGGCAATGCCGCCGTGCGGGGGCGCACCGTACTTGAACGCATCCAGCAGATGCCCGAAATTCGCCTGCGCCTGTTCCATCGTGAAGCCAAGCGCCTTAAACATGCGCTCCTGCACGTCACGCTGGAAGATACGCACGCTGCCGCCACCGATTTCCACGCCGTTCAACACGATGTCATACGCCTTTGCACGGACAGCGCCGGGATTGGATTCCAGAATCGCCATATCCTCGTCCATCGGCGCGGTGAACGGATGGTGCTTCGCACTGAAGCGGTTGTCATCCTCCGACCATTCCAGCAGCGGGAACTCCGTCACCCACAAAAACTCCAGCGCTTTCTTGTCCGCCAAGCCCAGTCTCTCCGCAATCTCACAGCGCAGGTTGCCCAGCGCGTCGAACACGATGTCGTTCTTCGCGTCGGCACAAATCAAAATGAGGCCACCATTCTTTGCGTCGAACATCTTCACGATTTCCGCCAACTGCTCCGGCGAGAAGAATTTCGACAGCGATGTTTTCAGCTCGCCATTTTCCATCACGGAAATCCACGCCAAGCCTTTTGCCTTGTACCCCTTCGCAAACTCCACCAGCGCATCAATCTGTTTACGCGGGATGCTTGCCATGCCCGGTGCACAAATACCGCGCACACTGCCGCCCGCGGCAATCGCATCGTTGAACAGCCCAAACTCGCCACCCTTGACAAGCGCGGAAATATCCTTCAGCTCCACGCCATACCGCAAGTCCGGCTTGTCCACGCCAAAGCGCTCCATCGCCTCCGCATACGGCATACGGCGGAAGGGAATTTGCAAATCCACATCCAGAATTTCCTTGAACACCAGCTTCATGAGCCGTTCGTTCACCTCGATGATGTCATCCATATCGATGAACGACATCTCCACGTCAATCTGCGTGAATTCCGGCTGGCGGTTCGCGCGCAAATCCTCATCGCGGAAGCAGCGGACAATCTGGAAATACTTGTCAAAGCCCGACACCATCAAAAGCTGCTTAAACACCTGCGGCGACTGCGGCAAGGCATAAAACGAACCCGGATGCACCCGGCTCGGCACGAGGTAATCGCGTGCGCCCTCGGGCGAACTGTTCGCCAGCATCGGCGTCTCAATCTCGTAAAAGCCTTCGTCCGTGAAGAAGCGCCGCACCGTCTGCGCGGTCAAATGCCGCACGCGAAGGATGTTTTGCAGCTCCTCCCGGCGCAGGTCGATGTAGCGGTATTTCAGGCGCATGTCATCCTTCACGCCCGTGTCCGCCACCTGGAACGGCGGCACCTCGGCTTCCGCAAGGATGCGGAACTCCTCGATTATGATTTCAATCTTGCCTGTTTTCATGTCCTTGTTGATATTCTGCTCCGTGCGGAGCGCAACCGTGCCTTTCGCCGCCACGACATACTCACCTCGGACAGACGCCACCTTGTCAAATAGTGCCGCGTCCGCGTTGTTGCCGTCCAGCGCCAGCTGCAACAGCCCCGTGCGGTCACGCAGGGCAATGAAAATCAACTGTCCCAAATCACGCCGCTTATGCACCCAGCCCATGACCGTGATGCTCTGCCCCGCCATCGTTTCGTTTACGTCGCAGCACATGTGGCTGCGCTTCCATCCCGCCAATGCTTCTCCCATACTATGCCCTCTTTTCGTGATTATATATATAGATTGGTTTCCATTATAAATTCCGGTTTTGCAACATATGCCAAATACTTGACTTCGCCTGCAAACGCCAGATACGCCTTGTATTGCTCGATGAAAACGGGCGCGGTAAGGTGTTCAAGCACCTGCTCACGCGGAATCCAGCGGCCCTCCGTGGTTTCGTCTGAATCCCTGAAATCGCCGTCGGCATAGGAGCAAGTAAACCCGAAGATCACCTTCGTCGGCACGAGGTTATAGCCGTTGTAGCCCTGATATGTACCCGTGTTGGAAGATACACAATACAACCGCTCGACGGCGATTGTCATGCCGCTTTCCTCCATTGTCTCGCGGTGCAGCGCATCGATGAGGTTTTCGCCAACCTCGACCTGCCCGCCGGGGAACGTCCAGACGTTTTCGTGGCTGTGCTTAAGCAGTAAAATCTCGTCTTTGTCGTTTTTGACGATGCCGTATACGGCGACGATGTGCGTGGGGAATTGCTTTGAATCGTTCATAGATGAAACCTCGCTTTCGATTCGGTTTATCAAAGACTGCATTCCATTTTACCCACCAAAAACGGCGCGCCGTCATACTGCTTGTATTCGACGGTCGCAAAGCCATTGTCCTCATACCATTTCCGCAGGCGCTTGTTGTCGTCAATCATACCCAGACGAATTTTACCTGCGCCAAGCGATATCGCCTTTTCCTTGCCGAAATCCAACAGTTCTTTCCCATACCCCTTGTGCCGATGTTCGGGCAGAACAATCAAATCATCAATGCTGCACACATCGCCCCACAAGTTCATACCGAGATACCCGACAAGTATATCGTCCAAGTAATACCCAAACATCAACGTCCCCGCGTCAAACATGTCCCCTAACTTAGCAAAGAGCAGACTGGCACGTCCTCTGTCCGGGCAATTCTCCTCCGTTAAACCAAATTCGACGGCGACGGTTTCATATCCCTCATGAAATATGGTCAGACAAGCGGGCAGCTCCGCCCGCGAAATCGGTTTTATCACAGAATCACTCCCATCGCCTACACAAACATGCACCAATACACGCCATATTTGTCCGTCAGCACGAATTGCAACGGGCTGTAGCCGCAATCCGTGACAAGCCCATCGTCCTTGATGGCATCGGTTTTCAACACTTCATACGCCTTCCGCACGACGGCCTCCTTGCCCTCGCCCATTTCCAGACAGAACATCATTGTGTTCCCCAGCGCGACGCCGTCCCATCCCGGCAAGGTTTCCGATATGGCGAGAATCTGCCCAAAAACACTCATTTCCGAATGCATGTATTGTCCGTCGTCGTTTTTGTATTCGCACAGCATGTCCGTATCGAACGCCTTGCAATACAAGGCTGCCGCCTCGACGCTGTTCTTGACAAAAACCTGAAACATGGAGCGAACCATATAAAAACCTCCTTACAGCAAACCCTTGACATAAGTTTCAAGCGAAGCCAGTTCAACCTCTGTCTGTTCGCCGTCTGCCATGTTCTTGACATTCGCCTTGCCCGCGGCAAGCTCGTTGCCGCCCAGCATCACGGCGTATTGCGCACCGATTTTATCCGCGTATTTGAACTGCGCTTTCACACTGCGGCCGATGGTGTCCGTTTCAGCGGGGATGCCCGCTTGACGGAGCTTGTAGACGATGCCCTGCGCCTTGATGAAGGCATCCTCACCCATCGCGCCCACATACAGCACGGGTGTCGTCTTCTTCACATCCAGCACACCAGATTCCTCCAGCAAAATGACGATGCGGTCAAGCCCAAGGCCGAAGCCCGTCGCGCCCGTCTGCGGCCCGCCAACCTCCGCCACAAGGTTGTCATACCGCCCGCCGCCGCAAACCGTGCTCTGCGCGCCAAGGTCGGTCGAAATAATTTCAAACACGGTGCGGGTGTAGTAGTCCAGCCCGCGCACAATGCCGGGGTCTACCACAAAGGGGATGCCCATTTCCGTGAGGCAGGCTTGCAAATCTTCGAAATGCTTTTTGCAATCCGGAAGCAGCGAATCGACACTGCTGGGTGCACCCGCGACAATCTCCTTGCAGCCCGCGACCTTGCAGTCCAGCACGCGCAGGGGGTTCTTGGCGAAGCGTTCGCGGCAGGTGGGGCAGAGGCTGTCCAGATTCCCGCCGATGTAATCCGTCAAGGTTTGATTGTACGCCGCACGGCTCTCGTTGTTGCCAAGGCTGTTGATGTGGACGGTCGTGTTCTGTATACCGAGTTTTTGCACAAGCGTATAAGCAATCGAAATCATTTCCGCGTCACTCGCGGCGGCGTAGGAACCAAAGATTTCCACACCGAACTGGTGGAACTGGCGGTAACGGCCTTTTTGCGGTCGCTCCGCCCGGAAGTTGGGGGAAATGTAGAACAGCTTCATGGGCTGCGCTTCATTGTATAAGCTATTTTCAATATATGCGCGCGCGGCAGAAGCCGTACCCTCCGGGCGAAGGGTTAAGCTGCGGCCACCCCTATCCTCAAAAGAAAACATTTCCTTCTGCACGATATCGGTCGTTTCGCCCACGCCGCGCTGGAACAGGTCTGTCGATTCAAACATAGGCGTGCGGATTTCCGCCAAGCCGAAGTCGTCACACATCGCGCGGATGGTTTTTTCCACATGCTGCCAGATAACAATTTGGCTGCCGAATATGTCGTTGGTTCCTTTTGGTTTCGTGAATGTCAATTTGTTTCCTCCTTCGAATCCGTTTTAGATCGTTTTTGGCGTTGCGTGCATTTTGCGATAAAAGAAATCACCGCATACAGTATGATAATATCTGCCGCAAGCGGCAGAATGTTTATCGAAGTGGATGTGACAATTTGGCGGCCTATGGTGTCGTGATACACCGTAAACCAACCGAAAGGAAACCCGAACGCTTTCCGCCAGTCCTCGAGTTGGCAACAGGGTACAACATATGCCAATGCAAAGGTAAGAAACACAGCCCACCCTAAAACACTATTATTAATATTTTTCATCCCCGTCGTCTCTCCCTCTGCCGCCGCAACTCATAAAGTCCGCAACAGCCTGCCACACGGCAATTTGGCTCCCCTTCATTCTATTAATTCCTATTCCTTGCCCGGCACAGGATAAAAATCCAACGCTGAATGCGTATATACATCCACATCAAGGTCATAGTGCCTTTGAAACACAGTCGGATTCGCTACGCCAAACGGAACGAGCATCACGCGCCGTGCCGTGCCTTCTTGCATATATGTGAAGTCGAAAAAGAACAAGTATTCTTGAATGAACGAAAAACAAACTTCTTTTGTGTATTGCGGCTGCAACAAGATGGCGTCAAGCGCCGTACGGTTGCTTTGCAATGCCTGTGCAAGCTCTACCCCATTCAATGGCACACCGTCCAGCAGCGGAATCATACCCGTCTGCCCATCCACAAGCACCCATTTATTATATTCACGCAGGAAAACCTCCGCCACAACATGCCCCGCGCCGAATTCCCGCGTCTCCACATCTGCTGTCTTCAAGCCAAGCTGGCGAACCGGTATCCCAAGCGCCTGTAAACACCCAACAATCACTGTGCCGTATTCCACACAGCGGAATTGCTGTCCGTTCTTCGTCACCTCATCCAATATAAACAACGGGTCGCTTTGTGCCGGTTCGTTCCAGCCGTCATGCGCCCATAGGTTCGTAACCCACGACGCAATGGCCTGCACCTTATCAAAATCGGTCTCGGCGGCGGTTGTTAATCCATCCAAACCGTATGCTGTCCGCAGCGCCAGTAAATACGCTTCGTCATACGTCTGCCACGAATCAATTTGTATGTCAACCTCTGCTTTATACGAATAGCTTGTATTTTGAAGCGCAACCGCACAAGCCGCTTCGCCGGTGCAGCCGCTAACCTGTGCCAACAAAACCAAGCACAGCACAACCGCAGTCAACCTTTGCATATACATGCCTCCCGTTGCCGCCGCGCCTCGTAAAACAACACCGTCGCCGCACAGCCCACGTTGAACGAGCTGGCTGTCGAATCCGCCGCCATGGGGATGGTGACGAGCATGTCGCACGCGTCTTTGTACGCGCGGGAGAGGCCGTCGGTTTCATTGCCAACCAAGAGCATTGTCGGCCGTGTGAAGTCTGCGTCAAATACGTTTTTCTCCTTATGTGCCGTCGTGCCGACAAGTTGGAAGCCGTCATAGCGTTCACGCAAGCCGTCTATGTATCGGAACAGCGCCGGATTGTCCGTCGCACGTATCGTCGGCACCTTAAAAAATGAGCCCATGGACGCAGCGATGACTTCGGGGTCATATAAATCCGCCGCATGGCCTGTCAGAATCAACCCATCCACGCCAAGACCGTCGCAGGAGCGTATGATGGTGCCGAGATTGCCGTGGTTTGACGGGCGATCAAACAGTGCGAGCAACGGCACATCTGAGAGTGTCAAACGAGACACCTCGTCCGTATGCATTTGTACAACCGCGACCAGCTCCGACGTATCGGCCTTACCGCTCAATGCCTCCATCAACGCATTTGTCAACACATAATTCACATCGCTGTGGACAGCATTAAGCGTCTGCTTCGCCCAATCGGACAACACACGCTCCCCGCTGTACACCAGCGACTCGATATGCCAACCGTGCGCAATGGCGTTGTTGATGTTCCGCACGCCCTCCACAAAGAAGGCGCGGTTTTTGTGGCGCTTATAACGGTTCGTCTTCAGCACGACGAGGCGCTGAAATTCCGCGTTTTGTGTGAACAGCTTTTTATCCATACATCACTTACCCTTTTTCTTTTTTCTGGCAAACGCAAGCCCGCCGAAACCGCTGATAACCGCCATGTAAAAACCCAGGTCATACAAAAAACCGTTGTTGTACACCTCATAGATGCCGACCTTGTCGTCAAACAGTGAGTATATCAATGAAAACGGCGCAATCCATCCGTGCCAAATGCCGGAAAATATGCCCGCGAGATGCCCGGCGGAATTCGTACCGTCACCCGGTACACAACCCGTTAAACAAAGACAAACGAATACCAGCATTCCTGCAAAACCAATGTATTTTTTCATCAATTGCAACCTCCTACAATGTCCCCTTCAGTTCATCCAATGACAGCGAGAATGCTTCCGCACAGTGTTTCATGAAAAAATGAAGCTCCTCGCTCTCCATCGCGTCCAAATCGTGCTGAATCGTATCCCGCGCCGCACGGAATTCATTGTTGCCCGCATTCAGCTCCGTCATGCATTTGATGTATGCGCAAAGCTTATCCGCGATTTTCAGCAGCCGCCGCTCTGCATAATCCAAATCAACCTGGTGCAGATACCCATCGTATGCCGTGCGGACGTCCTCCGGCAAATGGGAAAGCAGCGACGCTGCGGCTGTTTTTTCAATATCCTTGTACGTCTGGCGCATATTTTCGTTGTAATATTTCACAGGTGTCGGTAAATCACCCGTCAGCACCTCTGTCACATCATGGAACAACGCACAGACCGCGATTTTGTCCGCATTGTACGCCTTGCCGAAATGGGTGTTGCCAATCACCGCAAGATAATGCGCGAGGAACGCGCATTCCGCCGTGTGCTGCGTCAGGCTTTCGTTTTGCGTGTTGTGCATCAGTCCCCAGCGCTGTATATGCCGCATACGGAAGATAAGCGCTAGAAAGCTATCATTCTCCCTCACACCTGCATCCGTCGGATATAATCCCGGTAATCCTTGCAATTCGCCACCCTCTCAACTCTGTTCTCCGCAAGAAACACAACCTTGCCAACCGCGCCCGCACCCGCCGCGAATACACTTTGCCGTTCCTCCATCATTTGTACATTATACACACCGGCGTATCCCGCGCGGGCATACCCCACATTTTCGAAATTGCCAAGCATATTTTTCTGTCGGTACATGTAATAGGGCTGCAAGTCCATCGCTTCGCAAGCTTCCCGTGTGCGGCGGAGCATATCCTCCACAACCGCAATCTCCGTCATCACCTGCTTATCCAGCGTCTCCCAAATTCGGGAGGAACGCTTGACTGCCAATGTATGCACCGTCAGCGCATTCGGCACAAGCCGGGCAATGCCCTCCAGCGTTTGCGCCATATGCCCGGCGGATTCCCCGGGCAATCCCGCGATGATGTCAATGTTGATATTGTCAAACCCCGCCTGCTGTGCCATATCATACGCGTCAAAAAATTGCTTCGTGGTATGCTGCCGCCCGATGGCCGCCAGCGTTTCGTCATGCAGAGTCTGCGGGTTCACGGAGATGCGCGTCACGTCATGGTTCCGCATCACAAGCAGCTTCCCTGCCGTAATGGTGTCCGGCCGCCCGGCCTCCACAGTGAATTCCTTCACATTGTCAAATGAAAAGTTTTCACGGACAAACGACAGCAGCCGCGCAAGCTGCGTTTCCGTCAATGCCGTCGGCGTTCCCCCGCCGATGTAGACCGACTCCAGCCGCCTGCCGCGTATCCGCACCGCATACCGCGCCAATTCCCTCTCCAGCGAATCCAAATACCCGTCCACATCCGTCTTTTTATCCAGCGCCACCGCCGCGAAGGAGCAATATGCGCAGCGTGTGGGGCAAAACGGAATACCGATGTACAATGCGCAATCTGTGCCGTCGTTCGTCCGCAGAATAGCAAGCTCCGCATACGCGACGGCAAGGGCAAGCTGCGCTTTGTCCGGCAACAGATAGAATTCATCCGTCAGCCTTGCAAGAACCTCTGCGTCCGCCGCGCCGCCTTCCAGTATCTCCCGTGCAAGCTTCGCGGGACGCACGCCCGTGGTCAAGCCCCATGGCGGCCGCATACCTGTCTCCCGCGTCAGAACCTCATATAGCGCAAGCTTCACCGCGCGGCGGTCAGCGTTGTCAAAGCTTCCAAGCGGTGCAAATGCTTCCCGTACTTGCACACCGTCCCGGTACAGCACCGCAACCGCGCCGATTCCGTCCAGGCGGCTCTCAAAGCAAATGCCCTCGTCCGGAACGCAGTCTCGTTTCTTATACGTTTCATTTGGGACAAACACCTGTATCATCGTCTGCACGTCATAGATGAATGAATGCCCCCGCAGCACAAACGTTATCATTGTGCCAGCCTCACATAAGGGTTGTTTGCCTTTTCATACCCGATGGTGGTTTCAAGACCATGACCGGGAAGCACGCGCGTTTCATCGGGCAAAATATACAGTTTATTCCGAACAGATGCCACCAGTGCCGCCGCATCACCCGTGGGCAAATCCGCACGGCCAACCGAACGGCGGAACAGTGTGTCCCCAGCGAACAGTATGTTTTGCGATTCATCGTATAAGCACATGGAGCCAATCGTATGCCCCGGCGTCATAATCGCGCGAAGAACAGATTTGCCAACCGTAAGCGTGCTGCCTTCATCAAGCGGCAGATATTCAGAAATCTCAATCGGAATCTCCGACTGATCCCGCGAACCGTTGATATTCGCGTTGCGGAGCACCATCGCTTCCGCGCGCACCGCGTATAGTATGGAGCCGGTATACTGGAACAGGGAGTGAACCGCACCGATGTGATCGTAATGCCCATGCGTCAACACCGTGCCGACCACCTGCACCTCCGCCTTCTGTATGGCGGCCCAAATCCGTTCCGCTTCGAAGCCAGGGTCAACAACAATGCCCTGCTTCGCAACAGGGTCATAATACAAATACGCGTTGACCTCCATATAACCGACAGGAATGGTGATGAGTTCCATACAATATCTCCTCCAATTCCAAAATCTGACTGATAGCCCCCGGCGGCCTGCGTACGCGCAGACCGCCGGGACAATTTACCTTGTGCTTTCCGCCAGCAGCGTCACCGGCCCATCGTTCACAAGCGACACAGCCATATCTGCTTGAAACACGCCGGTTTGCACATCACCGACAAACCGCAGCCGTACAGCGGCCACAAATGCGTCAAACAGCGCACTCGCCATCGTCGCGGGCGCTGCGGCGGCAAAGCTCGGCCGGTTCCCCGCAAAGGTATCCGCATACAACGTAAAGTTCGGCACAAGCAACAACGCACCGCCGACCTCCGAAGCAGATACATTCATTTTCCCTTCCGCATCCTCAAACACCCGCAGCTTGCAAAGCTTGTCCGCCAAACGGTCAATGTCCTTCTGCTCGTCCTTCGCACAGAAACCGACCAAAACAAGCAGGCCGCGACCGATTGCCGCTACGGTTTCGTTACAGATTTCGACTTTTGCCGATGTGACGCGTTGGATGACGAGTTTCATGAGCGTTCTCGCTTTCTGGATGCTCTCAACCATGTTCCTGCGCTTGCGCGTCATACTGACGCGCATTACACAGAGACACAGTTTGCCGCTCCCGGTTGTTCTGGTCTTGCGCGTTGCGCTGCAACGCGTATTTTTACGTAGTAACGCGTTCCACATCATGAACCCCCGCCGTGGCAAGCAGCCGCGCCCGCACCTTCTCAAGCTGTTCCTTGCTGGAAATGTTGATGGTGACGTTGAACACAGCCTCATTCTTGGCGGTGCGCGCGTTCAAAGATTTCACATCTATCTTTTCGTCGGTGAAAATTTTTGAAATATCCACCAACAAACCCATCTTATCGTCGCAGGTGATGCAAATATCCGCGCGGAAGAGCGTGTTTTCACCCGGTCTGTCCGGCAACTGCCACTCCGCATCGATAAGCCTATGCCGTTCGAGGTCGTCCAGATGGATGATGTTGACGCAATCCGTCCGGTGCACGGACACGCCGCGCCCGCGCGTAACAAAGCCTATAATCTCGTCACCCGGCACAGGGCTGCAACATTTCGAAAAGCGCACGTTGATGTCGCCAACACCCTTCACCATGATGCCGCTGTTCCCCTTAGAAGAGCGTTTGACCGGAACGCGTTCTTCTGCGCTCTCCGGAAGGCTGGTGAGCTTCTTCAGCGCTTCGTCATCGGCAAGTGCCTTGCCCTCCTGCCGCAGATATTCTTCATACAAACGGTTGATAATCTGCCCTTCCTTGATGCCGCCATGCCCGACCGCCGCACAGACGGATTCCCAATCCGTCAGGCTGTATCGGTTCAGCACGCTTTTCACCCGTTCCGGTGACAGCAGCTCCGACAGGACGAGGTTCTTCTTCTTCGCGCCTTTTTCCAGCATTTCCTTACCGCGCGCGGCATTCTCGTCCTTGTTTTCCTTCTTAAACCACTGGTTGATTTTGTTCCGCGCCTGGCTTACCCTTGGAATTCTGGCTCGTCAGAATCTCCACACGGTCACCGGTTTTCAACTGGTATTCAATCGGCTCGATGCGGTTGTTGACCTTCGCGCCGACCATTTTATTTCCCACCGCGCTGTGGATGGCATAGGCAAAATCAATCGTTGTCGCGCCGTTAATCAGGCTGATAACCTCGCCCTTTGGCGAGAAGCAATATACATGGTCTTTATAGACATTCAAGTCGAATTTCAACGCGTCCAAGTATTCCCGGTTATCGGACATTTCCCGCTGCCATTCCAAAATCTGCCGCAGCCATGACAGCTTCGCTTCCGCACGGTCCTCGTCGGACATCTGTGCATCCGCCTCGCCGCCTTCTTTGTACCGCCAATGCGCGGCGATACCGTATTCCGCCGTGCGATGCATTTCCCGCGTGCGTATTTGCACCTCAAACGGCTCGCCTCCGGGGCCGATAAGCGTGTTGTGCAGGCTTTGATACATGTTCGACTTCGGCATGGCGATATAGTCCTTGAACCGCCCGGGGATAGGCTTATACATTTCATGGACAATGCCCAGCACCTCATAACAGTCCCGCACATTCGAAACCACCGCGCGCACGGCAAAGAGGTCGTATATCTGGTCAAGTGTCTTGTTTTGCCCGACCATTTTTTTATAGATACTGAAGAAATGCTTCGGCCGTCCTTCCACAAAGCCATCGATGCCCGCTTCTTGAATCTTCCCGCGGAGTTCCTCGACAATGCCCTGCACGAACTTCTCGCGTTCAGATTGCTTTTGCTGGATTTTATCTTTGAGGTCGTAATACGCTTCCGGATTCATATAGCGGAAGGACAAATCCTCCAGCTCATACCGTATCTTCGTGATACCAAGCCGGTGCGAAAGCGGCGCATAGATGTCCATCGTCTCCTGCGCCTTAATTTTTTGCTTCTCCGGCGGCATAACCTTCATCGTGCGGAGGTTGTGCAGCCTGTCGGCGATTTTAATCAAAATCACGCGGATGTCACTGGACATTGCGAGAAACATTTTGCGATAATTTTCCGCCTGTTGCTCCTCAATGCTGGAATACTCCAGCTTCTCCAGCTTCGTCACGCCATCCACGAGATGGGCAATTTCTTCGCTGAACATTTCGGCGATGTCCTTGTATTCGTAGAGCGTATCCTCCACGACATCGTGCAAAAGCCCCGCCGCAATCGTCTCGCGGTCAAGCTCCAGCTCCGACAAAATGACCGCGACGGACAACGGGTGGATGATGTACGGCTCCCCTGACACGCGGAGCTGTTCCCCGTGCGCCGCCTCCGCCAGCTGATATGCTTTTTCCACCACAGAAAAATCGTCCGACGGATGGTAGCGCTTCATATTCAGCAGCAGCCGGTCAAACAATTCCTGTCCTGTCGTTTCACCCATGCCATCCGCCTCCTCTCAACGTGATAAACAATAATAGTATATTATACCTATAAATCAGCGTTTTGGCAAGTGTCCCATTCGAACAAAGCCGGAAATTTATAAGAAAGACGCGGCCATACGGCCGCGCCCTCTGTCGGAAAACCCATTTCCGTGCTTTCCTTGATTGTGTTTTACTTTTTTAGTGCCGGATGCTGGAAAGAATTGTCAGCACATCGGGATCCGTGAGCGAAATCGACCGCCCTTCACCCTCCAATATCAACAGCACCTCGACAGCGCCGCTGCCTTTTACGCTGATGTTCGCTTCCAGAATATCTTCACCCATATTGTACTGGATGCCGTGCCACACCTTGTCACCAACCGTAAAAGGTTCCACATCAACAGCAGAGTCAAAAAAGTCCTTTTGCAGGTCATAGGACATAATTTCATTGTCCTCGCCGTAAAAATTCACAATCACCGCAGGTCCATATGTCCATTCATCATCCGTATCCTTCTGGAGCTTTAAGCCATTCGGATCCAGCGCGCCCTCCACATCGGAAAAATAGTCCTGCACAGGCATGTTATACCAACCTTCGGGGCAAGTTGCACTTACATTGCCGGCATCGACCGTTTTGCCTGCCACCGGGTCAAACTCCACAACCGGCGCTTTACCGCCGCCCGCGCCGCATGCGGCCAACCCAAATGTCATAACAATCGCCAACACACAACCTACAATATTTCTAATCTTCATTTCGCACCCCCCCCTTTTGTTTTTTTAACTTCACATGTTGATTATATGCCTAATTTCGCGGGATTGCAATAGTAAAAATAGAATTCATTATGCGTCGAAATTTGTGCGGAAACCGGCCGCCCCGCGTTCCTGCACAGCGCACATGTCCGCGTACAACCCGCCTTGGGCGAGCAGACCCTCATGCGTGCCGCGCTGGGCGATTTCGCCGTTTTGCAACACGAGTATCAGGTTTGCGCGGCGGATGGTAGACAACCTGTGCGCAATGGCGACGATGGTTTTCGTACCCGCAAGATCGGCAATGGCGCGCTGGATGTCTTCCTCGGTCTGCACATCCACGGCGGCAGTCGCCTCGTCAAGAATCAGCACCGGCGCCTCACACAATACCGCGCGCGCAATCGCCACACGCTGCTTCTGCCCGCCGGAAAGTTTCGCACCGCGTTCACCGACAACCGTGTCATACCCGTCCGGCAAGTGCATAATATCGTCATGGATGCGCGCCGTTTGTGCCACGCGCTCAATCTCTTCCCGCGTGGCTTCCGGCCGGGCAAAGGCAATGTTCTCCGCAATCGTGCCATTAAAGAGGAAGGTATCCTGTAACACCATCGACACATGTTTATGTAAACTGTCTAAATCAATGTCACGCAAATTTGTTCCGTCGAGCTTGATTGCCCCCTCGTCCGGGTCGTAGAACCGCGCGACAAGCTGTGCCAGCGTCGTCTTGCCCACGCCCGTCGGCCCGACCAGTGCCACCATTTCGCCCGGCTTCACGGTAAAGCTCACATCCTTCAGCACCGGCGCATCCTCTTGATAAGCAAAGCTTACGTTTTCAAAACGAATTTCCCCGTCACAATGCATAAGCGGCTTGGCGTCCGGGCTGTTGCGAATCGTCTGCGGCGCGTCCAGCACTTCAATGACGCGCTCCGCCCCGGCAATGGCCTGCTGCATGGATTCCAACAAATTCGCGATGCCGGTTATCGGAGCATAAAACAACGACAGATACAGCAAAAACGCCACGATGTCACCCACCTTGATTTCGCCCAAATACGCGAGATACCCACCGAAGCCCACGACAATGACCGTGCCCAAGGCCGTCAAAAACTCCACGCTCGGGTGAAATACAGCGCTCAGCCGCAAGGCGTGCAGCATCACATCCGTAAAGCCGGCAAGCTTGCCGCGCACTTTCCCGGCAGCGTGCTCCTGCTGGCCGAAAGTCTGGATTTCATGGATACCCGCAAAATTGTCTTGCAACTGCCCGGACAGCATACCCAAACTTTTCTGCATTTCCCGGAAATTTGGACGCACCTTTTTAGCGAAAACCCAGCCGCCTATAAGCATGAACGGGATGGGCAAGCAGGTCAAAAGCGCCAGCTTGGGATTGATGGAGAACATGATGATGCTCACGCCCGTCACGGTGATGATATTCGTTACCGATTCCGGCAGGAGATGTGCGTACAGCAACTCAAAGGTGCCCGTGTCGCTGATTGTGCGGCTCACGAGGTCGCCCGTCTGCCGGTTGCGGAAGTATTCGATAGGCAGCGCTTGCAACTTTGTATACACCTTCAGCCGGAGCGATTCCACCAGCTTCCACGCGGCGTGATGCGCCATGTAGTTGCTTAGGAAGCGGAACACGATCCGCAGGAAATACAGCACCAGCAACCCTATCGCCAGCCAGACAACTTCATGCAAACCGTTTTCATCCAGCCCTTCCGCAACCAGCGTCGTCATACGCGACATCAGCGACGGTGCAGTCAGGTTCAACGCCGTGAGTGACAGTGTGGAGAACGCCGCCAGAAGCAACAGCCATTTGTACTTGGCAGCCTCCTTCGCGACACGAAGCAAAATTTTCATTGTTTTTCCTTCTTTCTGATAACAAGAATGCTCCCATTATACCGTGAAACCCCTTCCGTTTCAACGCTTTCGTGCAAACAGAAGTTTTTTCATCAAACACTGGATTTTTCGTTGACAAGCCTGCCTCCGGATGATATACTTATCCAGATATAGTAAAGGGAGAGGGGTCGTGTATGAACAGGGATTTCGTGAAGCCGCAATGCGCAACCGGGCTTGGGACGTCGCAGCATCGGATTCCTTTTGGTTCCCCTATTTCTCCTATTGTTATTTCACATGGTCGGCAATGAAAATGTTTTTCGTTTTTATTGCTTTTTTTATGCAAATTTATGTTTGAGAGATACGCGGAGGGGGATTGCATATGTTCGCGCGAAAGGATTTGCTCGGCCTGCGGGATTTGTCGAAGCAGGAGATATTGGAAATTTTGAACACCGCGGCGGAAATGAAGGATAAAATCGACAACCCTTCCCTGCGGGATGACAGTTTGAAGCACACAAGCATCGCGACGCTGTTTTATGAAAACAGCACCCGCACAAAGATGTCATTCCTCATGGCGGGGGAATACCTCGGTGCGAAGATTGACGATTTGGGCATCGCGACAAGCAGCGTGAATAAGGGCGAAAGCTTGGTGGACACGGGTTTGAACCTCGATCAAATGGGCATCAACATCATGATTATGCGGCACAGCATGACAGGCGCTTCGCATTTGCTGGCAAAGAATGTACAGGCCAGCGTCATCAACGCGGGCGACGGCACAAATGAACACCCCACGCAGGCGCTGCTTGACCTATACACCATGCGGGAGCGCATGGGCGGTTTCGAAGGGTTGAAGGTCACAATTCTGGGCGACATTACGCACAGCCGCGTCGCCAGAAGCAATGTATTCGGCCTGACAAAGCTCGGGGCAAAGGTCGTCCTCGCCGGGCCGACGACGCTGCTGTCTGACAGTATGAAATCCCTCGGCGTGGAGGTCACTTCCGACATCAAGGCCGCCGTGGCGGACGCGGACGTAGTAATGAGCCTACGGATACAACTCGAACGGCAAAAAGCCGCCGCTTTCCCGAACCTGTCAGAATACAGCCGCCTTTTCGGCGTGAATGAAAACGTGCTGAAATACGCGAAGGCGAACGCCCTCGTCATGCACCCCGGCCCGGTGAACCGCGGTGTGGAGCTGTCCACAGAGGTCATCGACGGGAAGCAGTCCGTTATATATATTCAAGTGAAAAACGGCGTGGCGGTACGAATGGCGCTGCTGAAATTATTGGGGCAAAACTAGGAGGATTGAACAATGGCATTCACAGGCACAACGCGGCGCATGGAGCCGCTTGATTTGCTGGCATATCACCGCGTATCATCCGCCAGCTTTGAATATGAGTTCAAATATGACAAAAGCGCACAGGCGTATTACGATGAGGCAAAGGCGAAAGCGGAGACTGCCGATGAAATCAGCGAGCACTATTTTACGGACAAGTATGTGGCAGAATACGACGGCAAAGTCATTGCGGGCATGGCACCGTACCCGTTCAAGGTCATGTTCGATGGCAACATCCAGCGCATGGCAGGCATCGGCGGGGTTTGTTCCTTGCCGACGACGCGGCGGCTGGGCGCGGTGCGGGCGTTGTTCATGCACATGCTCAAGGACGAGCGCGACAAAGGCACGGAATGGAGCGTCCTCTTCCCCTTCTCGCAGTCGTATTATGAAAAATTCGGCTATGCGTTGAATGAATCCGTCGCGGAATGGTCATTTGATTTGCAATATATCGCCGTAGCGGCGGACATGGGTCACACTTTCACCATGCACGAGGGCGGCCTCGACGGCATAGACGGTTTCGTCAAGGCGTATGAAAATGCGCCGCAGTACAACATGATGATTCAGCGGGAAATGTGCAGCCATAACCAGGCCGTCCGCGCGAACCCGTACAGCACGAACACCTTTGCCTACCTCTGCCGCGACAAAGACGGAACCCCGCGCGGCTACGCCATCTGGCATAAGGAAAAGGAAAACAACAAGAACATCATGGCCATTTCGGAGCTTGTGTTTGACAATACGGAAACACTGCGCGCCATCATGCGCTTTGCGTCAAGCTTCACAGCGGACTACGACCGCGTGCGCTTCACCGCGCCGATACACTTGAATATGGAGTTCCTCTGCAAGGATATAACGCATGCCCACGGGGACATGCAGCGCAAGGTCAACCACGTCGGCATGGTGCGCGTGGTGAATCTCGAAAATGCCCTGCGCGGCGCGAAGTTGCTCGGTTCGGGTTCAGTCAGCCTGCGGGTGGACGACCCCGTATTCGGCTCGTCAAACCTCGGCGTGACATGGAAAGACGGCGCGCTGACCGACCTTGGCGAGACAAGCCTTGTCCCGGATGCGATTCTCGGCGTGGGCGCGTTTTCGCAGCTCCTCCTTGGGCGGTTTGACGCGGACAACTTCCCCTACATCGCCGATGCAGATATTGTGAATCCGGAAAAGCTGGCGGGGCTATTCTATAAAAAGAAAATACACATGAAGAATACATTCTAAAAGGAGGCGCAGCCATGAAGCTCCTGATAAAAAACGGACGAATAATCGACCCTGCAAACGGGCGGGATGGGCAGATGGACGTCCTCATCGAAAACGGCAAAATCGCCCGCGTGGCGGATTCTATTACCGAAGCCGCCGACGAAGTCATCGATGCTTCCGGCAAATGGGTTGTGCCGGGGCTGATTGACCTGCACGTCCACCTCCGTGA